>Ga0070708_100000379_pt1 | contig 33542 bp, 32 predicted proteins | sample KBSK5503metaG_FD_65469 | JGI IMG/M metagenome (GOLD analysis project Ga0070708, IMG submission 65469) | Corn, switchgrass and miscanthus rhizosphere microbial communities from Kellogg Biological Station, Michigan, USA - KBS K5-50-3 metaG | ecosystem: Host-associated > Plants > Roots >... | reverse complement strand
CGAGAATGGCTTCATCGCCGGCTTCCCGCTGCAGGACGTGCGCGTCATCGTCTACGACGGCAAGAGCCATCCGGTGGATTCGAAGGACGTCGCCTTCATGTCCGCCGGCCGCAAGGCATTTCTCGACGCGTTGGCAAAGGCCCGGCCGATCGTCCTCGAGCCGATCGTCAACGTCGATATCGTCGCGCCCGAAGAGAGGATGGGCGACATCGCGGGCGAGCTCTCCTCCCACCGCGGGCAGATCAGGGGCTCCGACTCGCCGCGGCCCGGCATCGTGCAGATCACCGCGCAGGCCCCGCTCTCCGAGCTCGAGCACTTCCCGGCGCGTCTCAAATCCATCACCGCGGGTCGGGGGTCGTACAGCCTCGACTTCAGTCATTACGAGCCAGCGCCGCCGCAGCTCCAGCAGAAGTTGCAGGCAGCGCACAGGCCGCAGGCGGAGGCGGAATAGCGGGAAGCGGGAAGAGGGAAGAGGGAAGAGGGCGTGCCAGTGAATCGCGCTACTACGTCATCTGACGGATAGGAGGTGCCCAGGAACCTGCGATCTTGAAGCCGCGTTAGACGTAGCCGGCGCCTGCCGGTGATGACCTCTCCCCAACACCCAGGCCAATGAAACCTCTCCCTTTCATCTCCCTGCGCGTGCTCCTCGTTGTCTCCTGTCTTCTCGTCTTGGCGAAATCCGCACGCGCACAGGATGCGAATGGCATCCGCGGCCGGCTGACGGTTCCCGACAGCGCACACCTTCAGATACTCACGCTCAAGGACGGCTCGACGATATTCGGCCGCATCGTCGCGGTGAATGCGGACACGGTGGTGTTTCAAACCAGCGGCGCCGGAACGATCCAGCTCCAGATCGGATCGATTCGGGAAATCAAGGAGATCGCCCTCACCGACATGCACGAAGGCTCGTACTGGTTTCCCAATCCAAATTCGACACGTCTCTTCTTCGCACCGACTGGACAGATGCTGAAGAAAGGCGAGGGATACATATCCGACTACGAGCTCTTTTTTCCGGGAGTGGCGTACGGTCTCACCGATAACATCACGATCGGTGGCGGAGTTTCCCTGCTACCCGCAGCCGCCGAGGACCAGGCGTATTACCTCACGCCGAAAATCGGTTTCAGCATCGCCGAGAAGCTTCATTTGGCGACGGGAGTACTGTTCGTCGGTGCGAAAGGTGGAACGGGTGGCGTCTACTACGGCGTGGGTACACTCGGCGACGGCAACGCCAGCATCTCGCTGGGCGGCGGCTACGGTTTCGCCGGCGGCAAGATCGAAAGCAAACCGGTGGGAATGCTTGGCGGGGAGGTAAGACTGTCGAAGAGGATCGGATTCGTGACCGAGAATTATCTGCTGCCGGTCTCCGACAACAACATCCTATACTCTTTCGGGCTTCGCTTCATGGGCGAGAAGCTGACGACGGATCTGGCGTTGTTCAACGTCTCCGGGAGCGATGTGATCGGTTTTCCGTTCGTCGATTTCGTGTTTCGTTTCTAAGCGACTCGCCCCCCAAACGACATTTGGAAATTGGTTCAACTTTTCGTCGAAAATTGAACCAATTCCAGAACCCATCCAGCAGGACCCAACACGAGCTGCCCCGCTCAAAGCTCCTGGCTGGTAGTTTTTAGTTCTCGATACTGAGATTCTTGGTGAACGTCCGCTTGCATCGACAAGCGGGACGCCAAATGGAACTGGAGCGTTCTAACAGCGCGCTCGATAACTTGCTCAGCAACGACTCAGACGCAAACAGGTCCGGTCGATTTGACCGGGCCCGCTTTTCATTGCGTCCAGCTTGTCAGACCCTTCTTGCATCACGTCAAGATGTCTTGATGAAGAGCGTGTTGCCGCCAACTGATTTGTTGAAGTTGGCCACACCAGGCACCACCAGCCGAACTCCCTCCTCGGTGCCGCCCGGAGTTTTCGAGCCGGGAAGGTGGCATTCGACATCGAGAAGCCCGTCAAGCGTGAACGATGCCCCTGTCGGCGTGATCAACACGCGGAATTGCGCCTTGCCGGCATTGAATGTCGGCGGCGTGGTCCCCGTCCCGTACGATTGGAAGCTGAGGAGCTCAGTGACCGACCAGCTTCCACTTCCAATGACGGCGCCGGTAGCGCTCCGATGAACGAAAGTGCCGCCGCCAGTCGCGGACTTCGGTTGAATGCCAAGCGTTCCTGTTCCCTTCAGCTCGACCCGCTCGCCGTTAGACGCTTCCGCGACAGCGGGGCCGAAGGCGGGGTTGATGGCGATGAGGAACGCGTCGCCAGCGTGCCAATTGTAGGTTGCGGCCTCGTTTTGATCGACGGCACCGAAAGATGCCGGGCCCGGTGACGATGCGGCGGCCGAAGGCGATTGTATTCGATCGGCGCTGCAGGCCAACGCGCCAGAAACGAGTACCGCGAGTGCCGCTCGGGAGATGCTGGAGACTTTCATAGATGGTCCTCCTGCACGAGTCGTTTGAGAACGACAAGGTAGTAAAGACCGTGAGGCGAGCAAGCGCGAAAATCTCAATCAGGCAAACATGCGCTGCACGATCTCCTGCGCGTCGGACTGGATCCGCTTCAAATGATCGGCGTCTCTGAAGCTCTCAGCATACAGCTTGTAAACATCCTCTGTGCCCGACGGGCGCGCCGCGAACCACCCGCCCTCGCTCATCACTTTGATCCCGCCAATCGGATCCTTGGTGCCGGGCGCCGTGGTCAGGATGCTGCTGATTTTTTCGCCAGCCAGCTCTGACTCCCGAATGTCCTTCGCGGTAAGTCCCGCCAGAATCTTCTTCTGCGCAGGCGTTGCCGGCGCGTCGATCCGCTCGTAGAAAAACTCGCCGTATTGGCGCGTAAGATCTCGATACAGCTCGCCTGGATCTTTGCCGGTGACCGCAGTCATCTCGGCGGCGAGGAGCCCCATGATGATTCCATCCTTGTCGGTCGTCCACGCGCTGCCATCGCGACGAAGGAACGAAGCGCCGGCGCTTTCCTCACCACCGAACCCGAGTGATCCGTCCAATAATCCGTCGACGAACCACTTGAAGCCGACGGGAACTTCCTTGAGCGCGCGGCCGATTCCCGCCGTCACCCGGTCGATCATGCTGCTGCTCACCACCGTCTTCCCCACTGCCGCCTTCGTCGGCCAGTCCGGCCGATGCGTGAAGAGGTACGAGATCGCGACGGCGAGATAATGATTTGGATTCAGTAGGCCCACGCTTTTGGTGACGATGCCGTGTCGGTCGTGATCGGTGTCGCACGCCCATGAGACATCGAAGCGGTCTTTTAGACTTATCAGTCTGGCCATGGCGTACGGCGACGAGCAATCCATCCTGATTTTTCCATCCCAATCGACGGTCATGAATCGAAAGGTCGCGTCGACGACTTCGCTTACAACCGTCAAGGGAATCCGGTAACGGTCGGCGATCATGTCCCAGTAGAAAACGCCGGCGCCGCCGAGTGGATCGACGCCGAGTGTTAGTCCGCCAGAGCGTATGATCTCGAAGTCGATCACGTTGCCGAGCTCGTTGATGTAGCCGTTTATGTAATCGTGGCGATGCGTGGTCGCCGCCGATTTCGCTCTGGCGAACGGGATGCGCCGGACTTCCTTCAGTCCGCCGGCGATAATCTCATTGGCTTTGTCCTGAATCCATTTCGTCGTCCCAGAATCGGCGGGTCCGCCGGTGGGAGGATCGTACTTGAAGCCGCCGTCCTCGGGCGGATTGTGCGACGGTGTGATGACGATCCCGTCGGCGAGGCCTTTCGTCCTGCCACGGTTGTGCGTGAGAATCGCGTGCGAGACGACGGGTGTAGGCGTGAAGCCGTCCCGATCGTCGATCATCACGTCGACTTGGTTGGCCGTCAGCACTTCGAGCGCCGATGCGAACGCCGGCTCTGATAAAGCGTGGGTGTCGATGCCGATGAAAAGCGGGCCGTCGATTCCCTGCTGCCGGCGGTGGATGCAGATCGCCTGGGTGATGGCGAGGATGTGCTCTTCGTTGAACGAGCACTCCAATGATGTTCCGCGGTGGCCCGAGGTTCCGAACGCGACTCGCTGTGTCGTACTCGCGGGATCGGGCTCCAGAGCGTAGTAGTCCGTTACCAGCCGCGGAATGTTGGCGAGGATCGATTCGGGTGCCGGTTTTCCGGCCAACGGACTGACCTTCACTTTCGTCTCAAGGCTTGACCTCAAACCATGTACGCGATATCCGAACCGCTCGTCGGATAGGCGTAGATCATGTGCGCGAGATCGGAATCGGTGAGATCATTTCGGACAGCGATAGCGAAGAGGTTTATCACTTCGTCGGCGTGCGGGCCGAGCAGGTGCGCACCGAGAATTCGGTTGGTACCCTCCTCAACTATTGTCTTGTACATCGCCGCCGTCTCGCGGACTCGACGATTTGAGAACCAGCTCCGCGTGTCCTCTGACTTGACGCGCACTTTGAGACCTTTGGCCCTCGCCATTTCTTCGGTCAGTCCCACGGCAGCGAGGGGCGGGGTGGTGAACACCACGCTCGAGACTCCCCTGTAATCTGGTTTTTTATGATTGCCGTGCAAAAGATTCGAGGCGACGATCACACTCTGGTGACCGCCAACCGGAGTCAGCGGCAATGCGCCGGGTGAGGCCACGGCATCGCCCGCCGCGTAGACTTTGGGGTTCGATACGCTCTGCAGCCACTCGTTCACCTCGATCGCTCCGCGCTTATCGGTCTCGACATTCGCTTGGTCAAGATTCAACTCGCTCGTCTTCGGAATTCGGCCGGCTCCGTGGATGACGAGGTCGGCTGCTACGAATTCGCCACCCGACCGCGTGGCGTTGCCAGATTTGACGTGAAATTCAGAACCGGCCAGCTCCACGGCAGCGACCGGAGCGTCGAGTCTGACATCGACATTCAGGCTTCGGGTGTGTTCCACAAGTCTCGCCACCAGATCTGAATCGAATTGCCGGAGCGGGCGGCCACGCCCAAGCATCGTCACACTGGCGCCGGCGCGCGCGGCAATGTGGGCGAACTCGAATGCTATGTAACCCGCACCGATCAACGCGATGCGACGCGGGATCGCATCAAGCTCCAGAAAGTCGGTGCTGGTTTTGACGTGCTCTTCACCGGGAATTCCCAGGGGAGCCGGGCGAGCGCCGCTGGCAACGACGAAGAATTTCGACTCCAGTTCCTTATCATCGACGAGGAATCGGTCGGGACCGGTGAAACGACCACTACCATGATATGTCGCGATGCCCAGCGTCTGATACGACGTCTCCTGCTGGCGCGGGACCGACTCCGTGAAAGTGCGCTTGAAGCGCATGAGAGCCGGCCAATCCAGTCTCGCGTTGTCAGCGGCTACGCCCTCACCACTCATTCGGCGATAACCGTCAACGAGCTCAGACACACCGACCAGAACTTTTTTTGGATCGCATCCGCGCAGGAGGCAAGTCCCACCGTACGGCTCGTCGTCGATGATGGCAACGCGCCACCCCGCCTTCGCGCAGCGGGTGGCGGCCCCGCCGCCTCCGGCGCCGGTACCGATGACGACTAAATCGTAGCGTTCCATTTACATAACGGTCACGGCTCGGCGCCGCAGCAATCCCGCTCCGGCCCGCCCAGCTGCTTCGACGGACAGACCACCGTCCCGTACGAGCAGAAGACGCAGCAGTCGCCGGAGCGAGGGCGCAGCACTTCTCCGCAGTGGGGGCACTGATAGAAGAACTGACAGGCGTTGGTCGGCATCACCTCTTCACTCTCGCCACCGCAGCGCGGACACCTGATCGTCGAAAGAAGCTGGACGGAATCGTCTGTCGTCATTTTGTCTCGAGTGCGACGTTGGCCCGCGCCGCGAAGACGTCAGGATCGAGATAATTCTGCTCGCTGAGTCCGCCGAGCTGATGCATCCAGAAGCGTGGTTTGGGTGGCAAGTCACCGGCCCTGCGCTGTTATCGAAGGTATGCTATACGCGCGCCAGAATCCGTAAACGATGAGAGCAAGCGAAGCTGACAGAAAGTACGGTCGACACGGTTTCAGTCTGGCTGCCGCCAATGCGCCTCCCGCACCAAAGAGAGCAACAGTTGACGGGCCGACGCAGCAAAGCGCGGCGACGAACGCCGCAATGGCGCCAGCGAGCGCTCCGGTCGCCGAACCTACCAGCGCCCTCGAATCATCGCCGGACGTACCGTCGGGTTGAGTCGGTGGGCTCTGGGGCTCGCCAACAGAATCTCTGTCGCGCGGTTCCGGAGTTTGCGCGTTGGAATTCACTGCGATGATTCTTCCTCCGCCAGCCCCGCCAGCAGTGGACAATCACCCGTCTCAACCGAAGCCGTACACTTTTCAACGAGATCTTCCAGCAGTCGCTGCATTTTGGTCAATTGCCGAATTTGCTGTCTGATCACCGTGATTTTCCGGGTCGCTTGCGCCTGCACTCGCGAGCAAGCGCCGGGATCGTGGGAATGCATTTCGAGGACGTCGTGGATGTCCTGCAGCGAGAACCCGATGCTCTGTGCCTGTTTGATGAAACGCAGTCGATTGATGGTGTCGAGTCCGAACTGCCGGTACCCACTCGCCGTGCGCGGCACTTTCGCTATCAATCCCCGCTGTTCATAGTAGCGGACCGTCGCCGGCGGTACTCCAGCTCTGGATGCGACCTGACCGATGTTCATTTGACCTGCCTCCACCTTGGGAAGCTAAACCTTGAAGTCTACTTGAAGGTCAAGGGCTTGTCCCGCGCGGCCCGCGCCCACAGGTTGGCATCTCGAAAGGCCTTTTTTCTTTTGCGACACCCGCCACTCGGGGAATCAAGATGGAACGCAGAGAGTTCGTTCAGCGCGGCACTCTTGCCGGTGCAGCCGCCGTTCTCGGCTTGAGTTCGGCCGCGGCTGACGCGGAAGAACCGTCAATTAAGGCGCGAGGAATCATTCCCGATGGGAGATTTCTGAAACCGGAGCTGCGTGACGTGCCGGCGCCGATCACCGAGACCGAGCGAGAACAGCGCCGCGACAAGGCGCAGCGCCTGATGAAACAACTCGGCTTCTCGGCGATGCTGATCGAGCCGGGCGCCAACATGATCTATTTCACCGGCATCGAGTGGGGGCGCAGCGAGCGGCTCTTCGCATTCCTCCTGCCGGAAACCGGAAAGCCCATCGTCATCTCGCCTGCCTTCGAGCGGCAACGCGCCGAGGATCAGGTCAACGGCCGCTTCGACATCAGGGTGTGGCAGGAAGATCAGAACCCCGAAGTACTCGTCGCCGACACGCTGAAGGACCTGGGTCTTGCCACAGGTCGCCTGGCGATCGACAGCAGCGCGCGCACGTTCGTCTTCACCGAGCTGGCGCAGGCGCGGCCGGGCATGCAGTTCGGCAGCGCGGCCATCATCACCAATCAATGCCGCGGCGTGAAGTCGGCACACGAAATCGAGATCATGCGCTTCGCCAACCAGATAACGGTCGAAGCTTATCGCGCCGGGTTCAGAACGCTGCGTGTTGGCATGACCCAGGCCGAGCTCGTGAAAACCATCGGCGATGCCATGACGAAGATGGGATATCAGGGCGGAGTGTTCGCGCTGTTCGGTGAGTCGTCCGCTTATCCGCACGGACTGCCGAAGCCGCGATCACTGGAGGAGAATCAGGTCGTGCTCGTGGACGGCGGTCTCACCGTGCACGGGTATCAATCGGATATCACGCGCACCGCCGTCTTCGGCACGCCGTCACCCGAAGCTCAAAAGGTGTTTGACATCTTGCACGAAGCGCAGGCTCGCGCGCTCGCCTTTGCCGCGCCGGGAAAGAAGTGCGGTGATGTCGACGCCGTCGCGCGCAAAGTCGTCACCGATGCCGGGTACGGTCCCGATTATAGAACCTTCACCCATCGACTCGGTCATGGAATCGGAATCGAGGGACACGAGTGGCCGTACTTCGTGCGGGGCAGTCAGATAATCATCGAGCGGGGAATGACCTTCAGCGACGAGCCGGGAATTTATCAGTACGGGAAGTTCGGGATTCGCGTCGAGGACATCATGGCGATCACCGAGAATGGCGCCGAGATGCTGACGCCGCCCCAGACATCATTGTCACCCGCGCTAACCTGAGCGTGAGAATGTCGGCTCCGATCTTGGATCAGCATTGCCCCTGCCCCAAACAGATGGTAGGTTTCAGATAGCCGACAGGCTTTCCGCGGGACTTAAGTCACCAGCCCGTGGCTATTCTTCCGAAGAAGGAAGGGTCGGGCGCTCCTGGCGACGCCGCTTATGTTGCAAGGACCGACTTTGTTCGAGATGCAAGCCGCCCGAGAGACAGTCGCCTCTTATCTTTCGCAGGAGACGACGCGGCACTTCGACGTGGCGCTTCACAGCGCCGCGCGATCCAGCATCGAATCGATGACTGAGCTGCGCCAGGCCGTTTGCGACTGCGTAGACTCGCTGAGAATTGCCGGCATCGGGCCGGTGCAAATGATTCTGGCGATGAAAGCGTGCGCATTGGACAGCGCCAATCGGTACAGTCCCGAGGGCGATGAATATCCGGCGTCCAACGTCGACATGCTTCTCGATCAGATCGTGAAGTGGGCGATTATCGAATACTATAGCACGATGGCTTAACTGTTCGCGCGCTGCTCGTCACCGCGGTTAGCCACCAGCTCGCGGCGCTCGCGCGATAACACAACTGATCCGGGCGCTACTGGCGACGCCTTCCTTTTTCCGGCGCGCCGTATGTCAGACTCAAGCGATGGACTTCCCAATCCACTTCCGGACGAGCTCGTATTAGCCCTCCGACGAGCTACGGATCGCACGATCAGCGCACTTCATTCTCTGCGCCTTGCAGTCCGTCAACACGTTCACGACGGGCGTTCGCGCGGCGCGAGTCAGGACGAGATCGATAACGAGCTGCGATCGATGATCGGTACTGCCGGCGCACATTCCGATGGTAATCATTTGGGTGGTGATCATTTGGATGGTGATCATTTGGATGATGATCATTCGGATGGTGATCATTCGTCGGACAGAGTCGAAGAGCTCACCAAGCAGGTGCTGAAGTGGAGCGAAGCCTTCTACTCGCGGAGAAGCGAGTCGAATTGAAGGGGCGGATTCAACTCCGCCAGGAGTAATCTGCTTTCCAACCAGCGAAAGCCCGCGTCAGAACCGTCGCAGCATCACCACAACCAGCGCTTCATACGGGTGTGTCAGGCCTCTCGATTGGCCCATAACCGGAGCACAGGGATTGCCTTCGTGCGGCTGAAACCCAACTGGAGATCCCGGTATGCGACACGGCCCCTTCTTGAAGCTCGCGACGATGGCTTTCGTTGCGAGCGCAGTGTTCGCCACTGCGTGTACCGAGCGAGGTCCAACTGGGCTCGCGGGCCCGGGATTGAAGCCCGGTCCCTCCTTCAATTTGGTCACGACGACCACCATCTGGGATTTCGTCGCACTGGCCGGCGGCGAAGGGCCTCAGGGCAACTCAACGACCTTCACCATCGCGGGAGTTGGGTCGGTCGTTGCCTCGGCCGCGCTAACCGTTCCCGCCACCGAGGTGTACTCGAAAGGCTTCCTCCTCGGACTGGGGGACGAGGAAAGGGGACTGGGTCTTTGCCAGGACCTCGCGCTCAACAACGGCTGTGTAGGCCAGGACAATGAGATCGGCGATATTTTTGTGGACCTTGGCACCACGTTAACGCCCCTCTATCTGAATCTCACCGGGCTTAATTCCGGCTGCGTCGCTACCGGCGTGACACTGTCATCGGTTCAGACGGGCGAGGGATATTCCGTTTCTTCCTCGAATGACGGGATCAACTACACAGTGGTGCAAGAGGGCGTAGGGACCGGTGCGGCCGTATTTACGATTCCCGTGTCGGGGGCGCCTACGTACCTGCGATTCGATGCACACGGCGCGGGGAACTACCTCCTCCAATCCATGAGCGTAGACTGCACCACCAACACCGGCAAGACCTTCACTATCGGGCCATCTTCGATGGAAGGCGCCATCAAGATCTCCGCCGGCGACTGGGTAAATGGCGGCTACAGCTTCAAATTCAATAGCGCGCACATCGCAACCACGTTTGAAATAACCGCGTTTGTTACGATCACTGGGCCCTGTTTGAGTTCGACGGGCGTGAAACTGGGCACCACTGACGTGATAACAGTTCCTCTCGGAACAATAGACTACGCCATTCCGGCAAGTTCTAGCGCCACGGATTGGCTGCCCACGGGCGACGCAAATAACGTATTGAGCTGGGAGGGTTCCATCGTCGCACCCTCGAGTCTCTGCGGCGGCGGCGGAAACAAGCTGGACGCCAGCAAAGGAGCTGTGTACACGGCCACCGTCTCTCAGAACCCGCCCAGTGGTTCCCTTGTCAATTTCCGTTTCAAGTACCGCGATCCCGCAGCCAAGGGCAAACCGAACACCAACTGCCTTGACACCAGCGATCCGAACAGAGCAAGGGCCGATGTATGCGGCGCTTCCTGGAGTCAGACCGTAACCGATCCTTAAGACACACTGACTCGATCGCGCAGGTACGTCGCACAGGAATGGCCCCGAAAGGGGCCATTCTTTTTTTCTTTCTCCATCTTCCTGACAGCGAAGTCGGTGGTTGGTCCGGGTCCTACCTTCTCGAGAATGACATGAAGCGGCCGAAGAAATCGCTCCAGCCCTTGGTGCTAGTCATCCAGGATTGTTTGTTGCGCGCGCGAAGCCTCGCCTCTGTCAATCCGATCGTACGGTAAACCCGCGGCTTGGCCGAGGTTGTTTCTGATTCGTTGACGCTGGCCAGAGTCTTCTCTTTTCTGGTTGCGACAGCGGCGGCGTTGGCAGCGGCGTCCTCGTTCTTCCGGAAGCCGAACAATGTGTCCCTGAGACTTTTTTTCATTTTGTTCTCCTTGATTACCAGAAGCCACGAACTTTGAGTGCGGCGAAGAATCGGCGCGTGCAGTCCGTAGAAATTCGTGGTAGCTATTCGTTTGAAGTAGTAGCGCCCCGAGCGGGGAAAGGCGTCGCCAGTAGCGCCGGGATTCTGCCCTGATCGGGGCAGATCGAGAGTGCGGGCTGGTGGGAACTTCCCGCACAGAATCACTTCCAAAGAAGTGCAGTAATGATAATCACGTTACGGGCCTGAAGACGCCTTTGTTTCAGCCGCTGCTTATTTCACGAGTTGTAGCCGCATGGGGGCTGCGGACGCCCCTCTCAGCGTTGGACACTCCAGCCGCTGGAAATATGTCTAGTTTGTAGATATATTTAAGCATGACAGCACGCCAGACTGCCGTTGCCGCGGGGGCGGACCTTAAATGGCTGACGAATTCGGCCGCGCTGCTCCGTAGACCCCTGCGCTACACTCCGCAATCAGCGAAATGGTGGGGGTTGGTCCGGCTACTCACCGAGAAACTCGGGCTTTCCCTCAAGGCCGCCGCCGACGCCGCGACGACTGCATTGAGCCGTGCGGATTCCCGCTCGCCGATCAGTGCCAGCGTTGATCCATCGGGTTCCGCATCTCTCGTCGTAGACCTTCCCCGCTACGAATCGATTTTTCTGGCGAACCTGTCGCGGGCATTGCTGCAGGAAACGCCGCGCCGTCGCGGACGCAGCAAGGCTCCGCCGCCGAGCCGAGAGGCTATCGGCGCTGCCTTACGCTACGGGACCGATGTGAGCCTGATGAAGGCGGCACTCGATCGAACGCCCGCCGAGCGACTGCAACTGCTCGAGGCAAACGTTGAATTCGTCCGCGCCGCCAGAAGAGTTCCCACGTGAGCTTCACCTCGATGCTGGGCGGTCTCACCAAAAAGAAGGTGCGATTTGTTGTCGTGGGTGGTGTCGCCGCAGTCGCCCATGGTTCGTCGCGGGTCACCAATGACCTCGCCATCTGCTACGACACCGCGGCCGCGAATGTCCGCGCTCTGGCATCACTTCTCGCCAGCTGGCACGCCTATCCACGCGGCATTGAGAAAGGTCTTCCGTTCATCATGGACGATCGGACTTTGCGCAACGCCCCCATCCTCACGCTGACGACGAAGGAGGGGGACATCGACGTGTTGGACCAGATCGCTGGCGTCGGCCCCTACGCCAAGGTCCGGGAGCACTCGGAAAAGATCTCCGCACTTGGCGTCAGTTTTCGCGTGCTAGACCTTCCTTCCCTGATCAAGGCCAAGCGCGCGGCGGGACGGCCACGCGACTTTGATCATCTGCCGGAGCTGGAAGCTCTTCTGGCGTTAAGCCGCGACCATCGGTAAGCCATCACTGGAAGTCAGCTACCGGTAAGCTGGCGCCGGTAGATTTTCCGCGATGCCGGAAGAGATCGAAATCGACACGGACTCGCTGCGCGAAAAAATCGACGAGCAGAGAGAAAAAAGCGGAGGATCGCTGCTGCGGTGGATCTCTCTGACCACGGCGATACTCGCGGCGCTGGCCGCGATCGCGTCGCTCAAAGCCGGTTCGACGGTGAACGAGGCGCTGGTGTTGAAGACGGACGCGACTCGGCTGCAGGCGCAGGCGTCGGATCAGTGGGCCTACTACCAGGCGAAGGGAATAAAAGGCGCCGTCGCGCAGAGCGAGATAAATACGTGGCAGTCAGCCGGAAAGGCGGCGCCTCCGGGATTGTCGGAGGAGTCCAGACGCTACGTCGCGCAGCAGGATTCAATCAGCAAGAGGGCGACGGCGCTCGAGCGGCAGCGGGATGAGAAATCGGGCGAAGCCGAACGACTTTTATCCCAACACGAGATCTTTGCCGCCGCCGTGGCGCTGCTGCAGATATCGATAGCGCTTGGCGCAATTGCGGCGCTCGCTAGCTCGAGGTTCGTATGGTTCGGCTCGGTGGGCCTGGGTGCCGTGGCGGCGGTGCTTTTGCTGGTTCCCCTGCTGCGTCGCTGAAAGCGCGCATTAAGAAATAGCTAAGATTTTCTGCGCGCTGACGGCCACGGTTGCGCCCGTGTACAATAGCGAAGAATCATGATTGGACCGTGGATCTTTAACCCGATTCTCGAGCGACACGATGTTCGAAAACCTTAGTCTTCCCCACTTGCTGATGGTGCTCGCCGTTGCGATTCTCGTGTTCGGGCCCAAGCGCATTCCGGAGATCGCCGGCTCGATGGGTAAGGGAATACGAGAATTCAAGCGACACATCAGCGAAGCCGGTCGTATCGATTCAGCGGACGAAAATACGGTGTCGCGCACCGAATCGCGGGAGGCGCCGCCGGGCGGCGGCGAACCCAAGCGGCTCCTGTAGCTGTAACGCTGCGTCGGCGCAGTCGAACCCGTTACCCGTTACCCGTTACCCGTTACCCGTTACCCGTTACCCGTTACCCGTTACCCGCTACCCGTTACCCGCTTCCCGCTTCCCGCTTCCCGCTCGATCGAAGAGTCTGAGCGCCACCTCATCAAGCGAGCTGCCGATTGCCTCAAGCGCTACCGCGACATGGTACACGAGGTCAGCTGCTTCCTCGGCCGATCGAGCGGCATTGCCATCGGCGAGGGCAGCGATCAGCTCTCCGCTTTCCTCGCCGATCTTCTTCAGCCGAAGATTGCGATCGGTGAGCAGCTTCTTTGTGTAGCTCTGTGGGTTTGTTTCCAGCTCGGCGTGGCGTGCGGCGATTATCTTCGACAGCGCCGCCCAGGAAGTCGGCGTCGACAGCGAATCGTCGAAGCACGATACCGTACCGGTGTGGCACGCCGGTCCGGCGGAGATGACGCGCGCAAGGACGGTGTCCCCGTCACAGTCGGCGACGAGCGACACCACGCGCTGCACGTTGCCGCTGGTCTCACCCTTCCGCCACAAGCCGCGGCTGCGCGAGCGGTAATGCATGTCGCCGGTTTCCAGGGTGCGCGCCAGCGCTTCCCTGTCGGCGTTCGCCACCATCAACACCCTTCCGCTCACAGCATCCTGCGCCACGACGACGACGGTTCCTTTGTCGGGGTCGAAGCGGAGCTCGTCCAGATTCAATCGCAGATTCATGGCCGCTCGCCGGTGAGGATTTCGCGCGTCACCACGGCGAGATTTGCGTTGGTAGCGATCGCGTCGCCGCCAAAGGCGGTGGCGCGGCCGCGCCAGTCAGTGTAGCCGCCACCCGCTTCAACAATGATCGGCAACAGAGCTGCTCCGTCCCAGTCCGACATCACGTCGTCGACCATAATGTCGGCGCGGCCGGTGGCGACGAGGAGGTAACCGTAGCAATCGCCCCACGTCCGCATCGCGCGAACGCCGTTCTGTAACCGCGTCCAGCGCTCGCGTCGCGCCGCATCGCGCAGAAATCTCGCGTCCGACGTCACCAGTCGCGCGTCGGCAAGTCGTTCCACTGCCGAGACCCGTGCGCGCGATCCGTTCCACCAGCAGCCCTGGCCGGGAGCGGCGAAGATGATTTCGTCGAGAGCCGGGAAATAAGCTGCGCCGGCAATCACCGATTCTCCTTCCGCCACCGCGACGAGCGTGCCCCACAGCGGCACCGACTGCAGGAACGTGTAGGTCCCATCGATCGGATCCAGAATCCAGCGTCGCAGCGCGTCCGGCCTCGTCACCGGCAGCTCTTCGCCGAGAATTCCGTCGTCGGGAAACCTGCGCTCGATCCACTCGCGGGCGGCGCGCTCGGCGCTAATGTCGGCGACGCTCACCGGCGTTCCATCGCTTTTGGTGCGCGTCTCGGGATCCTTTCCGAAGTAGCTCTTGGCGACGTCGCCGGCGACGCGCGCGACCTCCGCCACTGCATCCATGTACGCTTGCGCGTTATCGATCCGTCCATCCAACACCTGAGCGTCGGTCATGCGGCCCTCGCCATCCTTACACGAATGCCAACCGCAGCAAGCGCGGACTTCACGCTGCGAATGTCCGTAGTTTCGTCGTGCAGAACGCCCGCCAGCAGCGCCGCCTGCGCGCCGCCGCTCACGAAAGCATCAACGACGTCGGCGGCGGAGCCGGCGCCACCGGACGCGACCACCGGAATTCGGACGGCGCGCGATACCCTGGACGTCAGCTCGATGTCGTAGCCGGAGCGGGCGCCATCCCGGTCGATGCTGGTGAGCAGGATCTCGCCGGCGCCGAGCTCCGCGCAGCGCTCTGCCCACTCGATTGCGTCAATGCCGGTCGGCTCCCTGCCGCCGTTGACATAAACTTCCCAACGCGCCCCTTTCTGCAGCGCATCGATACTCGCCACCACGCACTGTGACCCGAATCGATCGGCTGCCTCACTCAGTATCTGTGGACGCCGCACTGCCGCGGAGTTGATGGCAGTTTTGTCGGCGCCAGCGCGTAAGGCCTGGGCGATGTCATCCACCGTGCGCATTCCTCCGCCTACAGTCAGCGGAATGAACAAGCGCTCGGCGGTGCGGCGCACCAGGTCCAGCAGCGTGCTCCGACCTTCATCGGTCGCCGAGATGTCGAGATAGACGATCTCATCGGCACCCTGGATCTCGTAACGCTCGGCGAGGACGACGGGATCGCCAGCATCGCGGAGATTCACGAAGCCGGTTCCCTTGACGACGCGCCCATCCTTCACGTCCAGGCACGCGATCACTCTCTGAGTCAGCATCGCTTCGCCCTCAGCGCCGCCGTTCGACGCTCAGCGCGACGGCGCCTTTGGTGCTGACCGTGTCGCCCGTATCGACGAGTGCGTCACGGAGCGCCAGGCCGAGCGCCTTGAATGCGGCTTCCACCACGTGGTGGCGATCGCGGCCACGCAGCACCACGATGTGGATCGTCGCCCGCGCTTCGTTGCTGAACGATCGCATCCAGTGATCGTACAACCCGCTGGGCAACGGTCCCTCGTAGTAGGGGCGCCCTCCGATATCGACAGACACCTGAACGAGCGCGTCGTCCATCGGCAGCACGCGATTTCCGTAACGTGCCGCGCCGGCAGGCACGATCTCACGGAACGCACGACCCAGTGTGAGCGCGACATCCTCGATCAAGTGGTGCGGGAGATCGCCGCGCGCCGTCACCGTGAGATCGAGTCCGGAGTAGCGAGCGAAAGCGGTGAGCATGTGATCGAGAAAACGGTTGCCGGTGTCGATTCTCGTTTTGCCGGATGCAGTTCGCTCCACCGCGCTGCCTTTGTCTCCGGCCTGCAGCTCGACGCTGATGGAGGTCTCGTTCGTCTCTCTCTTCGTTACGCCCATGCGGACATTTCCTCGATGATTGTTTGCGGATTCAACGCGCCCGTATAGAGCGCCATACCGACGACGGCCGCGCTCGCTCCCGCGTCAGCGAGCGCGCGGATGTCGCCAATGTCCCGCACTCCACCCGAAGCCTGGAGCGGGGTGTTCAACCGCCCGGCGATCTCCTCCATCAGCTTCACGTCCGGACCTTCCATGCGACCCTCACGCTCCACGGCTGTCACCAGAACCGCGGCGAGCGGCAGCGGTTTCAGCTCGTCGATAAAGTCGATCACATCGCGAGAGCTGGTTTCCGACCAGCCCCGCGAGAGCAATCGTCTCGACGACGCGTCGGCGGCAACGATGATCCGGTCCGGGTAGCGGGCCACCGCGTCCTCGAGCCAGGCTCGGTCCTCGACGGCACGCGTGCCGAGCACGACCTCGGACGCGCCGGCGCTCAGCAGCTCGTCGATGGTCTCGAGATCACGTACTCCGCCACCACACTGCACTTTCGCCTCTGTCGCGTCGAGGATTTCGCGGACAATCTCGCGATTGGAGCCGCGTCCACTTGCGGCATCGAGATCCACGAGGTGGATGCGGGAGAATCCGAGTCGCGTCCACTCGCGCGCTACGGCGAGTGGATTCGCGATCCTGACGCGCTCCTCGGCGTACGATCCGCCGACCAGCTGAACGCAGGCTCCGTCGCGGAGGTCGATAGCGGGAATCACCAGCATTTGATTGAATTACCGATCAGGTCGATGACGCGAATTACGCGCATTGGAGTAGATCCTCGATGACTGCGTTGATGAACGCGCGTCCGGCAGACGAGCTCTTCTCCGGATGAAACTGGACGCCGACTGTATTTGCGCGGCGAACGACCGACGCGAACGTCGTATCCTGGTGCGTCGTCGATGCGAGCACCGCCGACTCATCGTCGGGCTGACAGATGTAGGCGTTGGCGAAGTACGCCGTCTGCAGCTGGTCGGGCTGGGCGACGCCGCCGACGCCGCGCCATTCGATGTCGTTCCATCCCATGTGCGGCACCGTCGGAGTGCGCAGCCTGGTGACCTTGCCGCGCATGAACTCGACCCCTCTTCCCGGCCCCTCTTCGCTGGCGTCGAAAAGAAGCTGCATGCCCAGACAAATGCCGACGCACGGCAAACCGTCCTCGAGTGCGGAGGCGAGTGAGGACCGCCCACTTTTCATCGCCCGCGCCGCCGAGCCAAATGCTCCGACTCCCGGCAGCACCAGCAGGTCGGCGCGGATGGCGGAGCGAAGATCTGTTTCGATCGAGATGTCCCGATCATCTCCCGCGATGGCCTTCACCAACGAGTGCAGATTACCGGCGCCGTAGTCAAAGATCGCGAGCCGGCTGCGTCGCTTGACCGTAATTCCAATAGTCACGCGACCTCCTCCATCGCATCGAGAAAACGCTGCATCATCTCCAATGGTCCGACAGCGATGCGGACTGCATCGCCGATACCGGAGAGTTGCGGCAGCGCACGCACGCGGACTCCGACGCTCTCGAGACTCGCGGCAACGGCGACGCAATCGCTCATAGGCGCGAGGACGAAATTTGCCGCGGACTCGAATGAAGAGAGGCCGCGCATCTTCAGCTCGGCGCGGAGCCGCGCGCGGTTAACGACGACGTCCTTGATGTGTTGGGTCACCCACGCTTGGTCGGTCTTCAGCGTAGCGATGCCAGCGCGCTCGGCGAGCGAGCTGACCTTGTACGGTCCGCGCGCCTTCAACACTTCGGCAATCAGCTCCGGCGCGCCCACACCGTAACCAACGCGAAGTCCGGCCAGGCCAAACGCTTTCGACATCGTTCGTGTCACCAGGACGGGGCGGCCGCTGGTGGCGAGATCGATAAAGTTGTCACCGCCGAACTCGACGTAAGCCTGATCGATGATGACGAGCCCGGGCGCGCGCTCCACGATTTGCTCGACCGTGTCGCGCGACAATGCGCCACCGGTCGGATTGTTGGGTGTGCAGAGGTAGATGATGCGCGCGCCCGTCGCCAACATCGCATCGACGTCGATGGCGAACGAATCCGTGAGCGGGATCGCGACGGGAACCAGCCCGTTCGTGCGCGCAAAAACGGGGATCATGCTGAACGACGGGTCGGGCAGGCACAACACTTCGCCCGCCTTGGCGAAGGCTCGTATCGCCGAATCGAGCACGTCGTCCGAGCCACAGCCGCAGGCGATCATTTCTGACGACACGCCGACATAATCGGCGAGGGCGGCGGCAAGCGCAGGCTCGTACGCCACCGGGTAGCGCGACACAGCTTTCTCTGTCGCAGCTGCGATGACGCGCAATGCGGCCGGTGGCGCACCCCAGAGATTGGTGTTGTCGCTAAGATCCAGGGCGACGTAACCGCCCGGCGCGGCGTAGAGCGCGATGTCGCGATAGCCCTCGCGCGACAACGAAGCGATTGAGTCAACTCCCTGATTGACGTTCGCTGTCATTGCTCACTCCACCCCAGCGCCGCTGCTGCGTGCGCGGGCAAACCTTCTGCGGCTGCCAGAAGCGCGGTGTCGTTGGCGAGTCGCTGGGCGGCGTCGGGTGTCACTTTCTGGTACGAGGTCCAGCGAACAAAATCGAGCGGGCCGAGTCCGGAGTAGCTGCGCGCCAGACCGCCGGTCGGCAGAACGTGGTTGCCACCGGTTATGTAATCGCCGAATACGACTGACGATTGCTCGCCGACGAACACGGTGCCGGCGTTTCGGATGTTCGAGAGCACGCCTTCGAGATACGCGGTGTCCGTTTCCCGTGCCCGTGCTCGTTGCCCGTAACCCGTAACGGGTAACCCGTTGCCCGTTGCCCGTTGCCCGTTGCCCGTTGCCCGGTCCCCGTTGCCCGCTTCCCGCTTCCCGGTTTCCGCTTCCCGATCCGTGAGCGCAAGTAACAGGTGCTCCGGGGCGAAATCGTTGGCAAAATTGACTGCTTCGCTGATGGATGCGGCGGTGATCAGAGCGCCCCTCTGCTCCAATGCTACGCGAATGACATCGGCTCGTGGCGCATCGGGCAGGATTTGCTCGACGGCCCTGGCGATCGACGATGCTGTCGCGTCGTCAAGACAAAGGACGACGACGGAGGCGTTCGGATCGTGCTCCGCCTGCGCCAGGACTTCACGGGCGATCGTTCGCACGTCGCAACCCGCATCGCAAATCACCAACAGCTCGCTCGGGCCCGCAGGAGAATCAATTCCTACGTCCCTGCTCACCTGGAGCTTCGCCTCGGCCACGTACACGTTTCCGGGTCCGACGATCCTGTCGACTCGTGGAACGGTCTCGGTGCCGTAGGCCATCGCGGCGATCGCGCCGGCTCCGCCGAGGGAGAAAACACGATCTACTCCGGCGATTTCACAGGCGGCGAGAGCTACTCCCGCCGGGTACCCGTCACTTTGCGGCGGTGAGCACAGAATGATTTCGGAAACACCGGCGACGCGCGCCGGGATTCCCGCCATCAGAACGCTGCTCGCGTACGCGGCGCGACCGCCCGGCGAGTAGATGCCGACGCGCTGCAACGGGTCGGGTCGTCTCCCGACGATCACGCCCGGCTCGGTTTCTACTTCAACCGTTCGCGGCGGAGACGCGGCGTGAACCAGCTCGATGTTCCGCGCTGCGCGCTTGAGCGCGGATCGCAGCGGACGAGCGACCGCCTCCAGCGCCCGTCGCCGCACGGGCCGCGGAACTTCGAGAGCCTCGAGCGACACTCCATCGTACGCAAGCGCCATCTCACGCAGCGCGCCGTCGCCATCCACGCGCACGCGCCGCACGATTTCCTCCGTCGCCTCGCGCACGAGCGAGCTAGTCGCGACGCTCGTTCTGCGCAGCACAGACGCGCGCTCGTCGGCGGATAACGCACTCAAAGCGCCCGCGTATCTCCAGGATGTTTTCTCGATCGTCTGGCTCATGGCAGCAGGCGCTCGACGCGGGTGACGAGAATGCCGGTGGCATCGAGAGCTTTGAGCGCACCCATTGTTCTGTAGACCGTTACGGCATCGACAACTGCGTGCACTGCCACGCGGTCACCGCCGTTCAGGATGTCGATCACCGTCGGGCCGTTGATGCCGGGAATGATCTGCTTGACAGCGTCTAGTGATCTGCGCGGCACATTCGCCATCAGATATCTCTTGCCACGCGCTCTCACCACGGAATCGAGCGCCATGATGAGCGAGTCGAGCGCATCACTCCGCTCGGCCTCGAAGACGGCGTCGCATCTGGTGACGAGCTGGGCGCGCGAGGTGAGCAGCGTTCCGATCTCGCGCAGTCCGTTGACTTTGAGTGTCGAGCCGGTCGAGGTGATGTCGACGATGACGTCGGCGATGCCGAGCAGCGGCGCGATTTCCGCCGCGCCCGAGATCGGCACCGTTTCGACGTTCTGGCCACGCGAGCGAAAGAATTCGCGCGTGATGTTCGGGAACGAAGTCGCGACACGGATTTCGGGCGCGATGTCGTCGATTGTCCGCACCGGACTGTCGTCGCGCGTGGCAGCGACGAGGCGGCATTCGCCGAAACCGAGATCGAGGCGGCGCTCGACGGGACGTCCCGATTCGCAGACCAGGTCCCAGCCGGTGACCCCGACATCAGCGACGCCGTCGGCAACGAACTCCGGTATGTCCTGGGCGCGGACGAACAGCGCCTCGAACTCGCCGCCGAGCGATGCGGAGAGGGCCCGGTCGCTCTTCGTGAGCACCGGAAGTCCGGCGTCCCCGAAGAGCTCGCGGGTGTCGTCGGCGAGTCGTCCTTTGTTGGGCAGTGCGATCTTGAGCATGAGATTGAGTGGTGGAAAACAAAAAACCCGTCCAGGAATGGGACGGGCTGCGGAAGCTCTGCTAGTGGAGTCTGACTAGTCGGCTACTATAGTCTGACGTGCACGCGCAAAAGCGCCCCGCGGCCCGAAATGCCGTGGTGGCTGTGCGCATGGTAGGTAAAGGTGCACGTTGTCATTGGATCGAATGGTAAGCGAGTGGAGGGCGGAGCGCAATAACTGCGCGCTTTCCGTTACCCGTACCCGTTACCCGCTACCCGTAACGCGTAACCCGTAACCCGTAACCCGTAACCCGTTACCCGTTACCCGCTTCCCGTTTCCCGTTTCCCGCTTCCCGCTTCCCGCTTCCGCTTCCCTCCTTTACTTTTTCGGCGACGTACTCTAGCTTCGGTGCAATGACCGCATTGTGGTTCGGCGCGACCTACTACTATGGCTTTATCGGCTACAGCCGATGGGGGCCCCGGTCGCGCGTGCGGTAAAGTTCAAAGCAATCAGCGCATATACACCAGGGCCTCCGCCAACGCGGGGGCTTTTTCATTTGATGGCGCCCGCGCAACGAGAGACCCGATTCACTTTCTCATCGGGGCAGTCATGGTAAGAACGGAGTCGATTCAGACGACACTGGCACGAGCGCACACACACAATGGGTCCGCCGCCAAGGATCATTCGCGACCGTATCGCCTGGCGGCGCATTCATCGTCTGCTCGCGCGACGCGGCCGGTACGGGTCAGCGAGAGCGTAACCATCGGCGGCGCCGCGATCACCGTCATCGCCGGGCCCTGCTCCGTCGAAAGCGGCGAGATGATCGTCAGCGTAGCGAATCGAGTCAGAGAGCTGGGCGCCGTGATGCTGCGCGGCGGCGCGTTCAAGCCCAGAACGTCTCCCTACTCCTTCTCCGGACTCGGCGCGTCGGCGCTCGAACTCCTTGAAGCTGCGCGCAACGCGAGCAGTCTTCCCGTCGTCACCGAGGTGATGGATACCCGACAGGTCGAGCGCGTCGCGCGCAGCGCCGACATGCTCCAGGTCGGCGCCCGCAACATGCAGAATTTTTCACTGCTCGAGGAAGTCGGCAGAAGCAGCAAGCCGGTGCTGCTCAAACGCGGATTGTCGGCGACGACAACTGAGCTGCTGCTCGCCGCCGAGCACGTGATGGCGGCCGGCAACAGCAACGTCGTGCTCTGTGAGCGGGGAATTCGCACCTTCGAGACTTCGACGCGCAGCACGCTCGACGTATCAGCGATCCCGGTGTTGAAGGAGGAGACGCATCTCCCCGTCATCGTCGATCCGAGTCACGCCGGTGGTCGCGCCCGACTCGTGATCCCGCTCGCCCTGGCCAGCATCGCCGCCGGCGCCGACGGAATCATGGTGGAGGTTCACCCGGATCCCGACTCCGCGCTATCCGACGGCGACCAGTCGCTGACGATCGAGATGTTCGCGGAGCTGATGCGCGCCGCGGAACCGGTGGCGAGGGCGGTCGGAAGAACATTAACTGCAAGTGAAGACGACCAGCTAAGAGCGGTCAGCCCGTAGCTGGTAGTCTTCAGTTAGGTGTCAGCTCTTTCACACCCGTCCTCTCCCGTACGAGCAGGGAGTGGATGTCCCAACCCAGCTCGTTGGTCTTGGGAACGACTCCAGAAAAAATCGCTACATCGCCTGCGCGATCGCCTGAAAGCGAGGCGTCGCGCGAATCGGATCGAGATCGCTGTCGTGCTCGAGCCACTCCTTGTGCCCAAATCCCTTGTCGACCGCGGTCTCCAGACTCGAGAGCGCTTCCTCCGACATGCCGAGGAGCGAGTAGGCACAGGCGATGTTGTACAGTATCGCTGAATCCTCAGGATCGATCGCCAGCGAGCGGCGGATGTAATCGATTGTCCGGTCCCGATCACCGGCCCTTGCCAGAATCGCGGCGCCCAGATTGGTCGCCCTGGCGTCGTCGGGGTTGAGCTCGAGCCTTTCATCTATGAGCTTCAGCGCACGCTGGCGCGCTACTTCCGCCTCGGCCCCGAGGCCCATGTCGTCGAGCACCGCTGCCAGAAAATTCGGAGCGAGGAAATCCTCAGGTCGCAGTAGCGCGGCCCTCTCGAACATTTTTGCGGCCTCCGCATTCCTTCCCTGCGACTTCAAGCCACGGCCATAGAAATACGCGGTTTCGTAAAGCTTGGGATCGAGCCGCATCGCGGTCTCGAACTCCCTCTCCGCTTCGTCGAATTTCTTGGTCAGTGATACCGCGATGCCACGCGCCACGTGAGCCTCGGCCAAGTCGGGCTCCAGCTCCAGAGCCTTTCTGCTGGCGATGTCGGCTTGGCGCAGGTTGAACTCGCGAGCGTCCCAGTAGATGTAGAGCATCGAGCACGAGTCGGCGATTCCAGCGTGGGCAAGGGCGTATTCGGGGTCGATCTCGATCGCGCGATTGAACATCTGCCGGGCGTACTCAATACTCTTCCGCCTCCATTGATGAAAGTACTGCCGGCCGCGGAGATAGTAATCGTAGGCCTGAACATTCACGGTGCGCGCTTTTTCTATTGCCTTCTTCTCACCCTCAGTAAGAATCACGCGCAGCGCTTTCACGATCGCCTGCGAGATGTCGTCCTGGATCGCGAACACATCTTCCAACTCGCGGTCGTACCGCTCCGACCAGAGGTGGTATCCGTCCGCGACGTTCACGAGTTGTGCGGTAATGCGCAGCTTGTTGCCCATCTTTCGCACGCTGCCCTCGAGAACGGTCGAGACCTTGAGCTTGTGGCCGATTTCGCCGATGTCCTCGTTCTTTCCCTTGAACGCGAAGGACGATGTGCGCGAGGCCACTCTCAGCGACTGAATCTTCGTCAATGCATTGATGATCTCTTCCGCCATTCCGTCGGTGAAGTACTCGTTGTCCGGGTCGGCGCTCATGTTGGCGAAAGGGAGAACGGCCACGGATTTCGCCGCCGATACGATCGGCTGTGGCATCGTCTGGGTATCCGTCGGTGTGTCCAGACCGTTAGAGCTGAGCGCCTGGGCGAACATCGCGGTTGTGTTGTATCGGCTCGACACCTCGGTCGACATCGCCTTGAGCAGGGCGCGCTCCACGTTTTCCGGCACACTCCCCCTGAGCTCGCGTATGCGCTTCGGTATCTCTGTGAATCGCTTCGAGAGGATCGCTTGCGCCGTTGGTCCGTTGAAGGGCCGCTGCCCCGCAAGCATTTCGTAGAGAACGCAGGCCAGACTGTATTGGTCGCTTCTGCCATCGAGCTGAGTCTCGCCTGCCGCCTGTTCCGGGCTCACGTAGGCGGGAGTGCCGACCATCATCCCCGTCTGCGTCAGCGTACGAGTCTCCGTGCCCGCCGCACTCACCGCCTTGGCGATCCCGAAGTCCATAACCATCGGCTCGCCCTCGTACAGCATCACGTTCTCGGGCTTGATGTCCCGGTGCACCACATTTTGCCGGTGGGCGTAGTCGAGCGCGGACGCCACGGCCCGCGCGTGGTGAATTGCCTCGTCGACAGGGAGTTGTTGTTGGCGATCGAGTCTCTCGCGAAGCGACTCGCCTTCGACATAGGGCATCACATAGTAAAGAAGGCCCTCGACTTCACCCGAATCGAAGAGCGGAAGGATGTGCGGGTGATTGAGCCGAGCGGCGACTCTGATCTCGCGGAGGAACCGGTCGGGACCGAGCGAGGCAGCGAGCTCCGGGTGCAGCACCTTGAGAGCGACCACACGCTCGTGCTTGGAGTCCTGCGCGAGATAAACCGTAGCCATCCCGCCACGCCCCAGCTCGCGATCGACTGTATAGGCCGGCGAGAGGACTTCGCGGATGCGTTCGATTGGGAGTGTCATGAGCGCGTTTTTCTAATCTATCGTCTCGCAGCCCTAGGAAATCGTTGTCCCCTACGAGCAAAAGCAGGTGCCGCTGCTACGAACAGAATGGAAACTGCCGCCAGAATTCGCCTCACACTCGCTCCCTAAAAAGATGGACTTGTCGAGATCGGATATACCTCGGCTAGCTCCGGGCATCAAGCGAGTGGTCGTTTATTCTGCTCTTCAGGCACGGTAGAAGAACGCCCGCAGCCAAAAGCCGCCCCGCTGTCAGCGGTCGGCAGGTAGTCTTCAGTTGTAGTTTTGCGGTTCCGATCAGCCCAACTCCCGCACGACTCCCTGAGGCTCGCGAACCATCAAGGCACGGATATCTCTTTCGTCGAGCTGCTTCTTCCTGTCTGCCAGTTCCTTGAACCGTGCGAAAAGCAAACCGAATTCTTCTTCGGTGAGCTCGTAACCGAGCGCCGTCGTCTTCGCGCGCAGCGCATGCCGCCCGGAGTGCTTGCCGAGCACGAGACCGACTCCATCCCATCCAACGGTCTCGGCGCTCATGATCTCATAGGTCGGCCGGTGCTTGAGCACGCCATCCTGATGGATTCCGGCCTCGTGGGCAAACGCGTTGGCGCCGACGATCGCCTTGTTGGGCGGGACATCGATGCCGATGCACGACGAGACCAGGCGCGAGGTGGCTCCTAGCTCGCGAGTATCGATGATCGTGTGAAGCCCGAAGTATGGCTGTCGCGTCTGCAGCGCCATCACCACTTCTTCCAGCGCGGCGTTACCGGCGCGCTCGCCGATGCCATTGATGGTGCATTCCGCCTGACGCGCACCGGCGCGCACACCCGCCAGCGTGTTCGCCACCGCCAGGCCGAGATCGTCGTGGCAGTGAGCAGAGATCGTCGCACGCTCAATTCCATAGACATTCGCGCGAACCCCAGCGACCAGGTCACCATATTCCTCGGGCGTGGCGTAGCCAACGGTGTCGGGCACGTTGAGGATCGTCGCTCCAGCATCGAGCGCGGTGCCGAGAACCTCGTATAGAAAATCGGGTTCGCTGCGCGCCGAGTCTTCTGCTGAAAACTCCACATCTGCGCCGAGCGCGCGGGCGCGAGCGACCGCTGCCGCCGCGCAGGCGACGACTTGAGAGTGCGTCATGCCGAGCTTGTGCGTCATGTGCACGTCGGACGTGGCGAGAAAGATGTGGATGCGCGCTTGCGCCGCGGGCTCGACCGCCGTCCAACAACGATCAATGTCCCGCTCCGTCGCGCGCGCCAGTCCACAGATAGCGGGCCCACCAACGCCGCCAACTTCGCGCGCGATTCGGTGCACCGCTTCCCAATCCCCATCCGACGCCGCCGGATATCCCGCTTCGATCACATCGACTTTGAGACGCGCCAGCTGACGCGCGACCGCCAGCTTCTCCTCGAGCGTCATCGTACACCCCGGCGCCTGCTCCCCGTCGCGCAGAGTGGTGTCGAAGATTCGCACCCGACCATCGTCGGGCCCCGCCTCCCGCCTCCCGCCTCCCGCCTCCCGCTTCATGCGCTAGCCGCCCCAGGCACGACTTCCTTGGCGTTGACGAACGTCATCATCCGGCGCAGCGATCGTCCGACATCTTCGATGCGATGGTGCGTTTCCGCCGAGCGTGTGCTCTTGAAGTGCGGCAGCCCGGAATTGTTCTCGGCGATCCACTCGCGCGCAAAGGATCCGTCGCGGATGTTCGACAGCAGCTCGCGCATCGTCTCACGCGTGCGCTCATCGACGATGCGCGGGCCCGCCACGTAGTCACCGTACTCGGCGGTATCCGACACCGAGTAGCGCATGTAGTTGAGCCCGCCCTGGTACATGAGATCGACAATCAGCTTGAGCTCGTGCATGCACTCGAAGTAGGCGACCTCGGGTTGGTATCCGGCATCGACCAGAGTATCGAATCCCGCTTTCACCAGCGCCGAGACTCCACCGCACAGCACCGCCTGCTCGCCGAACAGATCGGTCTCGGTCTCTTCTTCGAAGGTGGTGATCAGCGCGCCGGCGCGCGTCGAACCGATCGCCTTGGCGTAGGCGAGCGCGTCATCGAGCGCGTGTCCTGACGCATCCTGATGCACCGCCACCAGCGCGGGGACGCCGCCGCCCTGCTCGAAGACTTCTCGAACTCGGTGGCCAGGTGCTTTGGGCGCGACCATGCTGACGTCGACGCCTTCGGGCGGCACGATCTGGCCGAAGCGGATGTTGAATCCGTGCGCGAACATCAGCGTCTTGCCCGGACCGAGGTGCCGCTGAACGTGATCGCAGTAGAGACGCGCCTGGCCGGTGTCGGGTGTGAGGATCATGATGATCTGCGATTGCGCGGCCGCGTCGTCCACTGTGGCCACCGAAAGTCCAGCCTTTCGTGCGGCATCACGACTCCGCGAGTCTTCGCGCAGTCCGACGACGACATCCACGCCGCTGTCTCTCAGATTCAAAGCGTGCGCGTGTCCCTGGCTGCCGTAGCCAATGATCGCCACTCGGCGACCTATGAGCCGAGCGACCTCAGCATCCTTGTCGTAGAAAAGTTTTGTCATGGTTTCCTCAACACGCTCCGTCGGCCTGCCACCACGGTCGCCCGATTTCTTCGCGCGCCGGAACCTCCGTTGGCGACGTAGTGACGCCAAGCGCCATCGCCAGACTTCCCGACCGCATCGTCTCGCATGCGCCAAATACTTTGGCGCGCTCGATCATCTCGCCGAGTCTGTCCGGCGTATCGGTCATCTCGAAAACGACGGTCGGGCCGCAAATGCCAACGATTTTCGCGCCGAAGCCCTCAGCTACGGTCCTGATCTCTTCGCGTTGCTGCTCCGGCGCGTGGATCTTCACCAGTGCCGTCTCTCGCACCACATACTCCGCATTCGTCACGTCAGTTACCTCCAGTACTTCGATTAGTCGGTTGAGTTGCTTGATTGTCTGTTGCACGTCGGTCGTTTCCACGACGATGGTGATACGTCGCACTCCCGGAGTCTCGCTCTCACCAAACGCGATGCTGTAGACGGCGAGCGCGCGACCGCGCAGCAGTCCGAGCACGCGATTGAGAGCTGCGGGCCGATCTTCCATCAGCGCCACGAGAGTGTGTCTCACGCGTGCGACGCCTCGCGTGTGATCATCTCACCTATGCTGCTCCCGGGCGGCACCAGCGGAAATACGTTCGCCTCGCGCTCGACCCTGAAGTCGAGAACCGCCGAGCCATCGTGGTCCCAGGCAGCGCAGATTGAATCCTGCGCCTGCTCGATGCGGTCGATGGTGAAGCCGCGCAGTCCGTACGCCTCGGCGAGACCAGCGAAGCTGGGGCCGGAGAGCGGCGTCCCGCTGTAGCGCTTTCCCTCGAACAGCTGTTGCCACTGTCTCACCATCCCGAGATAGCCGTTGTTCACGATCGCCACTTTCACATTCCTGATTCCCTCCTGGTTGATCGTCGCCAGCTCCTGGTTGGTCATCTGGAATCCGCCGTCGCCGACAATGGCCCAGATCGTTTCGTCAGGGTGTGCGATCGCCGCTCCCATCGCCGCCGGCACGGCGAAGCCCATCGTGCCGGCACCGCCGCTGGTGATATGCGTGCGCGGACGTCGCCACTCGATCAGCTGCGCCGCCCACATCTGGTGCTGGCCGACGTCGGTGACGACGCGATATCCACCGCGCTCGTTGAGCGCTGCATTCAGCGCAGCGTAGACATCGTGCGGCATCAGCTCCGTCGTTTCGGGCCGACGCAGGTACGGCTGGCGGTGCTGGTGCGTCGCCTGGCTCTCTCGGATGTCGTTGAGCCAAATGGCGGCATCGCGCGGAGGAATTTCCTCTAGCAGCGCGGTGAGCGCCGAGCGTGCATCGCCGATGATGGCGACCGCGACCTTCACGTTCTTGCCGATCTCGGACGGATCGATGTCGATGTGAATCACTCGTGCGCGCGGCGCGAAGGTGGATGCCTTGCCGGTAACGCGATCATCGAAGCGCGCGCCGATGTTGATCAGCACGTCGCACTCCTGAATCGCGCGATTGACGTGCACCCAGCCGTGCATGCCCGGCATGCCGATGCTGAGCGGATGATCCTCGGGAAACGCGCCGATCCCGTGAAGCGTCGTCACCACCGGAATTCCCGTCCGCTCGGCCAGCGCGCGCAGCTCGGCCACCGCGCCGGAGATGATCACGCCGTGACCGGCAAGAATGAGTGGCTTGCTAGCGTTCGTTAGAAGGCTGGCGGCTGCGCGCACAGCGTGCTGATCGATCGCGGATGTTGGACGAAAGCCGGGCACGTTCAGCGTGACATCCCAATCGGGAACCACTCGCGCCTGCTGCGTGTCCTTGGTGACGTCGATCAGCACTGGCCCGGGCCGTCCACTCCGCGCGATGTGAAACGCCTCGTGAAACACGCTCGGCAAATCCTCGGCGCGCGTCACTCGATAATTGTGCTTGGTGATGGGCAGCGTGATGCCGGTGATGTCGGTTTCCTGAAACGCATCCTTTCCGAGGACGGCGCTCGACACCTGCCCAGTGATGGCGACGAGGGGAGTGCTGTCCATCCAGGCGTTGGCGATCGGAGTGACGAGATTGGTTGCACCCGGTCCGCTGGTGGCGACGCAGACGCCCGGCTTACCAGTGGAGCGCGCGTAACCTTCGGCGGCATGACCGGCGCCCTGCTCGTGTCTACACAGCACGTGGCGCAGACAATCGCGATACTCCCACATCGCGTGATAGAACGGCATGATGGCGCCACCGGGAATGCCGAACATCACTTCGACATTCTCGCGCAGCAGGGCTTCGCACATCACCTGGGCGCCAGTGCGTTCGGGAGGCGGGAGGCGGGAGGCGGGAGGCGGGAAGCCGGAAGCGGGTACGGGCACGGGAAACGGGAAGCGCTCTTCCGTCATCTACCCACTCCAGCCGGAGTAGGCCGGTACCGTTCGCGCGGCGAATGCGTAATCGCTTCGACGGCGCCGGACCACGACTCCGTCATCGCCTCGATCCCGTTCTCCGCCCGAGGCCACTCCAGCACCGCGCCACGACCCGCGTTCGTCACCATCGCCGCATACCGCGACAGCCATCCCCGCGCGTAGCGAGGCTCAGGAGCGGTCCACTGCCTGCGGCGCGCACGCAGCTCGGCCGCGGTGAGATCGACATCGAGTCTTCGCTCCGGCAGGTGGATGCAGACGATGTCGCCGTCGCGCAGCAGACCAATGGGACCGCCCTCGGCCGACTCGGGCGAGACGTGACCGATGCACAGACCGCGCGTGCCGCCCGAGAATCTTCCGTCGGTGAGCAGCGCCACCTCGGCGCCGATGGGCATCCCCTTCAGCATGCTGGTGAGCGAAAGCATCTCGCGCATTCCCGGACCGCCGCGCGGACCCTCGCCACGCACCACAACGACTTCGCCGGGACGAATACCATTCACGCGCACCGCCGCCGTCGCCGACTCCTCGTCCTCGAACACACGCGCCGGTCCACGGAATGTCAGCTGGTGGTGCTCGACGGCGCCGACTTTGATCACCGCGCCACCGGGAGCGAGATTGCCGAACAGAACGCACAACGCTCCACGAGCCGAATGCGGCTGCGTGATCGGCCGAATGCATTGCTCATCGAGATTGCGCACACCCTCGATATTTTCGCCGACCGTTTTTCCGGTGACGGTGAGCGCATCGAGAAAGAGCGTGCCCGGCTTCTGCGACAGCTCCTTGAGCAGCGCGGGAATGCCGCCGGCGGCGCCGACATCCTGGATATGCCATTGCCGGTTCCCGTCCCACGCCGGCGACACTTTCGCAAGATGCGGCACACGCTCGGCGACATCATTAAACCGCGCGAGTGGATATTCGATCCCCGCCTCATGAGCGACGGCGATCACATGGAGCAGAGTGTTGGTGGAGCCGCCCATTGCGACATCGAGCGCTACTGCGTTGTCGATGGCTTCAGCGGTGACGATGTCGCGAAAGCGGATGCCGCGGCGCAGGAGCTCGAGTACCTGACCCGCCGCAGCCCGCGCGAGATGGTGGCGGTCAGGCGAGACGGCGAGGATGGTTCCGTTGCCGGGAAGTGCGATGCCCAGCGCTTCGCAGAGACAGTTCATCGAGTTAGCCGTGAACATGCCGCTACAGCTGCCGCAGGTCGGACAGCCGGCGATCTCCAGCTCCTCGAGACGCGTGTCGTCGATCGCGCCCGCCGCGCGCGCTCCCACTGCCTCGAACACCGAGATCAGATCGACCTTCTGACCGCTGCGATCAACGCCGGCGCGCATCGGTCCGCCTGAAACGAAGATGGTCGGGATGTTCGCGCGTGCGGCACCCATCAACATGCCCGGCACGATCTTGTCGCAGTTGGGGATGCACACCATCGCATCGAAGCAATGCGCCTGCACCATCGTCTCCACCGAGTCGGCGATCAGCTCGCGTGAAGGCAGCGAGTACCGCATTCCCTCGTGTCCCATTGCGATGCCGTCGTCCACACCGATGGTGTTGAACTCGAACGGAACTCCGCCGGCCGAGCGCACAGCATCCTTCACCACGCGACCGAACTCCTGCAGGTGCACGTGGCCGGGGATGATGTCGACGTACGAGTTGCACACCGCAACGAACGGCTTGTCGAAATCAGCGCGGTCGCGGATTTGACCCGTGGCACGCAGCAAACTGCGGTGCGGCGCGCGCTCGAATCCCTTCTTGATGGTGTCGGAGCGCATTACGGTTTTGGAAATCTCGGTGGTTGCATCATGGGCATGAAAATTCGAAGGGCCTCTTCCCGTGATTGGGGAGGAGGCCCTTCGCTACCGCCGAGCGCCTCTTCCCGTGCGGGAAGAGGCGTGTGTCTGCTTACATCGTTGCCAGACCAGTCTTCTTCCCAAAGCCAATAAGCCCTACGCCAATAAGGAGGAGGGACAGAATGACGCTGAGAAGAAGCTGGTTGTTGCGGATCACGATGTTATTGAAGTCCGTTGTGCGAATGAGAAGTCGATCTGTTGCGCAGCATAACCTTCCTTTGCTTAGAGTGTCAAGAGCGGATGTCGTCACGTCGATCTTGAGACAGATCGGTTACGGTCGAGCCACGGAATCCCTTTTGGATACTATAGGGGCATGCAGCCTGTCAGCAGAATCGTGCATTATTTGCACTTCGAACAGCCCAATTCTGTCATTTGGCTGACAGTTTTGCACAGATGGGCTGGTTTTATTGCCAGATTTGCAAAAAACCCTTGACATGCGGATAAGGAGGGAATATCCTTGCGGCGTTCGAGTTTGATGTCATCCGCAAGCAATCGCTCAGTCATCAGCCAAGTCATGTCGCTTTCTGCTCGCCGCGTCTCTTCCAATAACCCGGGAAATAATCGCCCGCTCCCACAGAATCTGTGGGACGCGATCGAACGTTTCGGGTAGAGCCGCATGAGATAGAACCAAAGCTCGATTTCCAATGCCCTCGCGTTTCGATCGATGAACGCGGGGGCTTTTTGTTTTTCGCGGGACGAACTCTCACCTGTCGCACTGGAGGAGAACTGTGAACGGATTCATGAGGAGCGCAGCGCTCGCCGTCATCTACCTGGACGAGGCCGAGCAATGAAACTCATTAGCTGTGTCATCCGTCCCGAACGCCTTCCCGCCGTCAAGGAAGCGCTGTTCCGCGCCGGCGTCACGGGGATCACCATCACGCGGGCGAGCGGTCACGGCGGAGAGCGTGACACCGTGACGGTCAGACGAGGAACGAAACTGCTGCTGCAATTTCACGAGAAGGTCAAGATCGAGATGGCGTGCTCCGAGCCGTTCGTCGAGCCGACCATCAGTGCGATCGTCGGCGCAGCGCGCACCGGCGCGGTGGGCGACGGGAAGATCTTCATTCAGCCGCTCGATCGCGTCGTTCGAATTCGCACCGGGGAGCGCGACAACGCCGCGCTCACGCCGGTGACCGCCGACGATGTGCAGCGGCAGGCGTTGATGGCTGGAAGAGAGCTGGAGCTGGTCGGAAAAGACTGAGCGCCGAGCTCACTCCGAGCGCGGTGTCGATCCCCTTTACCTGCAGGAGAACGGTCATGAGCAAGCTGCAAACCATCGGCACACGATTGCGAACGAACTGGCAGGATCCCCTGATTCGCCGCCACGTCGGATTGCTTTTCCTCGGAAAGGCAATCGGGCTCGGCATTGTGTTGACGCTCATTACGCGGTGGTTCCTGCCTGCAATGCTCGGAGCCCAGGCGGCGCCGGCAACTCCCGCGCTCGATCCAATGGCGGCGGTCAACGCGATCAACACCGTGTGGACGCTGGTGGCCGCGTTCCTCGTGTTCTGTATGCAGGTCGGCTTCGTTTTGCTCGAGGCCGGGTTCGCCCGCTCGCGGGAGTCGGTCAACATCCTGGTGGAGGGTATCGCCGACACCTGCATTTGCGGCGTCACGTTCTGGCTCTGGGGCTTCGCCTTCATGTTCGAGCCGGGAAACGGTTTCATCGGCCTGCACGGCTTTGCGCTGCAGGGGCTCGCCGCGACTTATGGTACCACCGGAGTAGCTCTGCTCGCGTTCTGGGTTTTCCAGTTCGCTTTCGCTGACACGTGCTCCACCATCACATCCGGCGCGATGATCGGCCGTTGCGGCTTCGTCGGCGATCTCCTCTATAGCGTCGGGGTGACCGGCTTCATTTACCCGATCATCGGACACTGGGCGTGGGGTCCGGACGGATGGCTCGCCACCATGGGGCCAATCGCGTTCCATGATTTCGCGGGATCCACGGTCGTGCACACGATCGGTGGCGCGATATCCCTGGCTGGGGCGATCGCGCTGGGTCCGCGCCTGGGCCGAGTGTTCAAGCGGGACGGCGGCGGCCCCATGCCAGCCCACGATCTCATCATCGGAGCGGCGGGTGGCTTGATCCTGTGGTTCGGCTGGTACGGTTTCAACCCCGGCAGCACACTCTCCGCCCTCGACACGGCAGGTATTGGGCGCGTGTCCTTCAATACGACGCTCGCT
>Ga0070708_100000377_pt1 | contig 33618 bp, 30 predicted proteins | sample KBSK5503metaG_FD_65469 | JGI IMG/M metagenome (GOLD analysis project Ga0070708, IMG submission 65469) | Corn, switchgrass and miscanthus rhizosphere microbial communities from Kellogg Biological Station, Michigan, USA - KBS K5-50-3 metaG | ecosystem: Host-associated > Plants > Roots >... | reverse complement strand
AGGCTCATGAGCCATGGCTCCAGTGAGAGAGCTGGGGGTTGCTCGTCACCTCTCTGATAGGAATGGAGAAACTGCTGGCAGCCTGTCCCTCTACAACGGGATGCGGAGGCCACTTCAAAGAGCGTGAGGGCGGCCGCATTGATGTGTAAGATCTTCCCCTCACGATCACAGGCAATGACACTCTCTCCTAAGGTCTCAAAGATACCCTCGAGTTGGTTTGCCAGCAGTATCGCCTCTTGTATTGCTTGCTGGTGCATGGCTTCCTCCAAAGGTGGGCATCAAGAACGTGCCTCCTGGCAGGCATCACACCTTCCCGGTGAACTCGGAGTGACACGCTCCCGGCTCTTACTCTTCTTATTCATCCTTAAGGCAAACACTCAGCCGACAGGTTTTGGGGCCAGGAGACAACTGAGGCACCTCGCCCTCTCTGCCCCTAGTATTAGTATAAAGAAGAAGTGTCATGAAAGCGTCATGAGCCTCGTCATGGACAGTGGCCTCAAAAGCTGAGCAGGAGAAGAGCAAGAACGCGCCTGGCAGGAAGCACACCACCCAGCCCAAACTCCGACCGAGCCGCAGGTGGACGCGGTAACCAGTGGTGGCATCCCGAGCGGATCTTCAGAGAAGGAAGTCACCCTCCTCTAGCAGATCGCTGAGATTCCCCTCTTTTTGCAGTTAGGAAATGCTCACCCACATAGACAGCCCTTAAAACCAGATTTGGTAACGAGTAGTCAGGCTGTGAAGTTGTAGAACCCGAAAGAAGAGCTAGAAGCGGCATACTAATAACCTCATATAAGCGTTAGACTCAAGACAACACACTACTAGAAACGGTAGGCTCAACCCCAATTAACACTTCCTAGGATTTTGATTTTTCGACCAAAATCACCCTAAAGGATGGAGAACCTCCTTTGCTGGTCGCTTGTATGGCGTGCGCTCGCGGAAACAAAAAGCGCTCGTAGCCTGCGCAAGGCAGGTCCTTGCAGCACAGGAGCAGTGAAGTGGCCAAGACCCGAACACTTTCGTTTCCCATCCGCTTGCCCGACGCAATGCAAAATGCCATCTCCTGGGCATGCGAACGCGTCAGGTCGAGCCTCGCGGGACGACACATACCTGCCCCCATTGTCATCGGCCTGCCAAAACGTATCGCTCCCCAGCCCCTGCTGACCGCAAGCAGGCGATGGAATGGGGAGCGTGGCTCTGTTGTAGCAATCCCGCCTGCTTGTGGAATGGCGCACGAGATTACGCGGCCTCGCTCAATATTGCCTGTTTGGGCATGGCCTCTTTGCTCACCTATCACGAAACCAAGCGGTACCAGGCGTACCGCATGACCGATGCGTCGAACGGGTCGGTCAAACCGGCTGCATACATTGGGGCCGGTGCGACGCTGCTGTTGCCGTCGCAGGGGGTAACACCCCGCCCGCATGAGGGCAAACACATCTACTATGCCGGGTGGTCCTATGCAATCGCTCTACGTACTTCTCAACCTAAAAGTCTGTTGGCGGTGCTTTCTACGTCTCGACTCAGAAAGTATGTGCTCAGAAGTGCGTAATGGTCGCAGAGTAGCGTGTTTTTGCAACGGTAAACAGCTCTCCTCAGGAATTTCCAGGGGCCTCCCACAACCAGCGGAGTGTATTGAGACGTGATGGTGGGGGAAGAACGTTGCGAGGGCCGCGCATACGGGATGGAAGGGCGGGACCAGTAGTATCGCTATCTCCTCTATTAGACACAATAGATTGTGACCCTGCATCTTCTTCAGCCGTGTCAATCAGGTCAAGAAACTGGTTGACGCTCTGTGCAACACCCTCGACCATGAGATAGCCGGAGGGTTTCACTGCATCACCAACTAAATATAAGCCTTGTATAAAGGTATCAGGGGTAACATCTGCGCCCTGCGCGACGCGATTCACAGGCCATTCGCCGCGATAGACGCTCATAGTAAGGATGCGACAATGCTTCTCAAATGTTTCGCCAAACAGCACGCGTAGATCGGCGAGCGCCAATTGTTTCTCTTCTTCGATATTGTCGCTTTGGATGACCTGGTGGCTGATGAGCAGGTGCTTGCCTGCTGGAGCCAGTCGCGGATCACAATTGGTTGGCTGCACTATTCCCGCGATGCGTTGTGTATCAAGACAGTACATGATACCTTTGTGCGGTATCAGTGAAACGTCGCTCAAGATGTGTACCTTGAGGCCAACGGCTTCTTGTGGATCGGGCGCGTTAAATCGGGCCTCCACATTTTTTTTCAACACTTCATGCTGCGTGATCTGGCGGTTGTGGAGCAGCGCATCTGTGGCACGAGGCCCGATGTCGCTGACTACTAGCGGCGCGAGCAGTGCCAGCTCCTCGCCACTGGCTTTATTGCGGGCACGCACGCCGGTTGCCTGCCCCTCTGCATGCAGGATTTGCAATACATCATGTTGCAGGCGCAGATCAGCCCCTTGATCGAGAACCTGGCGCTCTAACTCTGCTGTTAATGCGCCGCATCCTCCCTCAACGATGCCGGGGGCGCCGAAACGCAGCATGTTTTTTGTGGTCTTGATGACCTCAGATGTACGCACTTGATGGAGTTCCAGGCTGAGGGCGAAACGAGAAATCCGCTCGAAGAAAGAAATAAGCTCGCGGTTGCGCTTGACATCGATGTGACGTGCCAGCCATTGATCGAAAGGAAGGTCACGTTCATTGGAGGGGAGGGGGCGCAAGAACATTAAATAGCCGGCGCGAGCGAACCAGAAGGACTGGCGAGGCCCTAGCATCCTCAAGACGCCCAGCAAACCGCGAGCGCGCATCTGTTTGCCATGTACGTGAAATGAGGCAAATACATCGGCATCGAAAATACGGTGGGGTGTGCGCAGGCGGCTTAACATACGCGCCAGCACGCCGCTGCTGCCAAAGGGAATCATGTGTACAGCCCCTGTACTCACCTGTACGCCTTGAAATGTTTTTGCCGTGAATCGCCCGCCACAATGGGGTAAACGTTCCAAAATAGCTACGCTCTTGCCACGTTGAAGTAACTGCGCAGCACTAAGCAAACCGCCTAAGCCTGCTCCAATGATGATCGCATCGTAATGTTGTTCGTGCATGGAATTGTCCGGTATAGCGCTCACCACCCCATAGGGGCGAGGGCGGTGGGGAGCCGCTCCCCACATCATCCGCCCTCGCCCCTACTGACTGGCCCGCAGCCTATCTATCCTCTCCAATGAGGCTGCGCAAGAGGCTCGTGCATTCCGCCAGCGTGTTAAGAACACTCTGATGAATCTGGAACACTTTGTTCAACTCACGTGCCTTGCGAGCAAGCTTGGTAACATACTCAATGTCGCGAGGATTGTTCATTACGTCTTCCATTAATTGAACTAGCTCGGCCCAGGCCAATTGCTCGCGACTGCGTGCCACATCGGCGATAGTGTTATCCATGCGTTCTGATACGCGCCGTACTCCTGTGCGAAGCTGGCTGGTGGTCTGCGCAATCTCCGTTTCGTGATTGCGCATGGCCTCCTGGGTAGCATTCAGTTGCTCTTGCAGGGATGAAACCTGCCCATCCAGGGTTGCAAGTGCTGCCATCAAAGGAGCTACGTCTGGAAGCGTGGGTTGCGGCAGGCTTGTGAGGCGGTTAAATGTGACGCCCGTGCCAGATGTGGTGGCAACCACTGCCTCGGATGTGGCCTTGGTAGCAGCGGGCTGAGCCGGTGCGGCCTCGACTTGAGGAGGTGCAGCTGCCGGAGCAGGTGCCTCTGATGCTGGAGAGTCGGCTCCGCCGTTCATCGAGCGGGTGCTGAAATCGTCACTGGTCGCTGCTGTCAACAACTCATCTTCGCGAGTGCGGTAAGTCATATCAGCGAGGGAAGAGGAACCTACAGTGATCGTCGGCATACTTTCTATGTCTACGCCGGACATGGAAGATTTGTAAGCCTGGAAGATCAGTTCATGTTCTCCAATGCCGATATGATCGCCATCCTGCAGAGTACGCGGTGTCATCTCTTCGATCTGCTGCCCATTGACAAACGTACCATTGGCGCTGCGCTCGTCACGTAGCACATAGTTACCGTTCTCGTAATGAATAGTCGCATGACGACGCGAGGTAAGCTTGTCTTTGGAGAGCAAAACGTCGCTGGTGGGTGCACGACCGATAGTGATTTCAAACTTCTCCAGGAGATAGTCCTGGAGCACTTCACCATTATCTGCGCGAAGAATCAACTGGGCAGGATTTTCAATTTTGTCCAGAGTGGCCTGAGCCACGGGAGCGGCGGAGCTCTCAGCCTCCGGGGCATCAGGGTGAAGTGTTTCTGGCTCACTGCCTGTATTAGCTATGGTCAGTAAATTTGCATCTGACCAATTGCTGCCCTGAGCAGGTGATGAGGAACCCACGTTGGATGGGGTCCATTCCTCTGAAGCCGGAATCGTGGCATCACCTATTACTGGTTGAGCCTGCTGTGGTGAGGGAGTTGATGCAAGCAGGCGGTTGCCACAGTTCAAGCAAAAATTGTCTCCAGACCGGGTTTCGGCGCCACAATAGGGGCATTTGTCCATAATCGATATACCTCCCTTTACTGGCATGCTTACTGAAATGCGCTCTCTGCGCAAAACTGATGCCATTATAGCAGAATTGGGTATTGAGCGTCGAGGGGGCGATTACAAGAACCCACCACAGATGCTCTACAGTACGACGAATGTGTCTACGCATATTGACATAAATGATCCAGAGGATCAAGACGATCATTAGCAGAAACAGGCAACAAAAACCAGGGATAAGAGCCGTCAAAAAGCCAAAAAGCATAAGAAGTACTAAAGTACCGAGGATGGTTGCGGCTGCGGCCGTTTTGAGCTAAAACAGCAGAACTGCGTGGATAGATTTTGCTCATATACACCTCCTCTGAAGACTCCTTCTCGTTTGCCTTTAGGAAGCAGGTATCCAGGCTATACCTGGCTGCAAGTTATTAAAGATCTGTTCTACATAATCCGCACTACCTCGTGCTGACAAGACAATGTTTGTGGTGTTTTTTGCACCAGAACATAGAAAGGTTACTACCTGTGTATGGCCGGAAGATGGTGTAGCCGTCCCTACCTTTGGCTTGTTGTTAGCTTGAGTGGCACCGCCACTGGGCGAGTTACACTGGAAGCTGCTATTTTGTGTGATCAATGGCGCTTCCGATAGCGTGAGAGCGCTATGGTCGGGTAGCAGGTAGCCTATAGTAAAACTGCCGCCGATAATGGGATCGTGGATTGTGGCTTGAGCATTTACCAGGCATGTAGTTCTTGGCAATAGTGGCGGCAAATACACGGCAAAGCCAAGGTTTGCTGCGACGTCTGACCACTGAGTGATTGTGCTGGGTGTTCCTGGACCAACCGTGGCTGTTGGAGTACTATTCACTGCGGTAGTTCCCGTTGCACTAGCCGCGGCAGTAGCAGTTGGCTTTGCGCCTGGACTAGCGGTTGCGGTTGTGGTCGGCGTGGGTGATGGCGCTGCTCCTTCATCGCGAAAGACCATCGATGGCTTACTGCACCAGCGAAGCTGTGCAAGCGCTAATTCTGATGGTGTCGGCCTTGCGGTTGGTGTTGGAGTCCCTCCTCCAAACAAACCTGTGCACGAAACCAGAAATAAATTTGACAGGAGCAGACCCATAGCCAGGCAAAACCCCGCCAGTTTTTTCAATGCGCGAAAGCTGATACGATGATAGCCAGGTATACGCGCTACTATAGAAAAAAGCCGAACTAGAATCATAAAATCTCCTCTATTCCACCAGGTATCCTGAAGGGCTATCCAAAATATGAGACCCTGCAGATGGAGCCTTATCGATTTCCTCTTTTGGTCTAGTATATAGTAAAAGAAACGGATTGCCTATGAGATAGTTCTCACTTTTGACCAAAAAAGGGGCTTTACAGCGTTTTGATTTAGTGCTACCATTACCCTTTGCATCGCCGAACTTTAGACGTCTGCCCTGTTTATCTGGCATAATATAATGATTACATTACCTATCTTAATGGTATTACTTATCTAATGAAGGGATGCGGTGCATTGTAGCCCTCTATTTAAAACGCATGAACTTGCCAACAGGTACACAGTGCCGCCTGAAAGGTAGCAACTTTTGAATGCAAAACAGATCTGGCAGACAACAATAGAGCGACTGCAAACAAAGGTTTCACCGGCTGTCTTTACGACCTGGTTTCAAGGTACGGCAGCCCTCTCTTATCAAGATGGCGTCTTCATCGTGCGCGTGCCTACCACTTTCGCCAAGGCACACCTGGAAGGCCGTTTTATCGATTTGATACGTTCAATTCTATCAGAAGTCACCACCAGTCCAGTGGAGGTGCGCTTTGTTGTGGCCAGGGAAAATCCCGGTCAGGAGAATGATGAGGCGGGAGAGGTAACCCAACCTTCACACAAGCGGAGCTACTATCTGCCAAAAAATCGCCTGACTTCGCTGCAGCGTGAGAAATTCAGGTTAGATGCTTCACCTGCATCATCAACCTCAACTGCGCCCACGACAGCTTATTCTGCTGCCCATCGACGTACAGATAGCGGTGAGGCGGAGATAGACGGTAATTACCCTGATAAACGAACGCTGCAGGAATATGGCAAGAATGCACAACCCGGGCTATTGCCGCTTGGGGGAGAAGGGTTGTTGAATCCTCGTTATACCTTTAGCTCGTTTATTGTGGGTAAATCTAATCAGTTGGCCCATGCCGCCTCGCTGGCTGTAGCCGAAAATCCAGGTAGTGTCTATAATCCTCTCTTCTTCTATGGCGGCGTTGGCCTTGGCAAAACTCACCTGCTGCACGCCGTCGGGCATGTTGGTGAAGCTGCCGGGCTGAATGTCTTATATGTAACATCGGAAAAGTTTACTAACGAAATCATCAATGCCATTCGTTTCCAGCAGACCGAAGCGTTTCGCGCCAAATATCGCCAGATCGATATTCTGCTCGTCGACGATATCCAGTTTATCGCGGGCAAGGAATCTACTGAAGAGGAATTTTTTCACACCTTCAATTCGCTGCATGACGCCAACAAACAAATTGTGGTGTCGAGTGATCGTCCTCCCAAGGCTATTCATAGTCTCCAGGATCGCTTGCGTTCACGATTTGAGTGGGGACTCCTGGCCGATATCCAGCCTCCAGAGTATGAGCATCGCCTGGCTATTCTACGCTCCAAGGCCGAGTCGCTCCGCTTTGCCGTGCCCGCTTCGGTGATTGAATTTATTGCACGCCCTGAATGCAACAGTGTACGCGAGCTTGAAGGTGCGCTTAATCGTGTGCTTGCCTATGCCACGCTGCATGATGCCGCGCTTTCGGTAAGCGTGGCAGCTCAAGCGCTCGAACACATCTATAGCGAGAGCAAACCTCCCACAAATTTGACGCCAGCCGAGGTTCTAGAGGGTGTTTGTCGCTATTACAATGTCGATATTGAACGGATGCGCGGAAAGCAGAGGGAGCGTGAGATCGTCTGGCCACGCCAGGTTGCCATGTACCTGATGCGCCAGGAAACCAGTGCCTCCCTGCTGCAAATTGGCACCGAACTGGGCGGGCGTGACCATACTACCATCATGCATGGATGGGAAAAAGTGCAGACCGAGGTCGCTACTAACGACCGTGTTCGTCGTGAAATCGCTGCTGTCCTGGAATCGTTACAACGGAAAGAATGACTGCATACCAGGCGCGGAATCTGGGCATAGTAGAGTGCTCTCATCGCTCGACCACGGGCCGTTGTGCCTCTTGAAAATGGTGCGCGGTGCCCTGGTGGTGGTCTCCGCTTGCGCTACTGGGGTCGGTGTGTATAACGACCTCCGAGATGCCCTTGATTTCGTGGAAAAGGCGATGACGTACTTCTTCAGCAATGGCATGAGCCTTTGCCAGCGTGAGTTCCGCATCCACCTCGATGTTCATGACGACGTGCAGCGTGTGCCCGATCCAGCGAGCGCGTACATCCGTCACCGCTTCCACGCCCGGAACAGCGCGCGCAGTTGTAATGATAGAGGGCACAATGCGTGGATCGACTGCATCGAGTAGGCGTTGTAGAACACTGCGCGAGGCGGAGTAGACCACAGTGACGATTACGACGGTAATTACGATGCCCGCGATAGGGTCAGCAATAGGGAAGCCGAGCCTTACACCGATCAGACCGGCAAGTGCCGCCAGTGAAGTAAGCCCATCGATGCGCGAGTGGTGGCCATCAGCCACCAGCGGAACACTATTAATACGTTTGCCCACCGCGATTTTGTATTGTGCTAGGAGTTCGTTTCCCACGACTCCAACCAGCGCTGCCGCCATACTCAGGTAGATCTGGGTGGGAACATTGCCACTCCTTAGTTTTTGGATTGACTCTACTGCGCCGGCTACTGCACTGGCGATGATCACCAGTACGATAAAGATGCCCGCCAGGTCTTCGGCACGATAGTAGCCATAGGTATAGCGTTGATTTGCAGCACGGTTGGAGACCACGAAGGCGATCCAGAGCGCGACGGTGGTGAATACATCTCCAAAGTTGTGCAGCGCGTCGGCGAGGAGCCCGGCGCTGCCGCCGGTCAAGGCGATAGCGAATTGAATTGCTGAGACCAGGAGCATGCCTGCCGTCGATAGTCGTACCGCACGCAATCCTGCCCGGTTGCCATAGAGGTCCGCGTCTACCTTGCCATGCTCGTGTCCATGTCCATCATGGTCATCGTGCTTATGGTCATGGTCGTGCGTTGTCTGATTGTGCTCGGTCGCATCATGCTCATGCTCATGGTCGTGCGCTTCGTGATCGTTTCCAGTTTGATGATCATGCACGGCTTTGCTCCTTATGACAAGCCTTACGATTTTTGTTATCGCTGCAACAAATCTCTTAGTCGTACGTCTAATAATTAATACGATAGCTGTTCTCTTTAGGAATTACTAAGGGCCGATTTGTCGGCCTTTGGTGGATGTTCCAATATCCTGAGTAACAAGGTAAAAAGCATAATCACGCCCTCCTGGCTTGATTATAGCACCCTTTCATTTGCCGATGAATTCATTTATTGATTATTACGATCTGCTGGGCGTCGATCCACGCGCAGCTGCCAACACCATCAAAGCAGCCTTTAAGAAGCTCGCTCTGAAATATCACCCTGATGTTTACAAGGGGGAGGATGCGGAGGAGCGCATGCGTATCATCCTGCACGCCTACCAGACATTGAGCGATCCTGCATCGCGCAGAACGTATGATTTAGAGCGTGCCGAGCATTTGCTCAATGCACGTGGGGCCACACAGGATGGATGGCAACGAGTACAAGTTGCGGGAGAGCATCACTCTGCCTCTCCGCGTGAGGATGCGACCCGGCGAGATAATCAGCGCGCCTTCGCTTTTCCAGATTTGAATGTTAACCTCTCTGCGCCGCTCAGGTTGAGCCTCGGTGATGGTACCTACGAACTTGCACCAGATGATGCCTTTCTCTTGCGACACGATGGCTTGCTGCGAGGAGTTGAGAGCCAGGCAACGGGTGGGGTGGCACCGGTGCCGGGCAGGCCGCGTGAAAATTATTGTCATCGCTGTCATCATCGCTGGGTGCCTGCTGGCAGTGCGAGCCGCGTGACTGTGTGTCCTGCCTGCAAAGCAAGCGATTGGGCCGAATATCTGCTGCTGCGTTGTGTTCACTGTCACGCTGTCTTCGAGAGCGAGGAGCTTCACGATAAGATCATTGGTGGGGACCGGCTCTACTTTCCCTATGAGCTTTTCCCGCTCTGCCCGCATTGCCGGAGGTCGCAGTGGTGTCCTGCTGAAAACGTACGCATTGACGCTTTACGCGCCGCTGCTGCTCGCAGGAGGTTCATTTTGTGGATGAGCGTGCTTGTGGTGGCTGTGGTGGTGATAGGGGTTATGGCTGCTGTGGTGTTGAGGTAAAGGGGCAGGGACGCAATTTTTGTTTGCATCCCTGCGTACTCAGACGTGTCGATTCATCGACACGTCTACTGGTTGTTGGAACTGCCGATGTTCGTGGCAGAACCACTGGTTCCGCTGAACTCTACGGTCACCTTCACAGTTGCGCCGCTCGCGATGGACTGAGCGTTCCCGTTGTAATCTGACAGATCAGCTGTAGAGGCGATCGGGAAGCTGAAGCTCTTGTTACCAACTGCAAAGTGGATAACTTTATCGGAGCCAACTGCCTGGGTCGTAGCTCCCTGATACTTCACCTGGTTGGGATCATCGTCACTTTTCACCACATCCAATTTCGTCGCCGTGAAGCTGCCGTTGTTCCACGTTGCCTCTGCCTTGACACGGGTATTGACGCCTGGCAGGGCGTTGAAGTCTCCCAGATCGGTCTGACCGCTCACAACGCTCATCAACAGGCTTGAGCCACCCGGCATGCTCACAGTGATGCTGCCGTTGCCGCTGCTCGTGACGTTTCCGATGAACTGGATACTGCCTGGCTCGTTGGCGCTGGAGGTCTGATTCGCTTCTGGAGATCCCTCCTGAGCCTCAGGTGTAACATTGGTCCCGGTCTCAATAGTGTAGGAGCCGTCGCTATTCTGTGTTACCTGGAAGGCGTACACGTGCCCCACCTGGCCCTGCAAGAGGGTTATAACATTGTCAGGAACGTTTTTGATTGTCGTGTTCTGTCCGTTTACGCTAAGAGTCACGGTATGATTGGTGGAATCGACTGAAACCACCGAACCTGACAGGCTAGTGCCGTTGGCGCCGACGCCAGCGCAAGCTGAGAACAAGACCATCACTACAAGGACTGCTATACCCACAATCATTCGTCTAACTACCAATAGATTCATTTTATCTCTCCTTCTTAACTTTGCTTTTCAGTGAAGTGCCATTAATCGTGTACCTCTTTACTATGTACGACTATACCCCATTTTTTTAGCAGTTACTATGCTTTATGGCACAGTAAAAATGTGAGATTATACGTACTTCGTGTGTTATAATCCCACTATGATGAGCGCGAGTCAAGACAAGGAGACCATAATGGCGCAATCCCAGATGCTGCGAGATGGTATCTATCCACCACTTCCCACGTTTTTTGACCAGCAGGATGAGCTAGACCTGGTTACGCTGCGACGACATATGCAGCGCTTGGCAGAGACCGGCATTGCCGGCTACGTCATCATGGGGACTAATGGCGAAGCTGTCCACCTGACAAAAGAGGAACGCACGCAAGTGGTTGAGACTGCCCGGGCCGCTGCAGGAGAGCACGCCCTGATTCTTGCGGGCTGTGGCGAGCAATCCACGCGGGCGACGATTGCCAATTGCCAGCAGGCAGCGCACGCTGGAGCGAATGTCGCATTGGTCTTACCTCCATTCTATTTCAAAGGCCGCATGGACTCCCGCGCTCTGATTACGCACTATCGCATCGTTGCCGATAGCAGTCCTCTCCCGGTTGTGATCTATAATATGCCCGCAAGTACAGGGGGTCTGGACCTGGACGCCGCAACTATTTGTACGCTTGCAGAACATCCAAACATCATTGGCGTCAAGGATAGCGCAGGTAATATGGTGAAGCTTGCACAGATCTACTCAGCAACGCCCTCGCGTTTCCGCGTCTTCGCGGGCAGCGCAGGCTACCTGCTGCCCGCTTTGACTGTTGGAGCAGTGGGGGCGGTTGCCGCGCTTGCCAACGTCTTCCCCCACGAGGTTTGCCGCGTACAAGAACTCTTCAATGCGGGGCAACTGCAGGAGGCGCGGCTTCTGCAGGCTCGCCTTGCTCCTGCCAACACTGCGGTGACGGTGACCTATAGCGTGCCAGGACTGAAAGCCGCGCTCGAACTCACGGTTGGCTATGGGGGTCGCCCGCGTCCGCCCCTGCTGCCATTAACCGGAGAGGAGCGCAATCACCTTGCGGAAATCCTGAAAGGGGTATAGGAACGCATGGCATTGGACATTGAACTCTACCGGCGGACTATTTACCTACCCGTTGGGCATCGCCAGCAAAATCTGCGCCGGATAAGTGTCGTCGATATACATCCTGATGATGCCACGCGTACACTCGTCCTGGTGCATGGATATGGAGGGAGTGCCACACAATGGCTTTACCAGTTGCGCTTCTTTGGGCAGACGATGCGTGTGGTCGCGCCAGACATGCGTGGACACGGTCTGAGCGATGATCCTGAAGAGCTGGCGTGTACGATGGACAGCCTGGTAGATGACCTGGAACTGGTTCTGGATCGCCTGGATGTCCAGCGGCCATTCTATCTCATCGCACATTCCTTTGGCGGGGCTATTGCCACCGAGTATACGCTGCGCCATCCTGAAAGCCTGAGTGGGCTGGTGTTAGTTGGAGTCCCCACGCGTTTTATCTTACTCAAAATTGTACAACGTCTGATGGTGATCCCTGACCCGGTGTTTAGCTGGATAGCCAGGCAGATCAAAGTTGCGTTGTTTGCCCCACAGCGCACGCTTAAGCGTATGCTGCATAGTGTCCTGATCCCCTGGCGTGGTGATGAGCGCGTGCAACTGCTGCGTGTTCCTACGCTTGTAGTGCTTGGACAGCGTGACAACGTCTTTCAACGTGAGCGTTACGAAGATGTGCCGCGCAGCATCCCTGGAGCGCATAAGGTTGTCATCCCGGTCTCATCTCACCTGGTACAGCTTGAGCGTCCCGATGCTGTCAACCGTGCCATCCGCCGCTTCATGGAACCTAAGAGACTGGATGGGAAAGGCGGCGTCCGCTCTGCCCCGTTAAGTACGCCGGCCGCTCGCTATGCCGAGATGCCCTGGCTGCAATATTACGATAGCGAGGTGCCGGAGTCGCTGCCACTGCCGGGGCAACTGCTGCATGGTATGCTCAGCAATGCTGCCCATGAATTTCCAGGCCGGCCTGCTGTGATCTTTTTTGGTCAGAAAATTGGGTATCGTGAACTGGACCATTTAAGCAACAGGTTCGCTCATGCTTTGCGTGGATTGGGTGTCAAATCAGGTGATCGTATCGCAATCCTTCTGCCCAACATTCCCCAATTTGTGATTGCTTTTTACGGCACACTCAAGGCGGGTGCCGTGGTTGTCCTGGGAAGCCCGCTTTCAAATGAAGAGGAGATTACCTACCAGCTTCAGCATTCCGGGGCCCAGGTTTTGCTCACATTAGCAACGTATCAGGCTATGGTTGGGCGTGTCTGTGCCGGCAGTAACGTTAAACAGGTCATCTTTACCGATGTGCGTGAATACCTCCCGGTGCGCCAGCGTGTAATGCTCACAAAACTCGTCGGCGAATCGGGTAACACCAGCCGCCAGTCTTCAACCCAACCTGCCGGTGACGCTTCCCCGGATGGCGAGGAAGGCATGCATCCCGAGCCCGCAGGTAGCAAGCAACCTATGGCGCCGGTCGCTCAAGATGCAGGCGAGATGCAAGCACAGGCAAGGCCGGTTACCCAGGGACCAGTGCGAGCCTCATTGCACTCGCAGACCTGGAAGCAACACGATTTCCAGCACTTGCTGCGAAGCCAGTCCACGTCTGCCCTGGATAGTGGAACGCGTTCGGATGATCTGGCATTGCTACAATATACTTCTGGAACCACGGATACTCCTAAGGGCGTCATGCTTTCGCATAGCAACCTGGTCGTCAACGTCGCGCAAGTGCGCCACTGGATGTCGGACGCAAAGAGGGGGCGTGAAGTGACGCTATGCGCCTTGCCGCTCTCGCATTCATATGGTGTTACCGATTGTATGGACCTGTCCATAGCGCTTGCGGGTACCTTGGTACTCTTACCCACTACACGCACCAGCCAACTGCTGCATGCGATCAAAACGTATCATCCCACGCTCTTCCCCGGCATTCCTGCTTTCTATCTTGCCATCGCGAATTACCCGAGGGTGCGTTCTTATGGCGTGGCATCCATTCGGGTCTGTGTGAGTGGTTCGGCTCCTCTACCTGTAGAAGTGCAAGAGGCCTTTGAGAAACTGACTCGTGGCCGACTGGTCGAAGGCTATGGCTTAACCGAGGCTTCACCAGTCACACACTCGAACCCCTTGAAGGGAGAGCGGCGTGTCGGCAGTATCGGCATTCCGCTTCCTGCAACCAATGCCCGCATAGTTGATTTAAGGACTGGTGAGACGCTGCCTCCCAATGAGGTGGGTGAGTTGCTCATTCGGGGACCCCAGGTTATGCAGGGCTACTGGAATATGCCTGGTGAGACGCGCGAGACCCTCAAGAATGGCTGGCTGCACACCGGTGACCTGGCAAGCATGGACGAAGACGGCTTCTTCACCATTATTGATCGCAAAAAAGATCTCATCCTGGCGGGTTCCTACAACGTGTACCCACGCGATGTTGAGGAAGTGCTCTATGAACACCCCAAGGTCCTGGAGGTGGCCGTCGTCAGTACACGATCTGCCGCGGAAAGCAATAGCGGCGCTAACTCTCCGTTTATTAAGGCTGTCGTAGTGCTCAAACGCGGGGAGAAAGCCAGCGCTGATGAGCTGCTTGCCCTCTGCCGCGAGCGACTTGATGCCTACAAAGTACCGCGCCAGATCGAGTTTCGCTCGGAACTGCCTAAAAATTTTGTGGGCAAGGTGCTCAGGCGATTGCTTGTAGACGCCTGACCTCGCCAGGCATTCCTAAGAGACAGTAAATGTCACTACGTTTGCAAGCTTTGCATCGCTACAATTAGATTGTGTACACCAGTACAATTCGACAGTGCCCGTGGCAGCAGTGTTCAATAGAACGGAGAAGTAGCCATGGTCGTAGTTTGATTGCACGGCGAGTATTTTATCCCCGATGTAGGTAGTGTTGCTGTACAACTTCGCCTGTGCATAACCCGCCTGGTTATTGGTATTGAGATGAAATGTCACATAAACGGTCTGACCTTTGCTAAAATTGCTTGTGACACCAGTTGGAAGGCTGTTGCTATCGACAGCACTGGCTGTTTGTGGATTGGTTATAATCGCTGCCGATGTGGGATCCACCGGTGAGCCGGATGGTGATACTCCCTGCTGTGCTGTGGGTGTCACTGCCTGGGTTGTCGGCGTTATTGACGATGATGTAGTCGTAGCAGTTGGCCTATTCGTATTGGTCTGAGGGTTGTTTCTAGTTGCAAGTAGTGCAATAATCCCACCTGCGACCAGAAGCACCACTAGAGCTACAATGCCAATGATCAGGCCAACATTGGGGCCTTGACGGCGAGGTGGTTGATCAGGTGGTGGTATAAATGAGCCAGGAGCGGGTACGTATTGACCCCCATATGGAGTTGGCGGGGGTGGAGGGGCGGCGTATGCACCAGGGGATACTGGCGTGCCGTAAGGATTTGGTGGGGGAGTGCCATAGGCTTGCTCTTGTGGCATACCATAGGATGGTGCCCCATAAACGCCAGGTGCGATACCTGGTTGTGGGGTAGCCTGTGCCTGAGGCGAGTTGTAAGAAGGTGACGACGGATCGATAGGTTGATACTGTGGTGGTCCGGCAGGTTGGGCTCCCGAGATGTTATAGGGAGTGGCTGCACCACAATTGGTGCAAAATGCGGCCCCGCTTGGAAGTGGTGTGCCACACGATCTACACTGCATAATGACTCCTCCTGATAGAAACTAGTATGTCTTCCCGTCCTTTCCTTTCAAAGAAAGAAAAGCTTTATATCAATCAAACTGTAAAAACAGATTACTATCCTGAGGTGCGTGTGATCCCAACCTCATCCGGCATGTAGCATACTATGGCAGCCTGCTGATGTCAAGATGTGCTTGACCGAATAGACAGATTATTGTAACAGTTTTCAAGTCGTTACTGTAAAATCAACATGTTGGGCCAGTAGCTGGTCCGTGCATTGCATTGTACTCGCCCAGTAGAGCTCCACGTATGCTGCACCCGTCCCTCCATAGGTGGCGTAGGCATAACTGAGTTTGCTATTCGCGCTGATAGCAAAACTGTATTGAGTGATTTGCTGGCCGTTCAAATACCAGAGTAGGCAAACAGCGCCAGTATGCCCGGCGGGATGCAACTGGAAGGTGACATAAATCTTCTGATTGGTTTTGAAAGTGGTTGTAAGTTGAGTCGGTTGCAAGCTGCTTGAATTTATGGCGCTTGCCATCTGAGCGTTATTTATATACTGTTGACCAGGATAGATCGTTGCCGTTGGAGTAGGGGCAGTTGTGGCAGTGGGGGTGGGAGCCTTTGTGGGCAGAGACACCGGCGAGCCGGTGCCTGTAGTAGTTGCATTCCCCCCGGGTGAGACTATGGCACTAACGTACACGAAGACCAGGATCAAAGCCCCTGCAAGAATACATAACCCGGCTACGGTAAACCACAGCCTGGAATTGCGAAAATTGCGCGGAGCTCTAGCCTGCGGCGGTGAGGGTAGGAGTGTTGGTTGAGAAAACCCTTGTTGGGAGGCCGGTCCTTGTAACCGCATGTAACCCGCCTGTTGCGGTGATTGCGGCGGATATCGCTGTAGTACGCCCCGCTGGTATTCGGGTATTTGTGCAACTGGTGGATGATAGGGAGGTTGCTCTGCCCATTGATCAGTCTGCGTAGGCGTACCTGCCTGGGCGGTGCCTGCATGCCCCCAGTAGGGCTGTTGGTATGGTTGCTGGATGGCTTTAGGATCTGGGTCTATGGGTGTTCTGCAACGAGGACAATTTGTTTGTGCGCGTGAAGGCGAAAGTGGCAATCCGCAGCTTGAGCATCTCATTGTCATAAACTCCCATTTCCTGTATTGGCCCAATGATCATCACTACTTTCAACGAATAACCTCTCAGCAAGTAAGTCTGGATTTACTAAATGGGCTATTGGACGCTTCCTTGACAGAAGCGATTGGCACAACTACAATGATAGTGCGCGATTCGTAGGATGAAAGCGCTGTGACACGCCTTGTAAGCAACAGATTGCCTCTCTATCCATTATGAAGCTGCCAGGTAAGGTGAGCATAGGAAAAGTCGTGATAAACAAGCAGGTCGAGATAATTCTGGCGCAGAATGCCGCCAGGCTGCGAGTGGCTTTACAACACGCTACAGGCGCGCGCTCTGGGCCAGAAGAAGGTAGTGACGCCTGGCTGCTTCTGAATGCTCTCATCAGTAGTGATGACCGCCCGGCCTTGATCGCACGTTTTGAGCAATCCGGTCGCGCCCTGGCTGAACAGGGAGGAAAGCTGGAGACTCGTATCCAGGGCCTGCAATCATACGTTGACACCCTTGCCCGTGAGTGTAGCGAGCTATTCAATGATGCGCAAACAGGGCCATATCTCGTGATGGAAGCCACTTCACGCCTCTATCAACTGCAATCGCTCTGCTTGTCAGCACTCACCAGGGGATACCAGGGAGTAATTGATCGTGCCTTGCTTGAACGACAACAGATGGAGCGGCATCTCCAACACCGTCTGCAAGCGTTGCAGCGTATTAACAGCGTGAGTAATTCTACAACGGACCTGGATCAGACCCTGGAGATTATTGCCGGGAAAGCTGCGGAAGAATTAGGAGCTGATTACTGCTCGATCTTTTTCTATGACGAATTGCAGCGTGCTCTTACACTACGCGCGACAAATGGCCCTCGCCCGCTGGGCGGAATGCACTATATGCTTCACCTGGACGAAGGTTACAGTGGATGGGTAGCCAACAAGGGGCGTCCTCTGCTTGTTCGTGATGCACTCGCGGAGGCGCAGTTTGCGCTAGAAGCGCGTGCCTGTGGTCCCGAGTATCGTGGGCTACTGGCCATGCCGATCATTTTCTTCGGTGATGTAGAACGCTTAATCGGCGTCATAAGTGTCCAATCGCTGGAGCAGCGTGATTTCACCGCTGAAGAGATGGAATTTCTCGAAGTGGTTGCTGGAATCATTGCCATCAACTGCGAAAACGGACGCCTCTACGAGCAGACCGACGAACAGTTGCGGCGCAAGGTCCATGAACTCGCTACTATCCACCGTGTCTCTGGAATTATTGCCTCGACTCTTGACCTGGATCGTGTGCTACAGATCATCTCCACCCAGGCCGTCCAGCTCAGTGGCGCTGAACGCTCTTGTATCTTCGAATTAGATAGCGAGAAGAAGTACCTGCGCATTGTGTCCCATTATGGACTGAATAGCGCAGAAGTCCGGGGTATCCAGGTACCTGTTGGCCAGTGCTGCGCCGGTCGCGCCGTGCTAACCGGGCAACCTTGCACGGCCATAGACTGTTTCCATACAGACGAAGAGTGTTTTATTCGTCAAGACCCAATGATCTCGTCCGAGATTCACTCTGTCTTGTGTGTGCCACTTGAGGTAAAAAGTAATATACTCGGGTGTATTTGCATCTACAGCAGTCATCGTCATCAATTAACTCCAGAACAGATGCAACTCGTCATCACATTCGCAAATGAAGCAGCGATTGCTATCGACAATGCCCGTTTATATGAAGAGACTCGTCGTGGGCTTGAACTCAAATCTATCTTACTACGAGAGTTGCACCATCGTGTGAAGAACAATCTTGCCACAGTCGCAGGTCTCCTATCGTTGCAGCGAAGGCGTACCAGGTCGCCTGAAGTCCGTCACATCCTGGCTGAGAGTGTAAATCGTGTCCAGGGGTTGGCGGCCACGCATGATTTGCTCTCGCACGAGGATGTAAGCGAAGCACGTGTTGACGACCTTGCGCGCAAAATCGTAGGGGTCGCGAACGCGAATCTACGACCGCCAGAGTCGTGTGTTACTTTTGAAGTGGAACCTTGCCCCATCGTCATCCCTTCGCGGGCCGTAGCCATCCTTGGGTTAGTGCTCAATGAGATGGTATCCAATGCCATAGAGCACGGTATAGCAGGCATGCCCGAGGGAAATGTTACGATTTCTGGGCGAGAAGAGGGCGGAATAGTCATCGTCGAGGTGCTCGATACCGGTAAAGGTCCGCCTTTGCCTTTCGAGGAGGAAAGCGGTGAAGGCCTCGGCATCTCACTTATCCGCAATCTGATGGGTGACATTGGAGGTCAGTTCATGTTGCGACGTACGAGCGAGACTCCTCCTCGCACTTGTGCCGAAGTGCGTTTTCCTCTGATGACGCGGCGACCTCTACAACCGTGACACAGTTTCAATCACCACGGCTATTCAGACCCGGTTCAACGCGTATCCACATTTCGTGCAGAAGCGATCTTTGGCCTTATTCTGGCTGCGGCAGTTGGGACAGAGATTGAGCGGAGAGCCACAGCGTGTGCAATAATAGGTGTCTGGTTTATTGGGGCGTTCACACTTGGGGCAGAGGTAGATAGGTGATGTGGGAGCGCGGTCGATGGTTGTTTGTCCAGGTGTTGATAGCCGGTAGGTGCCTCCTTTACTGGCGACCTGAACCGCGTATTCAAGCGCTTTGGCCATATCGTTTGCGCGTTGATAACGTTGCTCCGGTTTTTTCTGCAGTGCTGTCAGGATAACAGCACTTACTGGCTGGGGAATCAAGCGATTAAATAGACGTGGATCCGGTGGTGTCTCGTAGAGGTGGCTATGGGCGATGGCGGGGTAGTTATCTCCGATGAACGGTGTACGCCCGGTTAGCGACTCATACAACATGACACCGAGAGCGTAGATATCTGCCCGGCCATCCACCTGTTCTCCTTTGCACTGTTCGGGTGACATATATTCAGGTGTGCCAACGCCAGCGCCTGGGCGGGTCAGCTCTTTGGTGCTGGCGAGCACTTTTGCAATGCCAAAATCAGAGAGAATAGGACGCTTTGTTCGATCCAGTAAGACATTGACAGGTTTAATGTCACGATGGATGATCCCTTGTTCATGTGCGTAAGCCAGCGCACTGGCGAGCTGCTGGAAAATACGGTTTGCTTCTGCAACATCCATTGCTCCTATTACTTCCTGGCTGTGCTGATTTGCTGAGCTTGAGGGATCTCGTAATGTATCCAGGAGTTGTTTGAGCGTACCGCCATCGACCAGCTGCATCACAATATAGAGGTGTCCATTTTGCTCGCTGAAATCGTGGATTGTGACGATGTTAGGGTGGGAAAGACGAGCAACCAGGCGAGCCTCAAGGTTAAAACGCTCGACAAAATTACGATCTGCCGCGTACCAGGGCGGAAGAACCTTGATCGCAACCTCGCGGTCAAGGTTCTCCTGGTGAGCCCGGTAGACATAAGCCATACCCCCGTGGCCGAGTGTGGCCAGGATTCTGTACTTACCGAGGGTTGTACCGATCAGGGGGTCTTGTTGCATAACCTGATATGTGTACCCCTACAGTTAATTATTGCCTGGCAAAGACTAAAACGGTTTGGCCGAGCTGGATCTTATCGCCCTCCTGCAGCGGCTGAGGCTGGTATTTGGCTACCTGCAGGCCATTGACTTTAGTGCCGTTGGCGCTGCCCTCGTCCCTGAGCGCGTAATTGTTATTGCCCAGGCTGATGATTGATGCGTGGAGCCGCGATACCGCGAGATCTTCAAGGAAAATGTCGCTTTCCCGGCTACGCCCGATGCTGAGAGTCTCCTTGTGCATCTGATACACACGCCCAGGCTCCTTGCCCTCCTCGATGCGCACCATACCTATGCCTCCTGGGACTCCTGCACTGCTGCGCAGCATGGTCCTATCTGCCTCGGGGCTTTCATACGGTCTTGCACCAATCCCTTGCTGCCCCTGTCCAAAGCTTTGCCCTTGTTGCTGCCATGGCACATTACTCCCTGGCGGGGTTGAAGGTGACGGCTGTGGGTAGGCCGAAGGCCAACCACCTTGTTGTGCCGGTTGCTGAGCGGGTTGACCCCATTGATCGGCGGCTTGCGCTGGTGGTCCCCACGATTGACCTGAGCCACTACTACCGTACGCCGTGGGAGCAGGTGGGTTACTTTGTGGCCCTTGTTGCTGCCATGGCGCTGCGGCCTGCTGTTGTGCCCAGGGATCCACTGGTGACGGCGACGGAGCAGCATCCCAGGGCTGTTGTCCGCCCACGGCACCTTGACTGCCCCATGCTGCGGGCTGTTGCTGAGCGGGCCCTTGTGCCCCCCAGGCGCCGGGCTGCTGTTGAGCGGGATTTGGCACATCCCAGGCGCCGGGCTGTTGAGGAGCGGACCCTTGTGCTCCCCATGCTGCGGGCTGCTGCTGGGCAGGCCCTTGTGCCCCCCAGGCGCCAGGCTGCTGTTGAGCGGGATTCTGAGCGCCCCATGCTGCGCCCTGTTGTTGTGCGTCCCAGCCTCCGGGCTGCTGCTGAGCGGCCCAGGCATTAGGTTGTTGACCCCAGGGAGTATTAGCAGGCATTCCCGGTGGTTGGTTCCATCCTCCCTGCATGTTCTGCTGGCCCTGTCGTTGCCAATCCATTTGGCCGGCTGCACCGGCGGCGTTCGCTCGTTTCTTCTTTCCGCTATTGCGGAAGAGTAGTAGCGCTGAGACGAGAATAATAACTGCTACTACCAAAGCTGCGACGGCGATGATTACCGGATTGTTTACGATACTACTAAGGAATGCAAGTCTGAGAATCTCTCTCATGTCGTTCACCTCTCTTCATTGTAGGAGCGCAAATGCTGCTGTAAGTTGCGCCCGGTCATACAATGGGCGCGAAATGCCGCACCCCTACAATCGCATCTATCGCAATTCAAAACGTACCTCAACACTGCCAAAACGAAGTATGTCGCCGTCTTTGAGAGTACGCTCTTCATGCGGCGTTAAGATTACCCCATTTAATCGCGTCCTGTTCAGGGCATTGAGATCTTCGACGGTATACTGTCCTCGCTGGTTGCGCACATAAGCATGACGTCGCCCAACCGTCTTGTCCGGCAGATTGATCTCCGGGAAGATGCCGAGCACTGGGTCCTGACGCCCAACAACCATCAACTCCCCTGTCAATGGAATGGTCTGATTACTCGCTAGAACGTGTAGGCGGGCCTGTTTTTGCGGAGCTGGTGGCTCTTTTACCACCCCTCCATCGGCTTTTGCTTTCTGCTGTCCAGGCTGCTGCATACCATTTGCTCCTGCTGGCTTGGCCCCGCGCGCGCCTGGCTCCCGTTTCGGCTCATATCCAACTTCTGCAACCGGATTCTGTGCTACAAGCCCCTGGCGTTCGGGTTGTTTAGCCTGAATGCTCTGCTGCAATTGTTCGATTGCGGCAATAAACTCGCGCGGTGTGCTGTAGCGGTCCTCTGGAGATTTAGCCATAGCCTTTTGCATGAACTGGTCCATCTCGGGTGGCAACTCGGGGCGGATGCGACAGATGGAAGGTACTTTGTCATTCATATGTTTTACTACAATGTCTACGGCAGTTTCTCCCTCAAATGGCGGGCGACCTGTGAGCATCTCGAATAAGACGGTGGCGACGGAATAAAGGTCAGAGCGGATATCCGCTAAACGCCCACTTTCGGCTTGTTCAGGTGGGATGTAGTAGGCGGTACCCATAAAGACATTGGATTGCGTGAGCGTCACGGTCTCCCGGCTACGCGCTAAACCAAAATCGGTGATCTTCACTACGTCTTTGCTATTGATAACGATATTCTGTGGCTTGATGTCACGGTGAACCACCCCTTGCTTAAAGGCCGCGTCCAGCCCTTCGGCAATCTGGTGGGTGTAATCCAGCGCCCGCACTGCTTCCATTGGCCCGTGAGTCAGCGTGTGGTATTTCAGATTCTGGCCGTCAATGTAATCCATCACAATGTAGTTGATGTCATTCTCATCCCCGTAATCAAAAATTCGTACAATATGGGGGTCGCTGAGATGCAGCAGGATGTGTGCCTCGCGTTGGAAGCGTGCCAGCAGCTCGCCATCGTCCGAGAATTCAATGTGCATGACTTTTACAGCGTAGATACGGTTGTTTTTCGTGTCACGCGCAATATAGACAGTTGCAAAGCTGCCCCGTCCCAGCTCATCAATGAGTTTGTACCGCCCCTTGATGACACGACCTATCATGTCGCCACTCATGCGATTGACTCCTCCTGAAAGGCTACTCCTGGCGGCTATTATACATCATTCAGCAACGAATGTCATCGCTATCTTTCTTTTGTCAGAGCTATTCAACCTCTTCCTTATATATGTAAACAGCAAGGAGAAGATCAGCCTGGGGAGCTTGCCCTTGCAAATCTCGCTGCTCCATCCTTATGAAGAAACGGATTGGATGGCGAAGGAGTCATGGCATGGCTATTGTATCCTATGGCCTCAACTGTAAGGTGCGCGGTTCACATGATATACTGGCATTAGCATTTCGAAACTCTATTTAAGGAACGCTCCCTATGTCTTCTTTTCGTGGCGTGCTTCTCGACATCGATGGCGTTTTGCATGTCAGTATGCAGCCAGTTGCTGGCGCAGCCGAGACCTTGCAATGGCTGGAGCGCCAGGGCTACCGGACTTGTTTCGTTACCAATACGACTACCAGTTCGCGTGCAACACTGGTGAGGAACCTCCAGGCTATTGGTTTGCCGCTTGTCGAGGAGCGGGTGGTGACCGCTCCGGTAGCAACCGCTGCCTATATTCGCCAGCACTATCCAGGAAAGCGCTGCTGGCTGCTGACTAAAGGCGATACTGCCAGGGATTTTGCGGGAATAGCATTGGTCGAATCTGGCGCCGACATCGTTGTGATTGGTGGAGCTGAAGAACTGCTCACCTACGAGGCGATGAACCACGCATTCAGAATGCTGATGGATGGAGCGGTGCTGCTTGCGACCCATACCAATCTCTACTGGCGCACAAGCGAGGGCTTACAGTTGGATAGCGGCCCCTACGTGTATGCCCTGGAACTGGCGACGGGCCAGCGTGCAACGGTTCTGGGCAAGCCAAATCGCACATTTTTCGAGCAGGCATTGCTGACTATTGGCGTCCAGCCGCACGAGGCGGTCATGGTTGGGGACGATATCGAGAACGATATTGGTGGTGCGCAGCAGGCCGGTTTGCGCAGTGTGCTGGTCTGCACGGGCAAACATAATGCTCAGTCGCCGCTTTTGGAGCGGATTCATCCAGATGCGATTCTGCCATCTATTGCGGACTTGCCGAAATGGTTAGAAGAACAGGCCTGATCAGCCTATTCCTCATACCTCCCACCCAGGTGTTTTGCCAGGAACTTCTCTGCAGTTGCATAAAATCTGAGGCGGTTTTCCGGTTTGGCAAAGCCATGCCCTTCATCTGGGAAGAGCATGTATTCGAAATCAATGCCCTTGTTCTTCATCGCCTCGACAATCTGTTCGGATTCTGCCTGTTTCACACGGGGATCGTTAGCTCCCTGGGCGATGAGCATAGGTTTCTTGATCTGATCGACCTTGAAAAGGGGTGAACGCGCCTTCAAGAACTCTTCTTCGGTGTCCGGGTTGCCGACGCGTTGATGGAAGACTTGCACAAGTGGGGCCCAATAGGGAGGTATGGTCCTGATAAAGGTGATGAGATTACTCGGGCCAACAATATCAACGGCACAGCAGAACAAATCCGGCGTGAATGTCGCTCCCACCAGCGCTGCAAAACCACCATAGGAACCGCCGTAAATCGCCACTTTTTTCGGATCGGCTATACCCTGATCAATCGCCCAGTGAACACCATCCACGAGGTCATTATGCATTTTACCGCCCCACTCCTTGTTGCCTGCATTCAGAAATTCTTTGCCGTAACCGCTAGAGCCACGGTAATTGACTTGCAAGCAGGCATAGCCACGGTTTGCAAACCACTGTGCCTCGGGATTGTACCCCCAGGCGTCTCGTGCCCACGGGCCACCGTGAACATTGAGCACCATGGGTAGATTTGTTCTGCCCTTCCCCGGTGGTAGGGTGAGATAGCCATGTACAGTCAGTCCATCCCTGGCGGTGAAGGCGATCGGTTCCATGGGTGCAAGCGTATAGTTACTCAGCTCGGGCTGGTTGTCGAAAAGGAAGGTGGCTGCCTGGTTTTTCCGGTCATAGGTGTAATAGGGCACAGGTCCATTATCGACGGTGAAAACCACTACCCAGCTTGTATCGGCATCATCGCGGCTCGTAATGGCAAAATCACCCCGGTGGATTTCTCGAATGTTGTCAAAATCTAACTTGATCGTGTCATCTAAGACTGTCCACTCGATGCGATCCTTATTGAAAGCAACCGCCTGGATTTCGTAGGTGTCTGGATGAATCATGACTCTGCCAACATCATATTGTGGGTCTGCGGCAATTAGGGTGGTGTCGCCTGTAGCAATGTTCATCTTGACCAGGCGGCTGGCATTGACCTTGCGCGAATCCTCTATGTAGAGAAATTGACCATCGAGGGAGAACGAAAGGGGAGCGCTGGTAAGCATGTCGTCAGCATTCCAGGTGAGCAGCGTTTTCCAATCGGCTTGTTCGTCTGCTCGCACTAATAGTTCGCTTCCCCCCTCCGGCACGGCAGCCAGTGCCCCGCGCACCTTGAAGTTTGCGTCAGCGACCCAACCGATGATATTCCCCGGATTTTGAGCGACCATTGCGAGTTCACCAGATGTCAGGTCGAGGTGGTAGACATCGTGCACCTGTGGATTGTCTTTGTTCAATCCGATCAATAGTTCATTAGGAAAATGTTTGTTGCGCTCAACGACCTGTACCTGCATGTTCTCAAAAGGAGTCAAATCCCTGGTTTCTCGAGTGTCCAGGTTTGTGGCGTACAGGCGCCAGTTCTCATTGCCGCCGGCATCCTGTAGGTACAAGATATGCTTGTTGTCGGCCGCCCAGAAGTAGAAGCGTACTCCCCGGTCTTCGTCTCGGGTGACAGGCTGGTAATCATCACTGCCGGCTGCGCCCACCCAGACGTTCAAGACATTGTTTACGGGTGCAAGGTAGGCCATCAATGTACCATCCGGCGAAATTTGCGGACTCGTCTTGACGGGGTTGCCGAACAGGATATCGCGTGGAATCAAGGCAACGTGTGTCGAGGTAGTCATGCTATTTCTGCTCCTCTTTCAAATCTGGCAAAAGTTCTTCGTGCGATACCTCAGAGACAACTTCCTGGGCAACACTGTTCTCGAATTCATTCCGCACTTCTTGGAAATCCTCTGGCTTGTTCCTGGGTGTTACTGATCCAAACCATTTCAAGATGTTTGACGATGCCTGTTTATCTTCGACCATTCCTTCATCCTTTCGGGTATTTGCACTCTGTAATTCTGTCATGTGTGGTTGTTTGTCCATCATCTCCAGGTATACCTCATAGGTCTGCCTGGCAATGCGCTCCTGCGTATAATGCTCCAGCACGCGCTCGCGCCCCCGGGAGGCCAGGGTTGCATAGAGCGCCGGATCATCCAGCAACTGGCGCACGCAAGTCGCCAGTTCTTGGGCATTGCCCTCCGTGAAGACCAGGCCGGCATCGCCAATAACGTAGGGAATCTCGCCGGAACGTGAGCCGATTACGGGCGTTTCGCAAGCCATCGCTTCAGCGAGTACACGGCCAAACTGTTCCTTCCAATTGGGACGGGTCAGCGATGGAAGTACAAGCACCTCCATCTGCTGCAATTGTTGGGGGACTTCATAGCTTGGAACACCTGCTTTGAAGGTGACGCGCCGGGCGACTCCCAGGCGTGCGGCCTGCGCTTCGAGTTCACTCTTCATGGGGCCATTACCAATGAAAACAACGCGGCAGTACCCTGGCAGGCTGGCCAGCGCTTCTATCAGCAAAGGCAGCCCCTTGTTCTCTACCAGGCGTCCGAGGTAGCCGAGCGTGAAAGGGTCACCGGCGGCTCGCACCGGGCGTGGCGCCGCGCGGCGGTAGATCTCGGTGTCGAAGCCGAATTGCGGGATGATACGAATCGGGCCGTGGAAACCCTTGCGCTGCAATACATCCCCGGCGTCGCGGTTGCCCGCGAGTGCCACGGCTGCATGACGGTAGTTATACAGTTCGACCTGGCGGAAGGGCGGCGGATAGGTACGATAGAGGTTCTGCCAGGTGAAGAAGAGTGCGCGTGCCCCGTGCTTATGGGCGAGACGCATGGCCTGGAAGGTTGCGAAATTATATGGTTCCTCGTCAATGTGCACAATTTCAGGGCGGACCTCGCGCATAATCTTGCCCAATTGCGGGTAATAATACAGGTGAAAGTTGCCATTCAAAGTCATCGGTGTGACGATCATGCGATAGCCGCTCGTGTAGAGGCGTTCGAGCACCTGTTTACTGCCATCGTCGCTTTGCCAGTACTCGGGCGTCACCAGCGTTAGTTCGACGCCTGGGCATTTCGTCAGCTCTTCGAGTTTACGTTGCGCGGTCCCTACGACCAGGGCTTTTGAGATCATCAGTACACGCATCTTACTTCTTCCTGCTCCGTTTATACACTTCCTCATAAGCGGCAATGGTCTCCGTCGCAGTCTTGCGCCAGTTGAATTGCGCGGCGCGTTGCAGTGAACGCGCACGCAGGTCGGCGCGGAGGTCGCTATTCGACAGCACACTGTGCATAGCTTCAACCATTTGGTGCGTGTCTTCAGGATCTATGCTGATGGCCGCGTCTCCTACTACTTCAGGCAATGAGGTGCGATTTGAGCAGATGACCGGCGCGCCACAGCTCATTGCCTCTAGTGGTGTCAGGCCGAAGCCCTCGTAGAGCGAGGGAAAGACGAAGACGCTGGCATCGCTGTAGAGAGCGGGTTTATCCTCCTCTTCAATAAAGCGATAGATGATCTGGCCTGTCATGCCCAGGTCTGCGGCAACCGGGCGCGGGTCGGGGAAGAGCGGCCCGCTCTGCTTGTCGGGATTGCCGGCGATCAGCAATTGTAGGCTGGGATTGTGCATTTGCCGGGAGAGGTATGCGAAGGCGCGTACCAGCTGTGGCACGTTTTTGCGCTGGTCAAGTCCGCCAATATAGAGGATATAGCGTTCGTTTAAGCCATAACGGGCGCGTGCCCTGGCCAGTGTAGCCGGGTCGGCAACCGGCTGGTACTCATCTCCTGCAGCTTCGTAGATGACGCGGATGCGTTCAGCGGGCAATTTCAACGCGTCAATTATATCCTGCTTGGCGTGTTGTGAGACAGTGATGATCAGGGTGGCTTTGTGGGCCGCGCGGGCAATCAATTGCGTGTAGGCTTTCGTCCTGGTGCTGGCCTGGTAAGCCGGCAGGCGCAGCGGAATGACATCGTGAATCGTGACAACGCCAGGTGTGCGTGGAAAATAAGGCGGCGCGAAATAGGGAACGTGGTAGAGATCAACCCCGGCTCTATGTGCGGCTGCCGGAGCTGTGAATTGTTCCCACACCAGCTTCTCGAGACTGGCGTTGCGCGTGGCAAACCCGGGTATAGGTGCCACCTGGTAGGGAAATGTATCCGGTGTGCTGCTGCCTTGCAGGCCAGGCTCTGGCCCCAGCAAGACATAGCGGTTCTGCTGGTCGACTTCGGCCAATGCCCGTAAAAGGTGAAGCAGGTATTGACCGCTGCCGCTTGCCGGATATCTGAAAAAAAGGGTGTTGATACCAATTTTCACACCTATTGACCTCGCCTGTGAAGTTTGTGGCTGTCCTTCAAAACATATGAAAATGTCTTGATTTCTGCACTCCCATGTAGCGCACCACACTCTTTGAGCGTGTGGCGCTATGCCATCGTCACGAACCCCTTTATGCCGGACGGGGTTGTAAGTCTCTATAGTAGGGCAGGGCCGTCCGCGGTGTGGGGGTCGCCGCCGGTGTGAGGGCCGTCCGCGGTGTGGCCGCCGGTGTGAGGGCCGCCCCTTCTTTGACCACATCACCAGGGACACGCCATCGTACATCCGGCCCTAGCCCAAATATATTTATAATGTCCTCTGGGCTTAGCCCATAGTGACTCAGGTCTCGACCGCCAATTTGAGCCATTTGAAGAGATGACCGATCAAGCGGAAAGATGAGACTACTTTTCATGTGGCCGGGGCTGTAAACCTGTAGCATGGTATTCATGCCATGATCTTCTGCTTTATTATCCAGGTATACCATAAGTTTTATAACGGGTGAGATATCCACGCTGCAGTAGATACGTTCGTCATCAGCTAGCGTAGATGCTATCTGCGTAATTTCCTCAGTTGACAGGTTCTCTCTTTTTTCGGGTGTCAATTCGTCTAGTCTCATGCTTGCCTCCTTTGTGAAATATTCGCATGCACTATACTATACCATTTCATTGAGCTGCTGGTACACAGCTAGCATCTTACTGGCCGCTTTGGGCCAGGTGAAGAGTTGTGCTCGTGCAAAGCCTTTCTGACGTAGCTCTTCCTGTAGTGCTTGATCCTCGAGCAAGCGATTGATGGCGTTGGCGAGTTCACCGGTATTATGCGGGTCGACCTGCAGGGCAGCATCGCCCACAACTTCTGGCAGGGATGAAGTATTCGAGGTGATGACGGGTGCGCCGCAGGCCATAGCCTCCAGGGGAGGAACTCCAAAGCCCTCGAAGAAGGAGGGAAACGCGAATACATCGGCCAGGCTATAGAGGGTAATCAGCTCGAGTTCGCTCACACGCCCCAGGAAGTGCACTTTCTTTTCAAGCTTGAGTTTTGCAATAAGTTCCTGGGTTTCATCGTAGAGCCAGCCTGGTCCTCCTGCCAGGGCAAGCATAGCAGGCCTTCGTTTTTGGCCTGCCGCGCTCTGTGCCTTGTGAAAAGCCTTGATCAGGCCAAGGTGATTCTTACGTGGTTCCAGCGTGCCAACACCGAGGACGAGCGGGTGCTTCAGGCCAAATTTGTTGCGTGTTGCTGCCAGCAAGATGGGATCGCTAATACGCCGGAAGTGTGATCGAATACCATTAGGGATAATAGTGATTTTCTCAGGGGGGGTCTTAAAGTATTCTACCAGTGTCTGGCGGGTGGCGTGCGAAACAGCAGCGATGACATCAGCGGAGGCGACTGCTTCGGGAACAACTTTTTTAAGATAAGCCGCCAGTTCTGGCACGGCGTACTCTGGATGCTTGATGAATGCCAGGTCGTGGACTGTGACAATCTTGCGTACCTTACCATTAAGAGGTGGCAGAACGAAATCGGGACCGTGATAGATATCTACATGGCCTGTGAAAAAAGTGGCAGAGAGAGGTAATCGCCAGCGGTACCAGAGGATATTGAGATAGCGGTCGGGAATAACGAGGCTGCGTGCCCGTACATTGGCTGCTTTAGGAAACGGGCGCTCCTGTGTGGGGCGTCCAGTGGTGAGCAAGGTATACTGGTTCTCTTTATCCTGCTCGAGCACAGCATCCACCAGGTAGCGCACATAGTTACCAATGCCTGCCGCCTGTCGAATAGCGGCTGTATAATCAATCGCAATACGCATGGAATTACCTTGCAATGTGCCTATCCTGGCGGCCAGCCTAATCTGCGGCCCCCGAGCAGATGAAAGTGCAGGTGGAAGACACTCTGCCCGGCGTCAGGGCCGACATTGGTGACGAAGCGGTAGCCACTTTCATCAATGCCCATGTCGTGCGCGAGCTTCGCCGCGGTCATGAAGATCCTGGCGAGCACCGGTCCGTCCTCGAGTGTCAGATCGGGCATCGAGGCAATATGGCGGCGGGGAATGATCAGGACGTGGTGTGGCGCCTGGGGATTGATGTCCTCAAACGCTACCACGTCTTCATCCTGGTAGACAATTTTACTGGGTATCTGTCCGGCTGCGATCTTGCAGAACAGGCAGTTTTCCATAGAACTTCCTCATAATTATTATTCTTGGGGGTCGTTACTATCGACGGCGGTAGTAACAGCTACTGGCTCAGCAGGTGTATCCGCTGCTGTAGCAACAGGTGTAGATTCGTCAGCCGTAGTTGCGGTTGAACTGGTAACCCCCGCCTGCTCCTCTTGAGATGCTGCTGGCTCAGCCTCCTGCACAGCGGATTGCTCTTTCTTCTTCTTGGGAGCCAGTTCCAGGCCGTGCAGAGCAGGGTCGTTATACTGGGGCAAGTTCATTTCCAGGCGAATAGCCTTAATGGCCTGATAGATCACGCCGGGTTTGAGCTCAAGCTGCTCGGCAATCGTTTTATGTACGCCAACGGGTGGCAATGGCAGATAGGGTTCATAGGCCGCCTTGATCTTCTCCAGTTCTTCGGCATCACCCTTATAGCTTTGAATTTCCCACCAGCTTGGGATGTCCTGCCGGTCGCGTAAATCCTTGACAATTTTCTTGATGGCTTTTTTAGGGATGCTCAGTTCCTTCGAGATCTGTGTGCGAATGCCGTCGAACTCGGCGGGTACCGCCAGTTCCACGTAACGAGCCTCGACCTGTGCAATCTGTTCTGGTGTCGGCACAAATGGCGCTGGAGGCGGAATCTTCTCACGTTTGGGCCTGGTCGGAGTTGCAGATTTAGGCCCTTTGGCCCCTGCTGGTCTGCCACCCTTTCTGCCATCTGAACGAGGTTCGCCGGGCGCTCCAGGTCGCGGGCCACGACCGAGGCCGCCCTCCATTGGCTGTCGCGGGCGTTGCCCGATGCCGCCGGCAATAGAGGGTCCGCTTGGTCGATAGCCAGCGGGGCCACGATTAACCCCTTCACGGTAGGTGCCAGGACCACGCTCGTCGCGGTACCCACCTGGGCCGCGATTGCCAGGTCGCTCCGGTCCTCCTCGCGTATCGCGTGGAGCAGGGGAGGGAGGCAATTTCGGACGTTGTGGCTGCTCCGGTTCGCCCACTTTTATGTCTTCAACCGTGTCGAACCAGTGGCTTGTGCTACCGGGGGCTGGTTTTGGTTTGGGTGGAGGAGGGGGCGAAGGTCGTGAGAGATTCGCTGTTCCCTGTGCTGCCTGTCCCGGTGTTTTGGATGAAGCGGTCTTAGCGGCCAACTTCTCTTTTCTGGCCTTCTGCACGCAATCGGGGCAAGTTACTTCTTTAGCATTTGCCGACTGAAACCACTTGCCGCAGGTCGTGCAGCGCATTTTAATCTTGCTCATGCGCGGACTCCCCTGTTATTCTAAGGCGATCACAAAGGATTGCCTCTATGAAAGAACTGACATTACCTGTCATTTGTCGGAATGCACTTACCATTGTAGCCTTAGTGAAAGACTTTGTCTACCCCTCGTTTCTTGGGCTTATTGAGCGTGCGAAGGCGCATTTTTGTCCAAATATGTTGAATAGTAACTACCTGAATGTACCGTTTCTGCTGTCAATGCTGACAGTGTTGGCGAATTCGACTTTCGAAGGGACGTTCTCTTTTTCTCAAGCACCCAAGGCGGTTGATATTCCCCCGCCAAGAAGAGAAAAACGACCTTTTTGTGGTATCTTTCCCCACTTTTTGAATTCGCCAACACTGTATATTCTGAGGCCATGTATAACCTCATCGGGAGTGGTGCGCTCATAGCGCATGACGTTTCAATTCTGCTGTCAAAAATTGGTCTTTTGCGGTCGTCTAAGTGGCCTCTTGTCCAGGCTTTTCCGATCTGGTCATGTCATGAATCATCGAAAGTGGTGCCTGAACCGGTAGAAAGGGTTCACTCCAGAATCTATAAGTTGACAAAACGCTAAGATATTGCTATTATTAACTGAGTTTATGATGTACCTAAGCTCTCGGTCGGGATGGTGGTAGGCATAATATGTTTAGGAGAAAAAATCGTTGATCGATAATCAGATTACTAATGGGGATACAGAAGAATCTGATGTTGATGAGGATACCGAACAGGTAGCTCAATCATCAATAGGTACAGATGCAGTCAGTAATACAACATCTTCTCGGCCTTCCTTCACATTTGCATCGGGACTATCGAAATTTATGCTGCCTCCATTTCTGAAAGATGGATGGCTAAATGTTGCACCACCTCCATTTCTCTCTTCAGAGATTCAGCAAATTATACGTCCTTCTTTAGAGGTGAATCAGGCTCTTAGTCAGTTGACTCGACCTACTCTGGAAATGAGCCAGGCTCTCAATGAATTAGCTCGACCTGCCTGGCTAGACGTGAGTCAGTCTATCAGTGAATTGGCTCGGTCTGCTGCGCTAAATATGGGCCAATCTATCAATGAATTGACGCGCCCTGCTCTGCTGGACATGGGCCAATCTATTAGTGAATTAGCTCGTCCTGCTGCGCTAAATATGGGCCAATCTATCAGTGAATTGACGCGCCCTGCTCTGGAGTTGAGTCAATACTTTTCTAATTATCACGCACTCTTTAATGAATTTAGCTCTTTGATTGAGTCAACATCGACTTGGCTACCCTCAATTGAGCGTCTGAACGAATACCGGGGGCAACTTTTATTAGCAGCGTTTAAGGAAGCAGACTTATGGCCTTCTCCCTCTATGCCAGAAGAACTTGTATACCGGATTGCTGAACTGGTCGAAGGTGGGGATCGGCGGCCAGTAGTGCTTCTTGTATGGAATTACTATTCCCGTGATGGTTATGCCAAATTGAAAGCTGCGATTTCTGAATGGTGGAGCGATCCTGGCTTTGTTGATCGTCGTATCATAATTGAACAGGCATTTGAAGCACATAAGCAGAAATGGTATGCATTATCTATTCCTGCTCTATTACCTCTAGTAGAAGGAATTACCGGCGATTTCCTACATCGCAGGCGGCTTGTATTGAAGACGAGCAAGGGACGTTTATTGAGAGTCGGCGATTCTGGTCAAGTTGTTCGCCTCATAATGGAGGAAATGGGCCGTGCTGGTAATTTGGGAAACGGTGGATTGGATGTGATACATTATGTTATGCTTAATGCTGCTTTGTCGTTCATCGAGAATGTAGCCTACAAAAATGGAGATTTTACTTCTCAGTACGATATATTTCGTATGAATCGTACATTACATAGACATAGCACATTACACGGGATTCAAATCAACTATGACTCTCCTATGAATTCGTTAAGATGCTTTTTGCTTCTTGATGCTCTGTATGGCATTCGTAAGCGTTACGCCATGATTAAAGGACGCAATAGTTTGCTATTGTAAACTGTTAGCTGGATGGATCGATGGAGAGATACGGCGGGTGGTGTTCACCGCCGTTCGCGTGTG
>Ga0070708_100000376_pt1 | contig 33757 bp, 43 predicted proteins | sample KBSK5503metaG_FD_65469 | JGI IMG/M metagenome (GOLD analysis project Ga0070708, IMG submission 65469) | Corn, switchgrass and miscanthus rhizosphere microbial communities from Kellogg Biological Station, Michigan, USA - KBS K5-50-3 metaG | ecosystem: Host-associated > Plants > Roots >... | reverse complement strand
ATGCTCAATGATAGCCGCGCACGTGCTCTGCTCATCCACGCGGAATTGTGGAAACAAATCCGGCAAATTCTTCCCGAACTCAAGTACCTGCGCCATATCGTAGTAGTGGGGCTGGAACAGGACGGCGGGCATGAAACTGCCACCCTGCATGACTTCGAAAAATGGACGCACAAGACATCGGCGGTACTGCAAGCTGCCGAGACAAGCAAAGACGACAGCGCGTTCTGGCTGTATAGCTCAGGCAGCACCGGCTTCCCTAAGGGCTGCGTCCACCTGCAGCACGATATGACCTTTTGCACGGAATATTACGCCAAACCAATTCTCGGCATTCACGAGGGGGATATTACATTTTCAGCCGCGAAACTCTACTTTGCCTATGGACTCGGCGACAACCTGTATTTCCCGTTTGCGGTTGGAGCGAGCACCGTCGATTATGCAGGACGGCCATTGGCTGAGGACATGTTCAAAGTGGTACAGCAGTACCGCCCAACCATCTTCTACGGCGTTCCCACGCTCTATGCAAGCATGCTTGCCCTGCCCGAGGCAGAGAAACGCTTCGATTTCTCCTCTGTACGTATCTGCGTCTCGGCCGGGGAGTCCCTACCTGCCGATATCCTGCGGCGCTGGCAGGAAAAATTCAACGTAGACATTCTTGACGGTATTGGCAGCACAGAGATACTGCACATTTTTATCAGCAATCGCCCAGACGAAATAAAACCGGGCAGTACCGGCAAGCTTGTGCCAGGTTACGAGGCTTTGATTACCGATGAAAGCGGGCATGTTGTACCACAGGGTGAAATCGGCAATCTGTTGATTCGCGGGGACAGCACGACCGCCTATTATTGGAATAAGCACGAAAAGACCAAGGATGTCATCAATGGCCACTGGATTCATACCGGGGATAAGTATTACCAGGACGCCGAAGGCTATTTCTGGTACTGCGGCCGTGCCGACGACATGTTGAAGGTGGGCGGCCAGTGGGTTTCGCCTGTCGAGGTAGAGAGCGCACTCATCGGCCATCCCGCTGTACTTGAAGCTGCGGTCGTGGGTGACACGGATGCTGATCAACTGGTCAAGCCCAGGGCATATGTCGTCCTCAGCCAGGGTTACGAGCCATCTGAAGCGCTGGGGAACGAACTCAAAGCCTTCGTGAAGGAGCGACTGGCAGCCTTTAAATACCCGCGCTGGATCGAGTTTGTACCCGAACTGCCCAAAACGGCAACCGGCAAAATCCAACGTTTTAAGTTGCGAGAGGGTTAATACATCCTATGCAACATGCTTATCGAACGCTACGTATCGTCTCCGAGGCGCAAACTATGCGCATTGTGCTAGCACCTGATCCACACGTGCTAATGCTCAGTGAATTGCGTACTGCCTGTGCTTCTCTTGCCACACAGAGCAGCAGTGGCATCAAAGCGGTTGTGCTGGATTTCAATCCTGCCAACCAACTCACTGAACATGGTTCTCAGGACACGATAAAGCATCCCTCCGCAATTGGGGAGCAGGCCAGCGCGGCCATTCGAGCCATTCCACAGCCTGTGCTGGCCGTTGCGCGAGCTACGCTCTCGAAGACGGCCTCTATGCTCATACAAGCCGCAGACTTCACACTCGTGGCAGAGGATGCCAGGCTGATAGTATCAGGCCAGGCAGGAGAAGAGGATACGCTCACAGGAGCGCAAGCAGTACGCCTGAGGCAGGTCACCTGGTCTGCACCTGCCGGCGATCTGAACAAACACATGGAACGCATCCTGGATCTGTTGCGAGCAAAAAGCGCTGTTGCTTTGCGCCTGGCCAAAGCCAGTGTCAATCTTGCTGCTGCAAAGCATGCATCACACTTAGAAGCCTTACAGCAAGTCAACGAATTTTATCTCTCTCAGGTGATGCAAACACACGACGCCCAGGAAGGCTTACAAGCCTTCCTGCAGAAACGCAAGCCGAACTGGAAAAACCTGTAGGAGCGGCCCTTGTGGCCGCTCTAAACGCTATCTATAGAAGGAAACATTATGGCAAAAAATCATCCCTGGACGACTCTTTCTTACCGGCAGGTTATCGATACTCCCTATCTAAAAGTGCGCTGCGAACGCGCAGCCGTTCCCAATGGCCCAATCATTCAAGATTATTACATTATCGAGAATCGCGGCTGGGTAGGCATCGTCCCTCTCACCGGAGATGGGCATTTCCTCATAAATAACCAGTACAAGCACGGTATCGGGCACGAGGTACTGGAATTTCCTGCAGGTGGGATCGATGCCCATGAAGACGATCCGTTGGTAACAGCCAGGCGGGAACTGATGGAAGAGACGGGATACAGTTTCGAAGACGGCCAGATCGAACTACTGGCCCACATGTACGCTAACCCGACGGGCGCACGCACGCGCATCTGGTGGTACCTGGCACGCAATGTGCGCAAGACGGGCACGCCGAAAGACGATCCTGTCGAGATTATCGAAAACCGGCTGATTACGCCCAAAGAACTGCTCGAACTGATTCATAAGGGGGACTTTGCCGTGCAGGGACAGATCGCCGCCGCCTATTTGGCCCTCGAACGACTGGGATATATTACAATTTCAGTGTAGAGACGTGATGCCTGGCGCCCACAAGGGGCGTCACTACAACGCATTCAAAGGAGCAACATTTATGCCGATTGATAGCACCCTCATAGGTCAAAGTTCGCCGCCGCAGACATTCGAGGTCACGCCCGAAGCTGTCCGGCGCTTCATGGAAGCCACGGAAGACCCGGCATTACAGAGCAACGAACCTCTACAATATGCGCCGCCTACCTTTCCAACCACTTTCCGCTTGCGCGTTCCGGGATTGTACCTGGATGGCTCCAAAATGCAGTTGTTGCACGGTGAGCAACAATATAGCTATACGCGCCAACTGCGTATAGGTGAGCAGGTGACGTGCGTTGTGCGCGTAGCCGATGTGCGCGAACGATCCAGTCAGGGGGGTGCTATGATATTCGTAATCTCGGAAACCACCGGCACAGATAGCGAGCAGCAGCCGGTATTTACCGCCCGCAGCACGCTGATTGTACGCACAAAAGGGGATTGACAATTTTCAAGGTTTAGTATAAAATTGCGTCCGTAATCCGTTATGATGAGCCCTCGTGGCGGAATGGTATACGCAGCAGGTTGAGGGCCTGTGCCTGTAAAGGCGTGGTGGTTCGAGTCCACTCGAGGGCACCCCACATACAGACAACACCGGTCAAACTCCCTCTCTATCAGGGGCGACTAGCTCAGTTGGTTAGAGCGACTGCTTTACACGCAGTAGGTCTGGGGTTCGAGTCCCTAGTCGCCCACTTTTAATTTCTTCTACGCAGGCTTTAGAAGGCTCTCTACATCGACCAAGCAGAGTTATAATGATAGAGCTTATCAGCATATTTTGTTCCCGTTTAAGCCGTGTCAAGCCTACTGTCTGTTTTTAGTATATTCTCATGTACTTCTAAGCTTCTATCCAACTTGGAGCATGTTGTAGGATAAAATCCAGCATTTCATCATCGCCTGCGACCTGCTCAAAGGCAAAGTGAAAATAGGCGCATGCGAGTAGGCTTTATCGTTCGCTGATGTCAACCAATGGCAACCAGTGTAAATGGAATTGGGTGTCAAAAGGAAAGAAAAAATACCCCTGGTTCTCTTGCTTTAAAGCATAAACCAGGGTAGGAGCTTTGTTCATAATTTGTCTGTGTTGTTAGCCACAGGTCTGCTACGATTGAGGAAGGATCGGCTGTTCATAGAGCTTTCGGCCACCTTGCTAAAGGATGAGCATACTAGAGCGGACCTATGGCAGGCCTTTCCTTGCCCATTTCAAGCGGAACCTTCACCTTATGCTCCAACAACACATCAAGAGCGTACCAGCGTGCCACATTGCTGCAATCGTTGTCGAGCATACTCAATAGTTTATGCAGTTGCGCGAGATTCCAACTCCTGCTTCTGTCGGGTGCCTGTCCACAGCTTTCAATAAATCGCTTGAACACCTCTTCTGGGCAATCTGCTACGGTGTAAGTGGTCTGGTCAAGTGTAAAGTGACAGCTCAGGGCTTTGTGGTAGCTGAGGTCTGGCAGATGACTAGGTACTCTTGTCTCTCGGTTCCCTTGTTTCACTTGGGAGCCTCTCTCCTCATCCACTGGAGGTAATCTCAGGCAGAAACGTATCTCATCAGCCTCACGTAACCGTCACATTCACGTGGCACGGAATCACAAAACCATCCCAGATTTTCATGCTGTCAGAAGTAGTAGTGTCGAGTCTCGATATGTCGTACCTCCCCTTCTCGGGGAAAGTCTCAGAAAGTCGTACCGGTCAAGATGCGAGTATACTCAAACGGGCGCCACGCCTCGTGAGGAAACGGCAGGGCCAATTGAGACGCTGGTAGAGCCAGCAGGTGGCCGAGTTCGCCCATCAAGTCGGTTTTCGTCAGGCCTTGGGGTGCAATCGTGAGGGTCGTCTCACTGCCCGCGGGTTGCCCCAGGAAGCAGCCTTGATTGGTATCGAAGCGCAGTTTGCGCCAAGTGGTACCCAGATAGTAGTCATAGCCACCCAGATCCAGCCGCCCGTTGGACAATATGCTGATCGTTGCGGGAAGTATACTGCTTCAGAAGCAGAGGTATCAAGAGATCAAAAGAAACGCTCGGCCAGGAAGCGTTACGCTGCTAACGCCTCCCATGTCTATAGCCACATCACCAAACAGAAACTCCATCTGGCCTGGGTAGAGGGAGCAAACTTCTTTCGGCAACAAGGCAAGCACGTTACCTCACTATCCACATCACCACTTGGAGAGAGCGATACAGTGGCCCTTTGTTGCAGCCGTGTGTGTCTTGCCCACTATCAAAAAATCCCGGGTATGAGGCGCCAGCGGACTTTGGCGCGATACTCCTTGTAGCCGGGGAGATTTTCAGCAAGAAATTGTTCTTCGTCAGACAATCTCCAAACCAGGCCAAGAATGGTGAGAACGGCTGGGATGAGATCCCAATAGGAGCCAAGTGCGAAAGCCATGGCCACAAAGAATAGCGCAGCACACGAATACATTGGGTTTCGTACCACTGCATAGGGTCCCGTGGAGATCACTTTTTGGCCCTTGACGATCTCAACGGTTGAGGCGCCAAAAGAGTTTTCTTTAAAGACCAGATAGACCAGCCAGAGACTTATTGCTAGGAAGAGGTCACCTCCTATGGAAAGCCAGGATGGCACACTCGACCATCCGAAACGGTGATCAAGCCCGGGAATAATGAATGCCGCAAGCGCCGGGACCCCCGTTGATACAACGATGACCCGTTGGATGGGTCGCTGCTCTGCGGACGGACCAAGCGTCGTCCTGCCTTCAAGAAGGACTGGATCTTTTGTGATAGAAAGCGTGAGAAGGACGCTGGATACGCCAACCACCACAAGATAAATCCAAGCTTGCCAATAATGTATCGTGCCTGCACAAAGAAACAGCGCAAGCCCTATGAGAACCATGGAGATGGCAGTCCCAAGCCATGCTTTTACTTTAGGATTGTTCATGGTCACAGTATACCATTTCTGTTTATACTTCTCCTGTGAACCGATACGTTTTCCGCTCGTTTTCTCAAAGCTTCTTCACATCTGGTAAGATTGAGGCTTGCGCACCATCCAGATGAAGCAACCGAGCGTCGCTGCAATCTCGGAGTCGGACTGTCCAACGGTTGCACGTTCGGTGATGTCCAATCGCTCTTGAAAGGTGGTCGTCTGTCCACGCCGTAGCAGAAAGCCTCCCATCGTACCGCTTCCAGCTCGATCCGCTGATCGCTCCTGCTTGAGCATCAGAGCCGCAACTGATAGCGACTCCCCGGTACGGTTTTCTGAGACTTCGCAAAAGTAGGCCCGGTATGACATATCGAGACTCAACAGTAGCTTATCCGGTGAGCATGAGCACAAAATACCCTGATTTCGTTCACTACTGAAAAACATGGAGCAGCATAGTAGCTTGGTTACTATTCTTTTTGATTAGTAGGGGCCGAAGGAGGGATTCGGTTCGATTCGTTCGTTAGCATTCATAAGGGTTCGTATCGTGCACTGCGGGCCGGTTCTCACGCTGTTCTATGTCGTATTTTCCGTTGTGTGTCGTGGGTGCTGCTGTACAGCAATTTCTCGGAGCAGTGGCGGATACGTATCATGTTTTCTTACAATTCCGCCATGTCTTAAAATGGCTTCTATCGTCTTCAATGACTGTAAACTCGGTAATATTTACAGCTCTTTCGGACATTCTATCCGCCAAAGCTAGGCTGCGAAAATGACTTTGCTGTTTATTTGTTACGTCAAATGGATTTTAAGTCCCTTTGAAGCCCGAACCCAGGTTAGAAGCGGCTTCGCGTGTGTGAGGCTGCTTCTGACTCTGGGAATATTAGTGCGTTCCTTTTTGGGACTTTCTGACAGAAAAAAAGCTGAGACTTTTTGTCTTGCTGAATTTGCTTCCCAGGCCACTTTATGAGTTTTCAGGGGTGCTTTCAGCAAGAAACTTTATTTTTGGTTTTCGTGCGGTGTCGGTTGTAGTGCTTGTTAGTCTTTTATAGCAACAAGCAAGTTGAGGAATTATTATTATAAAGGCGGTGCGCTCTGGAGAAAGACGTAATCTCTGAGGATTTTAAGTCTCTCGACAGACTAGAATGGCTCTCTTCCATGTTTTGCTTTCCGTTTGCTCGTTCTTTGCGCAGCTCTTTTCTGCTATGTATTCTGTTTAGGCCTACCCTTCTTGAATACATGCTTCCATATTCCACCAGCTACGAACCCTACAACGCCAGCCAATAGGTAACCGAGAGCGGCAGTAATAATTACGTCAATGTCGGGTTTGTCCGATATTAGACTGATAAACTCATCAAAACCATTTGGTCTCGTTACGCGCTTATCGATCTCTTCATCACTGCTTACTCTAATGTGCTTACTTGCTTGTTTGTCTAGGTTTTGCATGCTCGTTACTCCTCCCTTCTGCTATGCTAAAGTCTTCCCTTTTTACTGGCCACCTGCATGCCCTTGGTTTCGGACTGTCTAAGAGTGTGTTTGCCAAAGCACAGGGACGATGTGCTCACGCGCCCATTCAATTCTTGCCCGAATATCTCGATCATACCACTCAGTGATGAAACTTTTCCGCTTAAGAGAGCCAGGTATTTCTTAAGCTTATGGCCCAGCGATTCGTCTTCCTAAGCATAGGAGAAGAAAATTTCCATTCTTTGCCTGTTTTTCTCCTTGGATGGCTATGAGATGTCATGCCATCAGCTGAACATTTGGTGTGAGATCGAAAAAACTCGCAGGAAATGTTTTAGTCGTTTGGACTTATTAAATGTACTGATACCTTGTAAAGAGGACGTGCTATCTCCTACTTTTTGGGATATGATGTGGTATCGTTCTTGGCGCAACGAAATCTTCGGGTTGAAGATACCATAGCGATTCTTGTATCACGATGTGGTGCTAAAAAATGCCCCGCTGAGGGAATAATACAAGGCATAGGCCCTGGCTTTTCATCAATCAATTCAGTTTCAAACAAGGAGGTTACTATGCCTGTTCCTAGGAAGAAACAGAGCGTTAATGGCTTTGCTGTATACGACCTCTATAAACAATGATTATAGCACGCTCATTTTGGTTCTGGTTAGGTCTTGTTCAAGCGGCTTGGTGAGGCTCATTTCGTGCCAATTTGTCCACTGGCGTCTACTGTTATCGATGATTTTCTCTGGGCTTTGCTGTCAGTGTTGCTGCCAGCTTGAGGAATGAGTAGTGGGGTTCGATACGCCTTCTAAGCAGGTTCATAGACTAAATTTTACTAATTATACCACGCCAGAAGTCTCAAATGGCAAGCTGTAACTAGAATGCGATTGCCCTGAAACACTGGTCCTAACCACTAGAATCATCGCTAATTACTTGTTATACTACCTTCAGGCCCAAAAAATAGGGAAATAAAAGGTGATCCATGATTAAGTCTATTGCTGGCCTCACGATAACGGATAGCCAGGTACTTAAGTTAGTAGGCGAGAAGACCATAGAATCTAACTCTTCTTTTATCTACCCAGAGCAGATCAGTGATAAAGTCAGTATTCCTGAGGACGTTTTTTATGATGCACTTACAATGCTCTCAAGGAAGCGCTATATCAAAATAGAAGAACCCTGGACGTTAGGTGGGGGAATCGTTTCATTAACCCTTGGTGGTTTCAAGAAATATGCACATGCATACCTGCCTACGTACGATTCGGTTATAGAGTCAGTGGTGTTTCAGATAACCGAGGGTACTCTGGATCATAAAGCGATAGCAGCTATTCTTAAAGAGAAACAAATTCTAGTTGATCATGTTATCAATGTATTGGATCAAAAGGGAGTCTTAGAAGCGATTTCCTATGTAGGAGGCATGTCGATTGATAGCGTATCTCCTAGATTAAAAGACATGCCAATAAAAGAGTTGCTGAGCTGGTTCAAAAGCTAACCGAATATCTCAACGCATAGAGAGACCAAATCAGCAATAGCAAGCTTCTGTTATAATACGGCTCATCAATACGCGATTAAGAGGAGTTTACCGTGGATTTTGTTGATTGGTGTGGACTGGTATTAAGCAAACTTATTGAAGCAACCGATGCGTCACCTGAAACCAGAAGTATTGGTATAGATCAGTATTACCTTTCACGAACACTTTTTGGGTATGAATTTACCAATCGACCAGAGTTTCAGACATCCACATACCTCAGCGGTATGTTTGATGCCCTTGGAGAATTGGAGAAAGTCAATCTCATCGAGTCGCGATCATCAAGTTCGTTGTGGAAAGTTACAAGGCTAGGTCGGGAGCTAATTCAAGATAAAGATATGACACCATTATGGCAAAGTATTTGCCAGGAAAGACTAGGACCAGAAGAAGAGCAACTTCTAAAAACCGTCAACAGGCTGAGTGCTCACACTGAGCAAGATCATGCATGGCTTGAAAATATTAACCACGAGCCTATTCTTGCTGAATTAGGATGGGTTAATGATGTAAATAGTCTGGTGCCTTTGTCTCAAGAACTGGAACAAACAGGGCTTATTGGGTGTATTAGATACTTAGGCCCACGTATACAATTTCAAGCCACCTATAGCGGTCTTGTGTGGAAAACCCGACGAGGATTTACCTTGATGTCCAAGTTCATTGATGAGCTCGTAGCAGAGTGGGAAACGACAAATGTTGACTTCAAGCGTGTACTTAATGTTAATACAGCAGATGAAAAAGCTGAGTTTATAAAGGACGTTCTTAGTCTTGTCAACACAAAGACAAGTGGGCAACGTTGGATGATCATAGGGTTTGATGACAAGACGCGAACCTACTATGGACCTCCAGATAAAAGCCTAACTCAAAACCGTTTTGAGCAGCTGCTACCAGTGTATACGAAACCGTATGTGACTGTGCGGTACGAAGTTGTTGACTACCGAGAGGGCCAAGTCGGTATGCTTGAGATTTTAAGAGAACCAAAGAAAGTGCCCTACAGCGTGGCGAAATCCATAGGCCATAAAAAGAGAATTGAGCAGGACGACGTATACGTCCGCCACGGTTCACAAGTAGAAAAACCAACTCCCCTTGAACTCCAGGCTCTTCATGATGAAGGCGACCAAGCGAGAGCAAACAACCCTTAAGTTTTATCTCTCTTGAGGGCTGTTGTACGACTATGCTATTCTGCTTCCAGCAGAAAGGTTTGTGGGGAGCGAACATGCGCAATTTGTTTCCAGGCTTTTATGAACGTACAGAAGAAGAGTTGAACAAACTATGGCAGGAGGGCATATTTGTGTTCGATACAAATATGCTTCTTAACGTCTACCGTTATAGCCCTGAAACAAGAAATAGATATTTTGAGATATTACGCCGATTAAAGGAACAGCTTTGGATACCATATCAAGTTGCTTATGAATACCAAGATAATAGGCTGACAGTTATACAAGAGCAGATCGAGGCATATAAAAAAATTGCGAACATTTTACATACTAATTCTCAAACCCTCGAAAGCTCTTTGGAACATTATAAAAGAAAACACGGTTTTATTAACGTCGCAGAGCTTACACAAGAGATAACAGAGAAGATAAAGAATGCTAAGGCTGGAGTGCAAATGGCACAGGAAGAGGGCAAAACAGCCTATCGAAGCCTTAAAATGCATGATACGCATCGAGAACAGATAGAATATCTATTTCAAGACAAAATTGGAAGACCTTATGCTAACGACGAATTAGAAGAAGTTTATAAGTTCGCCAAGTTGCGAGTTGAGCTCCAAATACCGCCAGGGTGGAAAGATGAAAGCAAAAAAGATTTCAAGGCATATGGGGATACAATTCTTTGGCTTCAAATACTGGATAATGCTCGCTCACAAAAGAAGCCAATCATATTCATAACCGATGATGGCAAGAAAGATTGGTGGTTATCAGAAGCAGAGAGCCAAGGACATATCAGGCCTCTACCAAATTTAGTACAGGAAATGTTTGTGGAGGCAGGTGTTTTATTCCATATGTATCAAGGATACGAATTCTTAGAACAGGCAGAGCGCTACCTGAGACTTGAAGAAAAGCCAGAGATAATCGAAGAGGCAAAAGAAATAACGCAACAGAATACTATAGAATTAAATTTGGCACAATACATCTACTCAAGACAACTATCTGAAAAATCTTTAGTAGATGCGATCACGAATTGGATTGCAAAGAGATATCAAATCATAGGAATACTCGAAAGCTATTCAACACCAACAAAATACTTGGCAACTAAAAAAGCCGGAGGAGGTATTTGGATTGGAATAGAGTTACCAATGAGGTATCTATATATTGAAGATCTAATTAATATATTAGATAAATATCGAGGGATTTTTCCGAGTGAAAAGCTTTATCCGAGTGAAAAGCTTTATCCGAGTGACGGACTTCAAATAAGAATTATGGATGAGCTAATAATCTTTTGCGTTTTCTTCGATGAAGATGAAGCAATATCATCCGCAGATAGAGTTAAGGGGAAAATTGATTTACCCAAGGCTATATCAATTGTTCTTGGATATTTACGATCCGACGGACAATTTATTGAGGTTGATACGCTCTAACCGACAGGAGCTGCAATTCTCACGAACGCTTAAAGAGATCATTATAGGGCAGATCTGTTTGATTGGAAGAGCCCAAAGGGGGTCAATCAAGTTCACTGATGTTCGCGAGGGTTCATGCTGTGCTTAAATGGACGCTTTATTGTCCGCTCTGTGTCGCTTTGTGTTGTGGCTCGTCGTCGGAGTTGCCACATGCGATGCAGCATAGATGTTTTTAAAGATAGATATGCCATAACAAGCTGATATAGGGTATTTTCCTACATCGGCGTCTTCACTTGACTCCTATAAGCAAATTACACAAGCTACGAATAATATTATTGTCGCTATTTATCTTGTGTAAGGTTGTTGGAACATAGACATCGGGTTATTGGTCCTACCTTGTCCTTGTTCCCTACTCATCAGCCATATATCCTCTGGTTTAGCCAGCTTGTTTGAACCATCCATACGTACATAGTATAGCGGTTTATTCTTATTGACCATTAGAGCGCACGGTTTTATAGTACTCGCTCTCACAAAAACAACCAGGATTTGTTTGCCTTCTTGTACTTGTGGGGTGACTTCAAAATATGGAACAGGTGAAACGTTACCGTCAATCTTTCTCACAACAGTGTCTTTTGTATCGTTGGAGTCTAATCCTAGCACCTGTCCATCGTTAGCTACGCCTAGCAGGATTGTACCACCTCTGGTATTTGCAAAAGCGACAACGGATTGTAAAAATCGGTTCTTTTCTAATCCCCCTCCCTCGTCGAGCGTAGACTTGAATTCGAGAGTCATGTTCTCACCTTGAGTGGCAAGCATGTTCGCAATTTCTTCTTGATAGGTGGAATAATCGCTCCTCGCTATGATATTGACGTCTTTGGGCATTCCATACCTTGGATATGCTAAGTTTATATCTCTCCTGTCGAGCCAGGTATCTGCATATGTCAGGGCTAGCGAAATTATCGTCGGTTGGCCTTGTAATTGAAAAACAACTTCACCCTCAGCTTGTTTGCTCTCAACCTGTGGGGAATTAGTATACAGGCGAATACTAGATTGTGACAGAAGTTTACCCTCACATCGGCATCGAATGATAGAGGTTTCTTCCTCAAAATCAATGCCGTTAAAGAATGCCCGGTCATCTTCAATGGAGATATCTATATCGTAAAGGCCGTCATTTGGGCTCAATGATTTTTCATAAAGAAACCAAGCTTCTCCATCTATTGGTCTAGGGAAAAAATAAGGACCCTCTAAAGCAACAAGTGGCTCTTGGCTCTCCTGGAGATCAGGATATAAAGTTCCGTCAAAATTCAATGAAGGTAATGCATAGTCTCCTAATCCCCAACGTGAGTTTCCACGAGAATGGTCTCTAAAAATGACATTGGCAGACTCACAGAATATTTCCCATTCTTTAAATTTGAATTTCTTAAGCTTCTCTTCGTAAGATAGCTTATCTGATTCCTCCTGCGAAAGGGTGCTACGCGTTGTTAAGTCACTAATAAGCTGTAGGAAATCCGATGAACTCATTTTCCTTCGTAGGAAGAGATAGGAGAAGTAGCATATCTGCTCTGGAATTGAGGGTTCTGGGTGGAAGACGATTGCACGCAGGCGCTTTAAAAACCACTTTTCTTTATCTCTAATACAAATTAGGCGGACATCAAGAGTTGGTATCTCTCCCTCTAATAAAGTTGAGAGTTGTTCTTTCCAATCCATGACGCCACCGCCTTTCTGCTCGGCTAATAATTTTCCCCGTTGCTTGCTATTTTCCTGCTTGCCTGCTTGGCTGTCAAGATGGGGGAGTTGTGTATAAGATTTGTGAATAATGAGCTATATTGTTTAGCTTACAAACGTTAGCAGATCATAAAACTCCACGGGTTGGAGCATCTGATACTGCTTCTGCGGCACTTTGACGTAGCGCCACTGTTCACCTGTCAACTTTGTCGCGTTCTCACACCACAATTGAGCAGCTCTATCTTTGAATGCTACTTCAAGTGATTCCTGGCCCTTCGTCTCCACAAGCCACATCTCATTCAGGTCTGTCTTAACCACGAAGTCTGGATAGTAGTAGCGCAAATTGGCGTTGTTATCGGTATATTCTATCGAGAAGCCGAATTGCTGGGGTAATTTGGCAAAGGCAACGACATCCTTAGCGCTTTCGAGGAATTTGGCAAATTCGTACTCAAAGTCGTTATCACAGGGAACCAGGTTGAACACACATTTTCTGGCTTCGAGGACTGACCGTGAAAAGGCAAAGGGTTCCATTGATGATAGTTGTCGGCGCTCGCCTTCGATGATAGGCTCTACTTGCTCAACGATCTTGTCCTTGAGCGCTTTTGCGAACACGTCAAGCACGACATAGCCTGCTACTCGGTGGTTCATTGCTTGTATGATAGTAGGGCTATACATATTGACCTTCCCACCAAACGCACGATCTTCAAAGAAGTCCCAGACTTTGGGGGCGAGGGCGCTGAACTGGCTCGGTAGCTTTAGGCTGCTCGCAATTAACTTGGCATAGTAACTGACGATTTCACCAGGTTGTTGTGCCTCTTTGATGGCATACTCTCGTTCAAACAGCTTCTCCATTGTGATAATATCGAAAGCCTGGTACTGGAATTTCTTGATATCTGCATCGGTTGGTTTGCGTGGCAGAGGATCAGGGCTAAACCTGAAACGCATTACATCTAATGTCTCAATCTCTTCGGCCAATGTCTTTTTACGAACAAGCATTGGCGATAGTCTGGGTAACGATAAATCGTATGCCGCTTTCTCAGGCATTTGTGGTTCAATGGCAATAATCTTGAGTTTGTCTTTGCCTATCTCGAACGTATCGAGCTTCACATCTTCCAGTTTTTCCAGATCATCTACAAAAGCAAGAAAGGCTTTGTTGCCGATAATGTCCACGCGCTCTGAGTATGTCTTTCCTCTGAACATGAGGCGTAATCCGCGACCGATTGCTTGCTCAGGTAAAATGTTTGCTGCCGCTGTGTAGGGGCGTAATCCAACAACGACGGTTACATTTTGGGCATCCCACCCTTCTCGAAGCATGAGGACGCTTACAATAGCGTTGGTTGGGCAATCTGGACTATCGACTTCGCGTGCAAGTTTGCGGGCTGCATCCAGGTCTTTTTTGGAGATTTCACCTGTTTTATCGGTGTGAATGACTAGTGCTCTGTCCTTGCCGCCAAATTCGGAGGGGTACGTTTTGCGCAGCCAATCTCCCACATCTTCTGCTTCTTCGGTGGTGTTCAACATAAGAAACAACACCGGCTTTTTGCCCATTGGCGCAAGCTGCTCTCGATACTCCCGCCAGCGTTCTACACCTGCCGTTAAATAGACGCGATAGCGCACACTGGCCTTTTTACAACGCTGTCTACAATTGCTTGCTTGATCGGGTAATCTGAGATGACCCAGGGGAATAAGCCGCCTTTGGTGAAACGAGGTGTGGCGGAAAAGTCTAATTGGGCTGCGAGTGGTATGCTGGTATGAAGTCGGCGGATCACCTTATTCCATTCGTTATCTTCATCATGCGTATGATGGGCCTCATCGTTCAGTACTACCAATTGGCCTGTACGTTTGGCAAGCATTTCGATAAAACCGGTGAGATCGCTATTCAGATCGTCTTTGGGCTTTGGGCCAAGCACCTCGGTCATGATTTCAGGCTCGTCGTCGCTGTTTTTCTTACGCTCTGTTCTGTCATAAAGCTGTTGAATATTGGTAAGAAAGAGCATTCCATCTGCTGGGGCACGTTCAGCATCGCCGCGCATGACACAATCAAATTCCCAGGAGATTTTTAATTCACGGGGGATGAGTGGGTCAAGGATAAAAATACGTCCACCCTCAAAATCACTTTTTAGTCGCTCGTAGACAATGACGTTTGGAGCGATGATCAAGAATGTTTTGGCGTAGTCATCTTCGTTTTCGCGTACAGCATTGAAATAGTGCCAAACAATAGCGAGCGACATCACTTTTGTTTTCCCACTGCCTGTTGCCATTTTTGTGCAATAGCGGGCAAACTCATCGTAGGCGGGCAAGCGTACCTGGCTATTGGCTGGTGCATATTTTTCTAGGAGGTCTTTGCGAGTACGTACCTTTGCTACCTCATAGACATAGATGAGCGTTTCTATGGCCTCACGCTGAGCGTCCAGGTACTTGAAGAGTTGCCCGTTAGTCAATTTATGATCGGTGAAGAACCAGTAATTGAGTAGAGTACGGGTAGTGCGGGTGATACCCTGATATCCGTTGTCTCTCCACTCTGTGACAAGTTTACGTAAGGCTGGAACACAAGGTGCCGTTCTGAGATAGAGGGTCAAGTCAAAGAGGCCAAGCTGAAGATCATTTTCTTGCGTTTTGCGACTACGTGCCATAGTTATCACCCTCTAGCTGTTGCTTGAACTGTATTCAACAGACGGTATTTCTACTGTGACGGCTTTTGTTGTGTCATTGCCCAAAATGTCGATGACTTTGATAACGATAGCATAAGTGCCAGGCTCCTCATACTCGTGGAAAGCCCTCAAGAGTATCTTTGGCTCCTTCCTCGTGCGATACGTCTGCCATTGATTGTGGAACGTATCTTCTCGATAATCCCAATCAACGGCCCAGTAATCAATCCATTGGCTCCAGTGTTTAATAGCACTGCGCACGTCCTGAGGCACATCATCGGGTGATACAAAAAAGTTCTTTAGCTCGACCGAGATCAATTTCTTGCCAGGTTTCACCTCGACATCCAGTGCTGCCAGTTCATAGAAGAGGATATCTCCCTGCTCAACTGCCTTTTTCTCAAGCACTTCTCGCGGAATCTTTCTGAATGCCAGGCGGATATTTGCTTCTGCGGCCATTTGCTTTGCGGTTTCATTGAGATCGAAGGCGAAGTCCCAGCCAAGAATATCAATGCCGTTGCTGTGTTCGCCTACGTCTTTCCCTCGCACACGCCAGAACTCATTAACAATAGCTCGTACCTCACCGAGAGTGACAGGGGCATCGACCGAACCAACATGCACTAATCTGCCTGCTTTAATGCCATATATCCAGGTGTACCCATCAATAGGAGTAGCATGGTAGAGGTCAAGGATAAAGTTGCGATAGCGTAGTTGTGCACTTGCTTGCTGGGTCGGATCATAGAACTCGGAGGTTTGCCATGCCTGGCGCTCGTATTTGCCGAGATTTTGCACGATGAACGGCTTGACATTGTCGATAGAAAGTAAACGCTTGCGCGTAATATGGATTGCAAAGCGGCCTAAATCACAAGCTATCCATTTGCGACCAAGCTTTTCAGCGACGGCAGCAGTTGTGCCACTACCACAAAAGCAATCCGGCACAAGATCACCTTCATTTGATGAGGCTTTGATAACACGACCGAGTAACGACTCAGGCTTTTGTGTCGCATAAGCCAGCTTTTCAGATGAGATGCCGGTGACATTGGGCAAGTCTTGCCAAATGGATTGTATGGGCATCCCTTTCGATTTGTCCAAATACTGTTTCCAACCATTGATACTAGGCTTACCATCGCTTTTAAGTTGTATGCCCCCTTCTATCAAAATCTGCTCCAGTTCCTCAGGGGGCCGTCGCCAGTGCCTACCAAACAAGGTTGGATTAACTCCCCTCCATTCCTTGCCTGTAACACCCTTGCTAATACCAGGAGCCGTCAGGTCACCGAGCCTATAGCGACCTCTAGCATCGGAATAGACATAAACCTTTTCAAGGTACACCTGATCAAGAGGTTGATACTGTGGGTTCCACGTCCAATTTGATGATGCTGTGTAGAAATATAATGTATCGTGTATGTTGCCAGGCTTATTGGGATCATTATGTGACGAAGTGCGCTTCCAGGCAATCTCAGATCTGAAATCATCTGGTCCGAATACTTCATCTAGCACGGCCTTGGCATAGTGGCTAACATGATAGTCCAAATGTATATAGATGCTCCCATCCTCAGCCAATAAGTCCCGTAGCAGCTCAACTGTTTCGTAAAACCATTGTAAGTAGCTATCTAATCCCTTACCCCACGTATCCCGATAAGCTTTGGTCTCAATCATACTTGGGGCTTTCGTAAAGCTCTCATCTGAATCAGGAAGCGCCATTGTAAATGAAAAATCAGCTCCGGTAGCAAACGGAGGATCGATGTAAATAAGGTTTACTTTACCGGCAAATTCAGGGAGTAGGCTTGATAATACATATTTCTTGTCTCCCCAGATTAGTCGGTTGCGCCATTCTGTTTCTTGACCAGAAAAGAGCCTGTCGAGCGTTAATTGGCGCTCTTGGGCCGTTTCGTTTATGGTTTCTACGGTCTGGAAAGGGAGTTCGATGCGGACAGGCCCGACTTTTTTCCCATCTTTATACTTGCCATTCCACATTAGCTCGGTCATGATATTCGTTTCCTATCTAGCGAGGGTTGTGAATCGCAGTATTATGAAGGAGGGTATTAGCAGGGTGCCATATGGCTGTGCGGATCGTATCAATTTAGTTTCCCCTCCCTTGCTATGTATGTTGTAGATTTTTGCGGAATTTCATGCAGATGCATCTTATGTTTCATTAGTGTAGCGTATAGATGCCTTTAATGCAAGACATGTGGTAAAAGTGAGAATTATTTCTCCAAATGGCAAAGCCGTAATCAGTCGATATAATATCAGATTATAGCAATGCTTAATGCCTACTTTGTGGCCTCCTTGGGCGTCTCGGTGAGGCTCGTTTTGTATGATTCTGTTCGATGGTTTCTGTCGTTATCAATGGAAATTCGTCAGTTTTGCCATCAACTTGGCGAGTGAGCAATGTATCGACAAAACTAACCAGTAAGCTGATAATGCTGTTCGTGTTGGTAAAGGATGTTTTGTGTACGCTGGAATACACGGGTTAAGGAAGGAATGGCCTGATGGGTGGCTTGGTAGACAATGTGGTTTTTGTCGTATCTTTGGAAGATATCAGCGAGGCGTTCATCAAATGAAATGTGTAAGCCGGTTGGTCCAGTTATTAAGTCACAGTACGTCAAGGCGTCTGCCACTGGTGAATACTCACGTGGTATCTTATCGAGTTCCGTTGCTAGCCCCCGTAATTGGGCTTCAACTTGTGCTTCGAAATGGTATGCGATGAGTGATGCCAGCCGTTCTTGACCGTGGAATAAGAGGTAGTATGCTCCATCAAGCGGATGGAATCCAGTAACCTTGAGTGAGGGAGCGTAGCCGATATCGTGCAGGTATGCTGCCGCAATGAGGAGTGAGCGGTCTTCTTCAGTAAATGCTTTCCCTACCTGTTGTGCTCGTGCTACAACACCCTGGGTGTGTAACCATCTATCGCCGAGTGGTAAGAGGAATGAGGCTGCTTGTGCTGCTGCCCACTCGATGATGTTTGTGTTTGTTCTCATGATAGTGCATCCTTTGATATCCTGTTACAGGTTTTCCCACAGGCTGACCAGGACACGAGCCTCGATTCCTTCGAGTCGCGCTATTTCGTCCTGACCGTCCATGCTGCTCACTTTCATATGTATCTGATCGGGACTGATGCCTAACCCCTCGGCAATATTGCCTTGCATTTCCGGCAGGCGCTTTTTTATGCGTGGCTGTTCGCCACTGAGGATGGTAACATCGATGGTGCCTACGACGAGTTGCTTTGGTTCAAGGAGGCGACGGCGCAGTTCCGGCAGGTATTCAATTGATCGCACCCCTGTTTCTCCCTTGTCGGGGAACCAGTCGTCAATGTCTCCTGTATTGGTAGCTCCGGCCAGAGCCATGACGATGGCATGAGCGACAACGTCTCCGTCGCTTCTCTTCGTATTCGGGCCCTTTGGAAAGTTTTCAAAAGCAATGCCAGCCAGGACGAGCGTTCGTCCTTCTGTAAGGGCGTGAAAGTCTGAGGCAAAAGCTAGGCGCTGTTTCTTTGCCAAGAGTAGTGCTATCTCCCGCACCAGTTCAGCTTTTGTGGCTTCGTCGATCGCTGTCATGTGCTGGCCTCCTCGTCGATGTCATAGGTATAGGTGTATTCGTGTAGGGCGGCGTTCGCTACAATGTGGCTGTACTCGAACAGGGTCTTGTCATCTGCCCAGACCCAGCGATCCATATCGACGACAGGTTGCGTCCTGGAGATGTTGAGTAGGTTCGCTTCTTCTGCTGATGGCATACGCACGTTGATCTTTTCAAACGCTCTCGCTGCTCGTAATCCTGTGTGTTCGCGCAGCCACTTGAAAAGGGGAATGTACCCCTCATCCTGGCCGAGTAAGTCCCCGAGCAGTGATGCGAGATAGTAACTGTCCAGGATGCGATACGGAACTCTGTCCACGAGATGAACACGGTAGCGGCGTAACACCTTGGTGTCCGGGCTTATGTCCATCTTTGCTCCCAGGTCTTCCCCTGCTGGGATGATCGAAGATGGCTCGATAAAGCGCACGAGTGTTTGTCTGCCCTGCGCTTCCATAGCACGGATGAAAGAGCCTGCACGTTTCAGTTCAAGTCCGCTGGCAACACTTGGATTAGTGGGGCCTACGAGCACTTTGGTACTGGGAGCTCGTACAAAAGCTCCACCTCTTGGTACGATGTCGATACTATTTTCCGCTTGAAGCCTGAGCAATGCTCCTCTTACAGTAGCTCGGCTGACGTGTAGTTCGTCGGTGATTTCGCGTTCTGACGGGAGGCGTTGCCCAGCTGCGTATGCTCCGCGATCGATGCGGTGCTTGAGTTCAGCTGCCACCTCATCGATTTTTGTGTCTTTGTCGACGACCATACGCTTTCCGCTCCTTTCATTTTCTGGTTAGTACCAGAGATATACCAGATTGTAGCATAAGGGATAACAAATCACCACGGTTTTTTGTTCCAATTTTCAAAGTTGGTATGGAACAGTATTGACATCTCTGGTACGTACCAGTTATAATTGGAACGTACCAGTGGTATATCACTGATAAACAAGAGAGGTGGGTTACGTTGTGAGGTGAGAGGATGTCAACGGCTAGCTGGTTCTGCTAGAAAGAGGCTAGTAGCAAGCCACTAGAAAGGGGCTAGGTTATATGGAGTTGAGTGAGGGCTATATCAGTCACAACGCAGATCGCTACGTATTGGCGGGAAGACAGGGATTAGATGATTATGTGCTTGCAGTTGGTGATGTGCTAGAGCTTTCTACCAATGGCCGTCGTCAAGCGGTTCGTGTGGCAAGTGGTGGATATCGTGGCTGGTACTACATCACGGCTGACGGACAACGGGCGCGGTTTGCGTTGTGTATGAAAGCGTGTTTGGTGGCCTGCTGTGAGGGCTGGATGAGGGAAAGGAGGGGTCTATGAGTAGAAAAGCAGCGTTCTGGTTGGGGTTTGGGCTGATGATGCTGGTCTTGTGGGGGGTGTTCGTGCTCCCGCATAAGTTTCCATTGTTCCTACATTGGTGAGCAAAGGAGGTGCGCCTATGGCAACAACAGAGAATATCCAGATGGAAGTACAGGGCAATACCCTGGTGATCAGAGTGGACCTGAGCAAGGCGTATGGGCTTTCCGGGAGTGGGAAATCGGTGATCATCGCCTCAACAGGTGGGAATGTTTCTGTTCCTAGTCGGGATGAGGTAAAAATTGGCTTGAATGTCTACCGACCGCAGCAGCGGTAAGTGAGGAGGTGTGGTGTGGTCGTGATGCTTGAGCTGTGGCGGAAACTGGTGATCAGGTGTGGTGGACTATGTGGTGTGCGGTTGGCGGTGCCTCGCTTTTGTCCGGTGTGCTACGTGCCGTTGTGCGCGTACTGTCGTTGTCCGCGTTGCGGTCGTCAGGGGAGGTAGGGAGCATGGCGAAATACAAGCGGTGGGAAGCGTCTTTTCTGAAGTCCCTGGTGAGTCGGCGGCCTGTGCGTCACTCGCGGAGGCCGTTTCGGGGTGCTCGTGGGGTGCGGTGTGAGGAGTGTGGAGGTTTGCTACATCCAACACATGATTTTGGGCTGTATGGGGGGTGGTGTGTGCCGTGTTGGAGCTTCTTCCAGGGAGTAGAGGAGGCGGTGATCGATGGATGGGGAGGTTGAGGAGTTTGTGGCGGGGATGGTCGGGGTGTGTTCCTGGATGACAGAGGAGGATGTGAGGGTCGTTCGTGAGGTGGTATCTGCTCATCTTGGGCTTGTGGTTGGGAGGGTAGTAGACCTGGGGCGGATGGCAGGGCTGTTGCTGGGGCTGGCGGAACGTGCGGATGCGATGGGGGATGCGCGGAGTGCCTGGGCGTTTGACCGGTGGTACGCCTGGGCATGTGTAGCGATGCGGGGAGAGGAATACCACTGGCCTGAGCTTCCTCAGGTGTTGGAAGTGTTGCCTTGATGGGGCGTGGTTGTGGTGGAGTGTGATTGGTCGGTGAGGTTCCTGTACGGGTTTCCGCCCATCTGTGGGGCCTCACCAATGGGGCCAGGAGAGGGGGTGTGATACATGGGCAAGGGACGACGGCACACGGCTTGTTATAAGCACAGGATGGTGCGGGCGTCGTTGCCTGGGTGGTTTGTGTGCCAGTCATGCGGCTTGCCTGCGGTATGCCCTGGGTGTGTGGCTCGTGTGGCTGTGGGTGCCTTGTTGCACCTGTGTAAAGAGCATCAGCATTTGGCTGATGTGGTTGATGGTCGTGTGGTGGTGTGGGCGACAGATGAAAGCTCACGGTAGTGTTAGGTAACGTGGAAAAGGAGGTGTTGCCTATGTTTATGAATGCAACCATTTTAGATGCGGAAGTCAATGCCTTTTTCGATGGGGTCAAGGCCAATGTGTATGATCTGGATGAGAAGCAGACCTATGAGGCGCTGATTGTGGGTGGGTTGGTGGGTCTGCCCGAACTCTTGGAACTGAAGAAGCAAAAGCCGCCTGTGCCCTCGGACGTATTGCAGGAGGCGGCAGTGCAGGTGGAGATGCCTCCCCTGATGCAACCGCTTCCAGTGTATGTCAAGCGCGTCAAGTTGAACAAGGGGTTCATGAAGCTGGTCTGTCGGCTGGCTCCCCAATAGTGGCTAGGAGGTGCATATGGGTAGTGGGAAGAAAAATTGGGTGAGGGCGTGGGAGCATCCGGCGCTCAGCTTCTTCTCGGTGGTCTTCGCGGCGGTGTCGGCGCATGCGATTCTGTGGTTTTACAGTACGCTGGATGTGGTGCATGTGGGTGGGGGAGACTTTATGCAGCCCTTCATCAAGTGGGGGCTGGCACTGGCCTTTACGGGCTTTGGCTACCTGTCCAGTCGTGGCTTAGCGCATCGGCTCTTGCGCGGGGAGCGGGTGGGGGTGTACTTCCTCATCTGCATTGTGCTGGAGATCGTGGAAGTGTCCACCAACTTCATGTATTCGGCGGTGGCTATTCACAATGTGGGGTGGCTGACGATGTTTACGGGAGGCATGCACGACTTCTTGCTCGGGTTGATGTATGTGGTCTTGCCGATTGTGCCCGTGGTGACGGTGGTATTGGCCTGGGTGGATATGGACCTCACCCGTCAGAAAGAAGGGCCGGTCCCTTTCGGTAATGCGGGGGTGCGGGCGACGCAAGCATCCCCGCACGCGAGACCGTCAGTCCCACCCATCCAGCCAGTGGCAAACAGGACGACGGCAGCACGGTCTACTGCTTCCTCGACTCCGTATGCCACTGGGTATACCGGGGTGCCTCGTGTGACTGATGGTGCCGCTTCAGGTACGAAGCAAGGCGGGTTTAAGTGGCCGTTCCGTGATCATGGTGCTTCTGAGGAGCAAGGACAGCCACGGGAGGCGCAGGGAGTGCGTACCATGCTGCTTGACCCTGAGAAGCACATGGCGTCTGTTGACTAGTGTGGGTGGCGTGCTTGTGCGTGGTGCTCATGGGCACTGATCGCAAGCACGCTGCTTTGAAGAAGTGGAGGTGATGGTATGGATTATGGAACGATTAAGCAACTTGCCAAGCAGACCGGCCAGCGAGTGACGGATCTGATCGCCCTGGCTCCGCAGAATGACCCGTTTTATATGGGGACACAGAACGATTGGGCCATCGCACAGTGGTTTGCGGGCTTATGGCGATCCTTTGGCTATGGGACAGGGGTCCATCTGCGGCGCATTCACTACCAGATTGTCAGCCAGAATCCGCCCGTGCTGCTGCCCAATGGCTTGCCGTATGAGAACACGGTGGAGTGTTGGGACTTTCTGAACATGGCCTCGAAAGCGGCTCGCTACCTGCAACTGGTAGACCCTGCGGCCTTTGTGGATCGCAAAAATGCGGAAGCAATGATCTACGCTGAGAGTCGCACGAGTGACCCCCAGGTGTACCTGGGTGGATACGTCAACAAGTATGACTTTGCCTTTCCTGATTTCCCTGAGCTGCCTGGCTATCGGGTGAGTGGCTACCGGGGAGAGCAACCCTACCATATGGAGCTGTGGTGTGAGAAGTCCACCATGAATGACATTCTCTTGCCGCTCTGCCAGCGCTATGGGGCCAACCTGCAAATTGGCTCAGGGGAACTCTCCATCACATCGGCGCTCTCGCTGGTCACGCGCTTGCAAGAGGTGGGCAAGCCTGCGCGCATCTTCTATGTGTCGGACTTTGATCCCGCTGGTCAATCGATGCCGGTGGCGATTGCCAGGAAAGTCGAGTTCTTCCTGCGTACGCTCGACCTGGACCTGGATGTGCGGGTGTTTCCGGTGGTGCTCACGGTGGAACAGGTGCGCTACTTTGGCTTGCCACGTACCCCGATCAAGGAGACGGAGCGGCGGCGAGCTGGCTTTGAGGAACGCTATGGTGAGGGGGCCGTTGAGCTTGATGCGTTGGAGTCCTTGTATCCTGGGGAGCTCTCGGCCATCCTGCGCCAGTGTATCGAGAGCTACTACGATACAAGCCTGGAGGAGCGGGTGGAGCAGGCGCGGATGGCGCTCCAGGCGGATTTGGACACGGCGGAGGATGGGGTCTTGGGGACGTATGAGCCGGACGTTGATGCACTCAAGGCAGAGTACGAGGCACTGAAACGGGAGTTCACCGTACAGATGGAGGGCTATGGTCAGCGCCTTCAATCCGTATGGCAAGCCATACGCGAGGACTTACGCTGGCATATGCCCAACCTGCAAGACTATCCGGTGCCGCCAGCTGCGCCAGCCGGAGAGCTTGGGGATGGCCTGTACAACAGCCGGCGTGATTACCTGGAACAAGTGTGGGCCTATAAGGAGTTCCAGGGTAAGCTCCAATATCAAGAATGATGGAGAACGCTCGTGTGAGGTAGGTCATCTCATACGGGCGTCCGGTCCTGTGGATAAGATGTGGATAAGGTGTGGAGAGGTGGGGTGTATGGCGGAAAGGAGGTGGCCTATGTCGAAAGTGCGGCTGCTGTTTTTCTTGGTGGTGTTGGCGGTAGTGCTGTGGGTGTCCAGTCAGTTCATGGGGGCGATGGCGTCACAGGGTGGCTCAAAGCTCGCGGCGGCGTTGCACCTGGGGGCGTCCTTGGATGACTCGTATCCGATGGCAGGTGCTCCTACGATTTCGGCGGAGTTCACCAACCGTGTGTTCGCTGCCTATGGCAGTCCTGCGGTGGGAACGGGGCAACAACTCTATGATTTGGGAGTGCAATACGGAATCGACCCGGTGTATGCCCTGGCGTTCTTCTTGCATGAGGATAGCTTTGGCAAGACCGGATGGGGCGCGGTCAATCACAGTTTGGGCAATAGTCGCTGCTATGGTTGGCCGGTGTGTCAGGGTGGCTTTCGCGCTTATGCGACCTGGGCAGATGGCTATCAGGATTGGTACAACCTCATCCTCAATGGGTATGTACGTGGGCAGGTGAGTATTCCCATTGTGGGGCATGTCTGTACGACCGTCAGCCAGATCGTGCCGGTGTATGCTCCATCGAGTGACCACAACGATGTAGCGGGGTACATTGCCGCAGTGGAGCACGCAGTAGATACGTGGAGAGCCGGGAGGATATGGGTATGAGTTGGCTGGAGGTCATAGAGAGGTTAACGGATGCGGTGAATGTGGCTCTTGAGGTGGGGGACTGGTCGCAGGTGGTGACACTTACCACTGATCTGTATACGGCTGCGCTTCACATCGGTGATGCGGAGTTTGCCGAACTGGTACAGGATTTGCACTGGATCGCCAATGATGCGCTGGTGCATCCGGTGGAGGTAGGGAGGTTGGTGTCCCCATGAGTATGTTTGATCGTCGGGCGATGTTTCGCTCCTTCAATGCCGATATCGAGCATCAACAGATAGCGGGGCTGGCGAGCTGGGCGGCGTTTAGTGCCAGGTGGCGTGCTCGTCAAGGGCTGCCGCTCCTGCATCCGCTGGATGTGCACTACCTGACTCCCCAGGACTTTTGCAATAGCCTGGGGCATCCGCTCTCACCGGAAGTACAACGACGCATGTTTCGGGAGTACGTGCAGGCGGCGGTACGTAGCCTTGCAGGTATGGCGGGCTGTCGTCGTGCAGGGTTGGTGAGTGGAGATCTTGCCCTGGTGCGTGCGGATGGATTCGTGCGTCGGATGGGGGGCCAGCCGCACGATTTCCGCTTTGGGCGTGAGGATAGTGGGCCATATGAACTCCGGGGAGATCGGCCCTATGGGGTGCCGATTGCCTCGGAAACTGTTCAGGGCTATTGGCTGGATGGGTCAATGGTGGAGGAGGAGGACGACAACGGGGATGAGTCCTGGATTGATGAGTGGAGCGTGTTTGAGATGGCAAGCCAGTAGGGAGGAGGTGGCGCTATGGTGATAGAGATCGGGGTGGCAATGGTGTTGACGTGTGTCGTGCTTGCCATAGTGGCAAGGGGCAGTCGGTTGTGCGCGGTGTTTACTGCCCTTGGGGTATGGGTGGCAGTGTTGCTTGTCTTGTACGTGCTGGGTGTGGCTTTGTAGGGGCTGTTTGTCTCGCAAGCAAGCCATGCGAGGGGAAGGAGGTGATGCAATGACGACCAACGATGCGGTAGCGACGATTGTGGCTGCGGGTGTGCTGATGGTGCTCGGGATCGTGGCGGTGGTGGCGGTGGTACTCTCGCGGCGTCGGTGGTAGCCGACCAGAGGAGAGCGTAGACACATCCGAGCGTGCGATGAGGGGTCCCGGCTGAGTGAGAGGGGGGGGTGGTATGTGATGCAGTGACGCTCCTCCGACAACTGAAAAGGCGCGGTAAGCGCACGGCTGCCCATTGGCTGTGGCTGGTGGGTAGACGCGCTCTCAGTGAGTGGTACATGGCAAGCCATGAGGAGGGGAGGTGACGTATGGAGTATTGTGCGTGTGGAGCACCGTTGGCGTTTTCGCCCGATGGGGTGCATTGTGTGGGGTGCGCTGAGGCGGCGGCATGTCGAGCCGAACGCGAGCTGCATCGAGAAGAGATAGCTGCTCTGGTGGTGCGCCTTGAGCAAGAGCGTTCCTATGCGCTGTGTGAACAACTGGCGCAGGCTCTTGGATACGAGGTGGTGGCAACGCCTGGAATGGTCCAGTTTGACAAGCCAGGGTCTCCTTTGCTGGCGGTGTACTTTCGGGTGGATGCGCTGATCGATGATGTGCTTGAGGAGGGCAAAGCACTGCTGTGAGGGCAAGTCAGGAGGGTGTGCTACGCAGAGGAGGTGGTGATGCTATGAGGAAGATGGGTATGTACATGGGGTTGTTCGTGTTGCTGGTGATCGTCGTGTCATCGTTTCACCTGACGTTAGGTGTGGATGCTCCTGGGACGGGACACCAGCTTCTTCGGATCAGTCAACTAGACCCACGGCAGTATCGTTCGACCGCCGAATATACGACCTGGGCATACTCGACCTGCTCGACTGCTGCCATGACGGAGGTCATGAACTACTACGGATGGCATATGCGCCTCACGGATGTGCTGGCTGTCGAGTCGCGCATTGGAGCGATTACGCCGGAGTTAGGACTGGTGGAAGACGTTGGCATTGCACGAACGGTCGCCCACTTTGGGTTGCACACGACCTGGGGCTATCAGTTCTCACTTGACCAGGTGATCGGCATGGCCAACCAGGGGACACCAGTGATTGTGGGATTTCCTCCCGAGCGCTATCCTGGTGGACATCTGCTGGTCGTGACGGGTGGGAATACGACCAGGGTCTTGGTGGCGGACTCCTCCATCTGGAACGTGCGGTCATTCACTCGCTCACGCTTTCTGCACCTGTGGGCGGGCTTTGCAGCGGTGATCACGCCGCGAAATGGAGGCTAACCGGCAATGACACCTGGTAAGGCCTGGTGAAACGAGGAGATCTGTGCATGACAGTGGGCTCGTCAGGGCATGTGAGCAGTGACATGTGAGGAGGTGAGGGATATGGGTATGGATGAGATGATGAACCATCCCTACAATGGATGGGAAAACAAGTGTACGTGGCTTATGCATCTGCATCTGAGCAATGAGGAGCGTTTGATGGCTGAGATCACCGCGCTGGTTGCACGTGAACCGAATGACAGCGCTGCTGGTCGGCTGGTAGAGATGTGGGTCAAGGTGGCTCTGACTAATTGGCTGACGATGTTCCGCAATCGCGAGATGCGGCATGATGAAGAGATGCGCCTGCTCGCCTGGGATGTGCTGGGGTCTGCCCTGGCGTATGCTGAGTGGGTGCAACTGGTGGAAATGCTGATGAGTGGGGCTGCACCTGGCGCAAACCTCTTTACCATGACGCTGTATCGAAGTGTGCTGAGCAATAGTGAACTTCAGGTACATGTAGGAACAGTGCTCAGTCAAGCATCAAGTCTGTATGCTGGCGCTGATGCGGTGCATGACTGGTTTGCGTCGCAGCTGGATACCTGGATCGAGGCTCCTGCGGCTCGTCGAAAGCAGCATACGCCGCTCTCGGTCCTGTTTGAGAGTTTGATCCAGAACACCTATACCGTGATCTTTTGGGAGCATGTCGCAAGGGCGTTTCGTCCGGGTTACTAGTGCAATGGCAAGCCATAAGGGGCGGTGGTGGGGCCGTCTCGCTGAGCAACTGGTGGGGGTGCTGTTCGCATGGGTTGGCTCAGCGAGACAACAACCGCCCAAGAGCAAAGCAAGCGGGCGGTTCTGTGGGCAACCGAGGGAGTGAGGCCCGCCGGAGGCAGCCCTTGAGAGGTGCACGGGAGTCTTGGCGGCGTCTCGCTGAAGCGAAGCGCAAGGTCTTGACTCGTGTGACAGACTCGGCAGAGCGAAACGAGCGAGGTGGGAGGCGTGGTGGTGTCTGCGGTGTAACCTCGGTCGTTTCGGCGCTTGCGCTCTGTCACGCGAAGTCAAGACACGCCAGCCAAGACGGGCCACGAAGACGCAAGCCTCGCCTGTGTGCGTTCGGAATGCTCCCAGACCTCGGTGTACGAACGGGTGGGGGGCGGCGGTCGATGCGCGCCAGCGGCGGCGGCGGGGTCTCCCCACCCGTCGCTCAGCGACCGCCATAGAGCCTTTACTTGACTCTCTAAAGAGTAAGTCACACAAGAGTTGCCGAAACGGTAAGCAACCTACAGAAAGTAAGTAGCAAGGGAGGTGGTGCCTATGGGAGATGACTTGCCATTAGAGGCACAACTAGAGGTGGTAGAAGAGGCTGGATTGGATACCTTACTGTGTTGCCCGGATGCCTGGGCGTTGCGACATGGGTTTGTGAACCCACAAACGGGAGAAACGGTACAGGCACGGTGCGGTTCCTGGTCGTGTCCGTACTGTGGGCCGCGCAAGGTGGATATGTGGCGGCAACTCATTAAAACGGCAGAGCCGACTTTGCACGTGGTGTTAACGAAAGTAGGCAAGACGCTGGAAGAGGCGTCACGAGTGCTGACCACAGTGGTGCAATATCTCCGGCGCGGCTCAAAGGGTCGGGGCAAAGATCATGAGGGGGCGCGTCCTGCTTACCCGATACAGGTGCTTTCAGTGATCGAAGAGCATAGCAACTTTGAGGAGAACGGCTTTCACTGGCATTTGTTGATCAAGGGCGTGGAGTTCTTACCCAATGAAGTGGTAAGTGATGCACTGCGTTCAGCGACAAAGGGCCGTTCTTACATCACGAAAGTTCGGCGTATTCACAACCATACGGCGATAGGCTATGTAACCAAATACCTCATGAAGCAAATACATCGGGAACGGCGGGGTCTGGTTGAAGAGGCGCGTGTCGCAACGGTGGTAGCGAGAGAGGTAGTAACAGGGAGTGAGGACGCGCAAGGCCAGCCGTATGAGTATGTGGTGCGCCTGGATGACCAGGAGCGTGTGGTCGAGGAAGAGCGGGGAGAGGTGGTCAAGCGGCTGTGCAAGGCGCGGCGTATTCGCTATTCTCGGCAGTTCTTTCCAGCGAGTACAGCAGCGTTGCGGCGGCAGTTGTTTGGCGAACCAGAGGACCAGGTAGAGGATGAGGTGGCATCGGGGGAAGAGGCTGAGATGGTAGTTGATGACGTACCACAAGGGCCACAGGGCGAGGATGAGTCTATAGAGGGTAATACAGTACCCTTAGAGAACCGACATGCCGTAAAGCGTTCAGGGTGGGTGTTGTATGAGGCTGCGCCCTTTAGTGATGACATTACGGTGTACCGATTGCGGAGGCGCAAGGCGTTACGAGCGGCGTTAGAGAGACTGCGGGGGGGCAAGCGGTTGTATTCGCGTCGTGTGGTCACGATTTGGAGCTACCAGCGCGAACAATTTCGCTTGGCAGGGTAGCGGTGTGAGGAGGTATGTATGGGTAAGAGAAGTAGGCGAAACAATGGGAGGGTTCCAGCGTCAGTGTGGCAGCAGGTGCTTGAGCAAGCGCGGTGGAAGTGGTTACATAAGCAGGTGCGGTTTTTCGATGAGGGATACTCACACGAGTGGCAACAGGGCCAGGTGATGGAGGTCACGAATGAGGGTGATGTGATTGTAGTCTATTGCCCTGGGCCTGGTGTCTATTCGGGAATGGCGGTTCCTGTTGCTTATGTGGAGTCGGTGTTGACTCTGGTAGAGTAGTTGCAAACGAGAGTAGTAGACATTGGTGTAGCTGAGAAAGGAGGAAAATGGCAAGCTGGTAGAATAGTGAAGGAGGTGGCGTTATGGAAGAGAGGCTTACATTGCAGAGAGCGATAGAGGATTTCATCACCGATCGTGAGTTGAATAACTATACAGCAAAGACTATCAGAACATATGAGCAACGATTGCGCTACTTTACGACATGGCTTGAGTCTATGCATGGTGTGGTGTTGGTTGAGGATTTACAACTTGTACATCTGCGTTGGTGGATAAGCTACCTACAGAAGACCCCTACATATCGGGGTAAGAAGCTGAGTGATCAGTCCATTCATAGCTATGGTCAATCTCTGTTGGCCTTTTGTCACTGGTTGGAGCGTGAAGAGTTGTTGGAAAAGCCGATAACAACACGCTTTCGGCTGCCTCGCGTCGAAGAGAAGTTCATACCAACGTTTACCTCTGAGGATGTTCAGAAGTTGCTTGATGCGTGTGAAGAGGGAAATCCAGACAGGCCGCAGTTATGCAAGGCGTTGACTGCTCGTAACCGTGCTATTGTCTCCTTGTTCATCGATACAGGTTTACGCCTCAATGAGTTGGTTGGTTTGCGCCTGGGTGACATAGATCGTAGTATGCGGGTGCTGTTGGTGCATCGTAAGGGGAACAAGTGGCAACAGGTGCCAGTGTCGCGTGATGGCTTTAAACCATTGCATGAGTACCTGACAAGGCATCGCCCGTACCTCGCAAAACTGGGCGGTGTTGATACCACTCGTAAGGAAGATGCAGTTTTCTTGAACAGTGATGGTGAGTTGTTAGCCTATTGGGGTGTTGCTGCGCTTTGGAGGCGGTTGAAGAAACGGACGGGGATAGGTGATAAGCGTGTGTCTGCCCATAATGCTCGGCGATATATGGCAACTACGCAATTAGCTGATGGTAGAAGTCCTTTAGATGTGCAGCGTCAGATGGGACACACAACGCTTCACATGACGAATAAGTATGCTTCTCTGACGATAGACCATTTGAAGAAGTCGCATGAGAGGCATTCACCGTTGCGTGCTGATACCGGCGGTTCGACTGAGGTGTTTGGGGCTGGTTATTGGGATGAGTAGCAGCATCGGAATTGGCATATAGTGCAAAATGTGGTACCCTTAGAGTATGTTAGAAGGTACCGCACCTCTGTTTTCCGCATGGTTAATCCCTTTTCCCATTGAGAGGTAGGGCTACAATGGTAACAACGAAAGAAGTGTCAGCAGTCACTCCTGCTGATTGGGTTCCTGGGCCACTCCAAGGCTCCTGGACGTATGATGACTATGCTGCTCTTCCAGATGATGGACATCGTTATGAGATTGTGAATGGAGTGCTGCTTATGGCACCTGCGCCTGATCTTGGGCATCAGTCAATTGTACTGCGACTTTCCCACTACTTGTTTGTCCATACTGAACTTGCCGGACTTGGGCGTGTATTCGTTGCTCCCGTTGATGTGGAACTAGGGCCGAAGAATGTGCTTCAGCCTGATGTCGTTGTCATCCTGAATGCCCATCTGGATAGAATGACAGCGAAGAAAATCATTGGTGCGCCCGATCTGGTGGTCGAGGTCGCCTCTCCTAGCACTGCGGCCATTGATCGGCTCACCAAGTATGATGTTTATGCTCGTGCTGGGGTAGCAGAGTATTGGATTGTCAAGCCTGATAGCCGCGCTGTCGAGTTATTGATACTAGAGGACGGGGAGTATCGTTCACTTGGTGTATTCAGTGGAAAGGCAACGCTTCCATCACGGATTGCACCAGGATTATCTGTCCGTGTTGAGCAGTTTTTTGTATAGGTTCTTTTTTTCCTCCTAGCAGGCTGCTATTAATGCAGCAGTTAAGCGACAGAAGGCTCATGAGAGACATTCGTCTTTACAGGCTGATGCAGGCGGCTCGACTGAGGTGTTTGATACCGGTTATTGAGATGAGTAGTAGTAAATATCGGTAGAGGTTTTGAGCCTCTACCGACATATTTTCACCTAGGTGAGGCTAGTGATATCGAGGAACACCTTTTTCGGCTGTTGTTAGTTGGCTTTCTGCTGAATTTTCGAGGGATGTGCTCTTTTGAACCTGTACAAGTATCAATGATTCTGTCTGCTCTATAAAATATTCTAGTGCTTTTGACGGACCAAGTACGGCGTATTTTCCTAATTGTGAGCTATACAAATTTAGCTCTCGCCGTAATGCTTCTGCTGCTAGAAGTGAGTTTTGGCTACGCGTTCCAAATTTATAGAAATTGGCTAATGCTGCCATTAAAGCTACTATACCGCTAATGATCGTAGGAACAATCTTCGGTACTTCTGAGATGTTAAGTATGAAAGGAACAACGGTTGCTCCTACAAGTATAACGAGTTGTGATAAGTGCAACAGTATTCTTTGAATGGCTGCGCTTCTTTTATATTTTTCTATTTGATTGCGGATGTATTTTTTGTAGCTCTTGATTCTATCTATGACTTTTTCTTCATAAGAGACATAATCTTCCTTATTATCGGAAGAAAGCAATTGTAACAAAAACTTATCATGCTCATCAAGTTCAGTTTCTGATGTTTTTACCTCTAATATACGTTTATACCTGTCATTGAGGGTAAAATCTGGATCGTTGCGGAAAACTTGAGAGAACTCAATCTCCGCTTTTTCCTTTAACATCTCTTCGGGTATTCCGAGAAGAAAATCCCATGTTAGTTTTCTATGAGCTTTTTTAAGTTCTTTTTCCGGGTCTCGTGAAAACATGCTCTTATCCCTCCGTATTGACCTTGACAAATAATAGTTTAAGTCTTAATGAGGTTAAAGTAAATATGCTAGCTTATTGTTCTCAAACCTACTGTCTGCATATTTGACGCAGTTGGTTTAGAGGTTGTAAACTGGCGCTAGAGGCTAATTGATGGTCGTTGTGAAGTTTGCTGCTTTACACGCAGTAGGTCTGGGGTTCGAGTCCCTAGTCGCCCACTCATGCCTCTTCTGTCATATTTCCGTTGCTATCGTGGTACAATAAATGATATCGTTCCCTGCATACGAAAGGCTCGACTGATATGACTCAAACATCCGATAAACTTCCGGTGGTCGCTCCAGCCAATAATGTTCCAGGACCCAGACAGGGTTTTTGGACCTACGATGACTATGTGACCCTTCCAGATGATGGGAATCGATACGAAATTGTGAATGGAGTGCTCTATATGTCGCACTCTCCTAGCTGGTCTCATCAAGAGATCGTTGGCCGGTTTTTCAGGTACTTATCTACTTATGTCGAATCGGCCGGTATAGGTGGAGCATTCGTGGCTCACATCGATGTCGAGCTTGCTCCCAATACAGTTTTTCAGCCTGATGTGGTCGTCTTGCTGAAGGCAAGTCATAAGAAATTGAAGGAGCGACATATTGTTGGTGCTCCTGACCTGGCTGTCGAGGTCGTCTCACCCACTAGTGAAACGCATGATAGATACAGGAAAATAGCGGCCTATGCTCGCGCAGGAGTACCAGAGTATTGGATCGTTGATCCTGACTCGCGTACTGTTGAGGTATTGATACTAGAAGGCGGTGAGTACCTTTCACAAGGCGTCTATCGGGGCAAGGCAACGCTTCCCTCACAGATTGTGCCAGGGTTGTTAGTGCACGTGGAGCAGTATTTCGTTTCCGTCTGGAAAGAAGATAGGAAATAAAACCGGCATGACGTTTTCGGGTAAACCGCGCCTCTCTAAATACATGGCTTGATTTTTGTTTCTTTTAAGTTGTGCCAGATGAGGTATTCGTGTTTGTTTCAATTATGTACAGAACTCCATCTACATACACTTCTTTCGGGTCAGGACGACCTGAAAGACCAATAGTTCCATCTGGACGAAGATATTGATGAACTCCTGCTATTTTTTCTCCCAATTCGTTGACGTATGTTATATACTGACTTTGCGTACAAATGGGTTCATTTGCAAGAGGGGAACTG
>Ga0070708_100000375_pt1 | contig 33767 bp, 29 predicted proteins | sample KBSK5503metaG_FD_65469 | JGI IMG/M metagenome (GOLD analysis project Ga0070708, IMG submission 65469) | Corn, switchgrass and miscanthus rhizosphere microbial communities from Kellogg Biological Station, Michigan, USA - KBS K5-50-3 metaG | ecosystem: Host-associated > Plants > Roots >... | reverse complement strand
GCCTCCGACCTCGCCGTGGGGTCGTACACCGCGAGCCTGATCATCCCGAACTCGGACCCGGCGGTGCCGGAGCTCCATGTCCCGGTCCACGTGACCGTGACCGAGCACCCGACGGCCGAGTACATCAGCATCCAGAACGCACAGACCGTCGGCGGCGTCGCCGCCGATAACGAGGACATCCTGATCGTCCGCGAGGACAACGCGGTGTTCATGCACTTCGATGGCTCGGACGTCGGGATCCAGGGGTTGGCGATCAGCTCGTTCTCGATCCTCGCGGACGACTCGATCGTCATGAGCTTCACAGCGCCGGCGACCGTGCCCGGGATCACCGGCATCGTCGACGATTCGGATCTGGTCAAGTTCACCCCGAGCTCGCTCGGTGACACGACGGCAGGCACGTTCTCGCTCTACTTCGACGGCTCCGACGTGGGCCTGACGACGCCGGGCGAGGCGATCGACGCGCTCGACGTGCTGCCCAACGGGCACCTGATCATCTCCACTGGTGGCAACGTCAAGGTGGCCGGGATCAGCGCCGCTGACGCCGACCTCCTCGAGTTCACGCCGTCGTCGCTCGGCAGCACGACGGCCGGAACGTGGTCGTGGTATTTCGACGGCTCGGACGTCGGGCTCACGACGACGGCGGAAGATGTCGATGCCGTGGCGATCGGCGCTGACGGCACGATCTATGTCAGCACCCTGGGTGCGATGAGCGTCCCGGGTCTGAACGCGGCCAACGAGGACGTCGCGGTGTTCTCCCCGACACAGCTCGGGGCAACGACCACCGGGACCTGGAGCTCGACACTCCAGCTCGACGGCAGCGTCATCGGGCTCGGACCGAACAACGTGAGCGGCGTGGACCTGCCGTAGGTACACACCGCAGAACGCGACGATCGGCCCCGGCGGGGATCCCGCCGGGGCCGATCCATACCACTCCCGAAACTGCTGCTCCGGCGGTTCCCCGCCAGGGCTAATGCGGGCTTCTCGGTCGTCCCGTCAGCTCGCCTTGACCGACGACCTTGCGCCGAACCAGTAGATCAGGAACGCCGCGGCCCCACCGACGTAGTAGGCGAGGTCCGCGCCGTGCAGGTACGTCACCGTGACGTAGTTGAAGATCCCGCCGATGTCGTAGCCGAGTGTCGAGTTCTGGAACGGGATGCCGACCACGAACCCGACGACGAGTGCGACGAGCGCGACGGTGCCCATCGGCAGCTTGGCGAAGTCGACGATCGACCACGCGTCTGCCTTGCGGCCCCGGAGCCACCAGTCGGCGAGGACGACCCCGACGAATGGCGAGATCCAGTAGCTGATGAACAGGATGAAGTTGATGAAATTGCCGGCGAAATCACCGCCGTACTGGAGGTACAGGGTGAACAGGTAGCCGAGCACGGCGACCGCGGCCGCCGAGTACACCCGCTTGATCCGCAGGCCGGCCGCCTGCAAGGAGAGCGAGCCGGTGTAGTCGTTCATCGCGTTGACCGCGATGGTGCCGATGGCGATCGCGACCATCGCCAGCATCGCGACGATGTTCCCATCGCCGCCGAGCACCTTGAAGATCGTATCGCTCGATTCGCCGCCGGTCGCCTTCGATGCCACGAGCAGGCCGAGGATCTCCAGCCAGCCCGATGCGATCGCCATGCCGCCGAGCGTGTACCAGAAGACCTTGCGCGTGTCCGTGGTGGGCGGCAGGTAGCGCGAGTAGTCCGACGCGTACAGGCTCCAGGCGAGCACGAAGCTCGCGACGATCGCCACGTAGGCGATGAATGCGCCGATCTGATCCGCGCCCTCGAAGCCGTCCGTCAGGCTCGTGTCTGCCTGGCCGAAGATCGAGATCGTGAGGATCACGAACATTACGCCGAGGACGACCGCCATCCACTTCTCGAATGTGTGGATGGCCTCGTAACCGACGATACCGAGCAGGGCCTGGACCGCGATGATGATCAGCAGGGCGGCCCAGAACGGCAGGGCCGGGATGAGGATCGTGATGGCGATCGCGCCGAAGACGCTGTTGATCCCGTCCCAGCCGATCGTGCTGAGCCAGTTCAGCAGGCCCGGCAGCACGATCGATTTGCCGAACGGGAGCCGCGCGGCGGGCATCTGGGCGAGCCCGAGCTTCGGGCCCATCGTGCTCAGCAGGGCCACGAAGTACGAGCCGACGAGGTTGCCGACGACGATCGCCAGTAGCGATGTCACGAACCCGAGCTTGAGGAAGTCGAGCGTGACCAGCGTCCCAATGAAGAACGCCGCGGGGACCAGGTTCGGGGTGAACCAGACCGTGAAGACGCGGCTGACCGAGCCGTAGCGGGCCGTCTCGGGGATCGGCTCCATGCCGTGGGCTTCGATGGTGAAGTCGCCCTCGCGGCTGGGCATCGCGCCCGTGCCGGGCATCGACGTACCGGGAATGGACTCCGCAGTCATGCCTTCCCTCCATCGGGCCGTTGGGGCGGCCCGCTCCTGGGCACCACGATACGCCGACGTTGCACCGCGTCAACGGCCTCGGCGCGAGCTGCGGGAGCGCGAGAAAGAGAAAGGGACCGCCACGGGCGCGCCGTGACGGTCCCCTCCGGTGCTGCGGTATCGCCTACTGGTAGGTGACGGCGACCCCCGCGGCGTCGAGGAAGTAGGTCCGCGACGTTGCGTTGCCGACGTCGATGACCCGAACCCGGAAGTTGGTGGGACTCAGCTGAGCCGCGGTCCAGGCGTGGCCCCATGTATCCGAGGTCGAGCCGAGCGTGTATGTCGCCAGGCTCGTGGTGAGATTCGAGGTGGCCTTCGCCCCCGTCCAGTTGGTGCCGCCGTCCCAGGACAGCTGCACGCAGAACTTCGGCGCCTTGTTGGCGACGCTGACACGCCCGGTGAGCCTGACCTGGATACCCAGGATCGTGCTGCCGAGGGTCCCGAACGAGCTCTGCGTGGCGACCTCGCTGTCGCGTGTGGTGCTCGTGCAGCTCGTGCTGTTGGCCGTGCCGCTGTTGGCGTCCGAGGCGACGGTGCCATTCGGGGCGCCCAGGAGGTTGGCGCGGCTGATCTCGAAGCCGTTGCCGTCACCGCCGGAGCCCGCCGCGGATGCCGTCGCGTAGGCGAAGGGCGTCGTCTGGGTCACGGGCGCCGGGTTCAGTGCGAAGTCCTGCGTGGTCGTCTGGCCGGACGACACCGTGACACCGGTCGGTGGGCTCGTGGTGTAGCCCGTCGCCGACGCGGTCAGCGTGTACGAGCCGGCGTTGAGGTTGCTCAGGGTGTACGCGCCGGCGCCGTCCGTCGTCGTCGATGCGCCGCCCTGGATCGCGACCGTCGCGCCCGCGATCGCGGCGTGGGAGACGGCGTCGGTGACGTGGCCGGCGATCGCCCCAGGCGTTGGCGGCGGACCGCTACAGCCCGGCAGCTGGAACGAGCCGATGCGCGTGTGCCAGCTGAACTGCGTCGTGACCGTGTAGTACTCGGTCGTATACCAGAAGGTGCAATCGTCGCCGGGGTCGACCGTCATGTCGCTGTAGTCGCCCCAGCGGTTGCTTGTCCCGGTCTGGCTGCCTGATCCGGAGAAGAGCGTCGCTTCGCCCTGGCCAAGCGTGTTGAGCGGGTCGCTCGCGAGGCGGCCGGCGTACCGAATCTGGGGCGCGATGGAGCTACTGGACGCGCTGAAGCCGAGGGCGATGCCGCCGGCCTTGTCCATCGCGATGCTGCCCATCCAGCGCCACGTCGCGTCGGGCTGGTAGGTGCTCTCCTGGAACACTGTGACCGGGCCGCTCGTGACGTTGCGGAGCTCGAACCAGCGGATGCCCGCGACGCCTCCGGACGAGACGGTGTAGTTCCCGACGACCGACTCGTGGTCGCCGAAGTTGCGGTAGGCCAGCCGGAACATCAGGCGATCGGCGATAGCGTCCAGCTTGGACGTGGTTCCCCCCTGCGGGACGCACGAGCGCGTGATCAGGCACAGCGCGGAGAAGCCGGCGGCGGCCGGGGACGCGAACGTGGTGAACGTCGAGCTCCCTGGAGTGACCCAGTCGACGTGGTAGTGGTAGGTCTGGTAGGCGCCCGCGCCCGGGTAGCGGACGAACGACTCCGGGGCACCCGCAGAAGGCTGCGTCGGGCCGTCGACGTCGGCGGGCAGGATCGGGTCGACCGAGCTGCCGAGGGTTCCGGTTGTCTGGAAGGTCGCCGACAGGCCCGCGAGCATGCGGGCCCGATCGAACACGAATGGCTGCGGCCCAAGGAACTGCGTACCGGACGAGTTGTAGACGTTGTCGCTCATGTAGTAGCCGTCGGGCCACACCGCGAGGTGCGGGTAGTCGAAGAAGTTCGACCCGAGGTGGAACGCGTACCGGTTGAACGAGCCGGTCGCGTCGCTCGTGGTCGAGATCGCGATGCACTCGTCCGTGGGCACGCTCGCCCCGGCGAACTGGCTGATCAACCATCGGTTGGCGAGCTGGTCGTACAGGACCACTGGGTCGCCGTCGCCGTTGGTCTCGCACACCCCACCGAAGCCGGACCAGATCGTCGAGATGCCAACGGGGCCGTACACGGACGAGCCAGTCGACTTGTTCCAGACCTGGTAGCCCTCGTTGACGATCTGGACGTACTGCGTCGCGCCCGCCTCGCCGTTGGTGTCGGGCGGCGCGCAGTTGCAGGAGACGCCGGGGAAGCCGATGCCCTCGAAGTTGTTGATCGTGCTGGGAATCTGCGCCGGCGCGGCCACGCTCTGGACGACCGGGTCGGCAGCATTCGGGCGCGAACGGTCGTTCTCGCCGCCCTCCTCGTCCTCCTCATCGGCAGGGAGCGCCCGGACGGGCTTCTGCTGCAGCTCGCGCAGCGGCTTGGACGTGTCGTGCTTCTGCGCAGCGCCCACGCTCGTGCCGTTGCCGACCGCGACGGGCCCAGCGGCGGACTGCTCCGCGCTGACGCTGAAGTGATTGCCGCCCGGGGCGTCGATCCTCGGCCCCGATCGCGAACCGTTGGAGGTGAGGACGAGCGTCGCGGCAATCGCGAGGACGGCGGCGGCAGCCGCGAAGATCCACACGCGTGAGCGCTGGGCGGTGATCATCGGTGGTCGACTCCTGGGCAGGTCAGGGGCAAATCCGGAAGGTCGCATCGTTGCACGAATCAGGTGGCCTGTTCAGTCCTGATTCACGTGCCCGGTGCGTTCGATCACCGCGCGCCGGGACCATAGACTGCTCGCGTGTTCGAGCCGCTCGACCTTGCGTCGTGGTCGGAGTTCTTCTTCACGGTCGCGGCCGCGAGCGCGGCGCTCATCGGCCTGATCGTCGTCGGCTTGTCGATCCACGCCGACTTCATCGCCCAGAGCGTGACCCACCGCTCGCACGCACGAGCGACACTCATCGTCCTGACCGCCACGATGGTCATCTCCCTCGTGGCCCTGGTGCCTCAACCGCCTGACTGGGCAGGTTGGGAGATCGGGCTGATCAGCCTGGGCTTCGCCTCGATCAACACGTTCAACAACGTGAAGGCATTGCGGCAGGTCGCCTGGCGGCTCCCGCTTGCCTCGTGGCGCCGGATGGCGATCGGCTACGCCATCGCGGCATTCGGCCTCATCGGGGCCATCTCGATCGTCGCCGCAGGCGGCTCCGGCGGCGGCATCTACTGGATCGCGCTCGAGACGATCGGCGGACTCGTCTGGGCCATCACGGGGGCGTGGCGATTCCTGATCGGTGTCGTCGACGAGCGGAGGCCGTAGGGGTCGACCTGGGAGGAAATTGGAGCGGGAGACGGGATTCGAACCCGCGACATCTTGCTTGGGAAGCAAGCACTCTGCCAGCTGAGTTACTCCCGCTCGCAGCACCCTGGATTCTACCGTGTCGCATTGCGCCGATCCGCAGGGTGGGCGATCGGCCGGGATCCTGCCATTCGGGCCGGGGGACCCATGCGAGAGGGGCCACTTGGCCGGTGCTCGCTGGGCGGCCCTGGTCGAGCATCCCCACTACCACGGAGCACCTGCTCGGTTGGGTGGAGTTGGGAGAAGACGCATGTCCCGGTTGCAGAACAGATTCGTGCCGTTCCTCGTTGCGGGGTCCGCGTTGGCGCTGAGCCTCGTCGCCTGTGGTGGCTCGAATGCGCCCGGTCCGACGTGGACGTATGAACCGGGTGGGACAGGTGGTCCGACGGCTGCCCCGACGACACCTGCGGCCTCCCCCGAGCCGACGGCGATGCCGACTGCGACCGAGCCTGCCCTCGGGTTCGTGCCCGGGACCGCGGCCAACCCTCGCGTGGTCCAGCTCACGGCGGACGACCTGCTCAACTTCACCCCCGGCCTCGTGCAGGTTGCGAAGGGCGAGACGGTCACCTTCCAGATTCACAACGTCGCCAAGGCGGTGCACGAGTTCATGGTGGGCCCGCTCAGCGACGCGTTCGCTGACAAGGAGGGGACCCCCGAGGTCGCCGATATCGGGCCGGACGAAACGAAATCCATCACCACGACCTTCGACGGCGACGGCCCGTACGCCTTCGCGTGCCATGCCCCGGGTCATTTCGAGCACGGCATGCTTGGCTACATCCAGCTCGTCGGGCCCGGCGCGCCCACCGTCGGAACGAAGGACAACCCGCGGGTCGTGTGGATGAACATGGACGACACGCTCAAGTTCATGCCCGACTCGGTGAGCGTGAGCAAGGGCGAGACCATCAGGTTCGTGCTGACGAACAGCGGCACGGCGGTCCACGAGTTCCAGGTGGGCCCGGCGGACATGGTCGCGGCCGACAACGTCGATGGCGTCCTGAACATCGAGAAAGACGAGCTCGACGAGGGCAGCACCCATGCGGTCGACTACACCTTCGATGGGACCGGGCCATACGCCTACGCCTGTCACGAACCGGGTCACTACGAGGCCGGCATGAAGGGAGTGATCGTCTTCGGCTGAGGGCCCTGGCAGCCGGTCAGCCGCAGCACGCTTCCCGGAGGTACCGACCAGACCCATCGCTCATGTCGTCGCCTCGGGTCGTGCCTCTGACTCGACGGCGACGCTCGCCTCCGTGAGCGGTAGCCTCGGATCGAGAGCGACCTGCATGGCCTCGCCGGACTGGGCAAGGATGATCGCTTCCCGAGCACGATCGAGCGGGAGGATGTGCGAGACGATCGTGTCCAGCGGGAAACGCTCGAGATTCGCGGCCATCAACCGCATCACCGGTACGTATTCAGTGGCCTTCTCGCCACCGACGCCCAGCACCGAGACGTTACGCGCGCAGAGGTCGCTATTCGGGTTGATGGCCACCGGGCCCATGTCGACGAAGGCCCCGGCTTCGACGATCACGCCGCCGGTGCGCACGGCGCGGAGCGCTTCTGTGAACGTCGATGGGACCCCGCTGCAGTCAAGCACGAGGTCGACGCCGCGCCCGCCGGTAGCATCCCGGATCGCATCCCTCCGGTCTTCGGCAGTCGTGCTCGAGGCATCAAGTGCCAGATCGACGCCGAACGGAGCAGCTCGCTCAAGGCGCCCAGGCAGTACGTCTGTGGCAGCCACAAACCCCGCCCCGAGCATCCGGCTCTTCACGAGGTGGCAGAGGCCCAGCGGTCCGACGCCGAGGACGGCAACGCTGAACCCCGACCTCGATGCGCCCTGGAGCGCCAGGAGGGTCAGCGCAGCGTCGACCCCGTGCGTCACCGCCATCACCTCGGTCAGGACGGCGACCTTGTCCGGCAGCTGTTCCGGCACCCGGAACACCTGCGTCCCCGGGAGCAGGTATAGGTACTCCGCCCAGCCACCGAAGAGGCCAGGCGGCCGCGACAGGTTGAGGCTGTTTCCATAGTCCTCGAGGTTCTCGCAGAAGTAGTACGGGAAGTCGTTGGCGCAGAAGTAACAGCGCCCACACGGGACGTTCGCCCCGGGGACGACCCGATCGCCGACCTCGAGCTCGGTCCCGTCGCTCGCGAACACCCGGCCGCCGATCGCGGCCACGGTCCCGACGTTCTCGTGTCCGCAGATCAGGGGATAGTCGAGCTCACGCTCGTGGCTGGTGCCTGCGTACTGCCGCGACTCGCCCCGAAACGTGTGCTTGTCGGTTCCGCAGATGCCGGACAGGTGGATCGCGATCACCACTGCCCCGGGCTCCGGGTCTGGGACGGGCGAGCTCCGGAGCGCGATCCTGCCGGGACCCTCCATCACGGCAGCGACCGACGTCGTCACCAGGTGCCGGACCCCGCCTGTGTCACGCCGATGCTGGCACCGTGCCGCCGCGAGCCAGCTGTTGGGCGAGGGCGGTGAGCTCGCTGCCGCCCGCCATCTCGTTGATCAGCTGGTCGACCGTGATCTCGTCACGTCGCGCATTCAGGATCATCCGGCCGAGGCTGAGCACGGCAAACTGGTCGCCGATCATGAAGGCGTGGTGCGGGTTGTGGGTGATGAACACCACGGCCACCCCCGACTCGCGCGCCTTGTTGACGTAGTTGAGGACGATGCCGGATTGCTTCACGCCCAGCGCGGCCGTCGGCTCGTCGAGGATCAGGACCTTCGCGCCGAAGTAGACGGCGCGGGCGATGGCGACGCACTGCCGCTGCCCGCCCGACAGCGTCCCGAGCGGCTGGTTGACGCTCGCAAGGTGGATTCCGAGCTTGCCAAGCTCGTCGTTGGTAACGCGTTGCATCTGCTCGATGTCGAGCGGCCGGAGCAGCGGGATCGGCTTGCGGATCTCGGACCCGAGGAAGAAGTTTCGCCAGGTCTCCATCAGGTCGACGACCGCGAGGTCCTGGTAGACGGTCGCGATGCCGGCGGCGAGGGCATCCCTCGGTGAATCGAACTGTGCCTCGACCCCATTGACCTTCATCAGGCCGGTATCGGCGTGATGCAGGCCGCTCATGATCTTGATCAGGCTGGACTTACCCGCCCCGTTGTCGCCGAGCACGCACGTGACCTCGCCAGAGCGGACCGTGAGGCTCACGCCGTGGAGGGCGCGAATGTGCCCGTACGACTTGCCGATGTCGACCATCTCGATGATCGGCGTCTCGGAGCCCGCCATCACAGCTTCTCCGACATGCGCTTGACGTTCAGGTTGAGCAGGACGGCAAGCAGGAGCATCAGGCCCAGGAAGAACCGGAACCAGTTCGGGTCCCACCCGGCGTACACGATTCCCTGAACGGTCATCCCGTAGATCAGGGCGCCGATCGCCGAGCCGATGGCCGATCCGGCGCCGCCTGTGAGCGCGCAGCCGCCGACCACCGCGGCGATGATGTACAGGAACTCCCCGCCGACACCGGAGCCGGCCTGGACGGTGTTGTATCCCGACAGCTGGTGCATGGCGTAGAACCACGCGGAGAACCCGACGAACGCGAAGAGGCCGATCTTGACCCGCGTCGTCGGCACGCCGACGGCCCGAGCGCTGGCCGCGTTGCCTCCCGAGGCGAGGATCCAGTTGCCGATGCGGGTTCGCAGGAGCACATAGGTGGCGATGGCGACGAAGACGAGCCACCACAGGATCAGGATGCTGAACTGCGGTCCTCCAACCCCGCCGAATTGGATCTTGAACGCAAAGAAGGTCTGGATCACGTCGAAGCCGGCGACGTTGGCCATGCTCGGCGTGGACACGGCGCTCGTCACGAACTTGGTGAATCCCAGGTTGATGCCGAAGAGCATGAACAGCGCGCTGAGCGTGATGAGGAAGCTCGGGATGCCGGTCCTCGTGACGAGCCAGCCGTTGAACACGCCGATCAGGATGCTCACCCCAAGCGCGAGGCCCATGCTGACGAACAGCGGCAGGCCCACCGACACCGACAGCACCGACGTCACCATCGCCGCGGTGACGACGGCAACCCCGGACGACAGGTCGAACTCGCCGCCGATCATCAGCAGGGCGACCGAGACAGCCATCAGGCCGATCGTCGCGCTCTGGTAGAGGATGGTGCCCATCGCCGCCCACGAGCGAAAGGGCTCGGCGATGATCCAGAACGCGATGAAGATCGCGACCGCCGCGACGAGCGCACTCAGCTCCCGGCGCAGCAGGATCCTCCCGAGGAGCGGACGCGCCGATCCTCGGGAGGGGACCTGGGCGGCCGTCTCCGACCGCCCCGTTCCTGCGCTCACCGTTCGACAGCCTTCCCGCCTAGCGGCTCAGCGGCTCGGCCGCTTTGCCGGCTATCGGGTGTGGTTCTTGGCAAACGGCAGGATGACATCGATGTTCGATGCATCGACCATCGCCGGGCCCGTCAGCGTCGAGAGGCCACCGCCGATGATGTTGCCGTTGGTCTTGAAGAGCCACAACGACGAGACGGCCAGGTAGCCCTGCAGGTATGGCTGGGCGTCGACTGCCAGGGCGATCTTTCCGTCCTTGATGGCGTTCGCCGCATCCAGATTCAGGTCGAAGGTCGCCACCTTGGCCTTGCTGCCTGCCGTGGCAATGGACTGGAGGGCGACGAGGCCCACCGGCGCACCCATCGTCACGATCCAGTCGATCGACGGATCCTGCTGCAGCTTGGCCGCGATCGACGCGTTCATCGACGCGTCGTCGGTGCCGTTGACTTGCATGTTCTCGGTCTTGAGCCCCTCGCCGACGCCCTTGCAGCGAGCCTCGAGCGCCGTGGAGCCCTCCTGGTGGATCACGCAGATGGCGTGCTTACCGCCCTCCGCGGCGATGCGCTTGCCGAGGGCCTGGCCCGCGATGTACTCATCAGAGCCGAAATACATCATCGCGCCCATGCGCTGCCAGTCCTCGATGCCCGAATCGAACATCACGACCGGAACGCCGGCGGTATTCGCGGACTTGACGACGGCCTCGAGGGCGGAGGGCCCGGCGGCCGTCATCGCGATCCCATCGACATGCGAATCGATCGCGTTCTGGACGAGCGTTGCCTGCTTCGTGAAGTCCGGGTCGCTCGAGTATTTCAAGGTGACGTTGAGGTGCGCGGCGGCGGCCTTCGCGCCGGCACGGATGATGTCCCAGTAGGTGTCACCCGGCGTCTCGTGGGTGATCATCGCGATCGTCAGCGCGGGACCGGTGGCCGCACCTGAGCTGGTTGGATTCTGAGCCTGGTTACACGCGGCAACCACGACGGTGAAGACGAGCGCCGACAGCACGAGCCGAGCTCGCATCGAACGGATGGACACAGCCTCTCCTCCTCCTACCACACCTCCCGGCGAGTCTGGATATGGCTCTCCCGGGTGTCAAGACGATCCGGCGAGCGGGTGGGTCAGCGGCACCTCCTGGTCATGGTGCGGTGATCTCGGGGACGCCGACCCAGCGATGCTCCGCCGCGGACAGCTCCATGGCATCGCATACGGCCTGGACGGCGAGGCCGTCGGCGAAGCTTGGCGTCCAGGATCCGGTCGGCCAGGAGCGCACGAGATCGACCGCCTGGCTCACGAACGTCTCGCCGTAGCCGATGCCCTGCCCGATGGGCCAGCCGAGCTCGGCATACGGGTGACTCGGGTGTTCGGCTCGGATGCGACGCATGCCGTACAACCCTGGATCGTCGTCCGCGTCGCCGTACAGAAGCTCGTTGAGGCGCGGATAGTCGAAGACGAGGGTGCCCTTGGACCCGTTGACCTCGATACTGAAGTCGCACGGCCGGCGGACCGCGAGCCGGGCCATCTCGATCGTCCCGCGTGCGCCGCTCCCAAACCGAAGCAGCGCAGACGAGGCGTCGTCGATCGTGACGGGGCGTTCGCCGGTCGGGCTCGGTCGTGCGCGGATGAACGTCTCCGACTGGGCTGACACCTCCGCGATGGGGCCGACCATCCACAGCGCCATGTCGAGCATGTGGCTCCCGAGGTCGGCGATGGTGGTCCCGCCCATCTCGCGATCGAAGCGCCAGTCGAAGGGCGTCGCAGGGTCGGTGAACTCGTCGGAGAGCCAGGTCCCCCGCCACAGCCGCACGTCGCCCACGACGCCGTCGGCGATCATGCGGTGCATCAGTGCGACGGCAGGGAGGCGCCGGTAGTTGAACCCGATCGCGTTGCGCACGCCGGCCTGCGAGACCGCGGCCCACGCAGCGTGAGCCTGGGCATACGACGTTCCCAGCGGCTTCTCGGACAGGACTGCCTTGCCCGCTCCAGCCGCCGCCGCGGCGATCTCTGCGTGGGTGCCGGGCGGTGTGCAGATGTCGACCATGTCGATGTCGTCGCGCTCGATCAGGTCGCGCCAGTCCGTGGTCCACGCCTCGGCGCCATAGGTCGCAGCCGCGGCGGCGACGGCCGACTCGTCGCGGCCGGAGATGAGCTTGACCACCGGTCGCATCGGGAGCGGCGCGACGTTCGGCGCGATCCGATAGCCGTAGCTGTGGGCACGGCCCATCGTCCCGTACCCGACGAGCCCGATGCGGAGCTCGGGGAGGGGGGTCATCCGCCGCGGCCGGCCAACGCCGGTTCCGGAGGCTGGATGGCCGCCCAGGCTTGCTCGGCCGCTGCCAGTGCCGCCAGCGCATCGTGGATCGAGGCACCGGTGCGCAGGCCGCCCCTCGCAAACACGGCGAAACCCTCGGCCTGGCGCACGAGGGCGTCGAGCTGCGCCTGCTCGCCGTCCTTCGGGTCGAGGAAGTCGGAGCGCACGGCGTCCCGGGACCCGAAGACCTCGACGCGTGCCATGTCGCCGCCGGGAAAGTACCGACCGAGCGACACGAACGCGCTCGTGCCGCCGGAGAGACGGCCGAGCGCCTGGGCGCTGTCGACGTCCTTCCAGAGTCCCTGCGCCTCCGTCCACGGCGCCGCCACGGCGCTCAGCTCGCCGAAGTCCTGGCCGGTCAGCCAGCGGACCTGGTCGAATTCGTGGACGCCCATGTCCCGAAAGATTCCGCCGCTATGGGCGCGGAACGTATCGCTGGGCGGCCCGCCGTCCCACTGGAGACTGGCGACGAGATGGACGTCACCAAGCTCGCCCTGCTCGATTCGCGAACGCAGCGCCTGCAGCTCGGGCACGTAGCGGCGCCAGTACGCGACCTGGATTGGGACGCCGTGCCGGTCCGTTTCGCGGATGGCTTGTTCGATATCCGCGCTCGACAGCCCGCAGGGCTTCTCGCAAAGGATGGGGAGACCCGCGGCCGCGACCTGCGTCACGAGCTCGATGTGGCGATCGCTCGGGGCGGTGATCAGCACGCCGTCGATGGCGCCGGCTGCGAGCATCTGGTCGACGTCCTCGAACACCTCACGCCCAGGCGCCCTGACCGCGTTGCGCGCCGCCTCGACCGGTTCGACGATGGCCGACACGGCGACAGCCCGCGAGCTCGCCAGCGCCCGGAGGTGGGTCCGGCCCATGCGCCCCGCGCCGATGAGGCCCAGGCGAAATGGGGGTTGCATCAGAGCCCTCGGCGCTCCAGGAACGCACGGTTGGCCCGCTGGTCCTCTGCGGCCCGCTCGAAGCGCTCCCTGGTCGTCGGCAGCGTGTCCTGCTCGACCACGAGCCAGCCGCGATAGCCGATCTCGCCCAGCGTGACGATGACGCCATCGGCATCCAGGTCACCCTCACCGAGCGCGGGGAATGCGTCTCGCGACCAGATCGCCGTCGCCGGCGCCCCGTCGGCGACGATGCCCGCGAAGACGGACCGTCGGGCGTCCTTCAGGTGGACGTGGTTGATGCGGGACGCCCAGGCTCTCGCCGCGGCAACAGGATCGCCACCCGCGAGGAGCAGGTGCCCGGTGTCCAGGCACAGCCCGATGTCCGTGAGCTCGAGCACCCGCTCGATTTCCCACGGCGCCTCCACGTACGTGCCGGTCTCGTGGTGGAAGGTCGGTTCGTACCCCCGATCGCGGCAACGCTCCACCGCTGCGCTGAGGCCGCGCCCGAATCGGGCCCAGGCGTCTGCGTCAAGTCCCACGCCGTGATCCGTGGCGGCTCGACCGGGGTTGTTCCGGCGAAAATCGCTGCCGCCATCCGCCAGCGTGGGCCGGGGCGGCGGTCCGATGAGATCGGCGCTTGCTGCGTCGAAGACGTCGAGGATCGCGTCGAGCATCGGAAGGCTTTGGCGAAGCGCTTCGGGATCGGAATAGGGCAGCTCGAGGTACGCGCCGGCGAGGCCAAGCTCCCGGGCCGCAAGCCGCTCGCCCAGCTCGGCACAATCGCCCAGAAATCCGACTGGGCCGAGATCGATGCCGGCGTAGCCGGCCTCCGCAACCTCGTCGAGCACCTGGATTCCGTCCGGGACGTTGGGGTCGATGCCGACAGTCAGCTCGAACGCGCCGTAGCTGACCGGTGCGTTCGCGATGACGATGTCGCCCCCAGCCCCCGAACCCACCTCGATCACGCGATCCGGGTCGGATGGTCGAGCTTGCGGCCCGTCCGGTAGCACTCGATGATCGCCTGGCACAGGGCGATGTCGCGCAGCGCATCGGCGCCCGGGGTGACCGGCCTGGTCCCGTTGACGATGCTGTCGTGGAACGCCATCAGCTCGCGCTTGAAGCCGCTTTCGTACGACGTGATCTCCTCGGAGCGCCGGGACCGCGGCGTGCCGACCTCGCCCGCCTCGATCTCGAGGAGGGTCGGCTCGTTACGCAGGAATGGCGACGGGAAGGACAACGTCATGCGCCGGTCAGGCGCGTAGATGGCGAATTCCATCTTGTACCGTGCGATGCCGGGCAGGTCGATCCAATGGATGGCAACCGGCACGCCGTGGAACGTGAGCGTCACGCTCAGGCTGTCCGTCCGGATGTCGACATGGTCAAGGCTGTCCGGCTCGCCAAGCAGACCGCGTACCGCGTTAAGCTCGTGGACAAGGGTGTCGAGCAGGACGTTCCGGTAGGTCGTGCGCAGGAACTCGTCGGCATCGCCGATGGCGGCCGTGATGCTCGCCGCGGCCTCGACCTGGAGGCGCTCGAGATCTGCCGCAGAGGGTCGTACGACTGGCGCCAGGGGGTACTGGAGGACGTACGGCGGGATCGGTGATTCGAGCGTCGTGACGCGCAGGAAGCGCGCCGTCGTCAGCTCCGCGACCTCTTCCTGGAATCGCACGTATGCGGGGTCATGGCGCTTGTTGTAGGCGACCATCAACGTGACGCCCGCCTGGTCCGCCGCCGCGACCATCGCCGCGCCCTCGGCGGTCGAGAAGCACATCGGCTTTTCCACGAGCACGTGGAGTCCTGCCCTCGCTGCCTCGATCGCCATCGGCGCGTGACTCCCGGCCGTCAGCACGAGGATGGCGTCGAGGGATTCGCCGAGGAGTTCGCGCCAGTCCCGGCAGACCTTCGGGATGCCGTAGCGTTCGGCGCTGGCGGCGGCGTTCTCGGGCACGATGTCGCAGATGGCAGAGATCTCGTAGTGATCCGCCAGCTCGCGCAGGTAGTGCAGGTGCATGACCTGGGCGATCAGGCCCGCGCCCACGACGCCGACCTTCAGACTGGTCGGCGCCGAGCTCATCGCCGGCTCGGAGCGCGACGCCAGGGTCTGGGTGTCCATGGCGGGCCTCCGGTCGGGCACGACGAGATCGGGGCGCAGCAGAGGCGGATCAGGCGCCCGCCTACGGTAGCATGGCGTTGCAACGATGCAATGCGAGGCATGGAGGGCGGCGTGAGGCTCGCGCTGGTCACGGAAGGGATGATTCATCAGTCTCTCGACGAGCTGATGGATTGGCTGGACGGCCACGTCCCGGAGGTCCGCGACCTGGAGATCGGGACCGGCGGCTATTCGCCGCTGGGCCATTCGCCGCTGGACCTCGGGCATGCCGAGCGTCGCGCCTGGCACGCCTGGTTGGCCGGTCGCGGCTACCGCATCGCGGCCTTCAACGTGTCGGGCAATCCGCTCCACCCGGACGAGGCGATCGCCGGCCGCCATGACGAGGACCTGCGGCGCACGATCGAGCTCGCGGCGGACCTCGGTGTGGACCGCATCGTCGCGATGTCGGGCTGCCCGGCCTCGGGCCCGGAGCGGAGCGCGGCGCCGCATTTCGCCGCGAACGCCTGGCTTCCCGACTACGCCGGCGTGGCCACCTGGCAATTTGACAATCGCGTCCGCCCGTATTGGGAGGCGATCAACGAGCTCGTGGTCACGTCTGCCTCGGGACTGATGATCTGCCTCGAGCTGCACCCGGGCGCCCATGTGTTCAACGTGGCGACGTTCACGCAGCTGCACGCCGTCGCGCCCGCGATCGGCGTGAACCTCGATCCCAGCCACCTGTTCTGGCAGCAGATGGATCCGCTCAAGGTCATCGAGCGGCTCGGGCGGCTGATCGGGTACGCGCACGCCAAGGACGTTCGATACAACGCGGACGAGCTCGCGCTGCATGGCCTCCTGGACAACCGCTGGCCGGGCGATGCCGCGAAGATCCCGTGGGACTTCGCCGCGGTCGGTCGAGGCGCGCACGACGCGGAATGGTGGACATCCTTCCGGTCGGCCCTCGAACGGCACACGAGCGCGCCGTTCCTCAGCATCGAACACGAGGATCGGCGCGTTCCGCCAGAGGACGGGATCGCCACCTCGGCGAAGCTCCTCGCCGGGGCGCCGCGGCAGCGATGATGGATCGCGGCGCACGGCCGCCGACGCTCGGCGACGTTGCGCAGCTCGCCGGCGTCTCGGCCTCCACCGTGTCGAACGTCGTGCGTGGCGCCGACGTTGTGGCGACGCGGACGCGACGTCGAGTCCTGCTCGCCATCGATCAGTTGGGCTATCGGCCGAATGCGCTCGCCCGACACCTCCTGAGCGGTCGGGCGACGACGATCGGGATCATCGCCCGCGACCTGACCAACCCGTTCTTTGCCGAGATGGCGTCGCTGGTCGAGCGAGAGGTCGCCCGGTTCGGATTCGCCACGATGTTCTGCGCGACGGAGGGCGATCACAGCCGCGAGGAGCAGGCGATCGGCCTCCTGCTCGAGAATCGCGTCAGCGGCGTCGTGTTCCTTTCGTTCCTCGGCCGTCCGTCACTGATCCAGAGCCGGATCAATGGCCAGATCCCGGCCGTCTTCATCGCGGCCGAAGAGCCCTGGGCCGATTCGGTGACCGTGGACGAGCACCGTGGCGGGGAGCTCGTGGCTCGCCACCTGATCGAGCTGGGCCATCGCCGGCTCGCGTTCGTAGGCCCGCGGGAGCAGGACCGTGCCGACGCGCGGCGCCTCGAAGGCTTCCTGCGCGCGGCCGCCGACGCGGGCCAACAGCCAATGGTCGTGGCATGGGACCCGCCCGACCGCGTGGTGACCGTCGGCGGGGAGCGTACGGATTGGCCGGCGATCCTGACTGGCCCTGGCTCTGCCACGGGCTTCTTTGCCGCGAACGACTTCGCCGCGATCGACCTGCTCGATGTCGCCGACGCTCTCGGTGTTCCGGTTCCTGGGGCGATCTCGGTCGTCGGCTTCGATGACGTGGACATGGCGCGCCTGCGTCGGATCAACCTGACGACGGTCAGTCAGCCGCGCGAAGCGCTCGTGCGTCTGGGGGTCGAAGCGCTCCTTGGTCGGATCGAGGGCAGGATCGTCGGCGAGCCACACGTGACGCTCGCCAGCGTCTCGCTCAAGGTGCGGGGCTCGACCGGGCGGGCTCCCTGAGGCCGTTTTTCTGCCGTTTTCTTGGAACCTTGCAACCGCCAGAGGGCGCACCTATAGTGACTGGCCTGGTCGGGTGAGCGCATCGGGAGGATGGACCGCTACGGACCGATCGACGACGGAGGATCAGGCGTTCGCGGCCGCCCGGGAATGGGCGATCGCAGGGTTGCGGCTGGCGACCGACCCGGCCACCGGTTCGGAGGGCGTCCAGAAGGGCGACCCGTTCGACATCGTGACTCCGGCGGACGGCCTGATCGAGCGATACCTGCGGGGGCAGGTCCACGAGCGCTTCCCAGGGCACGCGTTCCTCGGCGAGGAAGAGGGCGGCGGCGGTCCCAACGGCGCGCACGGATGGCAGTGGATCGTCGACCCGATCGACGGCACGCTGAACTATTCCACGGGCCTCGCCGGAGCGACCTGCTCGATCGCCTGCACTCGGGATGGCCAGCCATTCATCGGCGCGGTCGCCGATCTCAGTGCCGCGACGGTGTACCGGGCAATGGCCGGAACCGGCACGATCCTCGTCGGCGATGCAGATCACGAAGCTGTCGCTCACCCCACCACGTCGCCCGCGGGAGCCGCCCGGATCTTCCTGGAATTCGGCTGGGAGGACCTGGATCCCGTGATGATCGGGACGATCACTGAGCTCGGCCGCGCGCGCCTGCGCGTCATTCGGATGGTCGGAGGGGCCGCATATGCACTGCTGAATGTCGCGCTGAACGGAGGCTGCATGCTCGGGATCGGGCTACGGATCTGGGATGTCGCAGCCGGCATCGTCCTCGCCCGCGAAGCCGGCCGTGAAGTACGACTGTGGGAGGCAGGCACGCTGGTCCACCTCGTCGTCGGGAGCGCCGAGGATCTCAGGGAGCTCGCGCCCATCGTCGAGCGCTTCGGCACAAGTCGGGTCGCGCCAGCTGTCGCCTGAGGGTTGCATTCATGCATGAGGAGGAGGAGTCATGACCAAGCGTCTCTTGGCGCTGCTCTCGGTCATCGCGATCGTCGGCAGCGCGTGTACCCCGGCGGCCTCGCAGGCGCCCGCCGCGACCGGAGGGGCATCGCAGCCGGCCGCCACGACTGCCGCGGTGCCTGCCACGATCACGGTCTGGGCGCGGAACTACACGCTTGCCGAGGGTCGAATCCAGCCATGGGCGCCCGATCCCAAGGCGGCCTTCGAAGCCGCCCATCCCGGCGCGACCATCAATCTCGCCGAGGGCGTGGGCTCCACTGACCAGTTCAACCGCATCGAGCTCAGCCGGGCCGGCGCCGTCGAGGACAAGCCCGACATCTTCCAGCTCGACAACATCTGGTTGGGCCAGTTCGTTGACGAGGGCATCACCGCCAACCTGGACTCGTACTACGCGAGCTGGGCCGACAAGGGCGACATCGTGCCCGCCTATGCCAACTCAACCATCGTCAAGGGCAGCCAGAACGCGGTCTGGTTCTACAGCGATATCCGGCTCATGGTCTGGAACAAGGACGTCTTCAAGGCGGCCGGCCTGGATCCCGAGAAGGGCCCTGCCACCTGGGACGAGCTCTTCGCCGACGCTGCGGCCATCAAGGCCAAGGTGCCCGGCGTGAGCCCGGTCGAGTTTCCTGCCTCGTCAGAAGAGAGCACGGTCGACCGGTTCTACTCCTACCTGTACATGACCGGATCCAACGTCCTGAACGCCGACAACACGAAAGCCGCGTTCAACGATGCAGGCGGCCAGAAGGCCCTGCAGCTGTACGTGGACCTGGTCAAGCAGGGCTACACGCCCAAGGCCGTACTCGGAGAAACCGCTGACGACAACATCGCCCACATCTTCTCCGGCAAGGCGGGCATCATGCTGGCGACGGTTGGCGACGGCCTCGGGTCGCTGCCCGACGGGTTCGACGTGACCAAGTTCCAGAGCACCATCGGGGCCGCACTGCCGCCACTCTGCACGGGCTGCCAACCGGCATCCACGGCGGGCGGCTGGATGCTCGCCATCAGCGCGGACAGCCCCAACAAGGACCTGGCCTGGGACTACATCACGAGGGTGACCGACGGCAAGAACATGGTCCCCTTCGAGGTGGATCGCACCCGGATCCCGGTCCGTACGTCCGGGCTTGCGGAGGCCGACGCCTTCAAGGCCGACCCGTATTTCGCGCAGGAGGCCGAGGCCGCAAAGGTGGCCCACTTCCCGCCGTTCATCGCCAAGTACACGGACATGATCGAGATCCTGTGGACCGGCATGCAGAAGGCCATCAATGGCGACCTTTCGACGAAGGCCGCCCTTGATGAGGCAGCCGGCAAGGTCGACACCCTGCTCGCGCCGTAGGCAGAGCCGGTACAAGCGCCGTCAGGGAGTCGCCGACCGCCATGGTTCGTGGAGCCTTCGGTCGGGCGACTCCCTGGCTGCTTCTCGCCCTGCCCCTCTTGGTGATGGGGGCATTCCTTCTCCTGCCATACCTGCTGACCTTCTACTACTCGACCACGGGCGCCACGATCGGGCGGCTCGTCAACGTGCCGGAGGTGGGACTCAAGAACTTCCAGGCCGTGCTCTCCGCGGATGCCCCGTCGTTCATCAGCGTGCTCGCGATCACGGCGATCTTTACCGCCGGGACCCTGATTGGATCGCTGGCCCTTGGAACCGGCCTCGCGCTCGCGCTGCACACGGTGAGCGCGGGCGTGCGGTCCGCGCTGCTCGCCATCTACCTCATCCCATGGGTGATCTCGGCGGTGATCATCGGCTACACATGGCGCCTGATCTACGACCCGGCGATCGGGCTTGCCAACAGCGTCCTCGGGATGGTTGGGATCGGGCCCGTCGATTGGCTGACTGAGCAGGGCATCGCGCTATCTGCCCTCGTGGTGGCCAACGTCTGGGCGGGCTACGGCATCGTCCTGCTCGTGGTCAGTGGCGCGCTGGCAAACGTGCCCCCGAACATCATCCTCGCCGGCCAGGTCGACGGCGCGTCGTACCCGAGGATCGTCCGCCGGGTGATCCTGCCTGCCATCCGCCCGACCTTCCTGCTCGCCGCCCTCGTCGCTCTCGTGAGCGGGCTCAACACCTTCGATCTGATCTATGCAATGACGCGGGGCGGTCCGCTGTACCACACGGAGACGATGGCGCTCGAGATGTATCGGCTCACGGCGACGAAGGGCAATATCGGCCAGGGCGCGGCCGTCACGGTGATCCTGTTCACGATCAGCCTCGCCCTTGCCGTGGGGTACGTCATCATCTGGCGCCGCGAGAACCGCAAATGGACCTAGTGCGCCTGTCGGGGCTCCAGCGCCTCGTGCGGGCCGCGGCTGTCGGCCTCGCGCTCGCCTTCGCCGTGCTGCCGCTCCTGTGGGTCGTCTCGATTGCCGTCCGTCCGGGCACCCAGGCGGTCTATCCGATCTCGATCCTTCCGACCAGCCTCACCCTCGACAACATCACCGGCGTCCTCTTCGGGTCGAACGGCATCGGGCTCGTCCCGTATCGCAACGCGGCCTTCTACGGGTTGACCTCGGCCGTGATCACGGCTGTCGCCTCGACGCTCGGCGGCTATGCCCTCGCGCGGTACAACATGCGCTCCGGCGAGGGCCTTTTGGTCGTGATCCTCGCGTTGAGCTTCCTGCCCTCGGCGTCGCGCATCGTCCCCTTGTTCATCCTCACCTCGGCGGCGGGCATGTATGGCACCGCCCAGGCCGTGATCCTGGCGTACGCGGCAGGGTCGATCCCGCTCGGCATCTGGCTTATGGCTGGGACGTTTCGCCAGATTCCAATTCGACTGGAGCAGGCGGCGCGAATCGATGGCGCCGGCACCGTGCTGACGATGCGCCGCGTGGTCCTGCCGCTGGCCATCCCGGGGATCCTCGTCGTCGGCACGCTGGCATTCATCGACGGCTGGAACTCGTTCTCACTGCCGCTGATCCTCATCCCCAAGGCAGCTGCCCAGCCCTACACGGTGGCGCTCCAGCGGTACATCCAGGAGATCGGCTATGGCATCAACTGGCCGCTCCTCTCCGCCGGGAGCCTCGTCGCGCTGGTGCCAGTGCTGTCGGTCTTCGCGGTCCTGCAACGGCGCCTCGTCCGGGTCGGCGGCCTCGGCGGGGCGATTCGAGGTTGAGCGCATGGCACCGGTCCAACTGATCTGGAGTTACGCATGAAGCTGGAGATCGAAGGCCTCACGGTCGAGTACGGCCAGATGGCGGCCGTCCATGGCCTCAACCTGACCGTCGGCCACGGGGAGCTGGTCGCACTCGTCGGGCCCTCCGGCTGCGGCAAGACGACAACCCTCGGCTTCATCACCGGCTTCATCCGGGCCAAGGCCGGTCGGGTCCTGTTCGATGGCGTCGACGTTACCGGCCTGGCCCCACAGCGCCGCGGGATCGGCTATGTCTTCCAGGACTACGCCATCTACCCGCACATGACCGTCCGCGAGAACATCCGATTCCCGCTCGACGCGGCAAAGAAGGACCGCAAGCAGGCCGAACGCGACGTCGACGAGATCGCCGGCCTGATGGGCGTGGGAGCGCTGCTGGGCCGGCGTCCCCATCAACTCTCCGGCGGCCAACGCCAGCGCGTCGCGCTCGCCCGGGCGCTCGTGAAGAAGCCGGTCATCCTGTTGCTTGATGAGCCCCTCTCGAACCTCGATGCTCACCTCCGGGTCGAGGTCCGGGCCGAGATCCGACGGCTCCAGCTCGACCTGAAGATGACAACCGTGTTCGTGACGCACGATCAATCGGAAGCGATGGCGATTGCCGACCGGGTGGCGGTGATGTCGGATGGAAACATCGTGGCGCTCACGTCGCCGACGACGGTCTACACGAGACCGCCGTCGTTGTTCTCTGCGCGCTTCATCGGCTCGCCGCAGATCAACATCTGGGCGACGGACGGGCCGGATGAGGCCCTGGCTCGGCGCGTGATCCAGCCGATCGTGCGCGATGGCGGCGCCGGGCTGCTGGTCGGCGTTCGGCCGGAGGACGTCCAGATCGGATCGGGCGAGCTCGAGGCGGTGGTCACCCTTACCGAACCGCTCGGGCGAGACTTCCTCGTGCATCTCACGGTTGGACCAAGTTCGATCAGGGTGCTCGTGCCCGCCGAGGGAGGGCAGCACCTCAAGACGGACGACAACGTCCGCATGCGGATCGAGCCCTCCCGACTGCATCTGTTCGATGCCGCGACGGGGCGTCGGGTCGAGATCGACGCGGCAGGCGGCCGCCAGCTGGACGAGAGCCCGCAGGGCGACGGTGGACTGGCGAGCTAGGGGGATCGGGCTCCGAGTCGGTGGGCACCGGGGTGCCTCTGCGGCCGCGCCCGAGAACACCTACGCCGCCTTCGAGCAGGCCGTCGCCGAGGGCGCCGAGTACACCGAGACGGACATTCGAAGAACGGCCGACGGGGAGCTCGTCCTGCTGCACGACGCGACCCTCGACAGAACCTCGAATGGCCGCGGCCCCGTCTCGTCGATGACGCTCGCCGATGTGCAGCGCCTTGACGTCGGCGCCTGGTACGGCGATGCCTTCCGCGGCGAGCGCATCCCCGAGTTCGCGCGATTCCTGCGCTGGATCGAGGAGCGGCCAGGTTTTGGAGCTGCGCTCGAGGTCAAGGCCTCCGGGATCGGGGCCGATGTTGCTCGGCTCGCCTGGGCCTCGAGCGCCCGGGACCGGCTGGCGATCTACGCCTTCGATCCTGCCGAGATCCGCGCGGCCAAGGCCGCCGTGCCGGAGCTGCCGTGCGTCCTGCTCCTCTATCTCGACGCCGATCCCGACGGGGTGCTCGCCACGATCGATGCCTGCGGCGCCGACGGTGCGGATGTCCCGTGGCAGTGGAACGCGATCTCGCTGCTCGCGAGCATGCGGGGGCGTGGCCTGCTCATGGGCGGCGGATCGTCCGAGGGCGGCGAAGCGGCAGAGCGGCTCCTCGCTCTTGGCTCTGACATGATCGACACCAACGGCCCGGCGGCGATGCTCGCCGCAGTCCGGGAGCTGACGGTCGGCACGCCCGGTCGCTGATCCGCTGGCGCGTCACGGAGGTTCGATGGCCGAGACCGTTCGCCTGACCGCGGCGCAGGCCGTCGTCCGCTTTCTCGCCGCCCAGTCGGTCGAGCGCGACGGCACCGAGCACCCGTTCTTTGCGGGCATGTTCGGCATCTTCGGCCACGGCAACGTGGCTGGGCTGGGCGAGGCACTCGAGGAGGCCGGCCAGGAGTTCCGCTACTACCAGGCGCGGAACGAGCAGGCGATGGTCCATGCGGCGGCGGCCTTCGCAAAGAAGAGCCGCCGGTTGCGAACGTTCGCCTGCACGACCTCGATCGGACCCGGTGCGACGAACCTCGTCACCGGCGCCGCCGCCGCGACCGTGAATCGGTTGCCTGTCCTCCTCCTGCCGGGCGACCTCTTCGCCAGCCGCCGCGTCGCGCCGGTGCTCCAGCAGCTGGAGCGGTCGGACAGCCAGGACGTGTCGGTCAACGATTCGCTCCGGCCGGTGTCTCGGTACTGGGACCGCATCAACCGCCCGGAGCAGCTGATTGCGGCGCTGCCCGCGGCCATGCGCGTGCTCACCTCGCCCGCCGAGACGGGCGCGGTCACCCTTGCCCTCCCGCAGGACGTGCAGGCCGAGGCATACGACTTCCCACGGCTGCTGCTGGACCCCCGCGTGCACCACATCCCCCGGGCCCGGCCGGACCACCCTGCCCTGGGGCGAGCGGCCGATGCCATTGCCGCGAGTCAGCGCCCGCTCGTGGTCGTCGGCGGGGGCCTGATCTACAGCGACGCGAGCGCCGCCCTGGACCTGTTCGTCCGCCGGTTCGGGCTGCCGGTCGTCGAGACGCAGGCAGGCAAGGGTTCGCTGCCGTGGGATCACCCGCTCCAGATGGGTCCGATCGGCGTAACTGGCGGATCGGCGGCCAATCGACTCGCCCAGGATGCGGATCTCGTGATCGCGATCGGGACGCGGCTGGCCGACTTCACCACCGCGAGCTGGACCGCCTGGCAGGACCCGGACGTCAGGTTCGTTTCGGTGAACGTCGCCGAGCTCGACGCTGCCAAGGCCGCTGCCCGGCCGCTCATCGCCGACGCCCGGGTCGGTATCGAGGAGCTTGCCGCGGCGCTCGAGGAGCGCGACTGGTCAGGCGTCACGGGAGATCGCCGGGCCTTCGCCGAGCGGTTGCGCACCGACTGGAATGCCGAGGTTGACCGGGTCCTCCATCTCGCCAGCCCGACGCAGATGTCGCAGCCGGAGGCGGTCCGGATCGTTGCCGAGGCGAGCGGCCCTGCCGACACCGTCGTCTGTGCCGCTGGCAGCCTCCCGGGCGACCTGCACAAGCTCTGGCGCGCGAGCCGGCCGGGCACGTACCACCTGGAGTACGGCTACTCGACGATGGGCTATGAGATCGCCGGCGGTTTGGGGGTCAAGCTGGCGGCCCCGGCGGACGAGGTGTTCGTCCTGGTCGGCGACGGGTCGTACCTGATGCTGTCGGGTGAGATCGCCACTGCCGTCCAGGAAGGGCTCAAGCTCATCGTCGTGGTCCTCGAGAATCACGCCTTCCAGTCGATCCACAACCTGTCCCGAGCGAGTGGGGGACGGAACCCGTTCAACACCTTCCGTCGGCGCGATCCGGCGACCGGCGGCTATACCGGCGATCACCTGCCGCTCGACCTCGCCGCGAACGCTCGAAGCCTCGGCGCCGACGCGATCGTTGCCTCGGACCCGGCAGCCCTCGCCGAGGCATTGGCGAGCGCCGCTCGAAGTGATCGGACGACGGTCATCGTCGCGGCGATCGACCCGAGCGTCTCGGTGCCCGACTACGGCGGCTGGTGGGACGTCCCGATCGCCGAGGTCTCCATCTCGGACCCTGTGCGGCAGGCCAGAGCGGCGCATATCGAAGGCGTCGCGAAGGAGCGGCGCTTCCTCTGATGGCAACGCTGGCCTGACGTCGTGCACAGTTCGCTCCACCGCAGGCCCGCTGCATCCGACGCCGATGGCGCCACGGTGCGGATCGATCCTGCGACCGAGCCCGCCGATCTCGGCGGCAGGGGCTGGCACTGGATCTCCTTCTCGACCCACGATCTCGTGCCGGGGGCCACGATCCACCGCCCCGGCGATGACCGCGAGCGGGCGGTGGTCGTTCTCGAGGGAACCGTGTCGCTCGGGGTCAATGGTCGGCCCGTCGGCGTCGTCGGCCGCCACGGATCGGTGTTCGACCCCGAGGCGTCGTCGCTCCTGGTCGTCGCCCCGGGTGACGAGGTAGAGGTCGTCGCGCAGGACCCGGCCAGGGTCGCCCTCGCAGCCGCGCCGGGCGGGGACGTCAGGGACACCCGCCTCGTAGACCCGGGCACGGTCCGCATCGAGACCCGCGGCAGCGGGTCGACGGCCCGAACCGTCCGGCACCTCCTTCCTCCAGAGGCTTCGGCAGGCCGGCTGATCGTCGTGGAGGTCCTGACACCGGGCGGCAACTGGTCGAGCTATCCGCCCCACAAGCACGACATCGAGGACCCGCCGCGCGAGGCACTCCTGGAAGAGCTGTACCACTACCGGTTCCGACGCCCGGAAGGCTTCGCGTTCCAGCGGATCTACACGCGCGACCGATCGCTGGACGAAGCGCTGACGCCAATGGACGGTGACGTCGTGCTCGTGCCCCGTGGCTACCATCCGGTCGGGGTGCCCGCCGGGTATGACTGCTACTACCTCAACGTGATGGCCGGTCCGGCTCGCGAGTGGCGGTTCACGCTCGATCCTGATCATGCGTGGCTCATGGATTGGAGCCCTGATGCACCCCGCGGCTGACCCCGCTGAGAGCCCGCTCGCACGCATGGCGCGCACGACGCCGACCGAGTACTGGAACGACTCGTGTGCGATCGCCGAGCTCGAGTACGCGATCGCTCGCGGGGCGGTCGGGGCAACCTCGAATCCCACGATCGTCGGGGAGGTCCTGAAGAAGGAAGCCGATGTCTGGCGGCCGCGGATCCAGGAGATCGCGCGCGAGCGTCCGGAGGCGAACGACCTGGACGTCACCTGGCAGGTCGTCGAGGAGATGGCGGTCCGGGGAGCCGCCACGCTCGAGCCGATCCATCGTCGCGAGCACGGCCGCAAGGGACGGTTGTCCATCCAGACGAACCCAACCTTGTACCGCGACGCGCAGCGCATGCTTGAGCAGGGTCGCCGGTTCGATGCCCTCGCCCCGAACATGCAGGTGAAGTTCCCGGCGACACGGGCGGGGCTCACGGCCATCGAAGAGGCGACCTCCCTCGGGATCTCCATTAACGCGACCGTGTCGTTCACGGTGCCCCAGGCACTGGCCGTCGGAGCGGCCGTCGAGCGAGGGCTGGAGCGGCGGCAGGGCGCGGGCGGTGACGTCGCGGAAATGAGTCCCGTCTGCACCGTGATGATCGGGCGGCTGGATGACTGGATGAAGGCCGTAGCGGAGCGCGACGACATCGCCATCGATCCCGCGGCGGCGAACTGGGCCGGCCTCGCCGCGTTCAAGCGGGCCGCTGCGATGTTCCGGGAGCGTGGCTACCGCACCCGCCCGTTGGCTGCGGCCTACCGGCACCGGCTGCACTGGACCGAGCTCATTGGCGGCGATGTGACGCTGACGATCCCCCACCAATGGCAGCGCCGCTTCAACGCGCTGACGATCGACCTCGAGAACGGTTTCGATCGGCCCGTCCCCGCCGAGCACATCGACGAGCTCCTTCGACGGATCCCGGACTTCGAGCGGGCCTACGAGCCCGATGGACTGTCAGCCGAGGAGTTCGACACGTACGGCGCGACCGTCCGGACGCTGCGCACGTTCATCACTTCGTACTGGGATCTCGTTCGCGCGGTCGACGAGCTCATGCTGCCCAATCCGGACGCGCACTGACGATGCAGCGACCGCTCATCCTCGCCCACCGGGGCGACTGGAGCCGAGCGGACGAAAACAGTCTCGAGGCCTTCGTTGCCGCGCTCCGATTGCCGGGCATCGACGGCGTCGAGTTCGACGTGCGCGGCGCGCGGGATGGCACACCGGTCGTGATCCACGACGCGACGCTCGGGCGCCTCCGAGGCGTGCGTCGTCGGGTCCGAGATCTCGCCGTCGGCGAGCTCCGTGAGCTCGGCGTGCTGACCCTCGAGGAGATCCTCGACGCACTCCCGGCTCCGTTTTTTCTCGACATCGAGTTCAAGGAGGACGTTGGCGCGCGAGCCATCCCGGTCATCACTGCCAGCCGTGGTGATCCGCCTCGCGCCGTGGCGGTCTCGTCGTTTCAGGCTGCGATCGTCGCCGCCGTCACCCGGGTCCACCCCGACTGGCGGTGCTGGCTCATCACGCGGCGGCTGGACGCGAATGCCATCGCGGAGGCGCTCGATGCAGGCTGCGTGGGCATCGCGGCGCGCTGGCCCGCGTTGCGTCTCCGGGGCCGGCGGCTTGCGGAATCGGCGGGTCTCGAGCTGGCGACATGGACCGTCGACGATCCGGCCGTCCTCGCGAGCTTGGTCGACCTCGGGCTCGCCGCGGTGTGCGTGGACCCGTCCGCCGTGCCCGTCGCCCCCGGCGGCTGACGCGCGGCAACGCAACCCGCATCAGTCGAGGCCCCACGGCCCCCGGTTCGCCGCCGTGTCACGAGCGACGCCGACGGCAAGCGCCGCCGTCCACGCCTCGCCAATCGGGACAACGGCACCGGTCGGTCAGGTGGCTGCCTGGACCGGCCGTGCATTCCACGCAAACAGGGCGAACGCGACCGCGCTCACGAAGGCGACGACCAACAGCGCCGTTCGGATGCCGAAGGCCACGGCGAGCACGCCGCCGATGTTCGGGACGACCACGAGCGCGAGGTTCTGCACGCTCTGGTCGACCGAGCTGAAGGTCACGCCGTGCTCGAGCGGCACGCGCCGCATGAACTGGTCGAACATCGCCAGCTGCACGCCGGCACCGGCGACGCCGATGACGAACGCAATGGCGGCGACCGCCGGCAGCCAGCCGATGGCGGCGAGGATCGCCGGCGCAACAGCCGCCGCGAGCATTGACGGCAGCAGGGTCATCGCCCCGCTCCCGCGACGGGCGATCTGCCGCGCCGCCAGGTAGCCGAGGACGCTCCCCGCGTTCGTCGCCGCCCCGATGATCCCGATCCAGGCATCCGGCGCGGCGACCTCGTGCACGTAGAAGAGGGGCAGGATCGGCATCGCGAGGCCGATGCTGGCGGTGTAGACGAGCGCCCGCAGCTCGAACCGGATGAACGAGCGGTTCGCGAGCACCAACGCCACCAGCCCGCGGATTCGCTGCCCGACCGGGGCCCGGGCGACGCTGGGCGGCGGGACCTGGTCGGGGATCACGATCCGGCTCGACTGCAGGAAGCTGCCGACCCCGGCGATGGAGACCATGGCGAACAGCAGCTCGAAGTTCCGGGGGAACGGCACGGCACTGAGGAACTGCCCGCCGAGCGCGACCGCGATCGCGGTCGACGTGCCCGCAATCGCCCATCGCCGACCGAGGAGGTCGAACCGCCCGTCGCGTCCCGCTGCGCCGTCCATCACGATGGGGAACGCCACGAGCCCGGCGGTCGAGGGCAATGACGCGAGGGCCCAGACCACCAGCATCACCGGGATTGCCTGCTCTCGCGGGAGCAGCGCCGCGACCGCGGCCATCACCGCGTAGCTCAGCCAGGCCGCGAGGCGCATGCGGCTGTACCAGGGGACGATGTTCCGGCGGCCCTGCAGCCACCGCCCGAACGGGATCGCCAACGCGAAGGCCGTGAGGGCAGGAAGGGCGGTGAGGAGTCCGACGTCGTTGGCCGAGGCCCCGAGCCGCAGCAGGAAGACCGGCAGGAAGGTGCCCGACGCGGTCACGATGCCGATGAACACCGAATCGACCTGGACGAGCGCCCAGTTGCGCGCCTGCGTGGAGGTCCGCGTCGGCGGGACGGGTGACATCGCGGGCTTGCCTGGACCGGCCTGACTCACGCCTGCAACGCTACCGCGCGCCCCGCCTTGCGGTTGCCCGATCCCCGATGATGCGCGCGACATGCCCACCTGGCTGGACGCGAGCCGCCTCGACCGCCGGACCCGGCTCGTCTACGGCGCCTACGCGCTGGCATTCGGGCTGGTCGCCGCGACGGTGCTCCTCGAGCTGCCGCCGCTCGTGCGATTCGGGGCCGCGGTGCTCGCCCTCGCCGGCGGCGCGGTCGCCGTTGGCGAGGCGGTCGAGCGGCTGTCCCAGCGGCTCACGCCGGCTGCGACCGGCATCGTCCAATCGGTGCTGGGCAACCTCCCCGAACTGTTCCTCGCGATCTTCGCGTTACAGGCCGGACTGCTGCAGGTCGTCGCAGCAGCCCTCGTCGGGTCGATCCTCGGCAATGCGCTCTTCGTTCTCGGGCTTGCCACGCTGATCGGCGGCCTGCGCCACGGCAAGTTGACGTTCTCGGCCGCAGCGAACCGGCTCTATGCGACGGAGCTGCTGCTCGGCGTCGCTGCACTCACCGTGCCCTTCCTTGCCACGCAACCGGGCGCGCCGGATTTCGGGCACGCGGACGAGCTCTCGGCGGTCGTCGCCATCGTGTTGCTCGTCCTGTTCGCGGCATCGGTGCCCATCTCGTTGCGGCTCTCGAGCGGCACGCCCGCCGCCAAGCCGTATGTGCCCGAGGACGACGACGCGGCGACGCCAGAGCGTGCCTACTCGCTGCAGTCGACGTTGCTGCTCCTCGGCATCTCGGCCGGGTCCTCGGCGCTGGTCGCCGACTGGTTCGTGGATGCCCTCAAACCGGCGATGGCGACGATCGGCATGAGCGAGGCGTTCGCCGGCCTCATCGTCGTCGCGCTCGCGAGCAACGCGGTGGAGAACCTGGCCGGGGTGACCTCGGCGGCGAAGGGCAAGGGCGACCTGTCCATGAGCCTGATCCTCAACTCGGCGCTCCAGGTCGTGCTGTTCCTGGCGCCCGTGATCGTCCTCCTGAGCTTCTTCGTCGCCCCGATGCCGCTCACCTTGATCCTCAGCCCGCTGCTCCTGGGCACGCTCGCGGTCAGCGTGCTGCTCGTGATCTTCATCGTCACCGATGGCGAGGCGAACGCGTTCGAAGGAGCGATGCTCCTGGGCCTGTACGTGATCATCGCCGCCGCCGTGTGGTGGGGACCGCCGATCACGGGCTGATCTCGCTTCCCGGAGGCCCGACTCGGCGCCGAGAAGCCGATCCGGGCACAATGCCTCGACCATGGCGAGCTGGCAGGACCTGGTCGGGGACGGGGCGACGGTCGTCGCCGACGGCGCGATGGGCACGATGCTCATGGCCAACGGCCTCGAGTTCGGCGACCCACCCGAGGTCTGGAACCTCGAGCACCCCGAGATCATCCGGCGCGTCCAGCGCGGCTATCTCGACGCCGGCTCGCAGATCATCCTGACGAACACGTTCGGTGGGAACCGGCTGCGGCTCGAGCTCCACGGAAGCGCGGACCGCGTGGACCAGCTGAATCGCACCGCGGCCGTCCTCGCCCGTGTCGAGGCCAACGCGGCGGACCATCCCGCGATCGTCGCCGGCGACATCGGCCCGACCGGCCAGATCATGGCCTCGATCGGCGGCACGCTCACGCCCGAGATCGCCCGCGAGGTGTTCGCGGAGCAGGCGCGCGGCCTCGCCGCGGCGGGGGTCGACGTCATGTGGATCGAGACGATGAGCGACCTCGACGAGGCCGTCGCCGCCATCAGGGGCGCGAAGGACGCGGCGCCGGACACGCCGGTGATCGCGACGATGAGCTTCGACACGCGCGGTCACACGATGATGGGCGTGTCACCCGAGAAGGCAGCCGCGGCACTGCTCGAGGCCGGCGCGGCCGCGGTGGGCGGGAACTGCGGCAACGGGCCCGATGAGCTGATCCCGGTCCTCGAGCGGATGCGGGCCGGGTTCCCCGACGCGAAGCTCGTCGCCAAGGCGAACGTCGGCCAGCCGGTCCTCGTCGGCATGGCGGTCGCCTACGAGACCACCCCCGAGATGATGGCCGACTTCGCCCGGCGCTTCCGCGAGGCCGGCGCGAACATCGTCGGCGCCTGCTGCGGGAGCACCCCGCCGCACCTGCGCGCCATGGCCGAGGCGCTCGCCGCAAGCTCGTAGACGGCCCTTCCCGCGAAGGGTCCGGCGAGGGGCCCCCTGCTATCTTCGGCCGATGGAACGCCCCGGCGCGATCACTGCCCAGTGGCTCGGCCGAATCGGCTACCGCGAGGCCTGGCAGCTCCAGAAGGAGCTCGTCGAGCAACGTGTCGCCGGCGAGATCGGCGACCGCCTCCTGCTGCTCGAGCACGATCCGGTGCTGACCCTCGGCCGCCAGGCTGAGGCGGGCCACGTCCTGGCCCCACCGCGGGAGCTCGCCCGTCGCGGCATCGAGGTCATTCGTGTCGAGCGAGGCGGCGAGGTCACCTATCACGGACCTGGGCAGCTCGTGGGGTACCCGATCCTTCGTCTCGGCGACCGCGGGCTCCTGGTTCGGCCGCTGGTCCACGCCCTCGAAGCGGTCATGATCGAGACCTGTGCCGAGCTCGGCGTCGACGCGCTTCGTCGCGACGGCCATCCCGGCTGCTGGATCGATGGCGGCGGCCCGAGCTGGCCCTTCCGCAAGATCGGCGCGCTCGGCCTGCGCATCGAACGCGGCGTCAGCTACCACGGCATCGCCCTGAACGTGGACGTGGACCTGCGCGACTTCGAGCTCATCGACCCGTGCGGCGAGCCGGGGCTGATCTCGACCTCGATCGCCGAGGAGCTCGGCAGGACGGCCGAGCCGCCCACGACCGCCGCCGTCGAGCGCGCGTCGACGATCTTCGCCGGCGCATTTGGCGAGGCGCTGGGGGCACCGATCGAATGGCTGCCCTCGCCGGCGCTCGTCGAGGCCTGAGCCGCGGGTGAGCGCCGGCCTGTTCGAGCTTCGCAAGGATCCCATCACGGGCTGGTGGGTCGCGACGATCGTCGACCGCGACTTCGACCGGAGCCGCTTCGCGCGTGCGGCCGAGGCGATCGATGACGGTGGCGACTGCCAGAACTGCCGCCTCCCACCAGGCGATGGGGTCCGGGTCCGGATCCTCAAGGACTACGCCTTCCACGTCGTCGGGACCGAGGCCGACCGCGGCGAGCTCGACCGAAGCTTCGCGCAGGTCACTGTCTCGGAAGCCCGCGCCGCGGGCAGCTGGCGGACGATCACGGCGCCGCCCGGCGAGCATCGCCCGCTCGCCCAGGTCGGCGAGACGTCGGAGCGGATGCTGCTCGTCGCTCGTGCGGCCATCGCCGAGGCCACTGCGGCTGGGCAAACCGATTACCTGCAGGTCGTGCAGAACTGGGGTGCGCAGGCAGGCGCGCGTACCAACCACCTGTGCCTCGACCTGTACGACCTGCCGCTCATCCCGCACCGAGTCGGCGAGGAGCTCGGCGGGGCGGCCCGGTTCGTGATCCGCGAGGGCGAATGCCCGTGGTGCCGCCTCGTGCGCGAGGAGGGCCGCACGCGGGAGCGGCTGGTGTGGGAGGACGCTTCGACGATCGCCTTCGCCCCGTGGGCGTCTCGCTCGCCGTTCGAGGTCTGGATCGTGCCGCGCGAGCACCAGGCCGATTTCGGCCGCGCCGACGACGCGGCCGTGCGCGCCACGGCGGGGGCGCTTCGCCAGGTCCTGGGCGGACTCGCGGGCAGCCTCGATGGCCCGCCGTACAACCTCGTGCTCCACACCGCGCCCCTGAAGGAGCGCGTGGATGCCACGTTCCACTGGCACTGGGAGGTCCATCCGCGCCTGCGTGAGATCGCCGGGCTCGAGCTCGGAACGGGGCTGCCGGTGAACCCGGTGTCCCCCGAGGCGGCCGTCGAAGAGCTCCTCGAGCGGGCCGGAGGGCGCGTCGAGGCGGCCAGATGAGGGCTGCACAACCGCCGATCTCGAAAATCTCCGTTGCGTGGGCGCGTCACACACGTCCGCGGAGGGGCGTCACTCGCCCCGAAGCCGCCAGCACCCCATTCCGACTCCCCACGTCCGGATCGGCGGCCCACAGATCGGAAGTCAGCCGCCCGTGCTCAACGCAGCGACCGCAGCATCGCCCTGGCCGGCAGATCAAGCCCGGGCCACCTCGGGTATTCTCGGCCGCTCCATGATCCGGAGCTGGGACCAGGACGAGGCGCGCGTCTTCGTCGAGGGCCTGTTCGCCAAGCACCACGGTGAGATCTACGCGTACCTGGTGCGCATGCTCAGGGACGGCGAGCTCGCGGCCGACCTGACCCAGGACGCGTTCGTCAAGGCGTACAAGAACTACGACACGCTCGAGAAGGACGAGAACGCGCGGGCGTGGCTGTACCAGATCGCCCACCGCGTCGCGCTCGACGACATCCGCCGTCGCAAGATCGTGCGGATGGTGCCGTGGACTGGTGAGTCCCACGGCGCGGCGCCCTCGGCCGAGCGCATTGCGATGGAGCTCCGACTATCCGGACCCCTGGAGCG
>Ga0070708_100000374_pt1 | contig 33870 bp, 23 predicted proteins | sample KBSK5503metaG_FD_65469 | JGI IMG/M metagenome (GOLD analysis project Ga0070708, IMG submission 65469) | Corn, switchgrass and miscanthus rhizosphere microbial communities from Kellogg Biological Station, Michigan, USA - KBS K5-50-3 metaG | ecosystem: Host-associated > Plants > Roots >... | reverse complement strand
GGCTTGATAGCCTTGATCAGTTGAGGACCGCAAACGGCGGTAAAACTAAAAACTATTCAGTCTCATGTCAAAGAACGAACTACTAAGCGACAAAGCAAATTCAGGCGCCGCGGCGTCACGTTTGAAGTGTGCAAAAAAAGTTCTTGACATCCATCGTCACTTCATAGATGACCTCATTGCTTTCGAACCGTCCTTTTCTTAGCAACACGCTAATGGAGCACTACCCTTTTTCTGGGCGCCTTGACAGCCCAGCCTGAGGGCGCGTAGGGTTTCAGCCTCCGAGGAGCCTGGCAGATTGGGGCTCTGAGATCTGGAAATCTCAGAATGGAGGCGAATCTGTTCTGGTGAACGGCGCGGTCTTCAAAACCGTTAGTGAGACCGTGAAAGCGGGCTCAGGTAGGTTCGATTCCTACACGCCTCCGCCAGAATACAGTAGGCTAGCCCCAGGATGATTTTGGAAGTAAGGAACTGAGATCTTTTAATTGATGAAACGCTCGCAAGACGAAGCTCAGAAGGAAATCCTCACATGATAAGAGACTGGGTTGAGCTCAATATGACACCGGGCATCGGACCTCGCGCCGCTGCCAAGCTTCTGGAACGTTTTGGCTCCGTCGCAGCCGTGTACAGTGCAACCCGAGCCGAGCTGGAACAGTTGCGCCTGATACCCGAGGCGATCGACACAATCATCGCCCGCGACTTGCAGGCTACCGCCGAAGCTGAGATTCGCGCTGTTAGAAAACTCGGCGGAGATATCCTCTTACTGGACGACGGGGTTTATCCTTCGCCCCTACGTGAGATTTATGACCCGCCTATCGTTCTCTACGTAAAAGGCGCGTGGTCTGAATGTTTGGATCGACCCTGCATTGCCGTTGTTGGCTCGCGTCGCTGTTCGACGTATGGCCAGAACTCGGCGTTAATGCTGGCGCGCGATCTGGCCCAGCGAGGTGTGACCGTAGTTTCGGGGTTCGCTCGTGGCATTGACGCGGCAGCGCACCGCGGCGCGCTTGAGGCAGGCGGCCGCACGGTAGCGGTGCTAGGTACCGGGATCGATGAGTATTATCCGCGCGATCATAAAAAGCTTGCCGAGGAGATATTAGGCAGCGGCGGAGCAATGGTTACCCAGTTTCCCTTGGGCACACCGCCAGTCTCGGAAAACTTTCCCTATCGCAATCGCATCATTAGCGGGCTGAGTCTGGGAATTGTGGTCGTCGAAGCTGCTGAAAATTCTGGTTCATTGATAACGGCGCGATTGGCAATCGAACAGAACCGGGAAGTATTTGCCGTGCCGGGAAATATCACTTCGCGAAATTCTTTCGGCACTAACTATTTGATCAAAGGCGCCGGCGCGAAGCTGGTCCAGCAATGGCAGGATATAGCGACAGAGTTACCGCCGCAGGTTGCAGCGAAACTATTGCCGCCGCCGTTTGGCGAGAAGAAAAATGAGAAGTCGCTCGCGGATCGTCTCGCGTTTGTGCCCGAGGGCCTTAATGGAAATGAGACATCGGTATTCAAGTTGTTGACGGCCGATAACCCGGCGCACATTGATTCGCTCATTGATAAAAGCAAGTTGCCAATATCGGATCTGACGGCTGCTTTATTGGCACTGGAGATGCGCGAATTAGTGAGAGCGCTACCGGGAAAATGTTTTGTGAGAAAGCTGTAAGCATTTCCGATTTGCGATTGCCAATTGCCGATTGGCTTCACACCGGAGTTATTGTTGTTGTCGAAACCTGAATAGAGCGCGGAACTTTGAAAATCGGAAATCGGAAATCGGAAATCGGAAATAAAAAAAGAAGATGGCAAAAAATTTAGTCATAGTTGAGTCGCCTGCAAAGGCCAAGACAATTAATAAGTACCTGGGTAAGGACTATCTGGTTAAGGCCTCGATAGGGCACATTAAGGATCTGCCTTCTAAAGGACTGGGGGTTGATGTTGACGACGATTTCAAACCTACCTATGAAGTAATTCCCGACACTCGAAAGCGTAATAATAAGAAGATCGTTGCCGATCTGAAGAAGGCAGCGAAAGAGGCAGACGCTATCTATCTTGCTGCTGACCCTGACCGCGAAGGCGAAGCAATCTGCCAGCATCTAGCCGAAGAGATTGTGCCGAAGCGACCAGCTAAGCCCACTTATCGAGTGATGTTCAATGAGATCACGAAGCGAGCGGTTAACGAAGCATTCGATCATCCCAGACAGATAGACGGAAACCTGGTTGATGCTCAGCAAGCGCGACGCGTGCTCGATCGTTTAGTGGGTTACAAAGTTTCCCCACTCCTTTGTCGAACCATTGGCGGTCGTTTGAGTGCAGGGCGAGTACAGTCGGTAGCACTGCGCATGGTGGTCGAGCGCGAGCGGGAAATCGAGAGTTTCCTCAAGACAGAGTACTGGACGATCCTCGCTAACCTGGGAGCAAAACTCCCGCCCGCTTTTGACGCCCGGCTTTTCAAGGTCGGCGACCAGACCGTCAAGACAAGTGGCTTCGATCAGGAGACTAAGAAGAATGAGATCCTGATTAATGAAGAAGCTAAAGCCACAGATATTGTTGCTGAGGCCGAGAAGCAAACATTTGTCGTCAGTGAAGTGACGACAAAAGAACGAAAACGCAACCCGGTCCCGCCGTTCATTACATCAAAGCTCCAACAGGAAGCATCGCGCAAACTCGGCTTCGCTGTGAAGAAGACAATGATGCTTGCGCAGAAACTGTACGAAGGGGTTGAACTTGGTGCTGAAGGCTCAGTCGGCTTGATCACCTACATGCGTACCGATTCAACTCGCGTTTCCGAGGCTGCATTGAATGAGGTACGAGATTTCATAGGCAACCAATACGGTCCTGATTATCTTCCCGAAAAAGCTGTTCATTACCGCTCGAAGAAGGATGCACAGGACGCGCACGAAGCGATACGCCCAACCGAGATCGGACGGACTCCAGATTCACTAGCCAGTTTCCTCAACAAGGACGAACTCAGACTCTACCGCTTAATCTGGCAGAGATCTGTTGCTTCGCAAATGACGCCGGCGATTTTTGACCAAACCACGATCGACATTCAAGCTGGACGTTTCCTTCTCCGGGCGACAGGTTCAGTGCAAAAATTTGACGGCTTCCTAAAGGTCTATCAGGAAGGTCGTGACGAGAAAACCGAAGAAGATGAAGAAGCAGAGCGCACCCTGCCCCGTGTGGAAAAAGGGGAGACTCTTGACCTGAAGGCGATCACGCCTGAGCAGCACTTTACCGAGCCCCCGCCGCGTTACACGGAAGCCACTCTCGTCAAAGCGCTTGAAGAGCAGGGAATTGGTCGGCCCTCCACCTACGCTGCGATCATGTCGACAATCCAGGAGCGAGAATACGTCGAAAAACTCGAAGGACGCTTTCATCCAACCGTGTTGGGAAAGACAGTTAACGATCTGCTAATCGATGGTGGATTTGATGATCTTTTCAACGTGACGTACACAGCTCGCATGGAGGAGCAACTCGATAACGTCGAGGATGGCAAGCTTAAGTGGACTGACGCGCTCCACGATTTCTATGGAAAGTTTCAGGGAGATCTCGACAAGTTTAAGAAGTATACCGATGAGGTAAAGAACAAGGATATTCCAACTGAAGAAGTCTGCGTCAAGTGCGGCACGCCTGGAATGGTGCAGAAGTTCGGACGCTTCGGTCAGTACTTGAAATGTTTGAATTGCAATGCCACTCGTGATGCCGAGCCTGCGGCTGGCGCAAACGGTGGTTTAGCCTCGCCGGAGTCTTCCGCCACTGGTGAAGAAGTGCCCGAGCCCGAAGCCTGTGAACTTTGTGGCAAGCCAATGCAGATGAAACGAGGACGCTTTGGACAGTTTCTCGGTTGCACAGGCTATCCGGAGTGTCGCAACATTCGGAAGGTCGCAAAGAGCGGGGTCGCCGCGCCGGCTCCCGTTCCACTCGATGAGAAATGTCCGGTTGATGGAGCGCAGCTTGTAAGACGTTTCGGCCGGTTCGGAGAGTTTATCTCCTGTTCGAATTATCCCAAGTGTAAATATATAAAACAGGAGAGCACGGGTGTTTCGTGTTCGCGACCAGGGTGTGGTGGTGAACTCGTCGTGAAAAAATCCAAACGCGGGAAGGTCTTCTATGGCTGTTCCCAGTATCCAAAATGCGACTCCGTCTACTGGGACAAACCCGTCAGCGAAGTCTGTCCGAGTTGCAACGCTCCATTTCTGCTGGAGAAGACAACCAAGAAGCAAGGCACCTTTCGCTACTGTGCAAAAGAAGAGTGCGGCTATAGCTCGAATCAGACAGCGACAACAGGCGCCGAACAAACAAAAAAATCCGCGGACCGTCCCGCTGCTCGGTGAAGGTTCAGAGTAAACGCACCTCTCAACCAGGGAATTGAGCGAGCCCCCTATCATTGGCCATATATCAATTGACATTTCTCATTTGTCATTTGTCCCATGTGACGAAGCTGAGTGATTCCTCGGAAGAGGCTATTAAAATAGGCTATTAAACGACTAATAACTACACCTAAGACAAAATGACAAATGAGAAATGTCAAATGATATATGACCAATGATTTGGGTCAGTCGCTTTCCGTAAAGATCAGCGGTCAAAAACTAAAACCTGGGAGAATATCCATGATGCTACGACGCCATCTTGCAGTCGTCCTGCTAGTAATCTTTTCTGTTTCGCCATGTATCGTTCTTGGGCAGCAACCTTCGCAGACCACTTCCAGTCCTGCCGCAGGACAGGCACAGCAACCGGGTCAACAGCCTGCTCCCACGCCGGATCCGAACGATCCCATCGTGCGTATCAAAGACGAAGGCATGAATCGCTCACAGGTGATGCAGACATTGAGTTATCTCAGCGATGTGATCGGTCCAAGGTTGACTGCATCGCCGGGAATGAAACGATCGAATGAATGGACACGTGATCAACTTACCAAGTGGGGATTGCAAAATGCACACCTGGAATCCTGGGGCCCGTTTGGTCGCGGCTGGTCTTTGAAGCGCTTTTCGGCCCAGGTTTCAGAGCCGTTGGATATCCCTCTTATCGCTTATCCAAAGGCCTGGTCCCCAGGCACAGATGGTCCAATGACTGCCGACGTGATTTATGTCGATGCCAAAAACGATGCGGAGCTTGAAAAGTTTAGAGGGAAACTGAAAGGCAAGATCATCCTGACAGCCCCCATGCGTGACGTCGCCGCGCATTTCGAACCGCTCGGCACGCGGCGCGATGAAAAGAACCTTCTCGCTTTGGCCGATGCGCCCGACCCGCGGACAAATCCGCCGCGAAACTTTGGTGGCGGTGGTGGTGGGGGCGGTCGTGGGGCGGCTGTTCAATTTGCTTCAAAGAAACTTCAGTTTTTCCAGCAGGAAGACGTCGCAATCCTGGTTGATGCGAGCCGCGGCGACGGCGGGACGCTCTTTGTTCAGCAGGCAACCGTACCTCCTCCGGTCGTGACAGACGCAGCAGCTCCGGCGCCTCGGGCTTTGCCAGCCTACGATAAGAACGCGCCTAAGATTGCGCCGCAACTTGTTCTGGCAGTCGAGCACTACAACCGGATCGCCAGAATGTTATCAGCCGGTGAAAAAGTGAAGATGACTGTGGACCTCGCAGTTGAATGGCAAGACGCCGATCCAATGGGCTACAACACGGTGGCCGAGATTCCGGGCGCGGATCTCAAAGATGAAATTGTAATGCTCGGTGGGCATATGGACTCATGGCATGCTGGCACTGGCGCTACCGACAATGGCGCGGGCGTCTCGGTGGCAATGGAAGCGGTGCGGATTATTCAAGCACTCGGCTTGAAACCACGTCGCACGATTCGCGTCGCGCTATGGACTGGCGAGGAGCAAGGACTACTGGGCTCGCGGGCATATGTGGCTCAACACTTTGGCAAGTTTGAACCACCTCCCGGCGTCACGGCGCCTGCATTCGGGCCCCCGGCTCCCGGTTCGAAATTGGTTGCTACACCGGAGTATGAAAAGTTTGACGCCTACTTCAATCTCGATAATGGCACAGGCAAGGTCCGCGGCGTGTACCTGCAAGGCAATGAATCGGTGCGAGCGCTGTTTCGTCAATGGTTGATGCCGTTTCGTGATATGGGTGCAACGACGCTCTCGATTGCGAACACCGGAGGTACCGATCACCTCTCCTTTGATGGTATAGACTTGCCTGGTTTCCAGTTTATTCAGGATGAGATTGAATACGACACTCGCACGCACCACTCCAACCAGGATGTGTTTGATCGCATCCAGGCGGACGATATGAAACAAGCGGCGACGATCATGGCGGCATTTGTGTACAACGCCGCAATGAGTGATGAGAAGTTGCCGCGCAAGCCGGTGCCAGGACGTTAATTTACTTTTTAGCTGCAAGCGTGAGGCACCACGGCACAAGGCCGTGGCATCAGTTACCGCGGTCTGCGGTCGCTTCTACTTGCCTTCGCCCTTTAAGACGAATTCCATTACATAGCGGCGCAACTTGTCTTTGTTGGCGGTGCGGTACGCCACGAAATCCTGCGCTATTCCATGATCGGGTCGCGCCAGGAGTATATATGCGTCCAACAGACCGGAGCGCTCGAGTTTCACAAGATTCTGAAGTGATGGATCGAGGGTTTTTATATCGCTCACCTTCTTCTGATTTGACAACGCTGAAACCACAGCACGCAACGCCGTGGCCTCTTCTTTCAAACTGTGCCGATATACTTTTTCGTTGGGATACTCCTTGGCGAAGTTGGTAGTGCCCCATGTTCCTCGAACCATGCCATAGACCACCCAGGCAGCGCCTGCGCCATTCTTGTCGTCACCCTTGAACACGCTGGGATCCAGATTGATGGTCATTTTTCCGTTCTCGAGCGGCGAAACGCTGGTGGGAATATTTATCTTCGGATGGGCAAGTGGAATATTGTTGCGCTCACCCCACTGAGCAAAACTGCCAGCTGCCAGCCGGTTGTAGGGCTCGGCGATAAACGCTTCGATAAACTTATCTCGAGCTTCATTCATCTTGCCCTGCTTCATCAATGAATCGCCCCAGTAACGGTATGCAGTTTCGCGGTCCGGATTGATCGTAACTGCCCGCTGAAACCACTCAGCGGCTTTACCTTGTCGATCTGCCTTGTAATACACATCACCGCTGAACAACGCCGCTTCATACTGATTAGGGTCAAATAGCAGGGCGAGCTGGTAAGACTTTACGGCCTCGTCGTAGTCTCCTCTGGCGAAAGCGGTCTCACCGTTTCGCATCGCATCCTCCACCTCTTTTTTTGCGGAGAAGGTTGTGTCGTCACCTCCGTTTTCCGGCAGGGTGGCGAGCAGGTGCTTCAGGAAATTATCATTGGCGCCCATTTCCTCGGCTCGAGCGAGTAATTCTCGGCCGCGTACGCGAGATTGCCTGCGGGCTGCTGGGTCCTTCAAATAGTTGGACTGTGTGACAACCAGAAATCCCAAGGTCTCGATCACTTCGCGGTCGTTAGGTATGGTTGCGGCCAACTTTTCGAATGCGGGCAACGCCTCCATGTATTTGCCATCCTGGAAAAGCTGAAACGCACGTTTACGCTCGGCCTCGTCCTGGTTGGTTGAAGCGACAGCAGCGAAGGCGCTGGTGAGACAGGTAAGTATGAGAGAAACGGTAAAGCAGAAGTTAAGAGAGCGCCGCAGTTCCAAATGCGGTCGAGACCCGTTCGACATGGTTGCTTCCTTCGAGGCTGGGCTTCTATCTCCCTGTACAGGAGGCAGCGGAAGTCTATGGGCCGCACGTCGACTAAGTCAATTCACTTTGATGGTGGGTAGCGTCCTAATTCCATGTCCCACGGAGTTCTCCGAACATTGAGAATTCACTATTTCAAACTTGAGTCGGGGTTTTAACACCTTACGAGAAAAAAGCGAGCCTCTTATGAGACTCGCCGAAATTGGACCGCTTGCGGACGCGATCTATTTTTGGTTGTGTTCCAACACCGGCTGATAAGTCGAATCACTTCTGGGTTGTGTTCGATTGGAATCAGCGCGCATGGCTTTGTCTTCGGTGCTGCCCGGCAGGTAGCCACCCAGGAAGTCTTTGATTGACTTCATCACTGCCGGTACGATCATTTGCTTGGCAGTTTTGGAAAGTTCGTCGAGAAAAGTGTTACCAATGCCCGCCACCTCACTTCGTACTCGGCCATATGCAGGAGTAGTCTTCAACCGATCGAGAATACCGGGACCCTCATCCTCCTCTTTGCCGTTTTCGGAAGTAGCCCGGGGTCGCATACTGGCGGCTGTCTCTCCAAGCACGGGCTGCGCGGCGTACGCGTGAGATTGGGATGGAATAAACCCTACGTCTTCGTGATGTCCATTGCCATCGCCTTTTACTGTAGCGGCAATCCCGTAACCAACGAGAAAACCAATCCCCAGGGCTCCGGCACTCCATGCAACTGGCCGTTTCCTGAATTGCTCTCGCCAGTCGAGGGTGTCTTTGACCGCTTGATATTGGTTTGCCACGGTTTCTTTGATCTCGGTAACGGTGTGTGAGATTGAATCGCGTGCTTCGTCCATACGTCGCTGAAGCTCTTCTTTGGAGAGGTCATCAGCGGCTTGTTCAGGAGCCCGAGCCAATCCTAGAGTTCGTTCTTCAGCCATAGCTTGTCCTTTCTCAGTTCTTCAACTGTTCTATTCGGCACCAATGCCTGTTTCGCCAGCCGGCTCTTGATTGCCATTACTATAATCGCGCCGAGAAGGAGGTAGAAGACACCGGTGATTACGAAACCCAGCGCATAGCTCGCAGGTTGGCTCAGGTTCGTCTGCGCGAAAAGAGTAGAGACGCCAAACGCTACCGCCACGTTGAGGAGAGCAAATCCGATCACTGCGATCGCAGCGCCTAAGCCGATCATAATAGCTCCGCGCGCATAGGCATTTGCCTCCTCCTTGATTTCGACTTTAAATAGTTTGAGCTGCGAATTGAAGAGTTGCATGACGTCATCGCCAAGCCTGCTAAGCAAAGCCGGCAGGTTTTCAGTCTCATTTCGCATTGCAGCTTCGTCTATGCTGGTCGGACTTACCTTCGTTAGACTGGCTCTGGTTGCCGCCATTGGATTATAAACCCCCTATTCGTAATCTCGATTCAGCTTACCGTCTGCCACGAATGATCAAACCCAGCAGGAGTCCCGCCGCGGCTGAAATCAAAATAGCCTGGCCTGGCTTCTTTCGCGCGTAATCCTTGGCGTTTTCCGCGAGCTCGCCAAGATCGGCATTCTGCAGGTCTTTAATCTTTTCGCCGACGATCGAAACCTTATCGGTGACGTAGTCCTTAGCCTGCGTAGCAACTTCAGAAATTTTCTGGCCATATTCCTGAGCCAGGCCTGTCGCGGTGCCCGCACCTGCGCTGCCTGTACCTGGTGTGCTCACACTTGGTTGATTGAGGTTGATGCTTCCATTAGGTTCTGGCATATCGAATTCTCCTTCGCTTCTTGAAAGTCATGAACTGTCCTGCGTCAATCGAGCAAAAGATGTGCCCGAGGCTTTTCCTCTGCAGCGAGGGCTAACGCCTCGCGTCCGTCGCAGATAGGCGAGAGCGTCAATTTCCTCTTGTTGTGAAAAGGTACAAGAAACCATAGCGCAAAGATCGGGAACAGTACAACGAACTGCAAGATTTATTTTCCCGAGAATTCTGTTTGCTTGACATCGTTGCCTTGGGGATGGTAAGTAAGTACTTACTTTGGGGAGAGATTTCCCCGAGACTTAACGATTTGACCAAACCAATAACAGCCAATAACGATGCTTCACCCAACATAAATGGGGTCCGGATGGCCGGGGAAGAAAGGCGTGTCCAGATCCTGGCCGTGGCCATGTCCCTCTTTTCAGAGAGGGGGTTTCGCGGCACAACCACCAAAGAGATTGCGCAGGCTGCTGGTGTTTCGGAGGCCATGGTGTTCCGTCACTTCGCAAACAAGGAAGAGCTTTATGCAGCAATCCTTGACCACAAGGCGTGTTCGGGAGGGGGTTTTGACCCGGCGCAGATGTTGGCCGAATCGCTGGGTCGAAAAGACGATAATGCGGTCTTCGAACAATTGGCGCTCGGCGCATTGCAGTATCACGAAGGGGATCGGGATTTTCAGCGTCTGCTGCTCCATGCGGCACTCGAAAAACATGAGCTCGCTCAAATGTTTTTCGAGAAGTTCGTGCAGCGGGTTTACGAGTACCTGGTAGCCTACATCCGTGAAAGGCAACGGGATGGCGCCATAATCGAAATCGATCCGGCGATCATAGTGCGGGCCTTTATTGGAATGGTCATGCATCATTCGCTCAATAACAACCTTTGGGATCCTCAACGGAGGCTGCTGAATATTTCCAACGAAAGCGCGGCCAAACAATTCACCAATATTCTCCTGAATGGAATCACTGCGAGCCCTTTGAAGAAAAACGAACGGCGACCGTCGTCAGCCGAGGGTTCTGGAAGAAACAAAAATTAGCTCATGCTGTCCCCCAAAACATTTCGCTTGGCAGGTCTGACCCTGCTTCTCATCGGCGTTATCAGCCTTGCCATATCCTGTGGAGGTTCGAAGGCGAACGTTAGAGAGGACGCGCCCGGCGCAGCTTCTTCACCCGCGACCGTCGATGTCACGACGGCTGCAGCGATCACGCGTGACCTGCCTCGGTTTTTCGAAGCAACCGGTAGTCTTGCGGCTGACGAACAAACGGATGTGGCGCCACAAACATCGGGCAAGGTTGTCGCATTAGGTGTGGACATAGGTACATACGTCAAACGTGGGCAAATGATCTTGACCCTCGATGATTCCGAGTTGAAGCTCCGCGTGGATCAGTCGCTGGCCCAACTGGAACAGGCAAAAGCTGCCGTGCGACAAGCGGAAGAGAAGATCGGACTGAAATCGGGACAGGCTTTCGATCCTAACCGTGTGGCAGAAGTGGCGGGGGCAAAGGTCTCTCTTGATCTTGCGGACAAGAATCTTCATCGTGCTGAAAAACTAATCGAGTCGGGCGACGTGTCTCGCTCTTTCTACGATCAGCAAAAGGCGCAGCGGGACCAACTGAAAGAACAATACGATGCAGCTATTGCTCAGGCGCGGCAAAACTATGCAGCTGTGGCGGTGGCACGGACGAACGTAGCAAACGCTGAAGCGCAATTGGCTCTGGCGCGTAAGAGTCTTTCATATTCGACGGTTTCCGCCCCTATCGACGGTTTTGTCGCAGAGCGCACGGCCGACGTTGGCGAATATGTTTCACCGCAGGGAAAAGTCGCAACGATCGTGCGCGTCAATCCGTTGCGAATCCGTATAGACATTCCCGAGCAGACCATTCCAGAGGTGCACGTGGGCCAGTCGGTTTCCATGAGCACAAGCGCTTGGCCTGACAAGAATTTCAGTGGTCGCATTGCCCGGATCGCTCCGAATGTGACGGCGAACTCCCGCACTTTGACGGTTGAGGCGGAGATTGAAAACAGCAGTGGAGTTTTGAAGCCCGGACAATTTGCCACCGTGCGAATTTTGCAGGCCCGTGCCGCACCGGCAGTGTTGGTTCCTGCTCGCGCGGTAATCACAGAATCGAGTGTGAGCCGCGTATTTGTAGTCAAGAATGGACGCGCTGAACAACGTTTAATTCAAGTCGGCCAGGCAGAAGGCGATCTGGTTGAGGTGAAGTCTGGCGTGACGGCCGGTGAACAGGTGGCTACGAGCAACGTGGACCAACTCAGTGGCGGAATGGGTGTCAAGCAATAGGGCTTAGGGCTTTGGTCTTTGGCCTTAGTCCTGTGGTCTTTGAGGCTCCTCTAATAGACAACGCAACGCCAAAATACAGACAAAAAACGTAAACAGCAAAGACCTAAGACCTAAGACCAAAGACCCAAGACCAAACCTCCGTTTTCTCGTTATGCAAAAACTTGCAGAAATATGCGTTCGCCGGCCCGTCTTTGCGACGATGCTGATCCTGAGCCTCACAGTCGTCGGGCTGTTTTCTTACAACTCGCTGGGCGTCGATCTTTTCCCCAAGATTGACTTGCCAACTATCACTGTAAGTGTGGTCAATCCCGGCGCCTCACCGCAGGAGATCGAGACTGAGATCACCGACAAAGTAGAAGGCGCTGTTAATACGATCTCCGGAATTGACGAACTGCGCTCCACTTCAGTGGAGGGCGTATCTCAAGTCTTTATTACTTTCCTGTTGGAAAAGAGTCCGGACGTAGCCGCTCAGGAAGTGCGCAACAAAGTCGACCTAATCGTCAACGATCTTCCAGTCACCGCCGAGCAACCCGTCGTTCAGAAACTCGATACCGATGCCGCGCCAGTTGTGCGGATTGCCGTTTCCGCTCCGCGTTCGCTCCGCGAAGTTACCGATGTAGCTGACAAGAAGATCAAGCAGCAGATTGAGTCGATCAATGGTGTGGGCGACGTGCAGATCATTGGTGGCCGTACGCGCGAAATCGAAATCTGGGTCGACCCTGACAAGCTTCGCGCTTTTAACGTGACTGTTGCGCAAGTCGCTGATGCAGTGCGGGCTCAGAACTTGGAAGTACCCGGCGGGCGCATCGATGAAGGTACTCGAGAGTTAACAGTTCGCACCATGGGTCGTATTGTCGATCCTCAGGATTTCAACAACCTTGTCGTGGCCAATCGCGGTACTTATTCGGTCAAGCTCAGTGACGTTGGCTATGCTGAAGACGGTGCGGAGGAAGCAAGAACCGAGGCTCGTTTGAATGGCCAGCCAGCCGTCACACTGATCGTCTCGAAACAATCAGGCCAGAACGCAGTGGCTGTGGCTGATTCGGTTAAGGCGAGACTTAGAGAGATCGCGGGCACTTTGCCTCGTGGCTTCAAAACCGAAGTCGTTGGCGATCAATCAATTTTCATCAAGGCTTCGATCGAGGCGATTCAGACGCACCTGATCGAGGGAAGCATCCTGGCAGCGATTGTCGTCTTTATCTTCTTATGGAGCTTCCGCTCGACTCTGATTGCCGCCCTGGCGATTCCGACATCGATAATCGCAACGTTCGGTTTAATGGCTGCAATGGGTTTTACGCTGAATCAAATAACGATGCTCGCGTTGACCCTGATGGTTGGTATCGTCATTGACGACGCCATTGTCGTTCTGGAAAACATCTTCCGTTTCATCGAGGAAAAAGGCATTCCACCGTTTCAGGCGGCCATCGATGGCACTAAGGAAATTGGGATGGCAGTCACAGCCACCACACTTTCGCTGCTCGCCGTTTTCCTACCGGTAGGTTTCATGGGGGGTATCGTCGGGCGATTCATGTCGTCATTTGGCCTCACCGCGTCGTTTGCCATTGCCGTGTCTTTGTTGGTCTCCTTCACCTTGACGCCAATGCTGGCGGCACGGCTGATAAAGCGCAGCAATGATGAGAGAGAGGGTGCGCTTGAACGAAACACTGAGCCGTCAGATCACGGCTCGAAAGAATCGCGCTTCTATCAACCAATCGATCGAACGTATACCCGACTCTTAACATGGTCGATGGCCCATCGTTGGGCGATTGTGTTGGCTTGTGCGCTCGTCATCATGAGTATTGTGCCGCTTTTCATGTTCGTTGGTAAGAACTTCTTACCAGTCGACGACCAGGCTGAGTTTGAACTCAGCGTGCGGGCCCCGGAAGGATATACTCTCGCCGCTACGTCGGCACTTGCTGAACGCATTGCGGTCGATATGCGCAACCTTCCCGGCGTTATTGATACGCTGACAACCATCGGTAGTGGCCAGCAGCAACAGGTCAATGTTGCTTCCATCTATGTAAAGCTCACGCCAATTGAACAGCGCAGTATCACGCAGCAGGATCTGATGATCAAGGCACGTTCTGAAGTCCTGGGTAAGTATCTAAAGGAGTACCCGGGACAATTGCGCACGAGCGTGCAACCGGTTGCGGCGATCTCCGGCGGTGGCAATCGTAACTCCGATATCCAATACGTAATCGGCGGTCCCGATCTGAACAAGCTGACGCAATATTCGGACGCACTGTTGGCAAAAATAAAAACGATTCCGGATGTAGTCGATGTTGACTCCACGTTGATTACCGGTAAGCCTGAGGTGCGGGTGGTTATCGACCGTGCGCGCGCTGGCGATTTGGGAGTTCGAGTAGGCGACATAGCTCAGGCGCTCAATACACTGGTGGCGGGTCAGAAGGTTTCTACCTTCAATGCGGGCACGGATCAATACAACGTCCGTGTGCGGGCCATCGGGGAGTTTCGCACAAGTGTAGAAGGATTGAACCGGATGATCGTGGCTTCTTCCAAGCTTGGTTGGGTCAGCCTCGATAACCTCGTGCGCATTGAAGAAGGCGCAGGACCGTCAGCGATTGATCGTTTGAACCGGCAAAGACAAGTGACATTGCTGGCCAACGTGAAACCGGGCGGATCGCAAGCCGGCGTTATCCAGAAGATGAACCAGTTTGCGAAAGAAATTAACTTCGATCCTGCCTACAAAACGGGCCTCGCTGGGCGTTCGAAGGAACTCGGCAGAGCGGGTTACTACTTCATGCTCGCTTTTGTCCTCTCGTTTGTTTTTATGTACATGGTGTTGGCCGCACAGTTTGAATCATTTATTCATCCGGTCACGATCCTGCTGACGCTGCCGTTGGCCATTCCGTTCGGCATACTTGCGCTTCTGGTCACGGGTCAAACAGTGAATATCTTTTCTGGCCTGGGCTTGCTGTTGCTGTTTGGTGTGGTCAAGAAGAACGCCATCCTGCAGATCGATCATACAAACCAATTGCGAGAGCGCGGGATGGAACGATTGGAAGCAATCATTCGCGCAAATCGCGATCGCTTGCGTCCCATTCTTATGACGACGATAGCGTTGGTTGCCGGCATGTTGCCACTGACGATTTCCAGCGGTCCGGGCTCCGGCACGAACAGGTCGATCGGTGTCCTTGTAGTAGGCGGACAGTCCCTTTGTTTATTGTTAACGCTTCTCGCTGTCCCGGTTTTCTATTCGCTTTTCGATGACCTTGCCAGGAGTCGCGTTTGGGGACGCATCGGCTCTGGGATGGCAGGAGCATTCGGCTGGGTGCGACGCAAGACAGCGGGCGCGACTGCTTCATTGTTTGGTTTGATTTCGCTCCTGATTATTCTTTTCATTCTTCCGGCTCTATCGTTCAAGACACTTGCGCAGCAAGTTGCCGCTTCTCCGGAGCCGTTGCCGACACTCCAGCAGTTACCAGTGCCCGCCGTGGCGCCCAATTATCGCGCGGAGCAAAAGCCGCTGCCGGAAATTGGCCGCGTTGGCGTCGATATGAATCGCCAGCATCCACTGTCGTTGCGTGAAGCGCTTTCAATGGCGCTCGAGAACAATAAGGACATTGAAGTCGCTCGTGAGAATGTGAAGATTGCCGAGTTTGACCTTCTTGGTGCACGTGGCGCCTACGATCCACGCATTACGACGACGTCTTTCTTCGAGCGCATTCAGAATCCGATATCCAGTTTTCTGAGCGGCGGTACAAACGGTGCAACTACCCAGAGCGACTATACCGGCACGGCGCGTCTTGAAGGACTGGCGCCCAAGCTCGGGGGCAGTTATCGTCTGGATTTTTCTTCCATTAGACAAACGACTGACAATCAATTCACTGCTCTCAACCCGCAGTATCCCACGGCCTTGACCTTTAACTACACTCAGCCATTGGTGCGGGGTCTAAAATTTGATAATGGCCGCCGGCAGATCGAGATTGCCAGGAAGAATCTAACGCTCACCGATGCGCAGTTTCGCCAGCGAGCGATCGACACTATTACCAACGTGCAGCGTGCTTACTGGGATTTGGTGTTCGCGCTGCGGAATCTACAGATACAACGCGACGCTGTGCGCGATGCGCGAACACAACTCGATCACAATAAGCGCATGGTCAATGAGGGACAGCTGGCTCCGATCGACATCGTGGCGGCCGAGGCGCAGATAGCAGGATTTGAGCAGACGCTCTTCAGTGCGCTCGAAGATGTTTCACGGTCCGAAAACAGTTTAAAAAATCTGATCGCACAGAATCGCCAGGCAGCATTATGGAACGATTCAATCGTACCAACTGATTCAGTTGATTTGATTGTTCCTGAGGTTTCATTGCCGGATGCTTTGAAGACCGCCATGGATAACCGGCCTGAGTTGCAGCAAGCTAATGTGGCCCGCGAAATTAATCAAATAGACCAACGGTATTTTCGTGACCAGAAAAAGCCGGCAATCGATTTGGTCGGCAGCTATGGGATGGTGGGGTTGGCAGGTACTGTGGGCAACGGGATAAACCCTTTCACGGCATCGTCCGCTCAGTTGCGCGATGCTGTTAATAAGCTTTTGCGGAACGACGGCTTCGCGCCGCTACCGGATCTTCCCGTGCAAACAATTACTCCTGACTTGATCGGTGGTTACGCGCAGTCCGTGCAGAATCTGATTGGCAATCGCTTTACAAACTTCCGCGTAGGCGTGCAGATCAATCTTCCCTTGCGCAATCGTACGGCCGAGGCGCAGTTAGGCAGATCGTTGGTCGAGGGTCAACGTATTGCCACGCAGCGCGAGCAGCTTGAGCAGTCGATCCAAGTCGAAGTTCGCAACACGCTGCAGGTTATGCGGAGCGCAGCGGCGCGTCTTCGTGCTGCGGTAGCGGCGCGCGAGGCTAGTGAGCAGCAATACACAAGTGAACAACGAAAGCTCGACACCGGACAATCAACAGTTTTTCTGGTGCTCGAGCGCCAGACGGCAATGACAACTGCGCAAGGTAATGAGTTGCGCGCGCAAACGGATCTGAACAAGTCAATCGCTGACTTGCAAAGGGCGACCGGAAACGCCCTGACCGTAAATAGTGTCGTTGTGCGAGTGCACTAGTAAGGTCTCCTATTTTGCTGCACCACACGACAGAAGGCGGTGGGTTTCGGGGGGGCGAAACACGCCGCCTTCGTTTTGCTTAAAACTTACGCGGAGGGGAAACTGAAATGGACGACAAGCAACTGCTCGAAACCTGGCAGATTCACGATCGCATCAATGTTTACCTGCTTGACGCTGTAGATTCTGCTTCTCTGAATAGCTACTCGGCTTCAAAGGGTCGCAGCGCGGGTGAGCAGTTTGCGCATGTTCACAACGTGCGTTTGATGTGGCTGAAATCAGCAGCTCCCGAGCTGCTCAAAGGATTGGCCAAGATCGAAAACGAACAAGCGAACGATAAGAAAGTGTTGCGCAAGTCGCTGGTTGATTCAGGCAAGGCGGTTGGCGCTTTGCTTAGCCAGAGTCTTGCTGCGGGTGGAAAAGTGAAAGGATTCAAACCGCATGCTGCCGCCTTCCTTGGGTACCTCATTGCGCACGAGTCGCATCATCGCGGACAAATCGTACTGACACTCAAGCAGGCCGGGAAACCGGTCGATAAAAAAGTAGCCTACGGAGTTTGGGAGTGGGGCGTGAGGTAGTAGCGACTAAATAACTTGTTCCAATATTAAGAAAGCTGCGTACACCGCCACTATGAGGATGATGGTGGCCAACAAGTACCACTGAGGCATCTTGCTCTTACAGGCAGGGCAACGCGTTCTAATCCAGCCCGCTCGTCTTTCACAATTCCGACACTTCAAGACTGGACCTCCGACGTTTCCACTCGAGGAATATTATTGGACCGGTCCCAATTTAACACAGGCGACGGATGTTATCCCACTTTGCAAGCTGAGGGTATGGTGTTGCTAGCCTTGACCAAACTGACGGGTTCGGTTAAACCTCAGTTTTGGAACTCAAGCGACAACTCAGGACCACACATGACTGATCTACCGACAGAACTAGATGCGCTGGCTGTCTTCGCGCACCCCGACGACGCCGAGCTATCGGTCTCCGGTACGCTTCTCAAACTAAAGGCGCTCGGCTATCGGACCGGTGTGTGTGACATGACGCGGGGCGAGATGGGCACGCGCGGCACCGCGGAAATTCGCGAGGCCGAGGCACTCGACGCTGCCCGAATCATGAAACTCGATGCGCGCTTGAATCTCGAACAGCCCGACGGACATGTCTGGCCAACGGAAGAAGCCAGAACTGCCTTAGTACGACTGATACGCGCACACAGGCCGAAGGTGTTATTAACTACTCATCCAGATGACCCACATCCCGACCACGCCAATACCTGTCGCATTGCGCGAGAAGCAGCGCGGCTGGCAACAATGGTCCGCTATGACGAAGAGTCGGAACAACCGGCAGTGAGCATGCCGGCCATCATGCATTCTCTTTTCTCGCGGCGCGTGGTGCCTTCGTTCATTGTGGACGTTTCTGATTTTGTCGATGAGAAGATGCGGGCTATCAGGGCCCATGCGTCTCAGTTTTACAAGCCGGAATCAAGTGAGCCCGCAACCAGAATCAGCGAGCGTGGCTTTCTCGATCAAATTGAAGTGCGGATGCGTTATTTCGGTTCGCTGATAGGCGTCTCTGCGGGCGAACCGTTTTTTGTGCGGGAGGCTTTGAACGTTGGCGATCCCGTCGAGTTACTCACACAGCCAATGAATATCTATTCCTGATCAGTTTGCTAAACTGCAACCACCTCAAGCTCCGGATCGACCTCTTGCTTTAGCATTCCTTCTATAGCCATGAGTGTACCGGTCAGTGAGCTGGGGCAACTGCCACAGGCTCCCTGATAGCGGATGCTGAGAGTATGATCGGCAAGTCCAAGCACTTCGAGATAACCACCGTCGCCCATGAGTGCGGGTCTAACTTTGTCATCGAGGATTTCGTTGATTTTTACCAACCGGGGATCGTCGCTTGTCACGGCGGCTATCGAGCCTCCCAGGGCGGCTCCAAACTCAGACGGCGAATTAACGGCCTCGGCCGCTCGAATGGGCACTGCCAGTGTTGGAAGCAAGTCATCCCAATCGCCTTCGTCATCCTTCTCAACCGTGATCATGCGGTCCATGTAGAAGACTGAAACTACATGTCCTACCTGGAAGAGCGATTTGGCCAGGGGATCATCTGAAACCTGATCGGCGGAGCTATACGAACGTACGACGCCATTGCTTACAGGCTCACGCAGAATGAATTTGACAGCATTTGGATTTGGCGTTTCCTCAATGTCACTGATCTTTGGCATATCGAATGTCCCCTGTTGAACGTCCCCCGAATAGCAGACGATTATTGCTTTTCCTGGATTACTTTCCTGCAGGCATTATAGCTGTTTTCACGCGGAATCACAGTTCACAGCTCGTCGGCAGGCTAAGACGTCCCGTGAGTTTCCCTTGAGTTGGAATTCAGAGGAAAAAGGACTTGGACGGATAGCAAGAAATGTTGCTAAAAGCCACTGAGCGAGCCTATACTGCCGTTCTCACTTGCGCCCCCTTTGCAAAAGGTGAGTCAAGTCGAGATAGAGGCAGGCGATTTGCGAGGGTCGCCTGCCTCTGCTTTTTCTGGCTCGGACCTTACGTTGGAGTGCTCGAGAATTAGCTCATGTTGTTCTTGTTAGCGTGCTTGGCTTTCTGCACCGGTTGAGTGACGTCGCTACCGCCTTCAAGTAACGCAGTATGTACGACAGGAAACGAGAGGTATCTTCTGCATTGACGTTATGCCCGGAGAGTTGGCTCACGTTGTTCTTGTTAGCGCGACTTGGCCTTCTGCGCCGGTTGAGTGCGGTCGCTACCGCTCCCGGTTCTGTAAAAACACGCTTTGAGCTTGGATGAAGTAGTAAGAAAGATTAGGATTAACTACGTGTTCAAAGTACAAAGGCCAAAGCTCGAAGCTCAGGAAAGATGAACATCGGCATCACGGTATATCCGACTTACGGCGGCAGCGGTATTGTCGGCTCTGAGCTCGGTAAGGAACTAGCTGCGCGTGGGCACACAGTCCATTTCATCGCTTCGGCTTTGCCAACTCGCCTCACTGAACTCAACGAGCGGGTTCGCTTTCATGAAGTTGAGATGATGTCTTACCCACTCTTTGAGCATCAGCCCTACACCCTCGCGCTGGCAACAAAGATGGCGACCGTAGCACAGGAAGAAAAACTCGATCTGCTCCACGTCCACTATGCTATTCCGCACTCCATCAGCGCGATCCTGGCGCGCGAGTCTCTCAAGCCTCAGCGTCGTCTGCCGGTGATCACCACCCTCCACGGAACTGACATCACTCTCGTCGGAGCTGACAGATCTTATTTGCCGATTACGCGCTACGGTATCGTCCAGTCAGATGGTGTAACGGCCATCTCGCATTATTTGAAGGACGCTACAAAAGAGATATTCCAGTTTGACGAAATTGAGGTCATTCCAAATTTTGTTTGCCAGACAGATTATCAACGACTGCCGGACTCAGCGCTGCGGCAATCGCTGGCGCCGGAGAACGAACCATTGCTCGTCCACGTTTCAAATTTCCGTCCAGTGAAAAGACCGGTCGACTGCGTTGAGATACTCGCGCGCGTGTTGCGCAAGGGAATCAAGACCCGACTCGTGATGGTGGGCGACGGTAGTGAACGGCCTAACGTAGAGCACAGGGCTCGGTGCCTGGGCGTTTTTGAGCAGTGTTCTTTTGTGGGAAAGCAACCGCGAATCGCTGACTATCTTTCGGTATCGGATGTTCTGTTGTTACCGTCTGAACAAGAATCCTTCGGCCTGGCTGCTCTGGAGGCGATGGCTTGCGAGGTTCCTGTGATTGCTTCCCATGTGGGTGGGATTCCGGAGGTAGTTACTGATGGCGAAACGGGTTTCCTCAGTGATGTCGGCGACGTAGAGAAAATGGCCGCTGACGCTGCGAACCTGCTCGCGAACGAAAAATTACGCACCGCGATGGGAAAGCGTGCTCGTGAATCCGCTATTTCCCGCTACCGCACTGATATAGTGATCCCGCAGTACATCAGTTTTTATGATCAGGTGCTGGCCAAGACCGTCAAATGAAACATTTGTCTTCAGTGATCTTCATTTGACTCCAGTTGCCTGGGCCATGTGACACCTAATACCGGGATAACTGTACTAGCACCCGTCGCTTTCGGTATGCAATCCATCATCATTGGCACAGCAGGTCACATTGATCACGGAAAGAGTGCATTGGTGCGTGCTCTCACCGGCCAGGATCCTGACCGTCTTCCCGAAGAAAAACGGCGCGGAATCACTATCGACCTGGGCTTTGCCGATCTTGTGCTGGGTGATCTTCGGCTCGGCTTTGTAGACGTTCCGGGCCATGAACGTTTCATTAAGAACATGCTGGCCGGGGCGCATGGCATCGATGCGCTGGCGTTGGTCATTGCCGCCGACGAAGGCGTGATGCCGCAAACGCGCGAGCACTTCGACATTTGCCGGTTACTCGGGGTGCGCAATGGATTAGTAGTCATCACGAAGAAAGATCTGGTTGAGGACGAAATGCTCCCGTTGGTTGAGGAGGAAGCAAGAGAATTGGTGGCGGGTTCCTTCCTCGAAGAAGCACCAATCATCGCAGTCAGTTCGCGCACAGGAGCCGGGTTAGAGCAATTGAGAACTGCGTTAACCGAAGTGGCGGGGCATGTTCCTCCACGTTCCACAGATTTCATAATGCGGTTACCTGTCGATCGGGCCTTCTCAATGAAGGGCTTTGGGGCCGTTGTTACCGGAACACTAGTCTCCGGCGAGATTACCGAGGGCGATGAACTCGAGCTACTGCCGTCTCGCGTTGGTGTGAGAGTGCGTGGCGTCCAGGTGCATGGCAATCCAGTACCACGAGCATCTGCCGGGCAGAGAACGGCCGTAAATCTTGCTGGGGTCGAGGTTACATCGATCGAACGAGGAATGGTTCTCGCTCCGGTTGGACGGTTGCGCCCAACTCAAATCGTCGACGTTTCTGTTGATATGTTGCCAACAGCAGCGCGCCGACTGAGATCGCGAGCGCGAGTGCGTGTTCACATCGGCGCCGCGGAAGTGTTGGGACGAGTGCGTGTTCTCGATGACCCGGCGGAGATTGCTCCGGGCAAGAGCGGGCTCGCGCAACTGAGATTGGAGTCGCCGGTCGTCGCGCTGCACGGCGACCACTTCATCATGCGTTCGTATTCTCCACCGGCGACCATCGGCGGAGGCATAGTGGTTGATCCCCACGCGACCAAACATCGTGGGAAAGAGATACTGAAAGCTCGGGAACGACTTCGTGCCTTAAGGAGTCCAGACCGAATTCTGAAATTTACAGAATTCGTCCGCTCGTCCGGGAAGAGTGGCCGCAGATACCGCGACATTGCAGCGAGCACTGGCTGGAGCGATGCCGTGTTATCAGCGGTTGGGTTGGCAGCCCAGGGAGAACAGTCGGTCATCGCTGTCGATGGAGTTTTCCTGGCCACAGAAGATTTCGATCGTCTTGGCGCATCTCTGCTTGATGAATTGGGTGCACAACACAAGCGGGAACCGCTGGCGCGTGGCGTACCGCGAGAGACTTTGCGTGAAAAAATATTTGCGCATTCCGAGCCGGAGGTTTTTAAGGCCGTGATTGCCCGGCTCGAAAAAGAAGGAGTAGTTGTTTCGGAAAAGGATACCGTCCGGGCTCAGAAGCACAAAGTCGATTTGTCGGAGAAAGACGCGCTACTTCGGGATCGCCTGCAAGCGGTGTATGACGAGTCGGGTCTGGAAGCACCTTCGGTTGAAGAAGCGATGGCTCGTGTCGGCGTCGCTACGTCCGAACGGATGCACGGGAGAAAGATTTTGCAGTTACTAATTGAAAGCCACGCGATTGTTCGCGTGCAGGGCGAGACGTTCATGCATACACGGGCGCTGGACGGGTTGAAAGCAAAACTTCAACAGTATGGGTCCGAGCACGAACCCGATCGTCTGATTGACGTTGCCGCTTTTAAAGATCTGGCGGGCGTGTCGCGCAAATATGCCATACCTTTGCTCGAATATTTTGACAGAGAGCGCGTCACGCGCCGCGCGGGAGATAAGCGGGTGATCCTTCGCGGTTGAAACACTTGCGTTCCCTTGTCTGTGGCGTTAACATGCGGCCATCATAAGAGGCTGTTTGGCTTTTTCCGAAACCTTCATAATTGATTAACTGGCCGGAGGTTCAAAATGAAAAGCCTAAAAGACATACTGGCCGTGCTCGTGGGTCTGGCAGCGGCCGCAGGTGCGATCTTTTACTTCTACAGGTTTGTGACCTCAACTGCTCCTGATGGTGGGCACAGCCTGGGATGGCTGGCGCTCGGACTGGCCGCCGTAGCTTTTATCTGTGGCCTCGTCTACTTCCTGGGTCACGTTAACAAAGAAGAGGAGATCCACATTACCCAATAGACTGAAGCCAGCTCGAAACAGAAGAGGTTGTGCAATAAAGGGCCAACCTCGACTGCAACGGGATTGTGCTTCGTAGTGGTAACTTCAAACGCCGTTTGTGCACAACAGAGCGGCTCAAGTGCGCAGACGGCGCTTGCTTTGTGCTGTAGCAACAGCCCAGGAGAGACTAGAGATCAAATGTTCCCATCACTCGTAACTCTCTTTCAGAGTCTCAGGGGCACGCCACCCGCCTACTTCCTTGTGGTAACGCTGTTACTGCTCATTGCCGGTGGTATCGCTTGGCTGGTAGCAGCGGTTCTGGGATTCGCAAGGTCGCCGGCGTTTGGACCGTCTGCCCGCTGGTTCACGTACGCCGCCGTGTGCCTGATTATTTATCACCTTCAGTTTTTGCTGTTTGGAATTCTGGTGTTTCTGGGTACAGCGCAAAACCCCGACGCTCTTTCCACGGCCCTCGGCCTGGGAGCTTTCTTCAATCTATTTGTTGTGTTAGGGGCGTTCTGCGCCATCATGGGTTTTGTAAGATTAACTAGCCCACGTTGACCTGGCCTGCCGATCGTTTCCGTTTTTGTAGCTGGACTTGATGAAAAAGAAATCGTTTCTGGTCGCCGCGCTCACATTGGCTCTGGGCGCGGCGGTCTTCTTTTGTGGCACTCATCCGAGCGACCGCATTTCGTCGCAGGACCAATTCGTGCGACGAAACGGTAGTCGTTTCGAGATCGAGAGACGTCCCTTCCGCTTCGTGGGTGCAAATGTTGCTCTGATGTTTCGCGACGAAGATCGCGAACAAATGCCCGAGACTCTCAGACAGGCTGCCGCGGCGGGAATAAAGGTAGTGCGAGTGTGGGCTTTTGGCGAAGGCGGACCAAACGACGTGAAACCCGTGGCCGATTTCGCTGATTGGCCGCGCACGCATTCTTTTCGTCTGTCACCCGGTAACTGGAATGAAGACGAGTTCGTACATCTCGACAAGGTGATCGCTGAAGCGGGGCGCACCAATCTACGTGTACAACTTTGCCTGACGAATTGGTGGCGCGACACGGGCGGTGTCACACAATACTTGCGTTGGGCCGGAATCAACGATGCGGCTGACGATCGCTTTCCCTTTGGAATAAACAATGAGCGCGCAATGCTCTTCTATACAAACACGGAGACGCGCCGCTTGTATCGCGAGCACCTCGAGAAACTCGCATTGCGTCGCAACACAGTAACGGGAATTGTTTATCGGGACGATCCCACGATCTTTGGCTGGGAACTGATGAACGAAGCGCAGGTAATTACCGGTCGCTGGCCGGAAAGACGGGGCTGGATCGCAGAGATGAGCGCGTATCTGAAGTCACTGGATCCAAACCATATGATTGCGCCAGGCGATTGGGGCTATCGCACCGCGGCCGAGCGACACGAGTGGTTAGCGGACCATATTATCCCCACGATTGACTATTGCGACGTTCACAGTTATCCGCGCGATGATCATGATAGCTTTGTCGATTCGCCGGAACTCTTGGCGGAGTTTATCGAGAACCGCGCCGCCGCTGCGTTTTCTATCAGCAAGCCTCTGGTGTTTGGTGAATTCGGGATGGGAGTGGAAGGCTATAACGGCTTTTCGCAGCTCGAATGGTTCAAAAAGTTCTTCGAAGGAAATGTCCGAGCAGGAAGTGGTGGCGCGATGTTCTGGATACTGACGCCGGATCCAAAAAGAGGTTATGGCGTGACCTATGCTACCGCGAGAGACGAAGCGGTCCTGGGAGAAATTGCCCGCGCATCGCGAATGTTCGCCGCACTGGAATCAGCGGAACCGCCGGAACGTCTTAAAGATCCTTCACGCAACCTGGTGCCGCGGCAGTTTGTCTGGACACGACCTGCGGGCGATCCGGGAACGATTCCGCAGACGATCGTGCGCGAAGACAAGTCAGTGCTTTATCGTTTCAAGCCACAAATGGCGAGTGCCGAGCGTTTCGAGAAGATCGGCGGTGGTCCGGGATATATCTGGGGCTTCGGCGTTGGTTTTCTCGAATACGTGGTTCCAGAGCGGGCGGATCTCCGGCATGTTAGTGAAATAGTTGTTCGCGCACACATTCAGCCAGTCTTGCCGGTGGACGCGCCGGCTTCATTTATTAAGACTCGCGTAACACTTTTTGTAAACGGCTCAAATTGCGGCTCGCGCCTTGTTCCTGTAGAACCCGCTGGCCAGCCGTTGATTCAAGAGTGGCGGGTCGATGGCTTCTTTGTTCGTCTGCGGGCAATGCGTGGGTTGTCTTTGAGTATCAGTTTTGCTGTCACGCCAGAATCTGATTGGCTCTATGGTGTGAACATCTCAAACTGGCCGGAAGGATACGCCTCACACGATGCGAAACCGATTGAAGTGGAGCTGCGGCACTGAAGATCTCATTTCTGAGATCTATCCGAATAAGAATTTTTCTGCGCAGACATGCGTGGCAAGATGTAAAGAAAAGGAACAGAGTCCACTCGTGCCGCAGTCCCATGAGGTCATCAGTACCACCCGCTACCGAGACTGTGTGAAGTCAGTCGAGTGAGGAAGGACACCAACATGATCGCAACTTCAATACAGTACCGCGAGCGAAGCGACCGGATGCCGGCACTCAACCACTGTTTCAAGAGTTCTTGCGATTATTGAGTGTCGGCATCCGGTCGCTTCGCTCGCGGTACTGTATTGGGTGGCGACACCAATCGCATAATTCATGCTCAATCGCCAAGTTTCTACCCACCTGCTACCGCGATGTGCTACTGATGACCTCATGGTACCGCAGCATGAGTGACTGCGAGTGAGACCCGCCACTACCCTATTGCTTCAGATGCTTGTCAAAAAAATCCACCGATGAGTGATAGGCGCGTAGCCAATCGCGATGCAGGAGGAAATCGTGAATCTCATCCGGAAAGATCAGTTGCTCAAACTCTACTCCTTGGTTTCGCAGTGCCTCTACCAAATGCACTGTCTCGCTAAACGGCACGTTGCGGTCGTCGTCGCCGTGAATCAGTAAGACCGGTGAACGCCAGGTCTTGACCGACGAGAGTGGCGACGATTCATACGCCAGACGTGCCGCTTCAGGTTTCGCACCCGGGTCGTACGCCGGCACAAACTTGCGAATGACGATGTTCCAGTCGTGCACTCCATGCATGTCAACTCCCGCAGCGAAAAGATCGGAAGCGCGAGATAGACCCATCGCCGTTAGATATCCACCATAGGATCCGCCCCACAGACCGATCCGCATCGGATCCACCTCAGGACGACTACGCATATATAGACCAGCACCGAGCACGTCGTGAAACTCACTCGCGCCCGTCGCGCCATATTTCAAGGCCTCGCGAAACTGCATACCATAAAAAATACCGCTGCGATAGTTGACGGAAAGAACGATGTAGCCATCGTTCGCGAGATATTGATTCATCGCATAGGCGTTGCGGTAGTAGTAGTTGTAATGCCAGCCAAGTAACATCTGGCGGCGAGAACCACCGTGAAAGAAAAGCACTGCGGGATAACGCCTGGCGCGATCCAGGTTTGCCGGCAAGAAGAGTTGACCATGAATTTTTATGCCATCCGCGCCGTTGAAGATCACCTGTTGCGGCTCGACGAGCGATCCTCCGGGAAACTCAGTCGGAATGGCGTCCGGCGCCATGTCCAGCAGAGCACCCGAGCCAATAATTACCGCGGGGCGCTCGGGTCTGCGTGCATCTGATCGCAGGAATGCCAGATCACTTCCGTTGCTCACAACTACGGGAGCCCACTCGATACCGTTTCCCGAAGTTATTGCCTGGGGGGCGCGTCCAGGAGCCGGCGTCACTCGCCAGATGTGCCTGCGGTCTATGTCGCCCTGATTTGAGGAGTAAACAATTTGATTGCCGTCGGACGACATCAAAACGTGCTCGACGTCAAACTCGCCAGAAGTCAGCAGAGTTGCTTTCTGCCTATCTGATCCAGCGGCTGCTATGGAATAGAGATGTGTCCAACCAGCCTTCTCCCACGGAAAGACAAGGTGGTTGTCCGCGGACCAGAAGATCTGATTGTCACTGACAACGTCGCGAAAGACGCTGCCCTGTCCCTGGTCGGCTTTCCAGATCTCGCGGCTTGTCCCTGTTTGAATATTTGCGATGCGGATAGCCCATGGCTCGCCAGTGCGTTTCGGTCCAAAAGCAAAGGCCTCGCGGGAGGTAGGCGTACGAATAAAAGCCAGCTGTTTGCCGTCGCGCGACCAGACGGGATCGCTATCGCGATCGACACTCGGATCGAGATAACGAACTTGCTTGCCAGAACCCCCCGAAGAAAGATCAAGGACACCAACGAAGCTGTGATCTCCACGCGCATTGACGAAGGCCAGCATCGAGCCATCAGGCGACAAGTGCAAAGAATTGCTGCGACCTTTCGTCTGCACCAACAACGCAGGCTTTTCGCTGCGATCGATCCTTGTCTGCCAAAGATCTCGCTTGTTGATGTAGATAATGCGGTCATCTTTAGGAGTGATGACGGCGGAATGCCCCTCGGCCAATTGCTGCGGCTGAGTCCCATTGAGCGATATCACCCAGATGAGTTGTTTAGGTTCTTCCGGGTTACTGTGAGGATTTGGGTTTTCGCCAAAGCCGTCCAAGTCGCCGCCACGCGTATAGACCATAGCGCCCCCGTCGTGCGTCCATGAGAGTTCACCAATCTCTGTTCCATCATCTTCGGAGTATGAGGTCAACTGTCTGCCCTTATATCCCGGTGCCTCAGCTATCCAGAGGTTTCGTGCGCCCCGGGAGTTCAGTACCCAGGCGAGCTTGTTACCCGCGGGCGAGGCGACGAGGTCGGAAGGAAATGGTGCGCTCATAACCTGTTCGAGCTTGAACTTCTCTTGGGCGCTTGCCAGGAGCACGGGCGAAAGGTAAAGACAATAAAAGGCACAGAAAACCACACCGAGACGGAGCAATTTTTTCAAGGGGACTCCTTTTTTTTGAAATGTTCCAGACGCTGAAGCAGAACCACAACCCGACAACTGACAAATTGCAGTGACTCAGTTAACTTCGGCTGGCGTCGAACCAATTGCGCTTGCCACAGGTTGCATCTGCCGCGCCGCCTCGTTAACCATTTCCAAAGTTGTGCTCTTCATAATAAACACTTCGACAGAGGGCACGTCTCCAAGTGTCAAATGGAAGTCAGGTATCGTTTTCCCCAACGACGAAACGAGAGCGTCGTTGCTGAAATAACGACGCCCGCGCGCAAGGATCACGAAATCGCCCAAGACCAGTTGCTTTAAGGCCTCCGGATCTGAGATGGATATACAAACCAGATCGGGACGTCTAGCCCGTTGGGCATAATAGGACGCGAGTTGCGGACTTTCGCTCGCGATGTGCGCGCCCGAACGTGCCTGCTGCGATACTTCCGCTATCGCATCGCGCATCCCTGCATCGTAAAATTCATCGTGAGGAAAATAGTAGCCAGCTCTGGCCGCACCTCCACCCAGACTGTTCGTATAAAGACGAAAGTGAGGCGCAACGTTAGCCGAGGCTATCGCTGAGGCCGTAATGATCAGCATTGCCAGGAAGGCCGGCAAATACTTTCTAACACTTTCGTTGGAGGCAAACGACGTGACCCGCTCCGCTAACCAGCGACCTGCAAACTGAATTCCCAGGCCCGCGGTGATGAGAACGGCCGGCAATACGCTTGTGTAGTAGCGCGTGAATTTTCCTCCAGGAAAACTGAAGGCAAGAAACCAAAAGAAGAGCCAGAAGAGAATAAGGTACCGGCCATCACCCAGTTTGCGACGGAAGAGTAAAGGAAACCCAACTATGAACCCGGCAAGGGTCAACACCGGTAACTTGACCAATGTAAACACCAGATAGAAATAAACCGGAGTCCCGCGCAGCCAGTCGTTGAAAGCATGGCTGTAGAGTTTGCCCATGAATTCGTAGCCGTCATGACCCATGCGCTTGTTAGTGGCAAAGAGACCAATTTGACGCCATGTTTCCGGCAGAAGAATAGTGGGGCTCAGCACCAGGAAGACCAACACGATGATCGCCAGGCAAGCAAGCATCTTCTTCTTACCTAGACGCCAGCGTGTTTCAGGAAGATCCTGGAATACCCAGTAGTAGCTGAGGCTAATCCCAATCAGATGAGGCACGTATTTCGAGGCCATCATCGCTCCGAAAGCTGCCGCGGTAGCCCAGTAGTACGGATTGGGATTGCGATTCGCACTCTCGGCGGCACGCTGACCGCGCAACCAAAACACATTTGCCAACAAAAAGAAAAATAGGAGAAACGTGTCCTCCTTGGCAATGCGGTTAAAGCCGATTGCGTTCGGATCGAAGGCCCATAATGCGGCGGCAATCAATGCCACTTCCGGTCCGAACAACTCGGCCGCGAGTAAGTAAATGAGTAGTGCCGTGAACGCGCCAAGCAAGGCGCCAGGTAGTCGCAATGCAGTCTCGGGTGGAATGTATTCTGAAGGATGGGTCGCGACGAACGAGCTGTTGTTCCATTTCTCGGTGAATATAATACTACCCGCCTGCAGCGCCTTCATGAGCAGAGGATGTTCGCCATTGGCTCCAGTCAGACCGTGAGCCCTGTAGTCGGCTACCGCGCTAAGTTTGTTAAGTTCATCTTCACTGAGACCTTCCGCACTCAATCCGGAAACCCGAAAGGTAAACCCCGCCAGGATAAGGATTGCCAGGGCGGCGAATGCCAGGGTCTTACTTTTGGATAACACGCCGGGTCCCGAAAACAACTCCGGCCTCAAACCTGCGGTGATGATTGCTTCGGCTCTTACTGACAACTATGCTTCCTTCGGTCTGAAATGTTGGCTCTGTGAACTCTTGTCACAAATTTCTGATTCAACAAAAGAGGCAAGCGTAACGTTATTTTTGGGCGGCTGTCAAAAGCCAGATTTGCTCCCGTGGGGCAGTTTGGTTGACGCCCACATTCATAGATTCATGCTGGAAAACCCGCATTATTGGCCCTGGACGAAATAGTATCGCTTGCAATTCCCCCGATTATGGGACAATATTTTCCGCGCATTTCATAAACTGGGCCGTCAGCCGAGTTCTCGAGTCTAGTGTGGCTGGTTCGGGGCAGTATCGAAGGTGTCACCACGGGGGAAGTATCATTTAGATAAATAACAAATACCTGGTGGAATGAATTCCTGAAATTCAGTTTCACCTGCTTTGCGAAGCGCATCCATCTTGAGACTAGAAAGGGAATGATCAATGGCCGAAAGTCAGCAGAATCTCCAAACTGGGACAGACGCTCCGGTTTTTCGCATCGACCAAAAGTTACATCAAATACTCTATAAGGAGCAGGCCAGACCGAAGCTCGAACCGATGCCGGAGGAAGTGCTGCCGGAGCCGCCTTACCCACAGCATCCCAATCCGCGCGAGATGACCAAGCGCGAGTATCACAAGATGAACGGCATTCGCACCTGGAAGTCCTGGGGCGCGCCCTACTTCAAGTCGCGCTGGCACAGCACAGAGCTGCGCCCACTCATTCCGTACCTCTTCACGGAATGGAAATGTAATCTGGATTGTCACTACTGCTGGTCCTACAACAATGCCGTCAAAGGCATGACAGAAGACGTGGCAAAGCGCTCGATCGACTGGCTGCACTCGATCGGCTCACGCGTGCTTGCTTTGATGGGCGGCGAACCTTTGCTGAGGCCGAAGTTTATTCACAAGATCGTCTACTACAGTGCCAAGAAGGACATCTTCGTCTACTTGCCAACAAACGGGCGCTTGATGAAACCGGATGTAACTGACCGGCTCGGCGATGCTGGTTTGGCCACCGTTAATCTCGCCGTCGACTCCGTCAAGGATCGAAAGTCGCTGCCCAAGGCACTCGAACCAATTCGTCCTTATTTCGATTACCTCGTTAAGCGGCAGCATCACTATGGCTACACGGTCATGTTCAATATCAACATCTGTCATAACAACATCGACGATGTGAAAGAACTGACTGAAATCGCCCACGACAACGGCATCGCGACCGACTATCACATCAACGAAACGCCGATGACCGAACAAACTCACTTCAAACACCTGAATGAGAATCAAACCTATCTAACGCCAGACGATTGGCCCAAGGTCGATGCCTTGCTCGACTACTTGAACGACAAGCGTATCAACGAGGGATATAAGATGGTGAATCCCGTTCAGCACATGCAAGACATGAAATTGTTGATGCGCGGGCAGGTACCACCCTGGCAATGCCGCGCCGGTCAGAATTCACTAATCATTCGGACCGACGGTACGCTGGCGCCTTGCTTCCCAATGTACTCAGCAACTCATGATTGGGGCGTAGTTGGAGATCATAAGTTTGACGTGAAGCAGTTGGACGAGATGAAGAAGGACTGCACAAAGCACTGTCTTTCCACCTGCAATTACATCCTCGGATATTGCTACGACACGATGCGCGTCCTGAGTTGGATTGGCAAACAAGCCAAGGGCGGATTCCGCGGCGTGAATGGTTTCTAGCTTGGGAGTGGTCCTAATCTATGTAGGGGCGTCCCTCCGTGGGCGCCCCTTTTCCGCGCGACTCGGGGCGCCCACGGAGGGACGCCCTTACAGTTTCGTATCAGATAAGCTTACCCCCTCTCATCGCAATCACCCCGACCAGCCCACTTACCGTTGTTCCAATCGCCACGGCTACTGTGAACCTGATCCCGCTCATAGCGTGCCGAAAAGTGACAAGCGAAAGGCAACCGAGCGGAAGCCAAAGTCCAATCGCGGTAACTAACCCGGGCCCATAGTGAGTGTTGACAATGCTTCTCAGCGCATCAATCAAGCTGGCAACCAAAACTGTTGCTCCGAGGATTGCAAACATTGTGCGAGGAAACCCGAAGCCTGTTGCCAGTACAATTCCGGCAACCATCAACGCGAGTCCCAAAGAATGCAAAGCGAGGAATCTTGTCTGTGAAAGCTCAATGCCACGCGTTTTGAAGACGTGTGCCGAATAACCTCCGCCTCCCCAATATTCTTCTGCGATGTGCAGGAGGTAGGTGAACGGAAAGAGCGCACTCCATAGCATGAGTGAGCTGTCAGAAAAATAGTTGTTTAGACTGTTCATGAACTCTTCCACGGGCAGACTCCCATTTAGAAATGTGGGTTCCATTCTCCAACAAACTCGTCGGGCGACGACCATGACACTATTGCCCCCGTCGAGGCAGTTTCGGGCGCACTTACTTGGTTTGAAGTTTGTATAGCTTTATTGCGTTTTCTCTCAGGACCATTCGTGCCAGCTCGAGCGCACGTTCGCGGGTGATCTCGCCGTCGTTCATCATTCCCGTCAATGCCAGGGCCAAAGCTTGCCTTGCTGTCGTGTTGGAAAGCCAGGCCAGCTCCGGCCAATCGATCGCGGGTCCAAAAGAAAATGCATCTGTGCCGAAAAGAATCTTGTCGGGATAACTTTCGAGCCAATTGCGCAAGACCTCGCTGAGCGCGCGCGGATACAGGAAAAACGTCTGGGCGGAAAAATCGGCGTAGACATTCGGTTTGCCAAACATTGAGGTTGTCTGACGGGTGAACGGGTAGCCACCGTGGACGAGAACAAAGTTTGTCCTTCTCAACGTAGGATCGTTAAAGGTGGGCTCGAGCAAGAGTGGGTTGCTTCCGGTCGCACGATAGTAGCCACCAGCACCATCAATTGCATGAATGTGAATCGCCAGTCCGAGACGCCCAGCTTCTTGAGCGATATAGTGAAAGATGTAATCTTGAAGTGCTTTGTAATCGGCAGGTGACGGTTCGCCGCCGCTGATGTAACGCGAATACACTAGCCTGGCAGCAGCCTCGTCCGGCTTGCCGAAATCGAGCAGCCGTAAGTAGGCTGCCTCGAATTTCAGAGCAACTACTCCGTTCTGTTTTTGACGCTCGATGGTTGCTGTTACAACCTGCGCCAGATATTGATCCAGCGTGAGCGGCAGGGTCGTCAAACGCGATTCGGAAAGATAGCGCTTCAGCAGCCGTTCTTCTCCCGGGAAAAAGCCAGCATAGTCGTGATTCGAGTTAATGGCTGTCGCATTGCTCAAGGGAAACAAAAACGCATCAACAAATGAAACCCAACGAAATCGCGGGACCGTCAAACCGCGACCCATCGCTACCCGGTTGGCAAACATCGTTTCAATGTTGAGCTGGTCAAGCACCCAGGCCGGAAAGTTTTGACCTTGCTGGCTCAGAACTCGCTTCTTGATAGCCAGTAACTCCTGAACGTGGCTCTCGGACATATCGTTGTAGTTGTAACTGTAGAGCTGTTTCCAGGCACGGATAAATTCCGGGTTTGTTGGGGCAATTCGGATGGGCAAGGGAAATAGCCCGATGGCATCGAGCGGCAGCGCGTCGTATTCATCATCAGGCTTCTCGGCTTCGGCCACGTAGCGTAGTGGGTGAGCGTGATTGTCAACAGCCTTGATGTTATTGATTTCAGAAAGTAGCTCCGGATCGGCGCCGGTTTGGGCCGAAGTTGCGAGTGGTCCAAGAAGTATAAGGGCCAGGATGATTGTGGGGGCGCGACGAATCATTAGTGTCCTCCAGAGACGTTAGCTGTTGGTTCGAATGAAATAGCCTGACCGGTTATACCAGAAGTGTCAACAATACAGTTCTAGTTGAAGTTCATCCGGCTTTTGCGATAAGGTCAGGCGCCTTTGACCGAACCGCTCCGACGGTTGAAAGATCATCAGTCCATGCCTGCCAATTCTTCCCTGCAAACAAAGCCACAATTAGCTCGACGCCTTGGATTATTTGACGCAACCATGATTGTTATGGGCGGCATTATAGGGTCGGGC
>Ga0070708_100000373_pt1 | contig 33889 bp, 32 predicted proteins | sample KBSK5503metaG_FD_65469 | JGI IMG/M metagenome (GOLD analysis project Ga0070708, IMG submission 65469) | Corn, switchgrass and miscanthus rhizosphere microbial communities from Kellogg Biological Station, Michigan, USA - KBS K5-50-3 metaG | ecosystem: Host-associated > Plants > Roots >... | reverse complement strand
AGCCTAGAAGAGTCGCGAAGGGCGGGCCGCCGGCCCGCCCTTCGTTCCATCGGTCCATCCAAGGCCTGATCACCAGCAGAGGGCACAGATGACCGCACAGGGCAAACCGCCGGCGCTGGAGATGCGGGGGGTCACCAAACGCTACCCTGGCGTGCTCGCCAACGACCGGGTCAGCATCGACGTGCGCCGTGGCGAGATCCACGCCCTCCTGGGCGAGAACGGCGCCGGCAAGACCACGCTCATGAATATCCTGTACGGGCTCGTGAAGCCCGACGAGGGTGAGATCCTGCTCAACGGTGAGCTAGCCGAGATCCACTCGCCGCACGACGCCATCGACAAGGGGATCAGCATGGTGCACCAGCACTTCATGCTTGTGCCGGTCCTCACCGTCGCCGAGAACATCCTCCTGGGCGAAGAACCGATGGCCGGTCCGATCTTCCTGGACCGACACGCCGCACACACCCGCATCCGCGAGCTGGGTCGCTTCTTCGGCAGCGAGATCGATCCGGATGCGAAGGTCTCATCGCTCTCCGTGGGATGGCAGCAGCGCGTCGAGATCCTGAAGGCCCTCTACCGAAACGCGGACATCCTGGTCCTCGATGAGCCGACCGCGGTGCTCACTCCGCAGGAGACCAGGGAGATCTTTGGGGTCCTTCGAAAGCTGACCGCCGAGGGCTACAGCATCATCTTCATCAGCCACAAGCTCTACGAAGTGCTCGAGATCGCGGACCGCATCACCGTCCTGCGACGCGGACGGGTCGTTGGCTCGCGGATCCCCTCCGAGACGAACGAGGAGGACCTCGCGGCCCTCATGGTGGGCCGCGACGTGGAGCTCACCGTCGATCGCGGTGGGAGCCATCCCGGTGCCCCGACCCTGAGCGTCGAGAAGCTGGTCGTGAAGGACGATCGCGGCCACGAGGTGGTCCACGGTGTGAGCCTCGAGGTTCGGGCCGGCGAGATCCTGGGGATCGCCGGCGTGGCGGGGAACGGCCAGGAGGAGCTGGTGGAGGCACTGACGGGACTCCGTCGCGTCGCCGCGGGTAGCATGCGGCTCGAGGGTCGGGACATTACCCACGCCTCACCGCGGCACAGGACGGAGGCGGGCATGGCTTACGTGCCCGGCGACCGGCAGCGCTTTGGGCTCGTGCTCAGCTTCCCGGTGAGCGACAACCTGGTGCTGACCACCTACTACCGTCGACCGTTCTCGTCGGGCCTCGCACGCGAGGACGATGCGATCGAGGCCTGGGCCGAGAAAGCCGTCACCGAGTTCGACATTCGTACGCCATCCACCTCGGTCTCGGCCGGAACCCTCTCCGGCGGCAACCAGCAGAAGGTCGTCGTGGCGCGAGAGTTCAGCCGCGATCTGAGGGCCCTGATCCTCGATCAGCCCACCCGCGGCCTCGACGTGGGGAGCATCGAATTCATCCACCGCCAGGCGATCGCCAAGCGCAACCAGGGGACGGCCATCCTCCTCGTCTCCGCCGAGCTCGATGAGGTGCTGGAGCTCTCCGACCGCATCGGGGTAATGTACCGCGGCCAGCTCGTGGCGCTGATGGACGGGCGCGGGGCGAACCGCGAGGAGGTCGGGCTCCTGATGGCGACCGGCGGGCGGGCGGGCGCCGCGGACACAGCCCCGGAGCCGGCCGCATGACCACGCCATCGGCGAAGGCCTCGACCCTCCGGCGCGCCTGGGATCGCGCCTGGTCGGTGAGTGCCATCCCGCTGGGCGCCGTCTTCCTCGCGCTCGTCGTGGGGGCCATCATCATGATCGGCTCCAGTATCTTCGCGACCGGGACCTTCGACCCGACCCTGCCCATCACCGCGTACTCCGCCCTGTTGCAGGGATCGCTGTTCAGCGAACGCGCCCTCGTCTCGACCGCGGTCCACGCCGCGCCACTCGTCCTCGGCGGACTGGCGGTGGGGATCGGCTTCAAGGCCGGCCTCTTCAACATCGGTGCCTCGGGCCAGTTCCTATGTGGCGCCCTCGCGGGCGCCTACATCGGCGCGACGCTCGCTAATGCGCCGGGGATCGAGGCCGTACCGGTCTCGCTGCTGGCAGGCGGGCTGGCGGGAGCCGTCTGGGGGTTCATCCCCGGGGCGTTGAAGGCGTGGCGCGGCGCCCACGAAGTCGTGACGACCATCATGCTCAATTACATCGCGGCCACCCTGATCGCCTACCTGATCGTTGGGCCGCTGGGCGCCAAGGGCTTCAGCTTTGCGCGGACCGGGGACACCGGGAACGCGAGCCTTCCCATCCTCATCGGCGACGAGGGTCACCTTGGCCTGCTGATCGCGCTCGTCGCGGTGCCCCTCGCCTGGTGGCTCCTCTGGCGCAGCACCCTTGGCTTCGAGATCCGGACCGTCGGGGCGAACCCGAGCGCGGCGCGCTATGCCGGGATGCGGCCCGGACTCCTCATCGTCTTCACGATGTCCGTGTGCGGCATGCTCGCCGGCCTCGCGGGGGCCGGCGAAATCTTGGGCATCAGCCACTTCATGAATGCCTCATACGGCACCTCCATCGGCTTCGATGGCATCACAGTCGCCCTCCTCGGGCGGGCCCACCCGTTCGGCATCCTGGCCGCGGCGCTGCTCTTTGGGATCATGCGAGCGGGCGAGGGACTGATGCAGATCTCCACCGGCATCCCCGTCGAGATCATCGACGTCGTCCAGGCGGTGATCCTCCTCTTCCTGGCCGCCGACGTCCTGGTGCGGCGCCTGCTGCGCGTGCGGGCTGCGCGCGTGGCGGTTGACGAGCTCCAGACGGTGACGCGCTCGTACGGCGAGCAGGCGGTCCGCTGATGGAGGTCCTCTACGGCATCCCGGTCCTGGGCGTCTTCATCCAGCTCATCGCCTACCTCGTCCAGGTGATCCCGCCCTTCGGATTCATCATCCTGGGCTCGGCGACGCCACTTGCCCTGGGCGCACTGTGCGGGATCATGAACGAGCGTTCAGGGATCGTGAACATAGGCATCGAAGGGACAATGCTCACCGCCGCGTTCTTCGCGTTCCTGGTCGCAGCCGCGGTCAACGCGGCCTTCCCGGCTGACCCGATCGGCCTCTTCAGCGCCACCCCCGCGCTGGTTGTCGGAGTGCTGGCCGGCATCGTGACCGGGGTCCTGGTCTCGGCCCTCCACGCATGGCTCTCGATCACCGTGCGCGCGGACCAGATCATCAGCGGCACGATCATCAACATCGCCGGCCTGGGCTTCACCAGCTACCTGAACCGGCTGATCATCGGCCCCAATCCGCGCGCTGGCGCCGGCATCTTCTCCCCGATCGAGGCGCTGAGCGGCCAAACCTCGATCCCGGTCGTGGGCTGGATCATCGACATGTTCCTGAAGAGTGGACCGATCGCCACGACGATGATCCTCTTCGTCATCGGCCTGCAAATCATGATCTTCCGATCGCGCTGGGGACTGCGGACGCGAGCCGTCGGGGAGCACCCACGGGCGGCCGACACGGTGGGGATCGATGTCATCGCGCTGCGCTACCGCAATGTCCTCGTCGGCGGCATATTCGCGGGGCTGGCGGGCGCCTACTTGACCCTGGAGGCCAACAGCTCCTTCCAGAACGGGATGACCGCGGGGAGGGGCTTCATCGCGCTGGCGTGCGTCATCTTTGGCCGATGGACGCCGATCGGTGCGTTTGGCGCCGCTCTCCTCTTCGCGACGTCCGACGTCCTCGGCTCGGTCGTCCAGCTACGGCCTCCAACCGGTGACCTTGCCCAGCTGGGCTCGATCCTGCACGCGATCCCGGCCGAGGTGTTCAGCGCACTCCCCTACATCGTCACAATCATCGTCGTCGCCGGCGTCGTCGGACGCAGCGTGGCTCCGGCAGCTGTGGGGCAGCCCTACGAGAAGGAGTCGAAGGCGACGTAGCGGCTACCCCGCCTCCTGCGCCTCGAGGGGGTGCGGTACGGGTGGGACCCGGAGCAGGTCGACCGACAGACCCGCCGCGGCGAGGTCGGCAACCACTGGGGCGGCATCGTACTCGACGGTCCGGAATCCCACAGCCAGGTCCGGCTGACCGATGTAGATCACCGCGTACCGCGCGTGTGCGTGCGCGCCGCAACCGACGGAGCCGACGGCCACGAAATGCGACTGGCCGACGAGCTTGTGCACGGTCTCGTGCGTGTGCCCGAACAGGAAGAGGTCGTCGCCCTCGTCGCTGGCGATCCGCGCGAAGGTGCGCGATGGTCGGTCGGCCCAGAGGTACTCGCTGGCTCGGATCGGCGTCCCGTGGAAGACGAAGGCGCTTCGACCGTCGACCGTCTCCCGGCGTGTCAGCGGCAGCTGCCGCAGCCAGGCCCGGTGATCCTCGTCGGTGACGCGCGTCGTCCACGCCAGGGACGCCCGGCACTCGGCCTCCGCCAGCGGGGTGGCGCAGATCACGCCCGACTGCTCCCGCTCCATCCCGACCGCCTCGTCCCAATTGCCCTGGACCGTCGGGATCTCCAGCCGCCGGACCTCGGCGACCACCTCGTTGGGATGCGGTCCACGGCCCACGAGATCGCCGGTGCACCAGATGGCATCGCAACCGATCGAAGAGATGTCGTCGAGCACGGCGCGCAGAGCCGGCATGTTGGCGTGGATATCTCCGAGCACGGCGATCCGCATGGCGCCGATTCTAGGGAGCGCAGCGTCCCGAGTGCACGCGTACGCGCATGGTCCTTTCGGCCGAGGGAACGCTAGCTGGCCGTGGCCATCTCGTACGGCGCCGCGACGAGGCTGACGCGGCCCGCTACCGTGCGCGCCAGCTCGCGCATCGCCTGGCCGGCGCGCGAGGTGTCGCCGCCGGGGTACTGCGGCGATGTGATCGGTACTCCCGCATCACCGCCGGTGCGGACGCCCGGCTCGAGCGGGATGAGGCCCAGCACGTCGAGCTCCAGCTCGCGGGCGATCTTGGCGCCGCCTCCGGAGCCGAAGATGTCGTGCTCGTGGCCGCAGTCGGGACAGATGAAGGCGCTCATGTTCTCCACCACGCCCAGGGTCCGCACGTTCACCTTGGTGAACATGGCGATCGCCTTGCGGGCGTCCGTCAGCGCGACCTCCTGTGGGGTGGTGACGATCACGGCGCCGGTCAATGGGATGAGCTGGCTGATGGAGAGGGCGGCGTCGCCGGTCCCGGGCGGCAGGTCGATGACCAGGTAATCGAGCTCGCCCCACTCGACGTCGCGCAGAAACTGCTGGATCGCCGAGTGGATGAGCGGCCCGCGCCAGATGACCGGCGCATTCCCGGTCAGGAAGTACTGGATGCTCATCATCTTCACGCCGTGGCTGACGACCGGGTTGACCCGGCCACTCGCGCCGGTGACGTGAGCGCCCATGGTGCCCATCATGAGTGGCACGTTCGGCCCGGTGATGTCGGCGTCGAGGAGTCCGACCCGCGCGCCGTCACGCGCGAGGCTGACCGCGAGGTTGACGGCGATCGTGGTCTTCCCGACGCCTCCCTTGCCGGAGGCCACCGCGATCGTGTTGCGAACGCCGGGGATCAGATCCGCAGCCGGTCCACCAAAGCTGCGCTTGACGTTGCTCGCCCAGTCGACCTTCACCGTCTCCGCGCCAAGGCCCTCCATCTCGGTGACGATCTCGTCCTCGATCTTCGCCTTCAACGGGCAGGCTGGAGTCGTGAGCTCGACGGTGAGCGCCACGTGCGGGCCGGTGATCTCAAGGTTCTTAATCATCCCCAGTGAGACCAGGTCACGGCCGATCTCCGGATCCTTGACCCGTCCCAGGGCGACCATGATGTTCTCGTTCGTCAGCTGGTCAGCCATGCGCGACGCTTTGCGTCCTTTCGGTCATTGAGCATTTGGGCGCTGATGGTGGTCGCCCCGAGCCTAGCAGAGGCACGCGGCAACTTGAGTCTACAAGTGTTGAGTCCGATGCGCCTTCAGGGAAGGCCGTCGAACAGGTCGCGCTCCGCTGGAGTCGATCCACCGGCCGGCACGGCGATCCGGTTGCGGGCCAGCCGATACGATTCGGTCGCCAGGAACTGCTCACGTGCTGCGGGAGGCCACCCGGCGAAGGGCCCCACCGAACCGGTCTGGGACACGTGGCTTGCGATTGCGGCCAGCTTGAGTCCCGCCATCTCACCGAGCTCGATGGTCAGTGTTTCGGTCCCATCCGGCGAGCCGTAGCCGTCAATGAGTTCCGGCCCGCCTATGGCGGCAACCTGTTCGGCGGGCACCACGAGCTCGTAGAGCTTCGCGGCACGCCAGGCGACCTGGTCCTCCTCGATGTCGTCCTCGTATTCGAGCGGTTGGCCGGCTCGCTCGAACGCGAGGCGCACCGCAGCACCCAGGACGGAATGGTCGGCGTCGCCGGTGACCCCATCGGTGCCGAAACTGATGATCACCTCAGGGCGGTGCATCCGGATCGGCTCCACGATGCGCGCGACGAGCTCGTCGAGGTTGACCGATGACAGCTGGTCTTCGGCATAGTCGAGCATCCGCAGCACGCGGACGCCCAGGATCGAGACGGATCGGCGCATCTCGTCCTCGCGGACCGTGTCGAGGTTGCGCCACAGGATCGGGCCGAACTTGGGGTCCCGATTCTTCCCGCCGGGCGCCGGGGGCTTATCGGCCAGGCGATGGTCGAAGAAGCCGCGGGTGGCGCACACCACCACCACGTAGGCGCCCATCGCCGCGGCGGTTGCGATCGCGCCCCCGAATCCGAAGGCTTCGTCGCCTGGATGGGCGACGACGACCATCAGGCTGCGGGCAGGATTGCGCTCCCGAATCGGTCGCCAGATCGAGGACACGGCCGGGAGTCTAGCAGTCTAGACCTCGACTTCGAGGGCGATCGCGGCCTGGCCGTTCCCGCCGGCGAGGTCCTGCCGAGTGGCCTCGATGGGTGGTGCCGGATCGAGGAAGCTCGCCCGATGGGCGGTCTCGATTGCCCGCTCCACTTCCTCGATGGACATCATCTCGTTGCGCAAGACGAGCGCGATCTGATCGCGAAGATAGGAGCGGAGCATCTCCGGTCCATCGGTCGAGAAGGCGAACGGAACCTCGTGGTCGATGAGGCGACGGAGGATCTGGCGCAGCTCCGCCAGATCGCGAACGACCCGCGTGTTTAGATTGGAGGCGGGACAGACCTCCAGGACGATCCCACGCTCGCGAAGCAGCGCCATCACCGTGGAGTCCTGCGTGCTCTTCACGCCGTGGCCGATGCGCGTCGGGTCGAGCGCTTCGACGGCCTCCCGAACCTCCTCCGGTCCGCCCGTCTCGCCGGCGTGCACCGTCACGCCTAGCCCTGCCCGCCGGCAGGCAGCAAACGTATCGGTATAGTCCGCGAACCGGAAGCCAGGGACGATTGGTCCTGCGATGTCGACCGCGATCACGCCGCGGTCGCGCCAGGCGATCGCCTTGGCCGCAATGATCTCGTTGAGCTCCTGGCTGAAGGCGCGGTCGAGACAGAAGATCAGGCCCGCGCGCACCTGCGGGTACTCCAGGACGGCGCGGTCCATGCCGCGTACCGCGGCCGCGATGATGTGGTCGAGATCCTGTTCGCCGCCCCGATTGCGCTTCATCGGGTTGAAGCGCAGCTCGAGGCGCGTCACGTTGCTCTTGCGGTAGGCGCCGCCGATCACTTCGTACACGCTGCGCTCGACGGCGATGGGGCTCGACTGGATCAGCTCGGTCCAATGGAAGAGGTCGAGGTAGGCCTGGAACGAGCGGCGACGGCGGGCAGTGATGAGCTCTCGGAAGGCCCAGTAGTCCTTCGTCGGCAGCCGGATCCCCTGCGCATGTGCGATCCCCCACATGATTGCCGGCGTGACCGCCGCTCCGAGGTGAACATGAAGCTCGGTCAGCGGCGTTCGGGGATCAATCCAGGGTCGCGGCATGCTCCAGCTGGCGTGCGTTTGGCCGAGTGTACCAGCGGCGGGCGGCGCCGCGTGACGGCTGCCCGGAGGCGTCCGCTCAAGCTCTGCGCCATCGGCCTGCGATAGAATCGCCGCGCCATGGACTTGAAGGCCATCATCGAGTGGATCGGCCACAACACCGGCTATTTGCTTGCCTACGGATACCCGTACATGGCCGCGGGATCGGCCCTGGCCTACGTGCTCTGGCTGGTCATCGGCTACTTGCGGGTCAGCCAGGTCGGACTCCCGGCCGTGGACGAATCGATTGGCCCGGTGCTGCCGCTGCCCGCTGCTGCAGAGGGTGCCATGGCCCGCCCACGCGGTGTCCCGTACTGTCCCACCGATCGCCTGCAATTCCCGGTTGAGGCGCGCTACTGCCCTCGCTGCGAGGGCGACCTCCTCGTCGATTGCTCCAACTGCGGGACGACGATCCGCGCCGCCGACGAGTCGTGCTACCGGTGCGGGACCCGCCATCCGCTGGCGCTGGAGGACGAGGAGGCCTGAGCGGACTTCCCGAGCCGTCTACCGTCAGCTCTACGGCTTGAAGACCGAGGCCACGTAGGCCCGGATTGCGCGCAGGTTCGGCTCCTGGATCCAGCCGCGGCCGGTGCCGAATTCGATCCCCGAGAAGGTGGCGTACGCCGGTGGCGCCAGGACGCGCGTCACGAGCGTGGCGCCGGCGCTGCGCCGTGCGAGCTCGAAGAGTGTGGGGAACTGGGCCAATGGTAGGTCGGTCTTCATCGAGTGCAGGGCGCCGAGGAGGCTCAGGAAGTTAATCTTGGTCTCGGGATTGACCATCTTGCGCACGATGGCGGCCATGATCTGCTGCTGGCGCGCGTCGCGGTCGTAGTCGCTCGTAGTGTGGCGGCTGCGGGCGTATTTCAGAGCGACGGCGCCGATCATGTGGTGCGGTCCGGCCCCGATGCGAAGCTGGATCGACGGGTCGTAGATCGTGACCGGCACCCGAACGTCGATGCCGCCAATGGCGTCCACCAGCGCCGCAAAGTCGCTCATGTTGATCTCGACGTAGTAGTCGATCGGGACGCCGAAGGTCTCCGTCATGGCCCGCTTCATGGCCTTCTCCCCCAGGGCATCGGCGATCCCATTCACCTTCTCGCGCCACACGCCGCCATTGCCCAGCGGCACGTCCACTACGTCGCGCGGCAGCGACGTCATCGAGACGCGCTCATGGGCGGCATCCACGCTGAGCAGGATGATCGAGTCGGTTCGGTAGGTGGGGCTCCGCGCCAGCCGGGCCGGGTTGGTGTCGGTCCCAAGGACAAGCAGCGTTACGCGCCGAGTGAGCAACGCGGGCTCTGGCGTCGGCTGCGGCGTGGGCGTCGCCGTCGGAGCTGCCGTCGGTGAGACCGTCGGCGCAATCGACGGCGTCGGGGTCGACGTCGGCCCGAGCGATAGGGGCGACTGGCCCGCGGCCACGCAGGCGGCAATCAGCCCCGCGACCAGCAGGATGACGGTCGGGATAAGAACGACTGGGCGCACGATGAAGCGGCTCGCGACAGACATAGGGCGGGATGATACCCGCTGTCACGGTCGGGACGATACCCGCTGCTAGGCTGGCGGTGTGCGTACGCGTGAGGTGCAGATCCCCAAGACCGAGGTTCGGGGGATCTTCGATCTGACAGATGCCTGCCTGCGCTTCGCCGAGGAAGCGGCCGGCGGCGAGGATGGGCTGCTCAACGTGTTTGCACCGCACGCCACGGCCGGGATCGTGATCATGGAGCTCGGCTCCGGAAGCGAGCTCGACCTGCTCCGGACGCTCGATCGGCTGCTACCGCGCGATGATCGTTGGCAGCACCAGCACGGGTCCGCGGGCCATGGGGCCGATCACGTCCTGCCGCTGCTCGCCGCCCCATCGCTCACGATCCCGGTGGTGGGCGGCCAGCTGGCGCTGGGGATCTGGCAGTCGATCGCGCTCCTCGACCCCAATCCCGACAACCGCGAGCGGCGGGTCCGGTTGAGCTTCGTCGCCGGGTAGCTACCGGCCCGGCGCCATTGCGCCAACCTGCACCGTCACCCGCGTCGGGTCCGATGTGGGCTCGTCGCAGGCGTAGCCGCGACAGACGTAGGCGGTCGCCAGGTCATCCCGCGGCAGCTTCCCTTCGAAGATCGGCCAGGACCGAGTGGCGTCTCCCGGGGCGATCCCGGCGATGACCAGGTTCGGCGCGTATGGCTGGGCGGCGGCCCGCCGAAGGGCGCTCCCTGCCCGATCCCCGGGCTCCGCGGCGATGACGGCGTCGACCGGGGTGGAGAGCGCTCGGTCGACGACGGACAGCATCCGGCCAAAGGCCGATGGCTGACGGTCCAGACCGCCCGCCACGACGCCCAGGATCGATCGCGCGCGGCGGTCCAGATCCGCCTCCCCCGTGAGGAGCGCGAGCTTCAGCAGCACGTCTGCCGCGACCGCATTCCCGGATGGCGTGGCCCCGTCCACGACCGAACGAGGGCGCGCCACGATGGCATCGTGCTCCCCGGAGGTGTCCCAGAAGGCACCCGAAGCGTCATCCCAGAAGTCGGACACCGCCCGCTGGATCAGGCGACGGGTCAGCTCGAGATCGTCGGCCCGGCCGAGTGCGCCGTGAAGGGTGAGGAATCCATCGGCGAGGCACGCGTAGTCCTCGAGAAAGGCCGGGGTGTGCGCTTCGCGGTTGCGGGCGGTGCGCCACAGCCGGTCGCCGTCGCGGAGGAGGGTGCCGCGCACGAAGCCACCGAGTGCATCGGCCGCTTCCAGGTATCGGTGATGGTCGAGGGTCAGACCTGCCTCGGCCAACGCCCGCAGGGCGAGGCCATTCCAGGCAGCGATCGCCTTGTCGTCGCGTGCGGGCCGAATCCTGCGGCTGCGCGCATCGAGGAGCGCCGCCCGCGCCACGTCGAGCAGGTCGGCTGGTGGCGCTGGGCCCACGACCGACAGGACCGTCCGACCCTCCCAGTTGCCCTCGGCGGTAAGGCCCCAGTAAGCGACCAGTACGCCAGCCTGTGCATCCTCGAGGCCGGCATCACGGAGAACCGCACTGAACTCGTCGTAGCTCCAAACGTAGAACCGCCCCTCCTCGCCCTCGCTGTCGGCGTCGAGTGCGGACGCAAGGCCGCCGTCCGACGTCGCCAGCTCGTCGAGCATGAAATCGAGCGTGGAGATGACAATCGCCCGATATCGCTCCTCGCCCGTCGCGCGGTATGCCTCGAGATAGGCGTGCGCAAGCTGCGCGTTGTCGTACAGCATCTTTTCGAAATGCGGCACGAGCCATATGGCATCCGTCGCGTAGCGTGCAAATCCGCCCCCCAGCTGATCGTGGATGCCGCCGGCCGCCATGCGGTCAAGCGTCGTGGTGACCATCCGCAACACGGCCGGGTCTCCACCACGTCGCCACATGCGAAGGAGGAACTCCAAGGTCATCGGTGCTGGGAACTTGGGAGCACCCCCGAACCCGCCGTTGCGTCCGTCAAAGGCGGCGGTCAGACGGGCCACCGCCGCGTCGAGCTGCGTGAGCTCGGGTTCGGCTCTGCCCGGCGGCACCTCGAGCTGCTCGCGCAGGTGGGCGGCGAGCATCCCGCCCTGGCCCACAACCTCGGCGCGTCGCGTGTGCCACGCGTCGGCGACCGCCGCCAGCACGCGCGGGAACGACGGCATCCCATGCCGATCGTCAGGTGGAAAGTAGGTCCCGCCGAAGAATGGCTGGAGCTCGGTCGTGAGGAAGACGTTCAACGGCCAGCCGCCGGAGCCCGTCATCGCCTGCACCGCCGCCAGGTAGACGTCATCGAGGTCGGGCCGTTCCTCGCGGTCAACCTTGATCGCCACGAACTCGCGATTCATGAGCTCCGCGGTCGCCGGGTCCTCGAACGACTCGCGTTCCATCACGTGGCACCAATGGCAGGCGGCGTACCCGATCGACAGGAAGATCGGCTTCTCCTCGGTACGGGCACGCCCCAGCGCCTCAGGACCCCACGGGTACCAGTCCACCGGGTTGTGGGCGTGCTGCTGCAGGTATGGGCTCGTCTCGAGCGCCAGCCGGTTGGTATGCGGATTGGCGTCGGACATACGGGCTACAGCGCCTCGAGGCGGGCCTCGGCCTTCGCACCCGGCTCGCGCTCAGCCGCGAACTGCTCGTGGTAGAGCTTGGCGTAGAGCCCCTCGTGGCGCAGCAGCTCCGCATGCGTGCCGCGCTCCACGATGCGACCGCGGTCGTAGACCAGGATCATGTCGGCGCGCAGGATCGTCGAGAGACGGTGGGCGATGGCAATCGTGGTGCGCCCTTCCATGAGGCGGGCCAGCGCGCCCTGGATCAGGCGCTCGCTCACCGTGTCGAGGGCCGAGGTCGCCTCGTCGAGGACCAGGATCCGCGGGTTCTTCAGGAGCACTCGCGCGATTGCCACGCGTTGCTTCTCGCCGCCGGACAGCTTGTAGCCACGCTCCCCGACCACGGTGTCATATCCCTCGGGGAGCTCCATGACGCGGTCGTGGATCGCCGCGGCGCGCGCGGCCGCCTCGACCTCGTCCATCGTCGCATCGGGCTTCGCATACCGCAGGTTCTCGAGGACCGTGTTGTGAAAGAGGTAGGTCTCCTGGGTGACGACGCCGATGTTGCGACCGAGGGACTCGAGCTGCACGCGGCGGACATCGACGCCATCGATCAGCACCGCGCCGGAATCGACGTCGTACAGGCGCGGGATGAGGTAGGTGGTTGTGGTCTTGCCCGCACCGGACGGTCCGACGAGGGCCACGAGCTGTCCGGGCTCCGCCATGAAGCTGATGTCGGCGATCTCGAAGGGGTGCAGCGGCACGGCCACGGCACGACCCTCCGCCTCGGCCTCGGCGGCCTCGGCGCGCGCGGCGAGCTGTGTCGCGCTGGGCGGATAGTGGAACGCCACCCGGTCGAAGCCAACCTCGCCACGCATGGTTGCCGGGTCGAGCGCCACGGCATCAGGCGCATCGGCGATCTCCTGGGGCATCTCCAGGTACTCGAAGATCCGGTCGAAGAGCGCCAGGGCACCCTGGATCTCGACCTGAACGTTCAGCAGCTGACCGAGCGGGAAGAAGAGCCGGCTCTGGAGTGTGGTGATGGCGACGATCGTGCCAATCGAGATGTGGGTGTCGCCGCCGATGATCAGCGAGCCGGCGAGCAGGTACACGAACGCCGGCAGGATCGAGAAGAACGTCCCGATCAGCGCGAAGAACCAGCGGCCGATCATCTGCTGGCGGATCTGGAGCTCACCGAGCCGTTGCGACTCGCTGCTGAATCGCTCGATGCTCGCCTCTTGCTGGCCGAAGGTCTTAGACAGGAGGATCCCCGAGACGGAAAGGGATTCCTCGGTGATGGCACTCACCTCGGCGAGCGATTGCTGGGTGAGCGTCGAGATGCGGCGCCGGACCTTGCCGACTCGGAACGTGATGTAGGCAAAGATCGGCAGCATCCCCAGCGAGAGAGCGGTGAGCCGCCAGTCGAGGATGAGCATCGCGACGATGGTGGTGGCCACCGTCGCAAAGTTGGCGAGAAGAGAGCTCGCGGTATCGGTCACGACCGACTGCACGCCGTTGACGTCGTTGCCGATCCGGCTCTGGATCTCCCCGGTGCGCGTCTCGGTGAAGAAGCGGAGCGGCATCCACTGCAGGTGGCTGTAGAGCGCCACGCGCAGGTCGTTCATCACCCGCTGCCCAACGACGTTTGACATGTACGACTGCCAGACCCCGATGAGGCTGGTAACGATCGGCAGCACGATCATCAGCCCGCATTGCAGGTAGAGGAGACTCAGGTCGCGAGGCCCGGTCAGGTTGTCGATGACCAGCTTGAGCAGAATGGGGTTGACCACGCCGATGGTGACGCTGACCAGGATGGCGACCGCGATCAGCGCGAGGCGCCGCCGGTACGGCGCGAAGAAGGAAACGATCCGGCGCAGAGTCGTCCCGGCCGTCCCCGGTCGACGCTCGAGGTTCGGCTCCTCGCCCCAGTGGCGTCCGCCGCGCATCATCGGTCTGGCATCGAGCTAGGTCAGCAGGATCGAGAGAAACGACTGGGCGGCCGCCATCCCGACCGCCTCCCCGCTCTCGCGCGCACGGTCGCGGACGCGCGTCTCGACCGCCTCCCAGTCGCTTATCTGGCTCGCGTGGCAGCGCAGCGCAGCGAGCGCGACCTCGAGGCAATCGGCGACGTCGATCCACAGGTTCGTGCGCTCAACGCCCGCCACGAGCACCTGGCGCACCTTCCATGGCTCGAGCCCCTCCTCGATCAGCTCGGGGAAGTTCAACCGGTCGCGCGCGGCCGGGTAGACGGCCGACAGCGTCGCCTCGCCGGTCGCCAGGTGATCGGGATGGGCGATGAACGGGTTGCCGTCGCTGCGCCGCTGCGGATTCTGCGCGATCACCAGCTCGGGGCGCAGGCGCCGGATCTGGCGGGTGATGTCGCGTCGTAGGTCGAGCGAGGGGGTCAGGTACCCATCCGGATAACCCAGGTGCACGATCTCCCCGACTCCCAGCACGTCGGCCGCCGCCCGCTGTTCCGCCACGCGCGTCGCGGCCAGCATCTCAGGTGTCATGGCCGGGTCTTCGGTCCCCTTCGCACCGTCGGTCGTGACGACGTAGTCGACGCTGACACCCAACCCGACGAGCTTGGCGATGGTCGCAGCGGCGCTGAACTCGGCGTCGTCGGGGTGGCTGAAGATGACGAGCGCCCGCTCCAGCGGCGTGATCAGCTCGTCGCGTTCCAATTCAGTCATATGGCGCATCGTATCGCGATTGGCCGCCACGCCCGTTCAGGCGCAGGGGAGTGACCGAGGGCCACCCGTCGTCCGCCGCTCCCGGCGGAGGTCGCCACGGGTGTCGAGCGCGGTGAGCGTGCGGGCGATTGACCCTCCGTCGATCCGCCGCGCATACTGCCCGGGAGTATGCAAACCGAGGACCCGCCGGTCCATTTCCGGCACAGCTATACGAAGGCTCGCCGGAAGCTTCTAAATCGGCTCAGCCGGATCGAAGGCCAGGTTCGAGGGATTCGGCGCCTCGTCGACGGAGAGGCGTATTGCCTCGACGTCCTCCAACAGGTCGAGGCCATGACAGCTGCCGCAGACCAGGTGGCACTCCTAGTGCTGGAGGACCACATCGACGGCTGCCTTACGCACGCCATTGCGACCGGGGAGGGCGAGCCGTACGTCGCCGAGGTGATGGAGGTCGTACGCCGTGCCATCGGCCGTCGAGGAGCGCGACGGGCGGCCGTCGGCCCCGCGAGGCCCAGCGGATCGGGGTCCCCAGGGCCTGAGACATCAGGCTGGGGACGCGAAGGGGGAGTGCCGCAGGGGGGAACCACGACACTCCCGCGATGAGTGTACGCCGCAGTCAACGAGGTTGCGACTCATTCTCCGAACATCGTGAGCTGCTCGCCGCCTCGTTCGATCAGCGGGTCGAGACCGAGGACCGGCTCGAGCCAGTCGAGGCTCGCCCCGTCGCGCGCTGCGAGCGTCTCGAGGTGCTGCCATTTCAGGAAGTGCCAGTTCTGGCGCTCCACCTCGCCGCGCAACCACGGCGAGCGATCCAGCTTCAGGCGCACGAGCTCTGTGCGTTCCGCCGGGAAGACCAGGAAGCGCGCCTGCTGTTCGCTGGGAGGGATGGCTCGGCCGCGGCGCAGGATGGCCTCGCCGAGCATCGCCGTCCATTCCACCTCGAGCAGGAATGCCAGCCGTCCACGCAGGTACCAGATCTCGTCGACATCGCTCAGCGGCTCGGTCGGGCCACGGATCACCAGCGGCAGATAGACCCGCCGCTCGCCCTCCGCCATTCGGTCGACGAGCGGCTCACCTGCGGTGCGCTTGTCGTGTTCACGGCGGCTGATCCAGACCTTCAGGCCCAGGCGGTGCCCGTAATCGGCGAGGAGCGCGAGGATGCGCGCATGGTCTTCAAACCGTCCGGCGAGCTGATCCTCGGTACGCAGCTGCCCACGCTCCCCGACGCGGGCATAGGCATTCAGACAGGCCCGGACCAACTCCTCGTCGGGGGCCGCCAGGCCCGGAAAGAGGCGATAGATCCGATCGAAGTAGGCGGCCTCATCGAGGCGGCCGGCGGTCGACAGGATGGAGAAGGTCGACCACTCCACCCGGTCGGCGAGCGGCTGCTCGGCGAGGTCTGGGGCACGCAGCCACCAGAGGGGTCGCTCGCCTTCGCCAAGGCGCACGAGCGAGGGATGATCGTCACGCCAGAGCTCTTCGCGCAGGAGGGTGGCGAGCATCGCGGCGCCGCCCGCCGACCGGTCGAGGCGCGCGTCCGGAGGCACCCCCAGCTCGCCGGCCTCGCGGCCTTCCTCGGCCACGGCCTCGTCCTCCCCGCCCGAGGCCGCCCGTGGCATGGCGATGCGCCGAAGCAGCCCGGTGCGCTGCAGCTCAGTCAGGATGGCGGCCAGCAGGCGCATGAGCCCGACCGGCTCGCCTCGATCCTGAAGCAGCGAGGTAGCGGCGCGATCGACGGCCGCCGCCAGCTCCGGGTAGGTGAGATGGCCCGCATCGGCTCCGAGGCGAAGCGGAGCGGGGTTCACCGCCTCGCGCAGCCGATCCTCGGCGGACGGGCGCCGAAAATGCAGGGTCACCGCATCGCCGGAGCGGCGCGACTCGCGATGGAGCACCGTGTGCAGGTCGAGGCCGGCGCCGGCCGCCGCGACAGCCACCGAGAGCATGCGATCCGGCTCGTCTCCTTCAACGACGACGTTGAACCAGCCTCCCGGATGGAGCGCACCCGCCGCCGACGCGATCGCGTGGCGCAGTGAGGTCGCTTCTGCGGCCTCGGCCCGGGCGCCGGTCGCGCCGAAGAGGGGCTCCAGTCGAAGCGTCTCCGCCGCCTCGCGGCCAATCAGCCAGGCGGTGGCCAGATATTCGAACGAGAGCTCATCGACGTTCGCCGGTGCCGGGACCGTGCCCAGCACGAAATCGATCCCATCGGCGGGCAGGTACTGGCCGACGACGGCCGGCCGGGATCGAACCCACAGGACGTTCGCCGAGCTCATTCCGCCCAGGTCATCCAGGTCGACCGCGAACCGCGCCTGCCGGCGATCTCGACCCAGTGCGGCGATCGCCGTCCGCACGTCGCGGAAGGAGGATTCGAAGAGGCGCCACGCGTTCACCTCGCGCTGATGACGGGAGGCGGGCTGGCGAACGTGGCCATTGGCGATGCGCAGCGAGGCGACCCGACCCGGATAGCCGTTCAGGCGACTCGCCGGCAGCAGACATGCGGCAAGGGCAAGTCGAAAGACAGCGGAGAGTGCCGGATCGCGAAGCTCCGCATCGATCTTGGACGCGATCGTCGACAGTGCGTAGAGGTTGCGCGGCGTATAGAGCGCGATCAGCTCATCGGCCAGTTCGTGGCGCCCATCCAGGATCGGGAATCGGTCGCGGAGCACCTGGACATGCGGTCCCTCGCGAACGTCGGTGGCTGCGCCGGTTGAGGCGGGCTCGGGATGCACCGTCGAGAAGTAGCGGGGGCCGATCTCCATGGCCGTCGCCGCCCCAGACTCGCCGAGAGGCAGGTCCACCTCGGCCCGATCCGGGGGCGGCGGGCCACCCGCCTCCCCGATCGGCGGCACGGGATCCTCGTAATCGGCAACCTCGCCGGTCAGACCGATCGGTGCCGGTGGAAGGTCGTCCTCGACTTCGGTCGGGTCCGGCGCGGGAGGCGCCGACTCGACGGGCGCCGGGCGATCGATTCCGAGCTTGGCGAGGTCGACTTCGTCGACCGGGGCGACGCGCTCCTCGGGGCCGCCGACGCTGATGTCACAGCTCGGGCACCGGTACACCTTGCGACCCGGAGCGTCGGCGTCGCGTGGCCAGATGTACTGCTCGCCGACGACCAATCGACGGCAGGCCGCACAGCGAGTCGCGTAGAGCTCCTCGATATGCTGGCGGAGCGGCACGTCCACCCGACGCGAGGCAGCCAGCTGGGCGAAGGCGGCGTCGAGTGCCGCGGGGTCGGGCGCGAGCAGGAATGCCTGCGCCGCGAGCTGCGCGAAGGGACTTGGATCGGCGGCGATGGCGCGCATGCCATTGGCGATGGCGCGGCGGGCGGTCCAGCCCGTCCCTGCCCACGGGTCGAGGACCGTGTCTCCGGGTGATGCGAATGCGGTGAGCTCCGCATCGAGGATGTTGTCAGCGGGCGCCGGGAAGTAGCGCTCCAACAGGGCGAGGCCTGGGAGCCGGCGAGGGAGGACGACATGGTCCAGGCTCCTTCGCTCGGCCTCGCTCAATCAACACCTACGGTTCTTCGAGCAGCTCTTCCTCGAGCTCGGGCTCGGATGAGAATTCCGGAAGGCTGGTGTCGAGCTCCTCGACCTCCTCGGTCTCCTCCTCGTACTCCTCGCTCTCTTCCTCGTCATCGTAGCGGAGCGCGGTGCCCTTCATGTACGGTCGGACGTCGCTCCCGCGGCCGCTCGTGCTCCCTGGGAACGAGACCTTTCCGAAATTCGCGGCGTGGGCAAAGGTCTCTCGGATAATGACCCGCACCTCGTCGCGAGCGACGATCGTGATCGCCGCCTCGTATCGGTTCCCGCCGTTCATGAGCTTGACGAGACGACTGCCGACCCGTGGCTCGACCTGGCCGATCTCGACCTCCCCCACCATCGCCATGAGGTGATCGCCCGAAACCTTGAGCGTCACCTGGTCACCGGGGGAGAGCGGTGCCAACGTGTCCCGTGCTGCGAGGTTGATGAGTCGCGCATGCCCCGTCTTGCCCATCTCCTCGATGAAGACGGCGGCTGGCGCCTTCTCCGGCTTCCCGTCACCGGAGAGGTCTCCTGATGCCTGGTTGGCCACGAGCAGTCGCAGTCGTTCCAGGTTTCGCTCTGCGATCCGATTCGTGTTATCGCGGGCGAGCGCCGATTCGTAGGCGTCGAGCGCTTCGGCGTGGCGGCCAAGCTCGGCGAGTGCCTTGCCGAGGCGGTTGTAGCCATCGGTGTCCGGCCCCAGCTCGATGAGCTGTTGATTGGCCTCGACAGCAGCCTCCCATTCCCCTCGCGTGGCGTGGCTGATGGCAAGGTCGGCGAGCTGGCGTCGCTGCCGGTTGGCGACGTCGCTCTCAGAGATCGTCATGCTGAGCTCCCGTCTCGGGATCCAGTGGTCGGGATTGGGCGTGCCTTCGGGCAAGGGCTGGCCCGGGCCAAAGGCGCATTGTTGTAGCACCGCCCCGGAGGCCTGTCAACGCGAGCATCGGAGCGGGCTCGACCGACCTCAGCCGCGGTGCAGAAGCAGCGCGACTAGCAGGCCCAGCACGGCCAGGCTCCCGAACTCAATCGCGACCGCGCGGGCCCGGGCACCGCCCTCCAGCGCCTCGGCCGCTCCGCCCCAGGTGTAGAAGGCGAGCGCGATGATGGCTGGACCAACCACGCCCTGCAGGTTCAGGAGCGCAACCGCCGCGCCAACCTGAGCCACCGCGAGTGCGTGGAGGAGCGCCTGCCCCACGGCGGCGGCTCCACCCGTCCCGCGCGACTCGGCGGCGCGAAGGCCGACGAGGAACGCGAGGAGCGCCATGAGCGCGAGTGGCGGCGGCCACGCGTCGCTCGGGAAGAGATGACTGATCCCGGCCACGCCGGCGAAGACGATCGCCGTGAGCGCCAGGTCGAGGCCGGTCCGCACCGAGGCGTCGCGCATCTCGCGGAGCTCGAGCCAGAGAATCGACCAGAGGAGAACGGCCAGCAACGGGACGAAGAGCAGGCTGACGCCCCCGGGAAGGAGTCGGCCGAAGAGGGTCGCGGCCACGGCGGCAAGCGCCAGGGTCGTGTAGCGCGCCAGCCCCAGCCCACGGCGCGCCGGACCGATGAGCGCCACCGCGCCGAATCCCCCAACCGTCAGCTGCACGGCGATCGCCGCGGCGAGTGCCACCGGACCGACCAGCCAGCCAATCGCGGAGACCACCGCCAGACCGACGGCGAGCAGGATCGCCTGCGGCCGATCGATCCGCTCGAGGGCAGCGGGCAGACGCCGGCCGGAAAGGAGGCGTTCGATCATCGAAGCATGCCGAGCAGGTCCGCAGCGGACCGCGTGTTGGCCACCTGGTTCGCACTCAGCCAGGCTCGGCGCGCAACCGAGACTGCGTAGTCCACCTGGCCGAGCTCCTCGGTCCGATGGGCATCGCTGGCGACAGTCAGTCGGGCGCCGGCCCGGGCCGCGGCGCGGGCCAGGTGCTCGTCGAGGTCCAGGCGGGGACTCCCGTTGATCTCGAGGAAGGTTCCCGTCCGCGCGGCTGCCTCGAAGACGCGCGGCCAATCCAGGGTCATCGGCTCACGGCGATTCACAATTCGCCCGGTTGGATGCGCCAGGACGTCCACATGCGGGTGCTCGATGGCGGCGAGCGCCCGTTGGGTCAGCTGCTCGGCGTTCTGCGCCCGCCCCGTATGGATGCTGGCAATCACCACGTCATAGCTGGCGAGCAGCTCATCGGGGTAGTCGAGGGTCGCATCGGCATGAATTTCGAGCTCGGTGCCGTGCAGGATCCGGAATGGCGCAAGGTCGCGGTTGAGCCGCGCGACGTCCGAGCGCTGTTCCGCGACCCGATCGGGCGTCAGTCCCCGGGTGATGCCGAGTGCTGGCGAATGGTCGGTCAGGACGATGTACTCGCGACCAAGGTCGCGAGCGGCACGGGCCATGACCTCGATGCTGTCGACCCCATCGGTCCAGTCCGAATGCGTGTGGGTGTCGCCGCGTACGTCTCGGGGTGAGATGAGGACCGGCAGGTCGCCGGCCAGGGCAGCCTGGATCTCGCCGGTGTCCTCACGGAGCTCAGGCGGGATCCAAGGCAGGTCCAGGCGGGCGTAGACCTCCTCTTCGGTGGCGGCGTGGAGCAGCTCACCGGTCTCGACCACCTTGAAGCCCTTCTCCGATAGCGACAGGCCGCGATCCAGCGCCCGACCGCGCAAGGCGACGTTGTGCTCCTTGCTGCCGGTGAAGTGGACCAGGTGAGTCCCCCAGTCTTTCGGTGCGCAAACCATGAGGTCGACCTGCGGCCCGTCCCGCAGCACGATGCTGCTCTTGTCGGTCCCGGCCGAGAGAACGTGGTCGACCTGCAGAAGATCGTCGAGCGCGCCGAAGAGTGGTTCGGCTGCGTCGACTGCGGCGAGCAGATCGAGATCACCGATGGTCGAGCGACGCCTGCGCAGCGAACCGGCCGGTTCGATGCGGCGAACCGCCGTGACCTCGCGGAGCCGATTCAGGAGCCCACCCACCACGGCGTCCGCGTCATGGAGCAGCAGGCGTGTGCTTCGCCGCTCGATCCGTGCGATACCGTCGAGGATGTTCGCCTCGGTTCGCGCCGAGAGACCGCGAATACCGCGCAACGAGCCTTGCTCGGCCGCCGCACGAAGCTCGTCGACGGAGCTGATCCCCAGCTCAGCGTGGAGCAGTTTGACGGTGCGCGGGCCGACGCCCTGGACGCGCAGCATGTCGAGAAGGCCGCTCGGCACCTGGGTCCGAAGGCGCTGGTGGTACTCCAGCGCACCGGTTCCGGCCAGCTCGGCGAGCTTTGCCGAGATTGCGTCGCCGGCACCGGGCACCTTGGGTGGCGTGCCGGCGCGGTATCGCGCCGCGACGTCCTCCGGGAAGCGCTCGACGGCATCGGCCACCCGCCGGTACGCGACGGCCTTGTACACGACCTCCCCAAGGATCTCGAGCATGTCCGCGATCTCGTTGAAGATGCGCGCGATCTCGGAGTTGCTGATGGTGGCGTCAGCCGAGCGGGTGGCGCTACGTGGTCGCGGCATGGCCTCGCATTCTAGTGCCGGGCATGACGAGACCCGACCCTGCGATGGGTCGGGTCTGGTCGTCTGCTCTCGATCGATCCTTAGCGGATCACCAATCGACGCAGCCGCGGGAAGGCCAGAAGGCGCGACGGGCGGCGCCGTCGCGGAGCTGCGGCTCGCGCCGCGTGCATCCGCTCAGCCTCGTCCAGCAGCTCCTGCTGGCGCAGCGCGGCGAGCAGGGTGTAGTAGGTTGCTCCTCGGCTCACGCTCTTACCTCTTTCTCGTTTCTCTCATGCACGGTGGCCGGCGTCCGGCCACGCAAACTCGGTGTGGCCCGCGCGAGTCGTGTCCCATTCGCGGCTGTCAGCTCCCCATTTCAGTGCGGCAAGATCAAGGACGACCAAGGCCGCCAGAATCAGCACGATGGGCATCAGACTCTCCGTTAGTAACTGGTATATTTCATCTGACGGGTTACAGTCTACCCGGGACGGGGTAACTTGTCAAGCGGCTTGAGGGGGTTACATTGAGGCTCTATGAGTAACTTGTTCGGGACTGTACAATGGTTACAGGGATGAGCGAGATCCACGAATCACAACCGGAACCTACGTCAGCCGACGAGCTCTTCGTCGAATTCGCGAACACGCTCGAATACGAGCGCGATGGGGCGGTCGACGCCCTTCCTGACATCGAAGCGCTCCTTAAGTGGCTGCGAGCGCATGGCCTGATCAGCGAGCGGGGACGAGCCGTCGAGGCGGCGCGCCTCGCCAGGGACAGCCTTGCCGCCCAGCACCGGCTCGAGCGCTTCCGGTTCCTCCGCCAGCTCCTGCACGAGATCGCGGAACGGGTCGATGCCAGTGGAAGTCCCAGCGCCGCGCAGGTGCGCGAGCTGAATCACATCCTTCGCCACGGGTTGCACTATCACCAGCTTCGCCGCGGTGGGGGCGGCAACCAGTTCGAGATCGCACAGATCGGCGATCGGCTCGATCAGGCGCGGGCCGGCATCGCGAACACACTGGCCCACTACCTGGCCGATCACGCGCCGGACCGACTGCGGATCTGCGCCAATCCGACCTGCCGCTGGGTGTTCGTCGACCGCTCCCCGACCGGGCATCGGCGCTGGTGCGACATGCGCACCTGCGGCAATCAGGCAAAGGTGGCCCGGCATCGGGCCCGCGCGAAGAGGTCACAAGAGGCGCTTCCTGCGCCGGTCGCATCGGTCTAGAATGGCGCCGGTTCGGCGGTCCACATGACCGCCGCGTGCCGACGAAACCAGCATCGAGGCAGTTGCGAAGCACCCGTGGACGCCGGTTCCATTCGACCCGAACCACGTGCGCGATCCGGGCGCCGACCGCGCTGGATGGTCGCCTAGCGTCGAGACGACGCAGTCTTCCGTCCTTCGCGACCGACGACCACCCGCTCCGCGCGCACCACCTTTCATGAGGCGCGAGAGCGAGGTGGTCGTTCCATGCACTTCCTGAGTCAGCTCATAGGCAAACCGGTCCTCGACCTGAACGGCACGCCGTTCGGCAAGGTCCGCGATCTGATCGTGGCCCTTGGCGAGCAGTACCCCCCGGTCACCGGCATCGTGGTCCGGGTCAGCGGTGATCGCGACATCTTCCTGCCCTGGAGCGATGTCGACGCGATTGATGAAAACGGTGCCCGGCTGCATACCTCGAGCATCGACATCACCACCTTCCAGCAGCGGCCGAACGAGATCCGCCTGTGGCTCGACCTGCAGGACAAGCAGATCGTCGACGTCGAGGGAAGGAAGATCGTGCGGGTCAACGACATCCAGCTCGCACCGGTGCGGGGGCGGCTTCGACTGGTAGCCGTCGACGTGGGGCTTGCAGGCATCCTGCGCCGGCTGGGGCTGTCCGGTCCGGGCGAGCGCTTGGCCCGCGCCCTTGGCCTTCCAATCGAGAACTACATCGAGTGGTCGGACGTCGACCCGGTCGAGTCGAGTGTTTCCAGCCTGAAGCTGCGCGTGCCCCACCAGGCGCTTTCCACGCTGCACCCGGCCGACGTTGCGCACATCGTCGAGCAGCTCGCGCCGCGCGATCGCGCCGGCATCATGGCTGCCCTCGAGGAGGGCCGCGCCGCCGACGTCCTCGAGGAGCTGTCGCCGGAGGACCAGGTCGACGTGCTCGACGACCTGCCGTCTGAGAGGGCGGCCGACATCCTCGAGGAGATGGGGCCCGATGAGGCAGCCGACCTCATCGCCGATCTGCCCGCGGACCGTCGAGCCGAGCTCCTGGGCCTGATGGAGCCCGAGGAGGCGCAGGACGTGCGCGAGCTGCTGGCCTATGGCGAGGAGACGGCCGGCGGCTTGATGACCACCGATTTCATCACCGTCTCGGCCGACGAGACCGCCCAGCAGGTGATCGACAGGCTCAGGGAGCTGCAGCCGGAGGCCAACCACATCTACTACCTGTATGTGACCGAGGCGGATGGCACCCTGATCGGGACGATCACCTTGCGGGGCCTGATCATCGCCACGCCCGAGACCCCGATCCGTGACTTCACGCGCCCGGAGCCGATCTCCGTCACCGTTGACACCGACCCGGACGAAGTGGCGCGCGCCATCGCGCGGTACAACCTGCTCGCCCTCCCAGTCGTCGATGACGACGGCCGGATGCAAGGGGTGGTCACCGTCGACGACGCCTTCGAGCGCGCCCTCGGCGAGGGGTGGCGGAAACGCCTGCCGGAGATCTTCGAGCCGGTCGAGGAGCGGTGAACCGGATAACCATCCCCCGCTCGCTGCGCCGAGCGCAGCGGTCGCTCCGCGATCGCCTGCCGAACTTCCGCATCCATCGGTCTGGAATCCTCGCCTTCCTGGGGGTGATGGGTCCGGGGCTGATCGCCGGACTGGCCGGCAACGACGCCGGCGGAATCACGACCTACAGCGTGCTCGGCGCGCAAACGGGCTACAGCCTGCTCTGGATCCTGCCGGTCACAACGGTGATGCTGGTGGTCGTGCTGGAAATGGCCGCCCGCATGGGGGCCGTCTCCGGGCAGGGACTCGGCGATCTGATCCGCGATGACTTCGGGATTCGCTGGACGCTCTTCGCCATGATCGTCCTGCTCATCGCCAACGGGGCAAACATCATCGCCGAGTTCGCCGGGGCGGCCGCGGCACTCGAGATCTTCGGGGTGCCGCGCTGGGTCACGGTGCCCGTGGTGGCCGCCGGTATCTGGGCGCTGGTGGTCTTCGCCGGCTACAGGCTGGTGGAGCGCGTCTTCTTGTCGGTGGCTGTCGTCTTCCTGGCGTACGTCGTCAGCGCAATCGTCGCCGGCCCGAACTGGGGTGAGGTCGCGCATTCGCTGGTGACCCCGTCGATAAGCTTCGAGCCGAACACCCTGCTGCTGATGGTCGCCACGGTCGGAACGACGGTCACGCCCTACATGTTCTTCTACCTGCAGTCATCGGTGGCCGATAAGGGCCTCGGACCCGATGAGCTGGGGCTCGAGCGTGGCGATGCGATCCTCGGTGGCATATGGACCAACGTAATCGCGATGTTCATCGTGATCGTGACGGCGGTCACCCTATTCCCGCGCGGAATCCACGTCGACAGCGCCGAGCAGGCCGCATTAGCCCTGGCACCGGTGGCGGGCAACTTCGCCAAGGCACTCTTCGCCGTCGGGCTGTTTGGGGCGTCGGTCCTGGCCGCCACCGTGATGCCGCTCACCACGAGCTACGCCGTGTGCGAGTCGTTCGGTTGGGAGTCGGGCGTGTCGCGGAAGTTCAGCGAGGCGCCGGTCTTCATGGGCCTCTACACGGCGCTGATCGTGATTGGTGCGGTGGTCGTGCTGCTGCCGGGGCTGCCGCTCATCGGGGTGATCCTCGTCAGCCAGAATCTAAACGGGATCCTGCTGCCCATCATCCTGGTCTTCATGCTCCGCCTTGTGAACAACCGGCGGATCATGGGCCACCACGTCAACCCGACATGGCTCAATGTCCTGGCGTGGGGTCTCACGGCGCTCATCATCGCGCTGACCCTGGTCCTCTTCGGGAGCACGCTGGCAAGCTGGCTCGGGCTGACCTGACCGTCTGGAGTCCGTTGCTCGGATCCGCAGGTGGATGGGTCGGCACATGGAGGGAGCGTGGCGCTCGCTGCCATTCGCAGGTGGATGGGTCGGCACATGGAGGGAGCGTGGCGCTGGCCTGCATGCGCAGGTAAATGCTGGCGAGCGAGAGGCCCCGGATTGCGAGCGAGATACACGAACCCCGTCTTGACACATCGAGGTGCGAATAAGCCACGAGCAACGGACCAGTAAGGTCCAACGGCACACCGTCTGGCGTCACGCGAACGAGTTCACACCTGGCAAGTCTTGCGGCCGGCGCCCTTCGGAGGCAGATGGAACGAATCGGCAGCGACGCCCGCACAACGCGCCTCGCGCTGGGTTGGACGCAGGCGGACGTCGCGCGCCGGGCCCGCATGTCGCAGGCGAGCATATCGCGACTCGAGGCCGGCGATCTGAAGCTCGCTGTGTCGATCGCCACGCGCGCGTTTGCTGCTCTGGGCATGCAGCTTGTCCTCAAGGCCTACCCGGCTGATGGCGTCGGGCTCCGCGACAGTGGGCAGTCCCCCTGGCTGAGCAAATCCGCACCCTGGCTGACGCTTCTTGGCGCGCCCTCCTCGAGGCGCCGACCGGCGAGGGTCGCCAGGCCGCCGACGTTCTGTTCATCGGCCCAGGTGCCGGCATTCACCTCGAGCTGGACTCAGCCTTGGCAGACTTCCAAGCGCAGCTCCGCAGCGGCCACCTGAAACGTGATGCGTTGCAGGCGCGCCTCGGGATTCGCCTCGCCTTCGTCCTCGTCCTTCGCGACACCGCCCGCAACCGAACCGCGGCTCAGCCTCACGCAGCCGTCATTCGTCAGGCTCTACCCGCGGGATCGCGCGAGGTGGTCGCGGCTATCTGCGGCGGGATCCCCCTCGAATGGGACGGGCTGCTATGGCTCCCCGGCCCGGCACCTCGGCCATCAGCACCTGAATCTGCCGCAGCGTGGGGTGGCCATCGTGCGATTGCGACTTCGACGTGAATCGGATTCGGCGGAAATCCTATGCCGCGCTGAGGCACATTCGCAGAAGAATGACCTCAGAGGTGGCAGCCGCTAGGCCCCGATGGGGTGCCAGACGGTCTTCGTCTCGACGAAATGACCGATCAGGTACGGCGACTGCGCAGCGGCGATGAGCCAGTCATAGCCGTCGAGACCCCGAACCGGCGGTCGCGCGATCCGCTTCACGTTCTCCGTGGCGAGTTCCTCGATCGCAGTCGCATGCGAGGGATCGAGGCCGAAGGCGTCCAGCCCGTTGACGTCCATGTGACCCGCGAGATGTTGGACGAGCTCGCGCCGCAGGCCGGTGATCAGGTTCACGACGCCGCCCGGGACGTCGGACGTTGCCAGCACCTCCGTGAGGGTCACCGCGGGCAGCGGTCGTGACTCGGAGGAGATGACCACGGCGGCATTCCCGGACACGATGACCGGAGCCAGCCGGCTCACGAGTCCCAGCAGGCTCGAGCCTTCCGGCGCGATCACGCCGACCACCCCGGTCGGTTCGGGGACGCTGAAGTTGAAGTAGCTCCCGTTCACGGGGTTGACGGAGCCGATGATCTGGCTGTATTTGTCAGCCCAGCCGGCGTACCAGACCCAGCGGTCGATGGCCGTGTCCACGAGACGCCTGGCCCGCTGACGACCGACCCCCTCGGCGGCCATCACCTCCGTGACGAACTGGTCGCGGCGGCCCTCCATCAGCTCGGCGATGCGGTACAGGATCTGGCTCCGGTTGTACGCCGTCCTGGCGGCCCATCCGGGCTGCGCCTTGCGCGCGGCGCGGACGGCGTCGCGGATGTCCTTGCGCGTCCCGCGACAGGCGTTCGCAAGGAGGCGGCCCCTGGCGTCGAAGACCTCGTAGGCGCGACCGGACTCGGTCCTCGGGAACTCGCCCCCGATGTACAGCTTGTAGGTCTTCCGCACCTCCAGTCGCTCGCCGCCGGCGCCCACTCCATTCCGCACTGCGAGGGGTGCCGCGAGCCGCTTCTGCAGGATCGAGCCGCGCTGGGGCCGGGTAGTAGTGGCGGTAGCCACGCGCCTGGCGCCGCGAGCCACGGGGCTCATCGGCTTCGACCCTCGTTGCCGTATTGGAGCGTCTCCGGTCGTTCCAGGAGAACGGCGTACGCGGGACCCCGGTCGGCGACCGGTCGGTGGCGGGTGTGGCGCGGCACCACGAAGAGGTCACCGACCTTCAGGTCGACCGACGCGCCGGGTTCGAGCTCGATGCGGAACGCACCTTTCCAGCAGAGGAACATCTCATCCTCGTCGTGGGAGTGCCACGGAAACTCGCCCTCGCAACGAACGACGCGGAGGATCGACTCGTTGACGTCGGCGAGGTCGACGCGATGCCACGCCTCGAGCAGGCCGTCGACAACGCCCGGGATCGAGACCGCCATCGGGCTGGCGCTCATCGGTCTAGGACCCCGCGTCCAGTGAGAGGTAGGCCGTCAGGCCATGGAGGCCGCCCTCGCGACCGTAGCCAGACTCCTTGTAGCCGCCGAAGGGGCTCGTCGGATCGAAGCGGTTGAACGTGTTGGCCCAGACGACTCCCGCCTTCATGGCGGCGACCATCTTGAAGATCCGGCTCCCCTTCTCGGTCCACACCCCCGCGGAGAGGCCGTACGGCGTGTTGTTCGCCTTCTCGATCGCCTCTTCCGGCGTGCGGAAGGTCAGGACGCTGAGAACCGGTCCGAAGATCTCCTCCTGGGCGATCCGATGGCTCTGGGAGACCCCGGTGAAGAGCGTCGGGCGAAAAAAGAAGCCACGTGTTGGAAGCTCGCAGTCGGGCTGGAAGATCTCTGCACCCTCCGCAACTCCGGAGTCGACCAGCTCCTGGACCTTTGCCAGCTGGGTGGCGGAGTTGATGGCACCCACGTCGGTGTTCTTGTCGAGCGGGTCACCGACGCGCAGCGTGGAGAGTCGGGCCTTGAGCTTGTCGAGGAGCGGCTCGTAGACGCTCTCCTGGACGAAGAGGCGCGAGCCGGCGCAGCAGACCTCGCCCTGGTTGAAATAGATGCCGTTGATGATCCCCTCAATCGCCTGGTCGAGCGGCGCGTCGTCGAAGACGATGTTCGCGGCCTTCCCACCCAGCTCCAGCGTGAGCTTCTTGTTTGTTCCGGCGACGGCCCGCCCGATCATCTTTCCGACCGCGGTGGAGCCGGTGAAGGCGACCTTGTTGACGTCGGGGTGCCGGACGAGCTCCATGCCGATCTCCCCCGGTCCGGTGATGATGTTTACGACCCCGGGAGGGAGCTCCGCCTGGCGAACCACGTCCGCAAACAGATAGGCGGTCAGCGGCGTCGTCGACGCCGGCTTGAGGATCACGGTGTTGCCGCTCGCCAGCGCAGGCGCGATCTTCCAGGCCAGCATCAGGAGCGGGAAGTTCCAGGGAATGATCTGCGCCGCAACACCCAGGGAGTGCGGCGTTCGGCCGGGGAAGACGTAGTCGAGCTTGTCCGCCCAGCCGGCGTAGTAGAAGAAGTGCGCGGCAGCGAGGGGCACGTCGACGTCGCGCGACTCCTTGATGGGCTTGCCGGAGTTCATGGTTTCGACCACGGCAAATTCGCGGCTTCGCTCCTGGAGGATGCGGGCAATTCGGTACAGGTACTTCGCGCGCTCCCGGCCGGGGAGGCGGGACCAGGTCGTCTCGTAGGCGCGGCGTGCGGCACGGACGGCCCGATTCACATCCGCCTTCGAGGCATGAGCGACCCTGGCCAACGGTTCTTCCGTCGCAGGATTGATGACGGTGAAGGTCTTCCTGGGCTTGGCCGGGAGGAATGCGTTATCGATGAAGAGGCCGTATTCGGGACGGATCTGGATGTGGTCCGTCGCCTCGGGGGCGGGCGCGTATTCCCACGGCGCACCTCCGCGGGCCGCGAGGCCCCAGGACGCGGCGGTGGGGCGGGCCTCCGCCTTCTTCGTGAGCGTCATGCGCGGCGATTATCGCACCGGCCGCTCGGCGTACTGGCCGGGATGCTCGACATTGGCGTAGGTCGAGGTCAGGTGGAGCTAACGATCCCCAGTAACTGAGTCGAATCGAGCCAACGCACGCCATTCACCGAGTGCAGAGGCGGCAGGCTGGCCCGTTCGAGATGCAGGACCTTCAGGCGCGACCCGCCACATTGCGGCGGATAGGACTCTGCTTCGAGGCTGCACAGCCAGGCGGTCCCGTCGGAGCCGATGAAGAGCGCGCCGTTGACGAGCAGAACCTCTCCGGGCTTGGCGAGTGCCGCCTCGATGCTGATGCCCGGTCCGTCCCCGTGAGCATTCTGCAGGTCCAGGATGCCCTGCTGGTTGACAGGACCTGGGGCCGCCGGCCAGAGCCAGCTGCAGCCGCCCAGGCTCAGCGCCGCGATGAACGCGAGGCACAGCGGCAGGAGGAATGCCCCGCGGGGGTTCTGCATGCCCGTCTGACGCGCATGGTCGCGTTCCGGTTCCGATTACGCGAGCGCGGGGAGGAAGCCCTCCAGACGGAGCAAGAACTCCTTGCGATCGAGCCCGCCGGTGTAGCCGCCCAGCGTTCCGTCGGCGTGGACGACGCGATGGCACGGCACGACGATAGGGATGGGGTTCGAGCCCAGGGCATTCCCCGCCGCGCGAGCAGCACGTGGCGACCCGGCTTGCGCGGCCACCTCTCCGTAGGTCGTCACGTCGCCGAACGGGACACGTGCCGTCGCCCGCAGCACGTCCGTCGCAAAACCACGGACCAGCGACCAGTCGATCGGTAGGTCGAAGTCGCGGAGGCGGCCATCGAAATAGGCGTCGAGCGCTCGACGAGTCGCATCGGTCCGCTCCGGGGCCGCGAGCACCCGAGGGGAGACGCGGTCCGCCAGTTCGGTCAGGACCGGATCCCAGCCCTCGTGCGGGTAGGCCACGCGCACGAGACCTCGACGGGTGACGGCCACCAGAAGCCTTCCTATCGGGCTGTCAAGCGTCGCGTATGCCACGTCGAGCAGACCTTCGGCCGTGGCGCGGGCAGTCAGGCGAGCACGCAGCTGCTCGCCATCGAGAGCCTTCTCCGGCGGCCTGGCCAGCCGTCCCTCGAGCTCATTCATCGGTTCACATCCTTCCGCAGCCGTCGCAACGCTGCGCTGACGTTCTGTCGAGCCGCCTCTTCGCTCACGCCCATCCGCTCGGCGACCTCCCGATATGCGAGGTCGAAGACGAAGCGATGGACCACCGCCGAACGCTGCCTTGGCGGCAGGACGCGCACCGCGGACCACAGCTCGTCATCGGGGCTCGGCGGGGGGGTGACCGCGATTCGTCGCGAATCCACCTCGTCGATATCGCTTGCCCGATGGCGGATTGAGCGCCGGACCGCGTCGGTCGCCTTGTGCTGGGCGATCGTGTACAGCCAGGCGCGCAGGTGCGTTGCGTCCCTCAGCCGCGGATAGGCACGCAGCGCGGAGAGAAACGTCTCCTGCAGCGCGTCATCGGCGCCGTCGGGCCCAATGCTCGCGATCAGGAATCGATGCAGCTCCTGCGCATGCGCGTCCACCAGGGTCTGAAAGGGCGGCAATCGCACATGAATGGAACGCCCGGGTGCTGCGATCCGTGAGGTCCGTGTCGTGGGCCCGATCTTAGAGTCCGGCGTTGCCATCTTGCCGCAGCCGGGCCGCAGTTGGCCCGCAGATCGCCCGCAGATGTCCGGTGAGACGGTCCGTGTGTCCGTGTGAATTCGGCCAGCAGAGCCGAGGACGGACCAAAGGAGATCGTCAATGCATCGGCACACCAACCGGGCCGCTTTCCGCGGGTTCGTAACCGTGCGGTTTGGGCTGGCCGGCATGATCCTTGTCGCGCTCGCCTCGTGCGCGAGTGGCGCCGCCACGTCAAAACCCTCCGCATCCAGCCCAAGCGTCGGGCCGAGCCCGACGCCATTCGATGTGGCTCAAGCCTTCATCCGCAAGATGACAGGCGGGAAATTCTCCGCGCATTCCACCGTCACGGGTACGGTGCAGGTGGGGACGGAGCAGGGCACCCTCGACGGCACCTACGCGTTCGCTCCCACCGGCGATTATCACTATGAGATCACGATCTCGGCCCCTGGTACCCGGCAAGTCACACAAGGGACCAGCGTCGCGGGCCTGATCTACAAGCAGGAGGGGTATGGCCCGTGGTTGCAGAGCCCGCCAGGGGCGACGGGCGGTCCGGCACCCGCAGATATCGGCAGGGTGCTGATGGGGATCGCCACCGTCCAGGACGTCGGAGTGGAGCCGAAAGCTGGTCGTCAGCTGCACCACCTGCGGCCGCCCGGAGGCCTCTCGATTCCCCCGTCCGCCATGGGCATCACCGACCCGACAATCATCGACCCGCAGGCGACCCTCGAGCTGTACGCAGAGGACGACGGCACGCTGGCCGCCATGACCATGACGATGACATGGACCCAGGTGACGGGCGCGAGCACATCACTGGATGCTCGAATGGTGATGGATTTTGCGTTCAGTAACGTCGGCGGAATCGTCACGGTCAGCGCGCCATCCGACGTATGGCAGGTCTTTACCTCGAAGCACTACCCCTACAAGGTGGCCTATCCGGGCGATTGGGATGCACCTACGGACTCCCAGGCCGACTACTTCACCGCATCAGACGACTCAGCCGAGATGTGGATCATGTCGATTCCGTCGCCCAAGGGACTCACGGCGAGCCAATGGGCATCGCTCTCGAACGCCGACGTGGTGAAGCAGATGCGGACGCGCGCCGACGGGAAGTTCGCGGTGGATATCTCAGGCCTGCACGCGACGGCGACGGAGTATCACGGCAAGCTGGACGGGCGGCAGACCTTCCGGGTCATCGTGCCCCTCATGCACGGGGGCAGGGCCTACGCCCTTCAATGGTTCGCTATCCCTGGCTACGAGCAGGATGACATCGCTCAGCTCAAACAGTTCCTCGCGAGCTTTGCCTTCACCAAGTAGGCGCCGATGGCCGGCCGCTTCGAGGGGAGCGGCCGGCCGCCATCGGTCCACGGCCTAGTCGAGCGTGAAGTAGTCGCTGCCCGAATAGCGGCCGGTGCGCTCCTTGCGGATCTGCATCAGCACGTCGTTGAGGAGCGAGCTGGCGCCGAAACGGAATCGGTCTGGGGTCATCCAGTCGGGGCCGAGCGTCTCGTAGAGAACGACCAGATACGCGACCGCCTCCTTGGCGGTCCGGATCCCGCCCGCGGGTTTCATGCCGACCGCGCGACCGGTCTGGGCATAGAAGTCGCGGATCGCCTCGAGCATGACCAGCGTGACCGGCAGCGTGGCGGCGGGCTGGACCTTGCCGGTGGACGTTTTGATGAAGTCCGCACCCGCAGCCATTGCAAGCACGGAGGCGCGGCGGACGTTGTCGTAGGTCTCCAACTCGGCGGTCTCGAGGATCACCTTCAGATGGCGGTCGCCAGCGGCCTCCTTGACTGCCACGATCTCGTCGAAGACGCCCCCGTAGTCCCCCGCGAGGTACGCGCCGCGATCGATCACCATGTCGATCTCGTCCGCACCAAGGGCGACCGCGTCGCGCACGTCCTGGAGCTTGACGTCGAGCGGCGCGGCGCCGGACGGGAAGTAGGTCGCCACCGCCGCGACCTTCACGCCGGAGCCCTTGAGCGCGGCCTTGGCGGACGGCACCATGTTCGGGTAGACGCACAGGGCGGCGACGCTTGGGATCGTCGGGTCCGTGGGATCGGGGCGGATCGCCTTGCCGGCGAGCGCTCGGATCTTGCCCGGGGTGTCCTTGCCCTCGAGTGTGGTCAGATCCGTCATACGGATCACCATGTCGAGTGCCCAGAGCTTCGACTCGCGCTTGATGCTGCGCCTAGCGAGGCTCGCAGCGCGTTCCTCGACACCGACCTGGTCGACGGCCCACACCCGGCCCAGCAGGCTGCCAAGCGCCTGGTGGCCGCCCGTGATCAGGTCGCGATCCGCCTCGCGGACGACGGGGGTGGTCATGGGTCGGTCATTGTACGTCTGAGCACGGAAACGACCGCCAGCGCGACCAGCCAGACCAGACCGATAGGAACGGCCGCTCCGTAGAATGTGTCGCTCACGGAGTGGGATGTGCGGTCGACAGCCAGGAAGATCCAGACCGATGCCTCCGCCGCGATGACGAGGGCAGCCGCCCTGAGTGCTCGGCGCATTGGCCCGATGCTACGCTTGGCGCCCATGCCCAGCGCCACCATCCTCTACTGCCTCACGCGCGACCACGAGCTGGCGACTGGCCTGGATGACGGCCTTGGCGGGGCGATCAGCTTCTTCTACAACGACGCCGCGCGCCTGCACCAGGCGATCGT
>Ga0070708_100000371_pt1 | contig 33951 bp, 25 predicted proteins | sample KBSK5503metaG_FD_65469 | JGI IMG/M metagenome (GOLD analysis project Ga0070708, IMG submission 65469) | Corn, switchgrass and miscanthus rhizosphere microbial communities from Kellogg Biological Station, Michigan, USA - KBS K5-50-3 metaG | ecosystem: Host-associated > Plants > Roots >... | reverse complement strand
CTTGGGGTCGAGGTGCTCGAGAATCAGCGTGACCCGGATGTGCTCGCCGCGCTTCAACGTGTGCGCCAGCGCGAGAAATCCCGCGGCCGCCATGCAGTAACCTGCGTAGCCATCGGTGCCCGGAACGTTGATATTGAACAGCCGGCCGGTGATGCCGGCCAGAACCATCGCCAGCGTTCCGACCAGGAACAACGCCGCCAGGACTCCGGCGGCGTTGTACAGCCGATCGAGAAAGGCGCGCACCTGCGCTACTGCTGCGTGCGATAGATTTCGATGAGCTTCCTGCCGTCCTCACCGGCCTTGCGTTGCCACTCGGCCAGCATGTAGTTGCCGACGCGGCGCAAATCCGCCGTGAGTTGCTCGGACGGCTTTTCGATGCTCATCCCCTTGGCCTTGAGTTGCTCGACATACCATCCGTTCTTTTCCTCGGAGAGTTTCCATCCGCGCGTTTCGGCCTCGGCCGCGGCCTTGAGGACGGCAGCCTGCGTCGGCTTGTCGAGCGCGTCGAACGCCTTCGCATTGACGAGGACGGCGTTCTTCGGCAGCCAGGCTTGCGTGTTGTAGAAATACTTCAGGTGCTCATAGGTCTTGGAGTCGAAGCCGGTCGCACCCGACGACATGTATGAATCGATGACGCCGGTCGCAAGCGCCTGCGACACTTCCGCTGCCTGCACGTTTACGGGCTGTGCGCCCACGAGTTCGGCGATCTTCGCGGTCGCCGGGCTGTAGGCGCGCCATTTGAGGCCCTTCATGTCCGCGCCCGAGGCCAGTGTCTTCTTGCTGAAGATACCCTGCGGTGGCCACGGCACCGTATACAGGAGCTTCATGCCCTGCTTCGCGACCTTGTCGTCGAGCGCCTTGCGCGACGCCTTGTAGAGCTTCTGCGATTCGGCGTACGACGTGGCCAGGAACGGGATGCCGTCGAGGCCATAGAGCGGGTCTTCATTTTCATAGTTGACGAGCAGGATCTCGCCGGCCTGCGCCTGGCCGCCCTGGACGGCGCGCTTGATTTCCGGCGCCTTGAAGAGCGCCGCGTTCGGGTGGACCTGGATCGTGAGCTTGCCCCCCGACGATTTCTCGACGTCGGCGACGAACTGCATGATGTTTTCCGTGTGGAAGTTGGCGGCCGGGTACGCGGTGGGCAAATCCCATTTTGTTTGCGCCATGGCCGGCAGCGCGGTCGCAAAGACAAGCGCCGCGGCGAGGACGGTGAATCGTTTCATCGGGAGTCTCCGGTCGGGCGCGGCCCGGAATGCCGACCGCCGCGCATGGGTCAATCGCTTCTTATACTTGATTTTTACCACAATTCGGGGCGAAGGTAACGCCGCATTGCGGCGCGCCGCATGTGACCGCCAAGCACGCATCCCGTCGAATATTTGGCATGATGGCGAACATGACCTGGCAATTCTGGATCGACCGCGGCGGCACATTCACCGATATCGTCGCGCGCCAACCGGACGGCACGCTGACCACGGCCAAGCTCCTGTCCGAAAATCCGGAACGTTACGCCGACGCCGCCGTGCATGGCATCCGCGAATTGCTCGGATTGGCGGAAGGCGCCCCGATACCGGTCGACGTCATCGATGCGGTGAAGATGGGCACCACCGTCGCCACCAATGCGCTGCTCGAACGCAAGGGCGAACGCACGGCACTCGTCATCACGCGGGGCTTCGCCGACGCATTGCGCATCGCCTACCAGAACCGCCCGAAACTCTTTGTGCGCAAGATCGAGTTGCCGGCGCTGCTCCACGAGCGCGTCATCGAAGTGGACGAACGGATGGGCGCGCACGGCGATCTCGTCATTCCCCTCGATCTCGCCGCAGCCGAGGCGGGCCTGGCCGCCGCTTTCGCGGACGGCATCCGGGCGGTGGCGATCGTCCTGATGCACGGCTATCGCTATCCGGCGCACGAACAGGCGCTCGCCGCGCTCGCCCGCACGATCGGCTTTTCGCAGGTGTCGGTGTCGCACGTCGTGAGCCCGTTGATGAAGCTCGTGTCGCGCGGCGACACCACCGTCGTCGATGCCTACCTTTCGCCGATCCTGCGCCGCTACGTCGATCACGTCGAAGCGGAGCTGACCGGCGGCCGGCGCGACACCGGCATTCGCCTGCAATTCATGCAATCGAGCGGCGGCTTGACCGACGCCAAACTGTTCCAGGGCAAGGACGCGATCCTTTCCGGACCGGCGGGCGGCATCGTCGGCGCGGTCGAGGTGTCGCGGCTGGCCGGCTTCGACCGGATCATCGGCTTCGACATGGGTGGCACGTCCACCGACGTCACGCACTGGGCCGGCGAGTACGAGCGCGCATTCGTCACGGAGGTCGCCGGCGTGAGGCTGCGCGCGCCGATGATGAGCATCCACACCGTCGCGGCCGGAGGCGGGTCGATCTGTGCGTTCGACGGTGCGCGCATCCGGGTGGGACCGCAGTCGGCGGGAGCCGCGCCCGGTCCGGCCGCCTATCGCCGCGGCGGGCCGCTGACGGTGACCGATTGCAACGTGATGGTGGGCAAGCTCGATCCCGAGTTGTTCCCCAAAGTATTCGGTCCCAACGGCGACGCGGCCCTCGACGCCGAAATCGTCCGGACGAAATTCGCCGCACTCGCGGCGGCCGTGTCGGCGGCGCACGGGATCGTGCGGACGCCCGAGGAACTCGCCGACGGATTCCTGCGGATCGCCGTCGAAAACATGGCCAACGCGATCAAGCACATCTCCGTGCAGCGTGGCTACGATGTCACCGAGTACACGCTGTGCTGCTTCGGTGGCGCGGGCGGGCAGCACGCGTGCCTCGTCGCCGATGCGCTCGGCATGGCGCGCGTCTTCATCCACCCGCTCGCGGGCGTGTTGTCGGCCTACGGCATGGGCCTGGCGGACGTGAGGTCGCTACGGCAGCAGGCGGTGGAGGCCGTCCTCGACGAGTCCGCGCTGGAATTGGCCGCGGCGAAATTCGCGACTCTGGACGCAGCCGCGCGTGCCGAAGTCGAAAAGCAGGGCGTGGCGCCCGCGCGCATTACCTGCAAGCATACGTTGCACGTCAAGTACGACGGCACCGACACGACGCTCGAAATCCCGGCGGCGCCGCGCGTAGCGACGCTCGTCAATGACTTCGAGAAGCGCTATGCGCAGCAGTATGGGTTCCTGATGCCGGGCAAGCCGCTGGTTATCGAGGCGGTCGCCGTGGAAGCCATCGGCAAAATGCAGGCGGTGGCCGACGAGCGGCCGGCGTTCGCCGCGCGACCCGGTCTGCTCGAGGCGCTGAAGTCCAACCATATCTACACCGATGGCGCGTTCCACGATGCGCGCGTCTACGAGCGAACGCAGATGCGTCCGGGCGACGCGATCGCCGGCCCCGCGGTGATCCGCGAACAGAATGCGACGACCGTCATCGAGCCCGGCTGGCGCGCAACGCTGACCGATCGTGACCACATGGTTCTCGAGCGCATCGAAGCGGCGCGGCGCACGCACGCGATCGGCACGACGGCCGACCCGGTGCTGCTCGAAGTGTTCAACAACCTGTTCATGGCCGTCGCCGAGCAGATGGGCGTGACGCTCGCCAACACGGCGTACTCGGTCAATATCAAGGAGCGGCTCGATTTCTCCTGCGCGATCTTCGATGCGACCGGCAACTTGATCGCCAATGCGCCGCACATGCCCGTTCACTTGGGCTCGATGGGCGAATCGGTGGCGACGATCATCGAGCGCCGTGCGGTAACGATGCAGCGCGGCGACGTGTTCGTCCTGAACGCGCCCTATAACGGCGGCACGCATTTGCCCGACGTCACCGTGATTGCTCCGGTGTATCTGACGGGTGACCGGCCGGAATTCTATGTAGCCTCCCGCGGCCACCACGCCGACATCGGCGGCATCACGCCCGGGTCGATGCCGCCCGATTCATCGCACGTTGACGAGGAAGGCGTGCTGCTCGACAACGTGCAACTGGTTGCGCAAGGGCGCTTCCTCGACGCGGAAATGCGTGCGATTCTCTCGTCCGGCCGCTATCCGTCGCGCAACGTCGACCAGAATCTCGCCGACCTTCGTGCGCAAGTTGCCGCGTGCGCGAAAGGCGCCGGCGAATTGGTGAAAATGGTCGATCATTTCAGCCTGCCGGTGGTGCGCGCCTACATGCAGCACGTGCAGGACAATGCCGAGGAATCCGTTCGCCGCGTGCTGGACGTGCTGAAGGACGGAAGCTTCGAATACGAGATGGACAGCGGGGCGAAGATCGCCGTCGCGATCTCGATCGACAAGGGGAAGCGCGAGGCGACGATCGATTTCACCGGCACGAGTTCGCAGCAGCCGACCAACTTCAACGCGCCGGCCGCGGTTTGCAAGGCGGCGGTGCTTTACGTTTTTCGCACGCTGGTCGACGACGAGATCCCGATGAACGCCGGGTGCCTCAAGCCTTTGCGCATCATCATTCCCGAAGGGTCGATGCTGCGCCCCGCATATCCGGCCGCCGTGGTGGCCGGTAACGTCGAAACGTCGCAGACGATCACCGACGCGCTCTACGGCGCGCTGGGCGTGCTCGCGGCGTCGCAGGGAACGATGAACAATTTCACGTTCGGCAACGACACCTACCAATACTACGAGACCATTTCCGGGGGCGCGGGCGCAGGACCGGATTTCGACGGCGCGAGCGTGGTCCAGACACACATGACGAATTCCCGACTTACGGATCCGGAAGTGCTCGAGTGGCGCTTCCCGGTGCGTCTCGACGCGTTCGGCATCCGGCGCGGCAGTGGCGGACGGGGCCGGCACAATGGTGGCGACGGTGCCGTGCGCCGCGTGCGGTTCCTGGAACCGATGACCGCGGTCATGCTCGCCAACCACCGCCGCGTTCCGCCGTTCGGTGTCGCGGGGGGCGCGCCCGGTGAACGCGGCCGCAACTGGGTCGAACGCCAGGGCGGCTCGCGCGAGGAATTCGGCGCGACGTGCGAGGTGCACATGCAGCCCGGCGACGTCTTCGTGATCGAGACGCCGGGTGGTGGGGGCTTCGGCCCGCCCGACCCATGACCCGGACACAGCGGACGCGTTGAGTTCGCATAATCGCCGCACAACGCGGGATAATCAGCGCCGGACCAACCTTAGGAACACGCGATGGCCTCCATTTACGATTTCAGCGTCGACGACATTCACGGCAAGCGGGTGAAGCTCGACAAGTACAAGGACAAGGTGATGCTCGTCGTCAACACAGCGAGCCAATGCGGCTTTACGCCCCAGTACAAGGGCCTCGAAGCGCTCTACGAGAAATATCACGACAAAGGTCTCGAGGTCCTGGGCTTTCCGTGCAACCAGTTCGGCGCGCAGGAACCCGGAACCGAGGACGAGATCGCGCAGTTCTGCGAGGTGAATTACGGCGTGACGTTTCCGCTGTTCGCCAAAGTCGACGTCAATGGCGCCAAGGCGGCGCCGGTCTACAAATATCTCAAGTCCGAGAAACCGGGTTTGCTCGGCAGCGAGGCGATCAAGTGGAACTTCACCAAGTTCCTGGTCGACCGCAAGGGCAAGGTTCTCGCGCGTTACGCGCCGAACGACACGCCGGAGTCGATGGCCGGCGACATCGAGAAAGCGTTGTGATGCGCCGCATCGTTGCCCCCATCGTGTTCGCGGTGGGCGCGACGGTCATGGCATTGCCGGCCGCGGCGCAGGCCGACCTGAACAAGGTCTTGCACGTTGCGTTCCCGATCGCCGAAACAGGCTTCGACCCGCAGGGGGTGAACGACATCTACTCGAACTATGTCATTCGGGCGATGTTCGACACGCTGTACATCTACGATTACCTGGCGCGCCCGTACAAAGTCGTCCCCAATACCGCCGTCGCGCTGCCGGAGATTTCCGCGGATGGCCGCACCTGGACGCTCAAGATCAAGCCCGGGATTTATTTCATTGCCGACCCGGCGTTCAAGGGACAAAAACGCGAGCTGACCGCGGCCGACTACATCTATTCGTGGAAGCGCGTGATCGACCCGAAGGTGCATTCGCCTCAGCTGCAGACTTTCGACGACATGTTCGAGGGCTCCGATGTGGCTGTGGCCAAAGCGAAGGAGACCGGCAAGTTCGATTACGACGCGCCGATGGAGGGTTTGCAGGCGCTCGACCGTTACACGATCCGGATGAAGCTGAAGCGGCCATCCTACGACCTGCTGTCGAACCTCACTCAGGTGCAGGCGGCCGCTGTGGCGCGCGAGGTGATTGAAACCTACGGCGATGGGAGCAGCCGCGTGGCGCAGAACCCGGTGGGCACGGGGCCGTACGTGCTGAAGGAGTGGCGGCGCGGGCAGAAGATCGTCTTGGAAGCCAATCCGGGTTTTCGCGAGGTGACCTTTCCCGACAGCAGCGATCCTGCGGACCGTGCAGTCGTCGCCAGCATGAAGGGCAAGAAACTGCCGCGCATCGGTCGCCTGGAGGTCTCGATCATCGAGGAGTCGCAGCCGCGCTTGCTCGCCTTCGAGCAAGGTGATCTCGATTACGTCGAAGTCCCGGTCGATCTCGTCTGGAACGTCATGGGCAAGGACAACAAGCCGCTGCCGCGCTTCGCGAAGGCCGGCGTCACGCTCGCGCGCGAGGTCCAGCCGTCGATCAGCTACACCTACTTCAACATGGAGGACCCGGTCGTCGGCGGCTATACGAAGGACAAGGTGGCGCTTCGTCGCGCCATCAGCATGGCCTACAACGTCGACGAGGACATCCGCGTCCTGCGCCAAGGTCAGGGAACGCCGGCCACGCAGGTCATTCCGCCCAACGTGACCGGACACGATCCGAAATTCGCCGGGCATGTCAAATTCGACCCCGAAGGTGCCAAAGCGCTACTGGACAAGTTCGGCTACGTCGACCGCGACAAGGATGGCTGGCGCGACCTGCCGGACGGCAAGCCGTTCGTGCTGAAGATTGCGACGACGCCCGCGGCGCTGGACCGCCAGCGCAGTGAACTTTGGCAGCGCAACCTCACCGCTGTGGGGATCCGCGTCGAGTTCCCCAACCAGAAGTTTCCCGACCTCATCAAGATGGCGCTCGCGGGGCAACTGCAGGCGTGGACCCTCGGAAACATCAGCACCACGCCGGAGGGCTACCAGTTTCTCGGGCTGCTCTATGGCGGCTTTGCGGGGTTGTCGAACCTGGCGCGCTTCAAGCAGCCCGATTACGATCGCCTGTATGACCAGTCGCGCAGCCTGCCCGACAGCCCCGAGCGCACCAAGTTGTTCCGGGAGATGACGCAGATCGTGTCTGCGTATTCGCCATGGGTGCTCACGGCCTATCGGATCGAGAACGTCGTCGTCTATCCGTGGGTGATCGGCTACAAGCACAACGCCTTCCAGCAACATCCATGGATGTACTTCGACCTCGATCTCAAGATGCCGCATCGGCCTGTCGCGCCATGACAAACATGCGCTGTATTGTTGCGCTCTTCGCCATTGCGGCATTGTTGCCGCTGCCCGCCTCAGCGCAGGCCGACCCGAACAAGGTGCTGCGCATCGCGTTTCCGGCCGCGGAGACCGGCTTCGATCCGCAGGCCGCGAACGATATCTACTCGAATCACGTCAATCGCGCGATCTTCGATCCGCCCTACACGTACGACTACCTGGCCCGGCCATTCAAGGTCGTCCCCAACACCGCGGAGGCGCTGCCGGAAATATCCGCGGACGGGCGCACGTGGACGTTCAAGATCAAGCCGGGCATCCACTTCGTCGACGATCCCGCGTTCAAGGGCAAGAAGCGCGAGTTGACCGCCGCCGACTACATTTATTCGTGGAAGCGCGTGCTCGACCCGAAGATGCGCTCGCCGAGCCTGCAGCTCTTCGACGACATCTTTGAAGGGTCGGACGCCGTCGTCGCCAAGGCAGCGGCGACCGGCAAGTTCGATTACGACGCACCGATGGAAGGATTGGTCGCGCTCGACCGCTATACGATCCGGATGAAGTTGAAGCGGCCTTCGTACGACATGCTTTCGAACATGACGACGGTGGCGACCGGCGCCGTGTCCCGCGAAGTCGTCGAGGCCTACGCTGATGGCGCCGGCTGGGTGATGCAGAACCCCGTGGGCACGGGACCCTATCGATTGCAGGAATGGAGGCGCGGCCAGAAGATCGTCCTGGAAGCAAATCCCGGATTTCGTGACGTGACCTTTCCCGATAGCAAAGACCCTGCGGACCGCGACATCGTCGCGAAAATGAAAGGCAGGAAGCTGCCGCGGATCGGCCGGATCGACATCACGATCATCGAGGAATCGCAGCCGAGGCTGCTCGCGTTCGAGCGCGGCGACTTGGACTACACGCAGGTGCCGAGCGATCTCGTGTGGAACGTGATGGGCAAGGACAACAAGGTCCTGCCGCGCTTTGCCAAGGCCGGAGTCATCCTTGCACGCGGCGTCCAGCCAGCGATCACGTTCGCGTATTTCAACATGGAAGATCCGGTCGTCGGCGGATACGACAAGGACAAGGTTGCGCTGCGCCGCGCGATCGGCATGGCGTACAACGTCGACGAGGAAATCCGTGTATTGCGGCAGGGCCAGGGGACGCCGGCAACCCAGGTGATTCCGCCGCCCATCACCGGCTACGATCCGGCGTTTGCAGGGAACGCAAAATTCGACCCGGAGGGCGCGAAGGCGCTGCTGGACAAGTTCGGCTACGTCGACCGCGACAAGGATGGCTGGCGCGACCTGCCGGACGGCAAGCCGCTGGTGCTGAAGATGGGAACCTCCCCATCCGCACTCGACCGGCAATACAACGAATTGTGGCAGCGCAACCTCAACTCGGTAGGCATTCGCGTCGAATTCGTCAACCAGAAATTCGCCGACCTGTTGAAGATGGCGCGCGCCGGCCAGTTGCAGTCGTGGATGCTCGGCAACATCAGCACCACGCCGGATGGCTACCAGTTCCTGGGGCTGCTCTATGGCCCGCACTCGGGCCTCTCGAATCTGGCGCGCTTCAAACAGTCCGACTTCGACCGCCTGTACGACCAGTCGCGGAGCCTTCCGGACGGCGCGGAGCGCACGAAGCTGTTCAAGGAAATGACCAAGATCGTCTCGGCGTATTCGCCGTGGCTGCTCACGGCCTACCGGTTCGACAACGTCGTCGTCTATCCGTGGGTGATCGGCTACAAGTACAACCCGTTCCAGCAGCATCCGTGGCTGTATTACGACATCGACCTCAAGATGCCGCACCGTCCGGTCGAACCTTGAGGATGGAAAGTGAACCGTGGTAAGAACGCGACAATCGCTTGCTCGAAAGAGCCGACCGCGAAGCCTTCGTTTGTCGGCGGAAGGCGTCGAGCGTAGAATAGCCCTGACATTTCCCCACTCTCCTGGACGAACAACGTGAATCTCAACCCCAATGCGCACTCGCCGGCACGCTTGTCGGCAATGAGGGCGCTGCTGCACATGGGTCGGGGTTCGTCCATGTCCCCCGGCGCCGGAATTGCGATGACCCGCGATTTCGACGCCCTGCATGTAGCAATTCGAGCAGTACCGATTTAGCGCGCCCGCCGGGTTACCCGCCGGGTTTTGGCGGGAACCGGATTTCGTAGGCGCTTTCTTCCTTCCGGACTCCCGCCTGTCGTAGCTTCATTCGCGTTCGCATTTGGATTCGCGCGCGCGCCGGATTCGATGTCGGTCCGGACCGTTGTAACAGGTGTCGTCATGGAACGATTGCAACGCCTTCTTCGCCGTACGTTTCGCGGGCTCTGGCTGTCGCCGGATTTCCGTCGGCTCTGGTCGTCGCTGACGATCACGGCGTTCGGAAGCCAGATCACGAACCTCGCGCTGCCGCTGACGGCGGCGCTGCTGCTGCACGCGACGCCGCTGCAGATGGGCGTCCTGATCGCGCTCGAAACGCTGCCGTTTGCGCTCGTCTCGTTGCATGCGGGCGTTCTGCTCGACCGCGTCCGCAAGTTGCCCATCGTGATCGCATCGGACCTCGTGCGCGGGCTGGCGCTGCTCGCCATACCGGTCGCCGCCTTCACCGGCACGCTGGCCATGGAAATACTCTATGTCGTCGGCTTCTTTTGCGGTGTGTCGAACGTGGTCGGCGGCGGGGCTTATCAGGTGCTGCTCGCGCAGCTGGCCGGTCGCGACCGGCTGGTGGAGGCCAACGCCAAGGTCGCGTTGGGCGAAACGTCGTCGGCGTTGATCGGGCCTGGTCTCGCGGGCGGCTTGATCCAGCTCCTGACCGCGCCGTTCGCGATCATCCTCGACGCGCTGACGTTCTTCGTGTCGGCATTGATGCTGCGCAAGGTTCGCGTGCCGCAGGACGTGGTGAACGGCGGACCCAAAGGATCGGTGTCGGCCGAGATCCTCGAGGGATTGAAGCTCGTATGGCAGAACCGCACGCTGCTGGCGCTGGCGTGGGTGGCCGCATTGTGGCAATTGCTCCATCACATGCAGCTTGCCGTGCTGATCCTGTTCGCGACGCGCGAGCTCGGTCTTTCTGCGGGCGCGATCGGCCTTACCTATGCCTTCGGCGGCATGGGGTGCGTGCTCGCGGCGGCGTCGGCGGAAAAACTGTCGACGCGCTTCGGCGTCGGCACCGTCATTGTCTATGGGTTGATGCTGACCGCCGTGGGCTGGCAGGCGTTCGGACTCGTCTCGGGCCCGGTGTGGTTCGCGACGCTGGCGCTGGGGGTCGCGATGCTGCTGTTCGATTTTGGCGCCGTTCTGTACGCGATCAATTATCTCGCGCTGCGCCAGGCCATCACGCCGGATCGGCTGATGGGCCGCATGACGGCGACGATGCGCTTCCTGACCGTGGCCGCGGCCCCACTCGGGTCGCTCGCCGGCGGCGCGCTCGCAACGGCGATCGGCTTGCGCAATACGCTGCTGACGGTCGGCGTGCTGGCCATCGCGTTGACGGCCGGGGCGATACTCTGGTCGCCCGTGCGGCGGCACCGGACGCTGCCGGTGGTTCCAGCGGAATGATTACAGAATCGTTCCCGCGGCGACCGTGCGATTGGTGACTTCGTCGATGACGATGAAGGCGCCGGTCGTGCGGTCGTCGTGGAACGAGTCGATGGCCAGCGGCTCGTTGACCGCAAGACACGCGCGCACGAGGTCGTTCATCGCGACTTCGGCGGGCGGCGCGACGGGCGCAAGGGTGGCGAGGTCGATGGCGTGCACGATCTCCGCAAATCTCGCGCGAACCGTCCGCGTCGTGTGCTTGATGAGGTAACTCGACGCGGGTTGCAGCGGATCGGCGTCGAACCAGCAGAGGTCGGCCACGATTTCGCGCGCCACGCGCGGGCGAGCGTTCACCGGAACGAGAAGGTCGCCGCGCGCGACGTCGAGATCACGGTCGAGGCGAACCGTTACGGCGTGACCCGGCAGCGCCACGGACACCGGACCCCCGGGACCGGCAATTCCGGCGACGACCGCGCGCAATCCGGCGGGCATCACGGCCACTTCCATGCCGACTTCGAGCGTGCCGCTGGCAATCGTGCCTTGCAGCCCGCGCTGCGGACGCCCACGGTCGGCGGCCAGCGTACGCGTCACGCGTTGCACGGGGAAGCGCAGAGGTCGTGTGGCGCGCGAGCGCAGGACGTCCACGCTTTCGAGATAGGCGAGGAGCGTCGGCCCGCCGTACCAGGGCAGCGCGTCGCCGCGCGAGGCGACCATGTCGCCGGTGAGCGCCGACAGCGGAATGGCGTGGACTTCGGTGAATTCGAGGTGCGCCGCAAGCGCGGTGAACTCCGCGTGGATCGCCTCGAAGCGCGCGCGGTCCCAGTGGACGAGGTCCATCTTGTTCACGGCGAGCACCAGCCGCGAAATGCCCGCCCAGCGCGCGAGGAACGCGTGGCGCCGCGTCTGCGGCTGCAGGCCGTGCACGGCATCCACGAGCAGCACCGCAACGTCCGCGGTGCTGGCGGCCGTGACCATGTTGCGCGTGTATTGCTCGTGCCCTGGCGAATCGCCGATGATGAATTTGCGGGCCGGCGTCGCGAAATAGCGGTAGGCGACATCGATGGTGATGCCTTGCTCGCGCTCGGCCAGCAGACCGTCGGTGACGAGGGAAAAGTCGATCGGCATCTGCCCCGCGCGGCGAGATCCGGCCTCGAGCGCCGTCACCTGGTCGGACAAGAGGCTCTTGCTGTCCCACAAGAGCCGGCCGATCAGCGTGCTCTTGCCGTCGTCGACGCTGCCGGCCGTTGTGAAGCGCAGTGGAGTCGCAGACGATTTGGCAACGGCGTCCATCAGAAATAGCCCTGGCGCTTGCGCAGCTCCATCGCCGCGTCGTTGGCCTGGTCGTCGAGTCGCGTCGCGCCGCGCTCGGTAATGCGCGTCGCGGCGGTCTCGTGCACGATCGCGTCGAGCGTCGCGGCGTTCGATTCGACCGGCGCGGTGCACGGGATGTCGCCGACGGTGCGAAAGCGCACGGACAGATTCACGACGCGGTCGCCGGGCGCAGCGGGGGTGAGCGGCGTGACCGGAACCAGCGCGGCGCCGCGCCGAACCACGTTGCGCCGGTGCGCGAAATAGATTTCCGGCAGCGGAATTTCTTCCTGCCGGATGTACTGCCACACGTCGAGCTCCGTCCAGTTCGACAGCGGAAACACGCGCAGGTGTTCGCCTTTGTGCACGCGCGCGTTGTAGATCGACCAGAGCTCCGGCCTCTGCGCTTTCGGGTTCCACTGCCCGGAGTCGTCGCGGAACGAAAACACGCGCTCCTTGGCGCGCGCCTTTTCCTCGTCGCGGCGGGCGCCGCCGATGCAGGCGTCGAACCCCAATTCGGCGATCGCATCGAGCAGCGTGATCGCCTGGTGCGGATTGCGCGATTCGTTTTCGTGGCGCAGCCGGACGCGGCCGGTGCGAATCGACTCGTCGAGCGAGCGCACGACGAGCGGCAGGCCGGCATCGCGCGCCATCCGGTCGCGGAATGCGATCACTTCGGGAAAATTCTGCTCGGTGTCGATGTGCATCAGCGTCACCGGCGCCTTTTCGGGAAAGAACGCCTTCTGCGCCAAACGCAGCACGACCGCGGAATCCTTGCCGCCGGAGAAGAGCAGCGCGACGTTGCGGCACTCGGCGACGACTTCGCGCAGGATGAAAATCGACTCCGCCTCGAGCTCGTCCAAATAGCTGCTGCGATGCGGCTTCGCGAGCGGCGGCAGCGTTGCGACGTCGGTGAGCGCGAGATCGTCCTGCATCAGCATGGTGTGGTGGCCTTCATGTCGCGACGGTTGCGGCGCGCGTGCGGACGACGCGGCCCTGCGCGTCGATGTGGATGCCGCATTCGCGCGAGGCGGGCGCTTCCCACCACCAGCGTCCCGACCGCGGATCTTCGCCGGGCATCACGGCGCGTGTGCAGGGGGCGCAGCCGATGGAGGGAAACCCTCGCTGATGCAAAGGATGCGTCGGCACGTCGTGGGCGCGGACGTAAGCCCAGACGTCGTCTTCGTGCCAATCCGCGAGCGGCGCCAACTTCATCGTGCCGTGTTCGTCGTCGCGGGCGAGGATCGGCGTGTCCGTTCGCGTCACCGACTGATCGCGGCGCAGGCCGGTGATCCACAGGTTCTTGCCGGCGAGCGCGCGGGCAAGCGGGCGCACCTTGCGAAAGTCGCAGCACTGCTTGCGCAGCTCCACGGAGCGGTAGAACGGATTGGGCCCATGCGCGGCGACGAAGGGCTCGATATCGGACGCGTCGGGCGCATAGAGAAGGACAGGCAGGCCGTAGCGCTGCCGAACGCTGTCGATGAACGCATGAGTTTCATCAGGCAACCGCCCCGTGTCGAGCGTGAACACTTCGACGGGGAGGTCCAGAGCGGCGATCAGGTCGAGGATCACCATGTCCTCGACGCCGAAGCTCGAGGCGAATGTCGCCGGCGCGTGCGCCGTCACCGCGTGGCGAAGGCGCTGGGTGGCCTCGGAAGTGCGTAAGCGCAGGTCCATGGTTCCGGTTTCGTGGGTCGGCGCGGCGCAATCGGAACACCCGTTCCCTCGCGACGTCGACACCGGATACTAGGCAACCCCGCAAATAGACGGAAATGATATTTGTGGCGGTTGGATATGCCAAAAAGCTATAACTGTCCGACTGTCCGCGGATCGAAACCAGAGACCGGGCAGGGACGCGCCAACGCGGTTTCAGATCAGGGCTTAGTCCGCCAGCCCGAGCTTGCGCAGAAGAACATTCCATCGCGGATCGGCGTGCAACGATCGAAGCAGCGGGTCGACCTTGGTCCAGAAAATTCCGGGATCGCGCTGGGTCAACGCACGCTCGAGCCACGCGAAGGCAAGGTCGGTCTCGCCCCGCGGCGCGTGCACCTGGGCGACCTGGTAGGCAGCGACATCGCCATATTTTTCGGCGAGGTCGCGAAGGTCCTCATCCGATTCGGCCTTGCGGCCTGCGGCATGATGGACAAGCGCCCCTGAGAACAGCCGGCCCCACTCCTCCGGCTCGCGAAGCGACTCCACGAGCGCCTCGTCGATGCGGCCCTGTCCCAGCAGCGTAATCGACAGCCAGGCGCGTGCGGATGCGTGCTGTGGAGCGAGCTCCAATGCCTTTCGGAGCGCGGCGGCGCCTTCCGCGTTGCGTTCGGCAGCCCAATAGATCAGTCCGAGAAAAAAATGGGCCGCCGCGCTGAGCGGATCCTGGGCCACCGCACGGAGACCGAGTTCGATTCCCTCGTCGAAACGGCCCAAGTTCCCTGCAAGGAAGCCGGACTGGATCAGAACCAACGCATTTCCAGGGGCGAGTTCCAGCGCCCGGCGATACGACGCTTGCGCGCCGCGGAAGTCGAAGTCATGGGACATTCGGATCCATCCCATCCCCGCATGGCCTTCCGCCAAGTCCGGTTCGAGCGCCAAAGCTCGGGTGATTGCCTCGCGCGAGCGCGCGAACCCTCCGGCTGCCGGGGCCCAGCCCCAGTTCGCCTCGCTCGCGTGGGCCCGACCGAGTTCCGCCCAGGCAAGCGCGAACTCAGGCTCCAGCGCGAGAGCCTCCTTCAGATAGCCAATGCCCTTCTTCGTGTCCTCGCCGGAGTTGCGATCGATGAAGTATCGAGCGTGCAGGAAAAGCCGGTGCGCCTCCGGATCGGTGCTGCGGCCTTTCACCGCTTGCGCCACCGCCGCCGCGGCTTCCCGGCTCGCCGCGGAGTCCGACGGCTCGCCCAGCAGCGCAGTGCGCAGTTCCTTGAGCACCGATTGCGCGATGTCGTCCTGCACGGCGAATATGTCGTCGAGCGTCCGGTCGTAGGTTTCCGACCAAATCTGATAGCCGTCCGCGACCTTGACCAGCTGCACCGAGACGCGCATCCGTGTGCCCGCCTTGCGCACGCTGCCTTCGAGCACCGTGGCGACGTTCAGTGTGCGGCCCGCCTCCGCCACCGTGGCGCCCTTGCCCTTGAACGAGAAGGCGGAAGAACGCGCCGCCACGCGCAGCCCGCGAATCTTGGCAAGCACATTCAGCAGCTCCTCGGCCAGCCCGTCGGCGAAATACTCGTTTTCCTCGTCGCGACTCATGTTGACGAATGGCAGCACGGCGATCGACGGCGATTCGTCGTCGCGCTTCGTGTTGGCTGCTGCGGCGGCCGGCGTCACGCGCGGTGCGCCGGACGGCGCCGGCGCCGCGCCACCCGAAAGCAATCGCGCAACGCGCTCCGCGAAAGCCGCCGGCGTCGCGTCCGCGGGCAGGTACGTCCATTGCAGCTCGCGGAATTTCTCCGGCACGCGCGCGTTCTCGCCGATCGCGGCGTCGATCACCACCGGCAGCAGGAACGCCTTGTCGTCGGCCATGAGGTGCGAGCGGTCGACCGCGAGTTTCCACTCCAGCCGGAAGTAGCCTTCCTGGCGCTCTTGCGTGTTGGCCGAGATGACCGGCACGAACAGTGCGCACTCCTTGATCTTCCTGCGAATCGACGCGTCCCACGCATCGCCGCCGCGCAACACACTCTGGTCGAACCAGACGTCGAGGCCCTGCGCGCGCAATGCGTCGCAGATGCGCCGCGCTGCCTCAGCGTCCTGCGACGCGTAGCTCAGGAAAATGGACTTTGGCAGGTCGCTCATCGGGTGCCGGGTTCAGGCGGCTTCGCGCTGGAACGGATAGACGCTGCCGATCCGCAGCATCTGCGACAGTGTGTCCAGCGCGCGCCGCGATTCGTCGAGCAGCGCCGGGTCGGCGAGGTCGGACGGCGCCAGCCGATCGCGGTAGTGATCGCGGATCCACTGTTCGAGTGCGCGCGCGAGATCATCGTCGAGAAAGACGTTCGTGTGGATCGCGGCGCGTTCGGCGGGCGTCAACGCAACGCGCAACCGAAGGCATGCGGGTCCGCCGCCGTTTTTCATGCTCTGCTTCAAGTCGAACGTCAGCACTTCGGCAATGGGCCCGCCGCTTGCGACGAGCCCGGCCAGGCACGCGTCCACGCGGGCATTGTCGCGACACTCGGCGGGCGCGACGAGCAGCAGCCTGCCATCGGGGCGCGAGAGCAACTGGCTGTTGAAAAGATAAGTCGCGACCGCATCCGCGAGGCTCACCTCGCGCTCGCGCACGATCACCGGGGTGAACGCCGGCCCGATCCGCGCCGCAAGATCCGCGAGCACCGCGTGCTGATCGACAAACGCGCGCTCGTGGCAGAAGAGCACGTTGCCGTGGCCGACGCTGATGACGTCGTTGTGGAATACACCGGCATCGATCGCCAGCGGATTCTGCAGCGCGAACGACGTGCGCTCCGGCGCCAGCCCGTGCCGTCGTGCGATCGCCATGGAGGCTTCCCGCGTCTGTCGCGCCGGAAATTTAGCAGGCGCGATGCCCCCGCCGATGCCGTGCTTGCCGTAGACGAAGAATTCGACGCCGGGCGCGCCCGAGTCACCGGCAAAACGCGTGTGATTGGCGGCGCCTTCATCACCCAACTGCGGCGCTGCGGGCAGCGGATCGTGCACGGCGAAATGCGCGGCGTCGGCAAAGATGGCGCGCAGGATCGCCGTCGTGGTCGGCGCTTCGAGCGACCGATGAACGTGCGACGCGAGGTTGGCGGGCGTGAAGTGGACGCGGCCGTCGGCGGTGTCCTGCGAAGGGCTGACCGTCGCCGCGTTGGCGACCCACATCGCGGCCGCCGACGAGCAGGCGGACAGCAGCGCCGGCGCATCGCGTGCGGCGCGTTGCAGCACGGCTTCGTCGCTGCCCGAAAATCCCAGCGCGCGCAGTGCGGGCAGGAAAGGGCGCTCGTGGGGTAGAAGCACCGCCTGCGCAAAGCCGCGCGCCGAAAGTGCGCGCATCTTGGCGAGTCCCTGCAACGCGGCTTCGCGCGGGTTCGCGACGAGCCCCGCATTGTTCTCGGAGGCGATGTTGCCGGTGGCCAGTCCCGAATAGTTGTGCGTCGGGCCCGGGATGCCGTCGAAGTTGTATTCCCGCATGGGCACTTAGCGGTCCGCGGGCGAAAGCGCGACCGCGCGCACCATGTCGCCTTCGCTCACGCCGAGTGTGGTCGCCGCGTAAGGTTTCAACGGCAGCCGATCGGCGCGCCTCGGCGCCGAGGCGACCAGCGCACGGAAATTCCTGAGGTCGCGGTTCGCGACCAGCCACAGGATATCGTCGGTCAGGCTGTCGGGCACGGGATCTTCCTCCTCGAGCGTCACGGGCAGCACCTGCGACTGGCGCACCGCGTGAATGTCGTCGCGGAAGCATTCGACGGTGGGGCCCGCGTCGAAAATGTCCACGTAGCCCTCGTAGCGGAAACCCTCCTGCTCGAGCATCGTGCGCGCCGGCGCCGTGTCCGCGTGCACCGCGCCGATCGCATCGCGCGCGTCGGCCGGAAGCAGGTTCACGTAGACCGGGTGTTTCGGCATCAATTCGGCGATGAACGATTTCTGCCCGATGCCGGTCAGGTAATCCGCCGTCGAATATTCCATCGCGAAAAAATGCCGCCCGAGACCTTCCCAGAACGGGCTCTTGCCATCCCCTGCCAGGCGGCCGCGCAATTCGGCGATGATCTTCGGTGAGAAGAGCCGCGCAAACTCCGCGATGAACAGGAGGCGGCTCTTCGCGAGCAGCACTCCGTTCTTGCCCTGGCGGAAACCCTGGTCCAGGAAGAGCGAGCAAAGCTCGGTGTGGCCGGTATGGTCGTTGGCGAGGAACAGCGTGGGCGCGACCGTGTAGACGTTGAGCGTGCGCGACGCATGGACCAGTGTGCCGACGTGATAGTTGTACCAGGGCTCCTTCAGCCCGACCGCCGATTCGATCGCGCTGATTCCCACGACGCGCTCCGGCACGCTGCTGTTGCGGCCGTCGACCAGCACGAACATGTAACACGCATCGGCGCGTTCAGCAGTGCCGGCGAACGATGCCAGCGACCGTTCGATGCGCGACGCCAGCCGCTCGCGATTGGCGGGCAGCGTGGTGAGACCGGCGCCGGTGCTTTCGGACAGCGTGAGGACGCTGCCGATGTCGTCGCGCGCGATCGGCCGGATGTAGAACATCGGTGCGCGGTGCGGTCGGTAATGCAGCGCGACTAAGTCAACGCGCGATTGAGCGCCAACTCGAGTCGAGCCAGCCCTTCGAGGATTTCGTCGAGCGATATGACGAGCGACGGCGCGATGCGAACGACGTCCGGCCCCGCGACGAGCACCAGGAGGCCCGTTTCGCCGGCGGCTTTCACGACGTCCATCGCCTTGCCCTGCCAGGGCGACGCGAGCTCGCCGCCGAGCCACACGCCTTCACCCCGCAGGTCCGCGAAAACGCGGCGCCGCGCATTGATCGCCTTCAGTCCTTCCATGAACAGCGAATGCCGCGCCCTGACGCCGTCCAATACTTCCGTCGTGTTGATGACGTCGAAGACCGCGCCCGCGACCGCGCAGGCCAGCGGATTGCCGCCATACGTCGTGCCGTGCACGCCGACGCTGAATACGCCGGCGATCTCGGTGGTCGTGAGCATCGCCCCGATCGGGAAGCCGCCGCCCAGACCCTTGGCGCTGGTCAGGATGTCGGGGACGATGCCCTTCTGCATGTACGAGAAGAGCGTGCCGGTGCGGCCCATGCCGCTCTGGATTTCGTCCAGGATCAAGAGCGCGCCATGTTGCGTCGTGAGCCTTCGCGCGGCTTGCAGGAATTCCGGCGTGCCGGGGCGCATGCCGCCTTCGCCCTGCATCGGTTCGAGGATCACGGCGCAGATTTCGGCGCCGAATTCCGCGAATTCGCGTTCGAGCGCCGCGACATCGTTGTAGGCGATGTGCGTGAATCCCGCGGGGTTCGGGCCGAAGCCGCTGGCGTACTTTGCCTGTCCGCCCGCGGTAACGGTGAAGAGCGTGCGGCCGTGGAAACTGCCGACGGTGGAAATCACGCGCATCTTCTTCTCACCCACGCGGTCGCGTGCGTAGCGGCGCGCGAGCTTCAGCGCCGCTTCGTTGGCCTCAGCACCCGAGTTGGCAAAGAAGACGCGCTCGGCGAACGTGTTGTCGATGAGACGCTTGGCAAGCCTCAGCGCCGGCTCGTTGGTCAGCCAATTCGATACGTGCCACAGCGTGCACGCCTGGTCGGTGAGCGCGCGGATCATCGCCGGATGGCAATGGCCGAGCGCGGTCACGGCGACGCCGCCGGCGAAGTCGATGTACATCCGACCGTCCTGGTCCCACACGCGCGAGCCTTCTCCACGCACCGGCACGAACGGCGAAGGCGCATAGCACGGCACCATCCAGTCGTCGAACATCGCGCGCGTCACCGGTAGCGTCGCGGCGCTGGACGGTGTTGCGGACACTTCGCGCCGTGCGCTCGCGGCAACGATGGCCTGCTTGTCGGCGGAGAGATTGCTCATGCGGGTCCGGTCAGTCGGTTCGGCTAGTCTGTAGCAAGGGCCGCGGGCACGGCTGCGACAACCTGGATTTCGATCTTGTAGTCGGAGCTCGCGAGCCGTGCCTCGACGGTCGCGCGCGCGGGCGCAGACCCTTGCGGCACCCACGTATCCCACACGGCGTTCATCAACGGAAAATCCTTCATGTCCGGAAGGTAGATCGTCGCCGACAGGATCTGCGACTTGTCGCTGCCGATTTCGGCCAATAGCGCGTCGATCCGCTTCAACACCGAACGCGCCTGCGCGGCGATGTCGGCGGTCGGGTCCTCGGCCACCTGCCCGGCGAGCCAGGCAATGCGTTCGCCCGCGGGCATGAACACAACGCTTTCGGACAGGCGCTTGCCGACATGGCGGCGTTCGATGGGCACGGCTCGGTCCTGAAGGCGGGTGGGCAAACGGGAATTGTAATTGACGGTTCGCTCCCCTAGTCTATTTTTGCGCCGGAATCCTTGACGACCTTCTGCCACTTCGCCGTTTCTGCCGCAATATGCCGCGCGAAGTCCTCCGGCGTGCCACCGGCGACGTTCGCTCCCTGTGCAATCAGCTTTTCCTTGGCCTCCGGCGTCGCGAGCCATTTGGCGATTTCCGCGTTCACCTTCGTGATCGCCGGCTGCGGCGTTCCCGCCGGCCCGAGCAGGCCGAACCACGATGACGCCTCGAAGCCCGGCAGCCCGGACTCGGCCATCGTCGGAACCTCGGGCAGCGCCGGCGCGCGTGTCTTGCTGGTCACCGCAAGCGCTTTGAGCTTGCCCGCCTTGATGAGCGCCAGCGACGACGGGAGGTTGTCGAACATGAGCTGCACCTGGCCGCCGACCAGATCCTGCAGGGCGGGCGCGCTCCCCTTGTACGGCACGTGCGTCATCTGAACGCCCGCCATCGTCTTGAAGAGTTCGGCGGAAAGATGGATCGACGTCCCGTTGCCCGACGATGCGAAGTTGAGCTTGCCCGGGTTCGCCTTGGCGTACGCGATCAGTTCCTGCACCGAATTCACGGGCAGCGACGGGTTCACGACCAGAACATTCGGGACACCGGCAACCAGGATGATCGGCGCGAAGTCGCGCACGTGGTCGTAGGGCATCTTCGGATACAGGCTTGGATTGATCGCGTGCGTGCCCACCGTGCCCATCAGCAGCGTGTAACCGTCCGGCGCGGACTTGGCGACCAGTTCCGCGCCGATGTTGCCGCCGGCGCCCGGCCGGTTGTCGACGACGACGGGCTGGCCGAGCGATTCGGTCAATTTCTGCGCGGCGGCGCGGGCGAGGACGTCGGTGGTGCCGCCTGCGGGAAAGGGGACGACGATGCGGATCGGCTTGGTCGGGTAGGGACTCAAATTCGGCTGCGCCCAGGCGCCCGCGGCAAAGGCGGCAACCAGCGCGCCCGTCGCACATAGAAATATCCAGCGCCTCATCGTCGCCTCCTCGTTTGCTCTCGCTAATCGACCTTCGCGCCCGACAGTTTCACGATCCGCGCATATTTCGCAAGCTCGCGCGCGATGAACTGTGAGAATTGTTCCGGCGTATCGGGCGCGGGCTCTGCGCCGTCGGCGATGAACTTCGCGCGCACGTCCGGCGTGATCAGGATCCTTGTCACGTCGGCGTTCCACTTCGCAATGACGGGACCCGGCGTGCCCGCCGGCGCGAAGAGGCCATACCATGTCGAAATGTCGAATCCAGGCAGTCCGGCCTCGGCCATCGTCGGCAAATCCGGCGCCAGTTTCGAGCGCTCCGCGGTGGTCACTGCGAGCGCCTTCAATTTGCCCGCCTTGATCTGCGCCATCGCATTGGCCAGATTGTCGAACATGAATTGCGTATCGCCGGCGAGCAATGCCTGCGTTGCGGGCGCGCCGCCCTTGAACGGGATGTGCACGGCATCGGTTCCGGTTTCGATCTTGTAGAGTTCGCCGGCCAGATGCCCCGCGCTGCCGTTGCTGCCCGAGCCGAAGGCGAGCTTCCCGGGATTGGCTTTCGTGTAGGCGATGAACTCCCTGACATTGCCGACCGGAAGCGCGGCGTTAACGACGAGAACATTGGGCGTCGTGGCGATCAGCGTGATCGGCGCGAAGTCCTTCGCAGCGTCGTAGGGCATCTTCGCATAGAGGTTGGGATTGACCGCGTGCGTCGACAATGCGCCCAACAGGATCGTGTAGCCGTCCGGCGCCGATTTCGCGACGAGATCGGCGCCGATATTGCCACCCGCGCCCGGCTTGTTCTCCACAACCACCGGCTGGCCCCACGCCTCCGTGAGCCGCTGCGCAATCAGCCGCCCGGCAACGTCCAGCGAGCCGCCCGGCGGGAATGGCACGACGAGCTTCACCGGGCGAGCCGGATAGGTTTGTGCGCCGACCGGAATCGGTGCAGCAATGGATGCGACTGCGGCCACCGTGCACGCTGCAACAAGCCATCCGGGCCGCGATCGCTGGACCGCCATGCCAGGGACTCCTTTAAGGATATGCGTCGTGTCGATTTTAGCAGCCCGTCGACGGGCTGCTGGCAGGTGGCACTCCCGCAACATTGCGTAACAGGCCGGGATTTGGAGGTGGGCGGCCTCACGGCGCATAATTGAACGTTTCCTCACCAGCACCGTCGTACCAACGCCGGGCGTGACCATCACTGTGGGTGTTGCGCGGTGATCGTCATTGCAAACGAAGCCGGCGGCGAAGCTCGCCAATCCGACAGACAGGTTTCGATGAACAACGCAGTCAAAGCCGCCATTGCGGCCGTGTTCGTGATCGCCGCGGTGGGCGGCGGTTACTGGATGGGCACGCAGCGTGCGGGTCCCGCTGCGGGCGCGCCGGGCGCGCCGGGCGTCGCCAAAGGCGGCGCTGCAACGGGTGGCGGCGAAATCACCGTCGAAGCGGTCAAGGTCGCGACGACGTCGCTCCCGCAGACGATCACTACCGTCGGCAGCCTGCGTTCCGACGAGTCGGTGACGTTGCGGCCCGAGGTCGCGGGGCGGATCAACAGCATCGGTTTTCAGGAGGGCCAGCGCGTCGCGAAGGGCGCACTGCTCGTGCGGCTCGACACGTCGGTTCCACAGGCGGAGGTGCAGCAGGCGCGCGCCAATCTCGTGCTTTCAAAGAACAAGTTCGACCGGGCCGTCGACCTGGCAAAGAGCAATTTCATTTCGGGCCAGGCGCGCGACGAAGCCGAGAACAACCTCAAGGTTACCGAGGCCGCGTTGCAGCTCGCCGAGGCTAAGCTCGCGAAAATGGACTTGCGCGCGCCCTTCGCAGGAATCATCGGATTGCGATCGGTGTCGATCGGCGATTACGTGAAGGAGGGCGCCGACCTCGTCAATCTCGAGTCGATCGATCCGCTCAAGGTCGACTTCCGCGTGCCCGAGGTCTACATGCGCCAAGTGCAGGTCGGGCAAGCGCTGCAAATCCAGCTCGACGCGTTGCCGGGCAAGACGTTCGAAGGGAGGGTGTTCGCGGTGAATCCTCTGATCGATGCGGCCGGGCGTTCGGTGGTGATTCGCGCCCTCGTGCGCAATCCGGATACCAGCCTTCGTCCCGGCATGTTCGCCCGCGTGCGGCTCATCACCCGCGATGCGCAGGACGCGATGGTGTTGCCCGAGCAGGCGTTGGTGCCGCAAGGCGATCAGCAGTTCGTGTACCGCGTCATCGACGGCAAGGCGGTGCGCACGAAGGTCGAAGTGGGCCAGCGCCGCGACTCGAAGGTGGAAATTCTCAACGGCGTGGCGAAGGACGATGTCATCGTGACGGCGGGCCAGCTGAAGCTTCGCGACGGGGCACCGGTCAATGTCGCGGGCGCCGCATCGGCCAAGAGCAGTGCCACCGCGGCGGCGCTGCCGACACCGACGGGAACTGGCGTGACCGGCGGTGGAAACAGCGTCATCACGCCCGCCAATGCTGCGCCGGGCAAGGCCGACGCGGCGCCGCCGTCGCCGCCGAAGTCCTGATCCGGTCATATGCAACTGCCCGAGATATGCATCAAGCGGCCGGTCTTCGCGACGGTGCTGTCGCTGGTCGTCGTGCTGATCGGCCTCATTTCCTACACGCGGCTTTCCGTGCGCGAATATCCGCGGATCGACGAGCCTGTCGTCAGCGTGGCGGTGACTTACCGCGGTGCGTCCGCCGAGGTCGTCGAATCCCAGGTGACCAAGCCGCTCGAGGATTCGCTGGCGGGCATCGAGGGCGTCGAGGTGATGACGTCGCAGAGCCGCTCGGAGACGTCGCGCATCAACGTCAGGTTCACGCTGAAGCGCGACCCGGATTCGGCGGCGGCCGACGTTCGCGACAAGGTGGCGCGGGCCCGCGGCAAATTGCCCGACACGATCGACGAGCCGATCATCGCCAAGGTCGAGGCCGACGCCAATCCGATCATCTACATCGCCGTGCAGGCGGGATCGCAGACCACGCTCGAGGCGTCCGACTACGTCAAGCGCTATGTGCAGCCACGGCTCTCCGTGCTGCCGGGCGCCGCGGACGTGCGCATCTTCGGCGAGCGCCAGATATCGATGCGCATCAACCTGGACCGCACGCGCCTGGCCGCGTACAAGCTGACGGTGCAGGACGTCGAGGATGCTATTCGCAAGCAGAATGCCGAGATACCAGCGGGCCGCATCGAATCGACGTCGCGCGAATTCACGGTCGTGGCGGAGACGGACACGCGCACGCCGGAGCAGTTCAACAACATCATCGTCGCCAATGTCGGCGGCTATCCCGTTCGCATCCGCGATGTCGGATCCGCCGCAATCGGGCCGGTCGAGGAGCGCATCATCTCGCGCTTCAACGGCAAGTCGTCGCTCAACATCGGAGTCATTAAGCAGGCGGTGGCGAATCCCCTGGAGTTGTCGCACGCGGTCAGGGACGAGGTGGACAAGATCAACCCGGGCCTGCCGCCCGGCATGAAGCTGGTCGTTGCCTACGACACCTCGGTGTTCATCGACCGTTCGATCAATTCGGTGTTCGAGACGATCTTCGAGGCGATCGTGCTGGTCGTGCTCGTCATCTACTTCTTCCTGCGCAGCCTGCGCGCGACGCTGATCCCGATCGTCACCATCCCGGTGTCGCTGATCGGCACGTTCGGGATCATGTATGTCTTCGGGTTCACGATCAACACGTTGTCACTGCTGGCCATCGTGCTGGCGATCGGCCTCGTGGTCGACGACGCGATCGTCATGCTCGAGAATATTTTCCGGCACGTCGAAGCCGGGATGCCGCGCAAGGAAGCGGCGATCCAGGGCGCGCGCGAAATCGGCTTCGCGATCGTGGCGATGACGCTCACGCTCGCGTCCGTCTTCGCGCCGCTGGCGTTTGCGACGGGCCGGACCGGGCGCCTGTTCATCGAATTCGCGCTCACGTTGGCCGGCGCGGTGATCGTGTCCGGATTTGTCGCGCTGACGCTTTCGCCGATGATGTGCTCGCTGCTCCTGAAGCACCAGGAGCGGCATTCGTGGATCTACAACACGATCGAAGGCTGGATCGAAGCGCTGACCAATGGGTATCGGCGCGCGCTCACCGCGACGCTGCACAGGCGTTGGCTGGTCGGCGTGATGTGGGTGGTCGTCCTGGGCTTGGGCGCACTGTTCTTCTCCCTGCTCAAGGCGGAGCTCGCGCCGATCGAAGACCGCGGCATCGTGTTCGGATTGGTCACGGCCCCCCAGGGCTCGACACCGACGTACGTTGCCGACCAGATTCGCCCGATCGAGGAGTTCTACGCGCAGGTTCCCGAGGCCGCAGCCTTCACGTCGATCCAGGGCTTCCCGACGGTCGTCGACGGCAATGCGATCCTGCGCTTGAAGCCGTGGGAAGAGCGCAAGAAGAAGCAGCAGCAGATCACCGACGAGATGCGGCCCAAACTCGCGTCGATCCCGGGCGCCCTCGCGTTTCCGATCAATCCGCCTTCGCTCGGTCAATTCTTTCGCTCGACGCCGATCGATTACGTCGTGATGTCGCAGGTGCCTTATGCCGAGCTGCAGCGGACCGTCGACCGCTTCCTCGAGGAGGTCCGCAAATATCCGGGCGTTCAGAACCTGCAGATCGACCTGCGGCTCAACACGCCGGAAGTCCGCGTCGCGATCAACCGGGACAAGCTCTCCGACATCGGCGTGGCTGTGGAGACCGTCGGCCGCACGCTCGAAACGATGCTGGGCGGCCGGCAGGTGACGCGGTTCAAGCGCGAGGGCGAACAATACGACGTCATCGTCCAGGTCGCACCGCTGGACCGAACCACGCCGGCGGATATCAGTGATGCCTATGTGCGGGCGCGCGATGGCGGCATGGTGCAGCTGTCGAATCTGGTCGACGTGCGCGAGGGCGTGGCGCCGCAATCGCTCAACCACTTCAACCGGCTGCGCGCCGTCAAAATTACCGGAACGCTGGCCCCCGGTTACGCCGTTGGCGAGGCGCTCAACGCGATGGACGCGGCGGCGAAAGTGGCCCTTCCCAACACGGCGCAGACCGACGTCGACGGGCAGTCGCGCGAGTTCAGGAAATCGGGCGTCGAGATCTACTTCACGTTCGTGCTGGCGCTGGCATTCATCTACCTCGTGCTGGCGGCGCAGTTCGAGAGCTTCATCAATCCGTTCGTGATCATGCTGTCGGTGCCGCTGTCGATGACCGGCGCGCTCGTCACGCTCTGGCTCGCCGGCGGCACGCTCAACATCTACAGCCAGGTGGGTCTCGTGACACTGGTCGGCCTCATCACCAAGCACGGCATCCTGATCGTCGAATTTTCGAACCAGTTGCGGGACAAAGGTGAGCCGATGCTGCAGGCCGTGATCGACTCGGCGACGCTGCGGCTGCGACCCATCCTGATGACGACGGGCGCGATGGTGCTGGGTGCGCTGCCACTGGCACTGGCCTCCGGCGCCGGCGCCGAGTCGCGCACCCAGATCGGCTGGGTCATCGTCGGCGGCATGACCTTCGGCACCTTCCTCACATTGTTCGTCGTTCCGACTGCATACACGCTGCTCGCCGGACATACGCACGACGTCCTGCCCGCTGCCGCGCCGGCGGCGGCCCGCGAACCTCAGCCGGGCCACGCGGACTAGACGATTGCTGCAAATGACATAGAATCGTCATTTCAAAGAGGCAGACTGCCCGGTTGGTTCACAAGGAGGAGTTCCATGCTGCATGACCCTGTTCGTGTTCGGCGGTGGCTTGTCGCGACCGCGCTGTTCGCAGTGGCCGCGTCGGCGCAGGCCGTCACCGAAATCCAGTTCTGGCACGCGATGACCGGCGCCAACAACGACCGCATCAATGATTTCGCGAAAAAGTTCAACGAGAGTCAGAGCGAGTACAAGGTCAACGCGGTGTACAAGGGGAGCTACGCTGAGACTTTGACGGGTGCGATCGCCGCATATCGAGCCGGCAGCGCGCCGACGATTGTGCAAGTGCAAGAGGTCGGTACGGCGACGATGATGTCGGCACAGGGCGCGATCAAGCCCGTGCACGAGGTGATGGCCGGCGCCGGCGAGAAGTTCGATCCGAAGAGCTACGTGCCCGCCGTGGCCGGGTATTACACGAACACCAAGGGGCAGATGCTGTCGTTCCCGTTCAACAGCTCGACGACGGTGTTCTATTACAACCGCGACGCGTTCGAGAAGGCGGGCCTCGATCCGAACCAGCCACCGGCGACGTGGCAGGGTGTCGTCGCGGCTGCGGCCAAGATCAAAGCGGCGGGCGCTTCGACATGCAGCTTCACTACCGGTTGGCAATCGTGGGTGCAGTTGGAGAGCTTCTCCGCGTGGCACAACACGGCGTTCGCAACAAAAGAAAACGGATTTACCGGCATCGACCCGAAGCTCGTGTTCAACGGGCCGCTGCAGGTGAAGCACATCGGCAACATGCAGGACTGGGCGAAGAAGGGCTATTTCACGTATGCCGGACGCGACAACGCGCCAGAGGCGAAGTTCTACAGCGGCGAGTGCGCGATGCTGACGTCGTCGTCGGCGGCATACGGCACCATCAAGCAGAACGCGAAGTTCAAATTCGCCGTCGCCCCGCTGCCGTACTACGCCGACGTAACGGGCGCCCCGCAGAACACGATCATCGGGGGCGCGTCGCTCTGGGTGATGAGCGGCAAGTCGAAGGACGAGTACAAGGCGGTCGCCAAGTTCTTCACGTTCCTGTCGGATCCGGAGCGGCAGTCGATCTGGCACCAGACCACCGGCTACCTGCCGATCACCATGGCCGCGTACGAGCTCACGAAGAAGTCCGGCTTCTACGAAAAGAATCCGGGTACCGACGTCTCGGTCAAGCAGATGATCGTCAAGACGACCGACAAGTCGCGCGGCGTGCGGCTCGGCAACTTCCTGCAGATCCGCAACATCATCGACGAGGAGCTCGAGGACGTCTGGAACGGCAAGAAGACTGCGCAGGCCGCGCTCGACGCTGCGGTCAGGCGCGGCAACGAGCAGATCGAGAAATTCGCACGAACCGCGAAGGAGTGACGCGGGCGCCGAAAGAGCGCGATTTCCACCCGTCGCCGCGGAGCCCGATGTGCCGGGCTCCCCGCGGCGCTGGCTTGTGTGTAGACTTGATCCCGGATCGAAACGGAGACTGACCGATGGCGGTCGAGAAGCGGGTGGTGTTCCGTTCTCCGTGGCTCCCGTACGTGCTGGTGGCTCCCCAACTCGCCGTCACGATCGCCTTCTTCTTCCTGCCCGCGGGCGAGGCGGTGTACCAGTCGGTGCACATCCAGAATGCGTTCGGTGGCAATCTGGAGTTCGTCGGGCTCGATAACTTTCGCGAGCTTTTCGCCGATCAGCTGTACCTCAACTCGTTCAAGGTGACGGCGCTGTTCTCGGTGCTAGTCGCCGGGCTGGGCCTGTCGATTTCGCTCGTGCTCGCGGTGTTCGCCGATCGCGTACTCCGCGGCGCGAACCTCTACAAGACGCTGCTGATATGGCCATACGCGGTCGCGCCGGCGATCGCCGGCGTGCTCTGGATGTTCCTGTTCAATCCGACGCTCGGCATTATCGCGTACTGGCTGCGCCGGGCCGGTGTCGACTGGAATTACCTTCTTTACGGCGACCAGGCGATGCTGCTTGTCGTGATCGCGGCCGTGTGGAAACAGGTGAGCTACAACTTCCTGTTCTTCCTCGCCGGCCTGCAATCGATCCCGAAGTCGCTGATCGAGGCCGCGGCGATCGATGGTGCCGGGCCATTGAAACGCTTCGTGACAATCGTGTTCCCGCTGCTGTCGCCGACGACGTTCTTCCTGCTCGTCGTCAACATCGTCTTCGCGTTCTTCGACACCTTCGGGATCATCGACGCCGTGACCTCCGGCGGGCCCGGCCAGGCAACGGAGATTCTCGTGTTCAAGGTCTTCAAGGACGGCTTCAAGGCGCTCGATCTTGGCGGGTCGGCCGCACAATCAGTGGTGCTGATGGTGATCGTGATAACGCTTACCATGATCCAGTTCCGCTACGTCGAGCGCAAGGTACAGTATTGATGGTCGAGAACCGCTCCTGGCTGACGTTCGTGAGCCACGCCGCGCTGATCCTCGGCGTGGCGATCGTCGCGTTCCCGCTCTATGTCACGTTCGTCGCGTCGACGCGCACGGTCGAGGAGATACTCGCCGCGCCGATGCCGCTGATGCCGGGGTCGGCTCTCGTCGAGAATTACGTCGCGGCGCTTGCGCACGGGGCTGGCGAATCGACGGCGGGGGTCGGTCGCATGATGGTCAACAGTCTCGTTTCCGCGCTGGTGATCTCGATCGGCAAGATCGCGATTTCGCTCATTTCGGCGTTCGCGATCGTCTATTTCCGGTTTCCGCTGCGCACGTTCTTCTTCTGGATGATCTTCGTCACGCTGATGCTGCCCGTCGAAGTCCGCATCCTGCCCACGTATCAGGTGGTTTCCGACCTCGGGATGATCGACAGCTACGCCGGCCTCACGGTACCGCTGATCGCGTCGGCGACGGCGACGTTCCTGTTCCGCCAGTTCTTCCTCACGATCCCGGACGAGCTGGCCGAGGCGGCGCGCATCGACGGCGCAGGCCCATTGCGCTTCTTCTGGGACGTCGTCGTGCCGATGTCGCGGACCAACATCGCGGCGCTGTTCGTGATCCTGTTCATCTACGGCTGGAACCAGTACCTGTGGCCGCTGGTGGTGACGACCGACGAGTCGATGTACACGACGGTCATCGGCATCAAGCGGATGATCTCGGGCGGCGATGCCGCGACCGAATGGAACCTCGTCATGGCCACCGCCATGCTGGCGATGATTCCGCCGGCGCTGGTGGTCCTCCTCGCGCAGAAGTGGTTCGTCAAGGGCCTGGTGGACTCGGAGAAATAGCAATGGCCAAAGTTCAGCTTCGCGACGTTCGCAAGAGCTATGGCGCGCAGGAAGTCATCCATGGCGTCAGCACGGACGTTGCCGACGGCGAATTCATCGTGATCGTCGGGCCCTCCGGCTGCGGAAAATCAACGCTGCTGCGAATGGTCGCCGGGCTGGAGACGATTACCGCGGGCGAGATCGTCATCGGGGACCGCGTGGTCAATGCACTGGAGCCCAAGGACCGCGACATCGCCATGGTGTTCCAGAACTACGCGCTCTATCCGCACATGAGCGTGTTCCAGAACATGGCGTACGGGCTCAAGATTCGCGGCTTCGCGAAGGATGACATCGTCAAGCGCGTGAACCGGGCGGCGGAAATCCTCGAGTTGGGACCGCTGCTCGAGCGCAAGCCGCGAGCGCTTTCGGGTGGCCAGCGCCAGCGTGTCGCGATGGGCCGCGCCATCGTGCGCGAGCCTGCCGTGTTCCTGTTCGATGAGCCGCTGTCCAATCTCGATGCCAAATTGCGCGTGCAGATGCGCTTCGAGATTCAGCAACTGCATCGGCGGCTGGGAACGACGAGCCTCTACGTCACGCACGACCAGGTCGAGGCGATGACGCTTGCTGACCGCATGGTCGTGATGAACGCCGGGCGCGCGGAGCAGATCGGCACGCCGATGGAGGTCTATCGGAATCCGGCGACATTGTTCGTCGCAGGCTTCATCGGTTCACCCGCGATGAATTTCATGCCGGCCAAGGCCGATGGCGGCGGGCGAATGGGGTTGCTGGCCGGCGGCAACGTTGCCAGCGCAGCGGTTGGACTCGAATCCGGCCGCGCAATTACCGTCGGCGTGCGTCCGGAGCATTTGCGTCCGAGCGACGAACAGGGCGCCATGATGTCCGGCACGGTTGAAATGGTCGAGCAGCTCGGAGCCGACACGCTGCTTCACGTCGGCCACGGCGCCGGCAGCATCATCGCGCGACTGCCGCATGGTCCGCCTCCGGCGCTGGGATCGACGATGCACTTCGCCGCTGATCCGTCGCACGTGTTCCTGTTCGATTCGGAAACCGGCGCGCGTAGGGGGTGACCGTGGCGACACTCGCGCCGTGGCCCTATCCCCGCTTGTGCGCCCATCGCGGTGCGGGCAAATTGGCGCCTGAGAACACGCTCACCGCGATGCGGGTGGGGCACGCGCACGGCTACGGCATGGTGGAATTCGACGTCAAGCTGGCGGCGGACAACGTCGCATTCCTGCTGCACGACGCGACGCTCGAGCGCACGACCAGCGGCCGCGGCCGCGCCGACGCGCTGCCGTGGCGCGAGCTGTCGCGGCTGGATGCGGGCGGCTGGCATTCGGCGAAATACGCGGGCGAGATGCTGCCCACGTTCGCCTCGATCGCACGGTGGGCGCGCGCGCATGGCGTCGCATGCAACGTCGAGATCAAACCCATGCCCGGCCGCGAGCGCGAAACGGGCGCTGCGGTTGCGCTCGACGCCGCGGCGCTGTGGCGCGACGCCGAAGTTCCCCCGCTGCTGTCGTCTTTCGACGAAGCGTCGCTTGTGGCCGCGCGCGACGCGGCGCCGCTGCTGCCACGCGCACTGCTGCTGGACGAATTACCCGGCGACTGGCTGGATCGATTGCGAGCGCTCGACTGCGTTGCGCTCGACGCCAATCACAAGGTGCTGAGCGCCGAGGTCGTGAAAGCCGCGCATCGCGCGGGTTTCCGCGTGTGCTGCTTCACGCCCAACGATCCGGTGCGCGTCGCCGAACTGGCCGGCTGGCGCGTGGACACGATCATCACGGACGCGGTCGACCAGATCGCGGCCGATGCGTTTCCGATCGGTCCTTAAGCGGCGCCCAGCGCCGGCCGCTTGATCTCGCGCTCGTCGATCGGCAGATTGATGAGTCCGGCGAGGACGCCGAGCGCGATCGCCAAGTACCACACGATGTCGTAGCTGCCGGTCACGTCGTAGAGCTTGCCGCCCAGCCACGCGCCGAGGAAGCTGCCGATCTGGTGCGAGAAGAACGTGAATCCCGCAAGCATCGCGAGATACCGGACGCCGAAGATCTGCGCGACGATGCCGTTGGTGGGCGGGATGGTCGACAGCCACAGAAGCCCGAGCGCCACGGCGAACGCATAGACGCTGAAGACCGTCACGGGCAGCCAGAAGAAAACCGCGAACACCGCCGCGCGAGCGAAATAGATGGCCGACAGAATGTACTTCTTGCTCACCCGACCGCCGAGCCAACCCGCTGCATAAGTTCCGACGATGTTGAACAGCCCGATGAGCGCGAGGGCGGTGACTGCGACGTGGGCGGGCAATCCCTTGTCCGCGAGATAGGCGGGCAGATGGACGGCGACGAACACGACCTGGAAGCCGCAGACGAAAAACCCGGTCGTCAGCAGGATGTATCCGCGGTGACCGAGCGCCTCGCCCATCGCCTGCCGCGCCGATTGCGTGAAGGCATGCGCATGCGACACGCGGCGCTCGACCATCGCGGCCGCGAGCGGCACGATCAGCAGCGCGACGCCGGCCATCGCCAGCAACGCGCCGTACCAGCCGACCGACGCGAGCAGCGCTTGCGTCAGCGGAAGCATCGCGAACTGCCCGAACGATCCCGCGGCCGCCGAAATCCCGAGCGCCATGCTGCGCTTCTCCGGTGGAAAACTGCGGCCCAGGACGCCCGAGAGGACGCTCCACGAGACGCCGGACAAACCGGTTCCGATCAGCACACCCGCCGTGAGCACGAAGAGCCATGGCGAATGCGAATGCGCCATTGTGACCAGACCGAGAACGTAGAGCACGGCCCCGACCAATACGACACGCGCCGTGCCGTGCTTGTCCGCAACCATCCCCGCGAACGGCTGTGTCGCGCCCCACACGAGATTCTGCACGGCGATGGCGAGCGCAAAGGTTTCGCGTCCCCATCCCATGTCGTGTGAAATCGGCTGCAGGAAGAGGCCGAAGCCATGGCGGATGCCCATCGCGAGCGTGAGGACGAGCCCGCTGCAAATCAGGACGACCGTGGGAGTGCGCCAATCGACAGTGGTTGATTTCGACATCGCGATCATTTCTCGTCGGGTTGAGAAGTCCCGCTTCCGCATGGCGCGGGGTGAAGCGCTTCGATGTCCAGCAAGATGTCGTACAAGCCATCGAGGCGATCACGGCCGACGTGGCGGGCGACCTCCTTCTGAACGCGCTCCCAATGCGGCGCCGCAGAGGCGACGGCAGCGACGCCCTGCCGGGTCAGCGTGACCTCGCGCGTGCGCGCGTCGCGCCCGTGGACGATCGCCACCAGCTTGCGTGCGACCAGCGGGTCGAGGTTGCGCGAGAGTGCGGTGCGGTCGAGCAGGGTTTGCGCGGCAAGCTCACCGATGCGCAGCGTGCCCTGGCGTTGCAGCGCCCGCAACAGCGAGAGCTGAGTGACGCGCAGCCCGACGGGCTCCAGCGCGTCGTCGTACAACTGCGTGACGGCGCGCGTGGCGCGGCGAAGGCGTGAGCACGCGCAAGGCGAGGCGAAGGCGTGGGCTGGCATGGGTCGGCGCGAATAGGTGTATCTACACGTTATTGTGAGTATATACACCTATTCGGCCGGCGGCAAGCGTGATCATGTACGCGAGGATTCCTCCAGCATTTGCCGGATCCCGTTTTCGAAGTTTCGGGTGAAGCGCGCGGCATCCATCAGCGGCGAGCCCAACATCTTCTCGCGAAGCGCCTGTCGCAGCGTCTTCCGCCATTCGAGGTCGGCGGCCAAGCGCACGTTGATGGCAACGTAATCGTCATCGTCGCGCGCAATCAATTCCGGCATGCCCAGCGTGCGCAGGATGCTGACCCCCGAGCGCGAAGCCGGTTGGACGCCACCCAGCGCTACAAGCGGCACTTCCATCCACAGGACGTCGAAGGTCGTGGTGCCGCCTGCGTACGGCAGCGTGTCGAGCGCCA
>Ga0070708_100000370_pt1 | contig 34049 bp, 34 predicted proteins | sample KBSK5503metaG_FD_65469 | JGI IMG/M metagenome (GOLD analysis project Ga0070708, IMG submission 65469) | Corn, switchgrass and miscanthus rhizosphere microbial communities from Kellogg Biological Station, Michigan, USA - KBS K5-50-3 metaG | ecosystem: Host-associated > Plants > Roots >... | reverse complement strand
TCAGCCCGACCGACTGCGGGCGACCACGCTCTCGCCCTGCAGATCGGCGAGCGGCTCCGCGAGGCTCGCAAAAGGGCGGGCCTCACCCAACAGCAGCTCGCCGGCGACCGATACACCAAGGCCTATGTTTCCGCGCTCGAGACCGGCATTGCCCGACCGTCGATGGTGGCGCTCTCGTTCCTGTCCGATCGGCTGGGGCTGCCCGCCAGTCACTTCCTGGACGAGCAGCATCCCGCCTGGAATCGGCTCGAGGTCGACCTGCATCTCGCCTCGGGTGACTGGCCGGGCGCCATCGACGGCTACACACAGCTCCTGGGCGCATCGATCGACGAGCAGACGCACGCCGAGGTTCTCCGTGGCCGGGCCGAAGCCTTCGCCCGCCTGGACCGTGGCCGCGAGGCGGCCGCCGACGCCTCCGAGGCAGCGCGTCGTTTCCAGGAGTTGGGCCGAGTCGCAGACGCGGCCCTCGCACGCTACTGGCTCGCCTACGGCCTCTATCTAACCGATGCCGGGGCCGACGCGGCGAGTCTGCTGCAAGCGGTCCTCCAGCAGGTTCGGATGGGACTCAAGGTCGATCCCGATTTCGAGATGCGGATCCTCATGGCATTGGCAGCGATTGAGGCTCGCGACGGCGATCACGCCCGTGCGCTCGCCTACCTCGAGGAGGCGAAGGGCTTCGCCGAGGACCTCGACGACGCGCGACGCGCCTACTACCTCTTCAATCTCGCGATCGGCTACCGCGAGGCGGGAGACATCGAGGGCGCCATTCGGGTCGGCACACAGGGCCTCGCGCTCTTCAAGGCGGCGGGCGTCGCGAACGAGTCGGCAAAGATCGAGAACGACCTGGCAATGGCATTCCTGGCGACCGGCAACCTGGAGCGCGCGAGAGCCTTGGCGGCCGAGGCGCACCAGTTCTTCGAGCACTCGTCCGATGATCGGAACCTGGCTGCGGTCCTCGAGACCGAATCACAGATCGAGCTCGCCGCCGGGTCGTCGGAGGTTGCCCTGGGCCTTGCCCGAAGGTCCGCTGAGCTCGCCCACGAATCGGGCTACACGCGGGCGGAGCTCGCCGCGCGCATCGCAGAGTCTCGAGCCTTGCGTGCCACTGGTGATCTTGCCGGTGCCGAGGTGTGCTTCACGGATGCTGCAGCCCTCGCCCGTCAGTCCGGCACACCGGCGCGCATTCGCGAGGTTCTCCGTGAGTGGGCCGATCTGCGCGCCACCTCCGGCGACCATCGCGGCGCCTACGATCTCACCCGCGAGGCACTGTCAGTCAACTGAGTATTGACAGGTGCAGTCTGGGGTAGTTACCCTCACCCCAGTCAGTTGGTTTGGGCACCCGCCGGCTGCCGGCGGTCCAGCTGCAACAACGGGGGTAGGGATCGGAGACGGGGCACATCTCCGATCCCTTGTTGCTGTTCAAGGCAGGATCGTGAACCTGCCCTCTGCGACGGGGCGGCTGGCGGCGTCGAGAGAGATTCGCAGCAGGAAGCTTCCGCTCCCGAATGCCTCGATGAGTCCGTCGACGGTCACGATGTAGGCGACCACATCCCGATCAGGGAGCGTCTTCTGCCGAGTGGGGGCCTGGAGCTGGGTGAGCGTGCCACCGGAGTCGCGGAGCACGGCCACATAAACATACGTCGTGCCGACCGGGCGGGTCAGCCGCACCGAGTAGGCGAACGGCTCCCCGCGCCGGAAGCTCGTCGTGCGCTTCGCTGCCTCGCCGCTCACCCGGTCGATCGCTGTGCCGAAGGCGACGGGCAGGGGGCCTTTGACGGAGACGGAGGGCGTGGCACCCAGGACGCCGGCGTCCTGCCCCGGTCGGCCAACGATGAAGGCCACCACCCCGACCACGAGGATAGCACCTGTCCAGCCCGCTGCGAGGCCGATGCGCCGGCTGAGCGTTCCGCCGCGGGAGGCCATCACCGGACGGCCGGCGTGAGGCCGGGCCATCGCTCGCGGGGTCGCGCCCCGGCGGAACGGCATCCTCGCCGCATCCTAGTACGATGGGCCGATGACGGGACGTGTCTTTCTCTTCGACCAGCCTGATCGCTTTGTGACCGGGACCGTCGGCGGCCCTGGGCAGCGTGCCTTCTACCTTCAGGCGAGCAAGGCGGGAGCGGTCATCACGGTTGGGGTCGAGAAGACGCAGGTGGCGGCACTCGCACAGCGCCTCGGGGAACTCTTGTTTGCCGCGGCCGCTGCAGGCCTCGTCGAGCTCGATGAGGCCGGCATCGATCAGAGACCTCTCGAGGAGCCCCTCGTCAAGGTCTTTCAGGTAGGGTCACTGGCGATCGGATGGGACCCGGAGTCGACGAGGGTGACCATCGAGGCGCGCCCACTCTCTGACAGTCCCGACACTACCGAACCGAGCGACACTGAGTCTGGTTCGGTACCGGCCGATGTGGATCTGCTGCGGGTTGAAATGACCCCCGTTCAGGCGCGGTCGTTCGCCGAACAGACGGCGACGGTCATTGCCGCCGGCCGTCCGGCCTGCCCGTTCTGCGGACAGCCGCTCGAGCCGACCGGCCATTTCTGTCCGAGGACCAACGGACAGCTCAATTGAAGGCCGTGCCCGCCGACGATCGGGAACGGACCGAACCACTTGAGCAGGCATCAGCCCTCGTCGAGCTTCGCGTCGACTTTATTGAAGCCGAGCGGCTCGGCGATGGTGCCGCGGGACGGCTGGGCCTCACGTTCCTGCCGGGCAAGCATGGGGCCTCGGATCGCTATCCTGGACTGGTCTACGAGCGGGACCTCGATGCCGATCTGGCAGCCCTACGCCGCCAGGGCGTGAGCTATCTCCTGCTTCTGATCGACGATCGCGAGCTCGCCCGCTGGGGAGATCCGGAGATCGCAGGCCGAGCAGGGCGGGTGGGGATCAGGGTTGAGCGCCACCCACTGGCGGACGGCTCGCCGCCGGCGTCGGCACCCGACATGGCCGGCCTGCTGGAGCGCCTGCGGGACGCGCGCATGAGTGGGGACGTAGCTGTCGCCTGCATGGGTGGCGTGGGGCGCACGGGGACGGTCGCCGCTTGTGCACTGGTCGAAGCCGGTCTCAACCCGGCTGATGCGATCGCCGAGGTGCGCCAGCTTCGCCACCCCGGGGCCGTCGAGACCAACGCCCAGCGTGATTTCGTGAGCGCCTATGCTCGCTGGCGGACGAGGAAGGACCGGGCCTAATCGGTCTCCGGCGTTTCGATCGCCCCTCTGCGATGGTGAGGATGCGTGGCTCCCAGGGTCTTGTCGACCGAGAGCAGGAGGCGCCGCAGAAGGACGTTGAGCTGGGCCTTCTCGCGCGCGGTCAAGGCGCTGGCGATAAGGGCCTCCTTCGTCGCCTGCGTCCCCGTTGAAGCCTGCCAAGCTTGCCAGCCGGCATCGGTCAATTCGACGAGGAGACCACGCCGGTCCGACGGATCCGGCTGCCGTCGAATCAGCCCGGCGGCCTCCAAGCGGTCAAGACGGTTGGTCATCGCGCCCGACGACAGATCCATCTCGCGTGCGAGCTGTCCAGGCGAACGGCGATAAGGAGGCCCCGAGCGCCGGAGCGCACCAAGCAGCCGCCACTCACCGCGGTTCAGATCGTGGGCCGCGAGGGTCTCTTCCATTGCGCGATCCAGGTTCTTCGTCACGTGCTGGATCCGTTCCACGATTCCCTCGGTCGCGAGGTCCAGCTCGGGAAGCTCGTGCTTCCAGATCTCGAGCACCGAATCAACGTGATCGCGCTCGACGATTGGCTGTCGCTTGCTCGGAGTGCTCATCGGCGCTGATTCTCTGCGTAAAGAGTCTTGACGTCAAGATATCGGCTTGCTAGAATTTGGCCGACAGGTCGTTTGAGATGAAGATACTCCGCGTAGAACTAGCTGCGGTGTGGCCCAAGCGACCGGGGAGACTTTCCGATGTTCGAGCTCTTCAATACCGACCTTCTCCGGGTGGGAGCCGAGGCGCACGCAGAGCAGCTCAGCGCCACGATGCACGCTTCGCGTGATGCGCGCGTCGGCGAGCGGCTCCGCCATTTGGCAGGTCGCGCACTCGTTCGGGCCGGCGAGGCCCTGGGTGGGGAAACGCCTAGAACCCGCCATCATCACCACGTGACTCAGCCGACGGCGCGGTAGACAGACACCTCCCAGAAGCCGACTCGTTCCCGGACTGCGACCCGGAATCCGCGCGCGCCGAGCACTGCGTCGACGGTCCGGCGCTGATGCACATAGAAGTGGTGACGCCGTCGGAAGGTGTCGCTGATCACGTTAAAGATTGCCGCGCCGGCCCGTGACCACCACGCATCGACAGGGTGGACGATACCGACGAGCCGTTGCGCACGGTCCGCAACCGCCGTGAGCAATGCCGCGATGTGCGGGTAGCAGCAGATCACACGGTCGAGCGTAACAACGTCCGCCTTGGCGAGCCCCGGGGCGAGCTTTGCGAAGTCGCCGTACAGGTGCTCCACCTGCGCACCGTGGCCCTGCCGCTCCGCCTCCTGTCTGGCCAACTCAAGAAACGCCCTTGAGGCGTCCACGTCGACCGCCGATGCCGCCCCGGCCCCGAGGAGTTCGAGGTGCACCGCGCCGATCCCTGCGCCCACATCGATCAGCGTCGCGCCGTCCACGCCTTCCGAGGTCAGGATGTGGATCAGATGCCGCGTGGCGGCCGCCGGCCCCGATGCGTGGTACTCGTCGAGATCGTGCAAGGCTTCGACGCTGTCGAAGAGTCGTTCGAAGTCCTGCGCGCAGCAGATCGGAGCGTCAGCTCGCCGGTCGCGTCCCACAGAGCCATTGTCCGGGAGGTGTCGAGCCCAAAGGGGCTGCCGCGCTATCGGTCGCCCGAAGTACCTTCCGAGTACTGCATCGGACCGCACCTGGGCGGAGAGGGGTGGTTCCGGCGTGCGGGGCGGAGACCCGGAGGTACTAGTTCCTCATAGCCAGGTCGGGGGCACAACCGCATCCTCCGACGCGTCATCCCGTTACGTCATTGGACCGCAGAAATGCCTCGTTACCGATTCGCCGCACTCAGCCCGACCCGCCGAGCCCTCCTGGCCGCCGGAACGGGAATCCTGTCGCTCTCACTGGCCCTCTCGATTGCACCCGCCCTCGCCAACAACGGCGGGAGCAGCGGCACTGGGTCGAACGCCTCAGCGGGGACCGTCAAGGTCCACGGCGCGAGCAGCGGCCAGTACATCGGCGACGAGAATAACGATCCGCATGTCTGCGGTTTCTCATTCGTCTTCCAGTACGCCGACCCCGGGTCGTCCGGGAGCTGGCAGGTTCTGAGCTGGCCACCGACCGGCGACGGCAGCATGGTCAGCTCTGGCACATTCGACACGACTGGCTCAGGGACCGATGAGACCGCCGTGATGTCACTGCCCGTCGGCCACTATCGGCTGGAATGGCAGGCGGACGGTGCGTCGAATTCGCGCAACAAGACTTTCTGGGTCGAGTGCGCGTCGCAGGGGACGGAGCAGTCCCCATCCAGTGACCCATCGTCCCAGCCCTCGACCGATCCGGTGACCGATTCCTCGCCTTCCGACGAGGCGGCTCCTTCCGACGAGGCCGCTCCTTCCGACGAGGCCGCTCCTTCTGATCAGGCCGCGCCCTCCGACGAGGTCACACCTCCATCGGATGAAAGCAACCCATCGGATCAGGCGACCCCTTCCGACGAGGCCGCTCCTTCGGACGAGGCCGCTCCTTCTGATCAGGCCGCGCCCTCCGACGAGGTCACACCTCCATCGGATGAAACCAACCCATCGGATCAGGCAAGCCCATCTGACGAGGCGAGCCCGTCCGAGGTAACGACCCCGTCAGACCCGGCAGACCCGGCAGATTCGTCCGAATCGGCCGCGCCCGATCCGACCGACCAGGAGGGGGACGTCCAGGGCGTGGATCAGCCCGGGCCATCGGACGCCAGCTCCGGGGAAACCGCTCCAACGACGGCAGGCAAGGCGACGCTGCCCGACACGGCGACGCCGGAGCCGCCAACCGGCCTCCTCACGGCCCTTGGCCTCCTGCTGATCGTCGCAGCCCACCCGCTCATTCGGCGGTCGACCTTCCAGGATCGCATCTAACAGGGGCAACGGAGGAATCGCCCGCGACGCGACGCCGGCCCACCTGCCCGGGCCGGCGTTGCCGCGTCCCGGGCAAACCCTGCGGACCCCGACGCGGCTTTCAGAACGAGTTCAGGATCCAGGCACACCTTGGGTGCCGATGACCGGCTGTGGAACGGCAACGATCCAGGCGCGGAACACGCACGTCGGGCGACAGTAGCCAATGCATCGCTGACGATGCGCAATGCCATGATGCCGATATGCACCTGCTGATCGTCGAGGATGACGCGCGACTGCGACGGCTGCTCGCACGGCTCCTTGCCACGGATCGTCACGTCGTCGAGGAGGCGGCGGACGCCGCCGACGCCCTCGATCTTGCCGCGGCGGGAAATGGGCTCGATGCCATCGTCCTCGACGTCGGCCTGCCCGACCAGTCCGGGCTGGACGTTGCTCGCGAGCTCCGCGCACGGGGCTCCTCCGTCCCGATCTTGATGCTCACTGCTCGGGATGGGGTCGATGATCGCGTGCGCGGCCTGGATGCTGGCGCAGACGACTACCTGGTGAAGCCCTTCGCCTACGAAGAGCTCTCAGCGCGCCTGCGGGCCCTCGGCCGTCGTGCGCGCCATCCCTCGCGCCGAAACGCGCGCCTGATCAACGGTCCGATCGTCCTCGACGAGGCGATGCGCGAGGTGAGTGTCGACGGGAGAGAGATCTCCCTCTCGCCGCGCGAGTTCTCGCTGCTCGAATGCTTCCTGCGGCATCCCGGTCAGGCGCTCACTCGCGATCAGCTGCTCGACGCGGCCTGGCCCTATGGGGTTGCCGTGACGCCCAACACGGTGGATGCCTACGTGCACCTGCTGCGTGAGAAACTCGGCCCGGCAGGAAGTGTGCGCATTCGAACCGAGCGTGGCGTCGGCTATCGGCTTCTGGCACCCGAACGAGCCGAGGCCGCTGGATGAAGATCCTCGCCCGCCCGAGGGCACGGTCATCGATCTCCGAGCCGGCGGTCCTCGGCGACGCGCGGCTGCTGCGTGGCGTGCGGCGGCGTCTCGTCGCCTGGAGCGGCGCCATCACCCTGGCGATCCTCCTGGTCCTGGGTGGGGCGATCTATTTCACGACTGCCCGCAACCTCGCTGCCGTCGCGGAGGGCTCGCTGAAATACCGCGCCGACACAGTCCGGTCGGCGCTTGCAGGCGCCCCCTCCCGCCCCGAGGGACGACCGCCAGACTTCTTCCGGCTGGGATTTGCCCTTGGGGGTCCGGCCTCGGGCAGCTTCGCCCTGATTGTCGCCCCGTCGAACACCGTCATCGTGCCTCCTGACATCCCGCTCCAGGGCCTTCCGGTCGCTGACGGCGTCGCAGCAGCGCGGACCAGCGGCAGCTCCGATCTGCGCCTCGCCTCGCTCGGCGGCGTTCCATGCCGCGTCCTCTCCGATCCGGTGGACGTTGCCGGGAGCCGGTACGTGGTGCAGGTCATTGCCGACCGCACCGCGGAGCAGCAGACCCTCGCCACACTGCTGACGGTGCTGGGCGTCGGCGGACTCGCGGCGATGGCGCTGGCCCTCGCCGGCGGCTGGCTCTACGCCCGGCGGGCGCTCGTGCCCATTCGGGACTCGCTCAGGCGCCAGCGAGAGTTCGCAGCCGACGCTTCGCACGAGCTCCGCACGCCGATGACCGTGCTTCGTGCATCAGTGGACGACCTGCGACGCCACGCCGATCAGCCAGTGGCGTCGGTCGGAAGCGCCCTTGACGACATGGGTGCCGAGGTGGAGCACATGACCGATCTAGTGGAGGGCCTGCTGACCCTGGCTCGAGCGGACTCGGGGGTTCTGGAGATCGAGCACCAGCCGCTTGACCTGGCGGACGCGGCCACCTCCGCCCTCGCTGAGCTATCACCGCTCGCCGCAAAGCGTGGCGTCACCCTCGCGCTTGATGCACAGCCGACGCTCGTGAGCGGCGACCCTACTCGCCTGCACCAGTTGGCGACGATCCTGGTCGACAATGCCATCCGTCACGCCGGGGGGCCGGCGGAGGTCAAGGTCTCTGTACGGCGCGACGGGGGCACCGCCATCCTCGAGGTGGAGGACACGGGGGCGGGGATCCGCGACGAGGATCTGCCACATGTCTTCGATCGCTTCTGGCGTGCTACCGACGCCCCACCTGACGGCCTTGGGCTCGGCCTGTCGATCGCGTCCTGGATCGCGGATCGTCATGACGGCTCGATCAACGCGAGCACCCGTCCTGGTGGGGGAGCGCGCTTTGAGGTCCACCTGCCGGCATCGGCCTAGTGGCTACGCGCGCGTGCTCGACGAGCGGGCATGGTCCAGATATCTCGGATGGTGCGAGGCCTTCAGATTGTCGGCAACCGCACCACGGTGACCGCCCAGCTGCAATCGCTGCGGACCTCGAGGAAGAGGTCACCCTGGAGCGTCGGGTGGCTTACGAAGAAGCTGGATTGGACGACGCCGGGCGCAGGGGTGCTGGCCACTGTCGTCTTCGCGAAGGTGACGGGCTGGCCGCCCTCGAGAGTAAGCCCAGCCTGGAAGACGCACGTGGCTCCGGCAAGGGCAACCGGCGGCAGAGCGGCAGCCCAGCGGAGCGCATAGGTCACGCCTTCGACGTGCACCGGACCGAACTGCCCGTCGGCCAAAGCGGCCCAGCCGGCAACGTAGGTCACCGCTCCGGGGCTCGGTTGAGGCTCTTCGTTGGAGGTCGCCAGGAACGGATTCGGCGCGTATCCGGCAGCCACCCAGCCCTGGCGGAACGCCGGAGGCGCCGAATCGGCATCCGTGACGAGGTACCAGCCGAACCCGTGAGTACGCACTGGACCGAGCACGATCAGGAGCTTGGCGCCGTTCGGAAGGTTCGCGGCGACGCCCCATTGCGTGCCGGGCAGGTCGCGTACACGAACGCCGGATGCGGTGGTCGCCACTTCCACGCCGGGAGCGAAGAGGGGCACTCCGCCCTGATCTGGCGTGGGGATGGGGGTCGGCTCCGGCGTTGACGTGGTGGACAGGGTCGGCGTGGGACTGACCGATGCGCTCGCCTCCGTTCCCGCCGAGCCGGGGGTCGGCGAGCTCGAGTTCTGACCGCAGCCGGCGATCAGGGTCACGACCGTCAAGCTCAGGCTCAGGCCGCGCGAGCCTCTCTGCGCGCAATTCGGCAGCATGCGCGTAGCCTAACGGCTGCGCGTGCCCCAACCCCGGGCTACTCCAGCCGTCGCTCCTCGAGCGGGACGTCCCAGTGCGCATCGAGGAGCTCAAAGCGTCTCCGCTCTTCTGCTAGGTACCGTTCACGGTCAGGGAAGAGCCGCTCGGCGATCTCCGCCTCCGCGTGACTCTCAACGGCGGCCCAATCGCGGTAGGTGATCGTGACCAGGTAGGTCCAGCCCGCGCGCCCGTCCCCGTGGAATCGGGGGCCGTAGGCTTGTATCTCGAGGAGCCGCCCGCCTTTCACCTGGTCGGCGAGAATCGGATAGTGATTGCGCCGGAAAAGGTCCCACCACTCGTCGTGGAAGCCCCATCGAACCCGGTAGAAGTAGGCGACCGTGACTGGAGTGGGCTCGGAATGTGTGGTGGGGTCGCTCATCGGTCGAGACCCTACTACGCCCGGCGCCGGCGCGTCGTGGGCACGCGAAGAGCTCGACCATGTCGAAGAGCTGTGTCGGGTGGCAGAGGACGCCGGCGCCCATGACAACTACACCACCCAGGTTGAGCTCTTGGCTGCTCGCGCGCGCCTACGCGCACGTCAGGGTGCGCAGGCAGAGGCTGAGTCGTTGGCCCGTGAGGCCGTTACAACCGTCGATGCAGGCGAACGCGCTGTCACCTTCATGGCGATCCGTTGGGCGCTCGGCGATGTCCTGAGGCTGGTCGGACGCACCAACGAAGCCGTCGATGAGTGGAGACAGCTGCTCGCCGGCGCGGACCAAATGGCCAATCATCTATACGGGGGCGAATCCAAAAGGAGATCGCCGAGCTCGAGGCAGGAAGCGATGCGACGAAGGCCTAGGCGTCTCCGGTCGGTAGCTCGGATGCCTCCCTGGCCAGGAGCGCGGCGATCTCACGGGCGTTGGTGGTCCCGTAATTGGCGTAGCAGTTATTCATGAGCAGGTGCATCTGCTTCGTTTGCGAGGCTGCCTCGCGGATGCGCGGGACCCATTCGCCGAGCTCCTCCTCCGTATACAGGTAGCGGAAGCGCTCGACGACGGGGATGCCCTGGGCCTCCCATGTCTCCGTGCGGCGCCCGTGAAAGCGAACGATCGCGAGGTCGGGGGAGGTGACCGCCACGATCGGTGGAATCGAGCTCCTGGTGCCCTGGGGCTCGTCGACCATCACGAAGGAGATCTGGTACTTCTCCAGGAAGTCGATGGTGCGACCGATGTTCTTCTCGTTGAACCAGGACGCGGCGCGGAACTCGACCGCCATCGGTATGTCGCCAAAGCGTTCCCGCGCCTCGACGATGGCGTCGCGTGCCTCGTTCGAAGGAAAGACCCAGCGCGGGAACTGCAGGAAGACCGCACCGAGCTTGCCGGATGAGTGGAGCGGCGCGATGCCGTCGCGGAAGTATTCCCAGATTGCGTCGTAGACGTCCCGCGGTAGGTCTTTGCCGTAGATGCGTTTCTTGTCGAGGAGCTCGGCCGGCAGCTCTTCACGGAGCTCCTTTGGAAGGCGCTTGACTTCGGATGGCTGGCCGGTCATCAGGGCATGCGCCTTGATGTCGAACGTGAAATCCGGCGGCGTTCGTTCCATCCAGAGCTCGCCCATGCGCCGGGCCGGAAGGGCGTAGTACGTTGCGTCGACCTCGACCACCGGGAATTGGTCAGCGTAATAGACCAGGCGGTCCTCGGCGGTCCGGGCGTCGGGTGGATAGAAGACGCCGGGGGCGGTCATGGTCGGGTCTGTCCAGGATGCGGTACCGATGCGGACGCTGGCGTTGTCGATGCGCATTGGCTTACGAGCGGGCTCCGCGACCCCTTCGCCGCGGGCCGCGGCAAGATCCGGGCCGGGATCGTGAACGGATCCCTTTTCGTCGGCCTTCGCCGATGGTTTCGCCATGCGATGAGGGTAGCGCTTGACCCGCGTCGCATGCTGATCGGAAACGCCCCGCACGTTCGATCCATATGCGACCCTGGGTGTCCCCGGTCGGCGACGGCACGGCAGATTGCCCACGCCTACCACGGGCTGGCGAAGGCACTCCATCCGGACCTTCACGGCCAGCAAACGGTACCCCAGATGCGCGCGGTGAATCGAGCCTGGAGGGTCCTCTCCGACCCGCGTCGAAGAGCCGAGTGGGACGACGAGCACCCGGTCGGCGCAGCGGGGAGACATTGGGCCGGGGTGGCTGCCGCGATCCAGGACTTCTATTTCGACTTCCGCAAGGATTGATCGACCATCCCACGCGTCGCGCCACCGTCGTGGGTTCGTCATCGGTGCGTCATGCGTCCGTCGTAGGATTCCAACATGACCAAGATCTCAAAGACCGATGCGGAGTGGGCGCGCGAGCTCACCCCCGAGCAATTCCACGTCCTCCGCGAGAAGGGCACCGAGCGCGCCTTCACCGGACGCTATTGGAACGACCACCGACCCGGCATCTATCGGTGCGCTGGCTGCGGAGCCGAGCTCTTCGACGCAACCACCAAGTTCGAATCAGGGACCGGCTGGCCCTCGTTCTACGCGCCCGCCGGCGATTCAGCCGTCGAGACGCAAACGGACCGCTCCTGGTTCATGAGCCGAAACGAAGTCACCTGTGCGGCCTGCGGCGGACACCTTGGCCACGTGTTCGATGACGCGCGCGACCAGCCGACCGGCCTTCGCTACTGCATCAACTCGGCGGCGCTCACGCTCGATCCAGCCGAGCGAGCCGAGCGAGCCGAGCCGGCCGAGCGGATGGAGGAAGTCTGATCCGGGGACGGCCCCGGCAGCGGCTACGGTAGTCCGGCCCTTCCGTAGCCTTCGAGCATCGCGGTGCGACCGCCAAAGGCGCGTCGCTCGTTGGCCCGCCGCCTGATCAAGGCTGCGTACAACACTGATGCGATGACCAGTGCGGCCGTCAGCAGGCCTGTGATTGCCGGATCGTGCAGCACGTTCCCTCTCCTCTGGGTGACGAGAGGAGTGTGACCAGATGCCGGTCCCAGCCGCAAGAGACGAAATCGGGCTGGTACCTAGGCCCGATCGGCGCGGAGCGGGCAGGTCCGTATTGGTCTCGCCCTGTGAATCGCGGGGCTTTCTCATTCATGACAGTCCTGTCATGAACGGACGCTAATCTATGCTCACAGGCAAGTCGAGACATGAGGCAGCAGACCATGTTTTCCACTGAGCAACTCCTCCGGGCGGCACTCGACGACCGTGAGCGCGAGATGCAGGCACAGCTCCGGGTGCACAGGCTGATCCGTGGCGGCCGGCCGCTCATCCATTGGTTCCACCGCGATTCTCGGCCGATCGTGACCCGCGAAGGGGGAGTGCAGCGCGTCCGCTAGGGCGTCGCTGCCCTGACATACCGTTCGAGCGCGCCGCGCGCCATCGCCTCGACCCGCTCGCGGATCTCGGGCGGGTCGATCACCTCGAGATGACCGCCCAGGCCGAGGAGGCGGCCCGGCGCCTCCTCCGGCCAGTCGAGGCGCAGCCGGAGCCGCACCCAGCCGTCCGCATCGTGTTCGCCGAGGCGTTCCGCGTCGATCATGGCCGGGCGACCAACGAAATCGACAAGCTCGTCGACGTGTTCAGGGTGGACGCGCACCACGACCTCGACACGGGGCGCCTCCTGCTCGTAGGCGGCAATCGACTCGGCCCAGTAGGTTGGCAGGTCGAATCCATCAGGGCGCGTGAAGCGCTCATCGGTCGGAGTTGCCTCGACCACGCGCGAGACGCGATACGTGCGGATCTGGCCCTCATGGCGCGCCACCACGTACCAGATGCCGGACTTGAGGACGAGGCCTAGCGGCTCGAGCCTTCGAAGCACTCGCTGGTTGGCGCGCTCGTACGTGATATCAACCAGCCGGCCTTCCCAGACGCTCGCGGCGAGGGTCGCGAGGTGCGGGACGGATTCCCCTGTCTGGAACCAGCCGGTGGCGTCGAGGTGGAAGCGTTCGACCAGGCGCGACGCCCGTGATCGGAGCTCGGCGGGCAGTGCCGCCAGGACCTTGAGCCGTGCGGCGGTGACGACGGTGCCCAGCCCCAGCTCGGCGGCCGGTCCGGGCAGGCCCGAGAGGAAGACGGCCTCAGCCTCTTCCGCGGTCATCCCAGTCAGCCGGGTGCGATACCCCTCCACGAGCTGAACACCACCGAGCGGACCCCGCTCGGCGTAGATCGGGACGCCGGCCTCGGAGAGCGCATCGACGTCGCGATGGACGGTCCTCTCGGAAACCTCCAGCTCACGTGCCAGCTCACCCGCCGTCATCCGACCTCGGATCTGGAGCAGCAGGAGCAGCGTGACCAGGCGAGATGCGCGCATCGGTCCCAGCATAGACGTATTCCTGCCAATGAGTGTCAGGAATAGCTAGTGCTGCTAGGCCCGGTTAGATCCCGAGTCGCTCCAGCTGATGGGGGAGCATGCGTCGCCACCACGGCCAGTCGTGATCGACGTCGTAGCCCCAGTAGTCGAAGGTTGCCGGGACCTTCTTAGCGTCCAGGATGGCCTGCATCGCCCGCGTCTCGGCCAGGCATTCTTCCTCCCATCGGCCTTGACCGATGCAGAAGGCGAGCTGGCTGCGGCGGTACCGCTCCAGGTACCATTGATCGTCGAGGTTCGGCAGGTAGAGCAACGGTGAATTGAAGTAGACGCCGTCGTCGACGAAGTCGCCGATGAATCGGCGGACCTGGTATACGCCCGAGATTGCGATGAGCCCGTCCGCCAGATCGGGATGTCGGAAGAAGAAATTGGAGGCGTGGTAGGCCCCCATGCTGCAGCCGGTGACCCACGTCGTTGCCCGGCCCATCTCCTCGCGCACCAGCGGGATGAATTCGGAAGCGACGTACCTGTCATATGCCTCGTGGCGGCGAGCTCGCTCGGAAGGGTGCAACGCTGCGTTCGTCCAGCTCTGCCAGTCGATGCTGTCGAGGGTGTACAGCGTCAGCCTGCCGGCCTCCAGGAATCGGGCGATGCCGTCGACCATTCCGAAGTTCTCGAAGTCGTAGAAACGGCCGTTCATCGAGGAAAAGGCGACCAGCGGCTGGCCTCCATGGCCGTAGACGCGGTACTCGAGATCATGGCCCAGCGACGGGCTGAAGCCGATGCGGCTCTCCACCCTCACGCGGCGGGTTCCTTCGCGACCTGCTCGACGCGTGGCGGCTCCTGGATCGCCTTCGCCGCCGCGATCAGCGGTTCGAGGCTCGGCCCGCGCAGGATGTACCCGTAGTCGCCGATTGCGCCCGAGAAGATCGACTCCATCCGCTGGTGATGGACGATCTGCGGCCCGAACCGCTGGATCACGACCTCGTGTGGCAGAAGGTAGCCGCGCCCGTCGCGTCGGCTGGCATAGACCACGGAGTACGGCCGTGTCGTCTTGATCTCCGAGGTGCCGTGCACCAGGACGTTGGCCCACTCACGGTAGAAGTCGAACTCATTGCCGTAGTTCCACATGTCGACGGTCAGGCCGCCCGGCGGTCGCATGTTCACCTCGAGGGGCACCAACGCTCCGTCTGGCACGCGGAAGAACTCGAAGTGGAATGGTCGCTCGCGCAGGCCAAAGGCGCGGACCACCGCCCGTCCCGCGTGGACCACATCGGCCTGGATCTCGCGCCCGATCCAGTAGTACAGGTCAAGACCTTCGTTCACCGATTCCATGACGCCGATGCTGTAGACCAGCGACGAGTCGAAGATGACGTCGCCGAACCGGTCGACCAGGCCGTCATAGGTGAGGAGCGTCCCGGTGAGGCACTCCTCCATGATGTAGTCGACCGGCAGCTTGTCGCGCAGGTATCGGTCTAGGTCGGCGTCATTCTCGAGTTTGTAGGTTCGTGCGGCACCGACGCCGGCATCCGGCTTGGCAACCACCGGGTAGCCAACCTGACCGATGAAGGCCCGCGCCGCACGAGGCGTGCGGCAGACGCGTCCGCGTGGAACCCGGAGGCCGGCGCGCGCGAAACGCCCCTTCATCAATGACTTGCGCTTCATTTGCGCGATGGCCCGGCGGTCGATGCCCGAGATGTTGAAGTCCGTGCGCAGGCGCGCTTCGGTCTCGAGCCAGTATTCGTTCAGCGAATCGAGCCGGTCGATCTTGCCGTAGCGGTGGGTGAAATGGCCGAGGGCGCGCAGCAGCTCATCGTAGTTGTGCATGTCGTTGACTTTGAAATACTCGGCCAGCGTGCCCCGCAGGTCCGCGCTCAGCCACTCATACGGCGCATCGCCCAGCCCAAGCACCGTGGCACCTGCCTGGCGGAGTCCCCGACAGAAGTGCCACCAGTTCGGTGGGAAGTGCGGGGAAAGGAAGACCACGTTCATGGTCGCGCGATGGTGCCGCGCCGGCCGCAAGAGATCAAGTGAGGATCGGTGCGACGTGCTGCGTGGTTCGCGCTGTCAACACTGCCGGTGCCGGATCGCCGCTATCACGAGGTAAACGCGCTCCGACACCGAGCTGCCGTGGTTGCCGGGTCTGGAGGTGGGGAGTACGCTCGGTGTTCCGCTGGAATCCGAGCTCCCAATGAACCGTGTCCTCCATGCTCGCGCCGCGCATCTGCTCCTCGGCCCTCTGCTCGCGCTCGCCATGATCGGCGCGTTGCCGGAGCTGGCTGCCGCGACCACGCCGCTCGCGCCCGGGAACGAGGCCGCGACACCGAGCGACCTGTCCCTTGCACGAGCGATCGGGTTCGAGTTCGCGCCCGGCGGCAACCCCAGCGGTTTCGACATCTCCTACCCGCAGTGCGGCGGGCCGTTCCCCTCCCAACCTGCCTTCGCGATCGTGGGGGTCAGCCACGGGCTCGTCTTCAGCGCGAATCCGTGCCTGGGCGCCGGTGATGGACCCAGTGAGCTCTCCTGGGCAGGGATGAACGCACAGTTCTACGCGAATACCGGCAACCCCGGGCCGGATCTTTCGAGCCATTGGCCGGACGGCCAGATCTCGCCACGCGAGTGCAACACGGCCGGCTCGCCGGGCCGCGACACCGCTGACTGCGCGTATGACTACGGCTGGAACGCCGCGGCGGACGCGTACGCATCGGCGCTTCGCGCCTACGTTTCGCTGGGCTGGGCGGACCCGGGAGCCGAGCGGACGCCGGTTGCCAATCAGTGGTGGCTGGACGTCGAGACGGGGAACAGCTGGCGGAGCGATCATGCGCTGAACGTTGCCTCGCTCCAGGGGTCGGTCGATTACCTCGAGTATGTCGGCGTCGTCGGGGTCGGCTTCTACAGCACCGGGCTGCAGTGGGGCCAGGTAACGGGGGACAGTTTGGCCTTCTCCAAGTACCGCAGCTGGGTCGCGGGTGCCCGCTCGATCAAGGGCGCGAAGAGTCGCTGCGCTGGGCCCGGATTCACGGGCGGCGGCGTCACGATCTCGCAGTACCTCGCGCAGGGCTTCGACGCCGACTACCTCTGCTCGTAACCCGATCGACGCTCGCCTGCGGTCACCTCAGGGCGGCATGAGCGGCACGGCGACATTGACCGCCACGGCGCCTGACCTGCGGGGCGACCTGGGAGACTAGTTCACCGGCTCCGCGCCCGGCACCGTCGCGGGCGAGTGTCGAACCGCGCCGCGGTCCCCGATCCACTCCGCGGGTGGCGTCACCCAGTAGAGCGCCATCTGGTTGAGCCGAAACGCGTAGCCGGAGCGCATGCGCACGAACGCGGTCCAGGCTCCCTCCGCATCGGTCAGGCGCCATCCCGCCGCCGCCAACCGGTCCCGCGCGGCATCGAACTCGGCGCGCTCGACCAGGGCGAGCGGGGTACTGGGCCAGCGGAAAAAGTTGGCGAGGTCTTCGACGAAATGGTTGCCGACCCGGTGAGCCATGAGCGCCTCACCCATCGGTCCATCCTCGACGCTCGTGAGGGTCAGCGCGGCAGCATCGAGGACCGCCCCCAGGGCGCTCACCCAGGAGACGTTGTCGTGCGACGAGCGGAAGTAGGCGAGGATCGGATACGCAACGTGCGTGTCCAGGACCTCCGCGGCCCACCCCTCCCACTCGAGGAAGAATGAGGCCAGCCCTGGTCGCATCGCGGCGTTACCGTAGCTTTCGAGGAGCGCGATCCCCGACGGCGGGGCCCCCGCCCTGGCCTCTAGCCGCACGACGAGGATCTCGCGGCGCTGGAATGAACCGTACAGGCTGAAGAGGTACGTGATGCCTAGCGCAACGATCCCCAGGCCCAACCCGCCTGCGATTACCGCAACGGCGCGCGCCAAACCATGCGTGGCGGCGATATCGCCGAAGCCGATGGTGAGCACCGAGGTCCCGGCGAAGTAGAGCGCCGAGCCGAAGTCCGGCGTTGGCGAGATCCCCTCTCGGAGGGAGTACAGGACCAACCCGAAGCCCAGGACCATCACAAGCATCCACGTGACCAGCACGAGGAGGACGATTGCCGGAGCGTACGAACCGAGGATCTTCTCTCGATCGACCGACGTCGATCGACGCTGTGCTCGCCAGCTCCAGACCGGCCAGCTCAGGCGAATCAGGTTGCGCGCGATGCGCACCCGGGTGGGGGACGGCCGGGGCAGCACCACGGTCTGGAAGATGTCCCACAGGACCAGGCCGATGAGTAGAACGCCGCCTACCCCAAGGGCCAGGCCTCCCAGCCAGTCGCTCACAGTGCTGCGCAGTCCATCAGCGGGCGGCGAACATGGCCAGGACGTGGAGAAAAACGAAGATCCGCATGCCGGACCGATACCTCCGCTATTTCGGTAGCCGCCGCAGTCTTTGGAATGCCGCCACGATGCGACGCCAGATCATCGCAGACGACGTGTAATCGCGGCGTTGCGACGCTGAGGTCGTCGGCCGTACGTCGCGGATCGTGTCCGACGGACGACTGCGAGAACCTGGGGTTGGTCGGTAGGCTGTGGTGCGGTGGATTTCGGACCGGTGCGCACGCGCACCAGGAAATGCACTGGCGCAGTTCCGCGGCTGATGCCGCGGGTAGTACTTTTTTCCTACTTCAGCGTCTACACTGCACAAACGTCCAGGCTTGGCGCGCTGTACCCGTGCGCCCATCAGTCGGACATCGATCATAGGCTGAGAGGGAACATGCGCGAATATCGGACTCTTCGACTCGTCAGCGCCCTGACGATCGCCGCCACATTGACTGTCAGCGTCCTTGCCAGCACGGCCGTGGCCGGCAACCCCGCGGGATGGTCGGCGGTTGCGGTCGCGAACCCAACCAAGGTCTCCGCGAACGACACAGCGGGATTTGACCTGACCTTCACCAACAGCGGCCCAAGCAACATATCGCAGCTTTACCTGGTTTCCACCGCCGACGGCTTCCTGGAGGCGAAGACCGACCAGGGAACCTGCAACACCGGTGCCCCGCTTTTCTGCAACATCGGCGCCGTGAATGACGGCGGCATCGTCCACATCACGGTGGTCTACGCCACCACAACCGTCGACAAGACCGTCCTCTTCGAGTTCAACACGACCGGCGTCTCCGGGGACAAAAAAGGCAAGAGCCACGGCGACTCCTTGAAGTTGCCACCGACTACGGCGGTTGTCAGCACCTCGACGCGCGACTTCGCCGGCCGGTTCATCGGTACGAAGGGCAACCAAACGGTTCTCGATGACCCGAATCTGTCGAACAAAAACCCACACAGCACGCAGGTGAACGCCCCTGTGGACTTTATCCCGGCAACGGTCGAGGAGCGGCTCGCTGGCGCGTTCGATTGTCCCAGCGGGATCGAGGGCTTCGACCCCAGCTCGTGCTTTGGCCAGTGGTCGGTGGTCAATGTAAACAACGGCTTTGTTTACACCCAGGGCTTCACGATTCTCGTGGGCCTCAGCCACTTTGAGATCCCCCACGGCGTGGACGCATCGAACCTGAGTTTCGTCCACCTCCACGACGACGGCACCTTCGACAGGCTGATCACAGACGACTGCGTCTTCGGCACAGGTCCCGCGCCGACAAACATGCCATGCAAGGTCGTCACGCCCTCCGGGAGCGACCTTCTCGGACTGTTGTGGGTCACGGAGAACGGGCCGTACCGAGGGTACTGAGCCCACCAGCGGAAATCCCAGACCGCCCAAGGAACGCCGGAGCCGAGAGGCTCCGGCGTTCTACGTGACAGCGCTGGCGACCAGCGGCCGAAGGCGAGCGGCAGTGACGATGTCGCCCTTGGCTTCAGCGAGCTGAAGGGCTTCGGCAACCGCCGCATCCGCGCCCGCGACGTCACCCGTTTCGCGGAGCACGTCGGCGAGGTCGAGGAGTGCCTCGGCCTGCAACATCGGTGAGTCCGTCTGGCGTCGAAGCGCGACAGCTTCGGTCGCAAGTTGAACTGCTCGTTCGCGTTCGAGCCGCCGAGCGAGGATGCGGGCCGCGATCGCGCGCCACGTCGCCTGCTCGACCGGGTCGTCAGGCGCGGCGATCTCCTCCACGCGTTTGTTGATTGCCTCGGCCTCTTCATGCCGGCCCTGCGCCTCGATGGTCCTCGCCAGGAGGCCGGCGACGGTCGAGAGGAGGTATCGCTCGCCAATGGCGTCGAGCGCCTCGTAGTCGCGGCGGAGCTCACGCTCCGCGGCCGGAAAGTCGCCGGCCAGCATCTCGACGCGAGATGAGTCGATCGAGGTCGATGAGGCCAGCACGCCCGCACCCAGGTCCTGAAGCGTGGAGCGTGCACCGGCATATAGCGCTCGCGCTCGCTCGAACTGGCCCTGCATCGCGTACAGCTGGCAGAGCTGGGCGCTGATGATCGCCGCGGAGCGCTGGTCGGCTCGTGACCGTTCGGCCAGCTCCTCACATCGAAGAATCGCTTCAGGCACGGGCGTCGGGCCGTAGAGCAACGCGACTGCCAGGCCCGTTGCGCCACGGGTCTCGAGTCGCAGATTGCCCGCCTGCCGGGCGTGGGCGATCACCTGCTCGTTGGCGACCGCCGCCTCGCCATAGCGGCCTGCGGTGCCCGCCACGCCTGATCGGAGCCGCCAGGCCAGCGCCAGGCCGGCGAAATCGGCCGCGGCCTCGAAGACGGGCAGTGCCCTCTCGACCTCACTGCCTGTCAGGGTCGTCCAGTCGGCGGACTGGTCGGAGACGCCCGAGAAATACTGAACGAGGAGGTTGATAAGCGTCGCCTTGCACGCCAAAGGCTCATCGTCATTCTGCCGTCCGGCTTCCGCGGCCTCGTTGAGAACCCGCTCAGCGTCCTCGAACTCGCCCTGCTCCATGAGCGCTTCGCCCAGGTCGGGGAGCAGAGCGAAGCGCTCGGGGTCAGCCTGCGTCCGGGTCGCGGCCGCACGGCGGAGCAGGTTCACGGCTGCGGGCGTGTCGCCCCGAGCTTGGGCCCGCCGCCCCGCTGATGCGAGGAGCACCGAAGCCCGCGCTCCGACAGTGTGTCCGTGGTCATCGAGCGGTCCAAGCTCGCCGAGGTATCGGTATGCCTGCTCGAGGTGATAGCCGTTGAGCTCCTCGAACTCCAGGGACCGGCCGCGCTCGCGGTTGACCCGATCCGCCCACGTCACGAAGCCCTCGTGGAAGCGCGCCCGCGCACGCTTGAGCAACCCGTTGTAGGCGGCGTCCTTGATGAGGATGTGCATGAAGCGGAAGCTGGCGTCCTCGATGTTCATCGATCCGGAAGGGCGGACCAGCTGCTTTCTGGTCATCGCCTCGAGATGGACCGGCACTTCGCCCCGGATCTCGTCCGGCGTGAGCTCCTCGACCGCCTCTTCCGCGAACTCCAGGCCGATGACCGCGGCCGGCTCGATGACCGTCCGCTCCCCGGGCTCGAGCAGGTCGAGGCGCGAGGAGAGGAGCGCCTGGATGGTGGGCGGAACCGCCATTTCGGAGATGTCCATGGTCGGCTCCCATCGGTCTCCGACCATGCGCACCCGACCGGAGTCGATCAACATCGAGAGCATCTGCTCCACGTAGAGCGGGTTCCCCTCAGCAGCCCGGACGATCCGATCCTGCACCGATCCGGAGATACCGGCCTTGCCGAGCAGGTTCTGCACCACCACCGCCGCGTCGGAATCAGTGAGCGGCTGCAGGACCAGGCGCAGGCTGTCAGGGCGGAGCGCCCAATCCGGGTGCGTCTCGAGGACGTCGTGGCGCGCGCTGCACAGGACGAGGATCGGCGCCTCGGCCACCTCGAGGAGGTGGACGATGAGGTCGAGGAGCGTCTGTTCGGCCCAGTGGATGTCGTCGATCACCCAGATCGCCGTCCGATCGGCTCCGAGCTGTTCGAGCATCTTGCGGGTCGCCCAGAAGATCTCCGTGACGCCGAATTGCTCGGCCGTCAGACCGATGGTGGCGGCTATCCGGTCGGAAACGGCGCGGTCGTGGATCAGGGCGCGAAGCTTGGCGATGCCCTGCTCGGGGTTGTCGTCAGCCTCGATTCCGGCCGCCGAACGCGCGGCATCGACGAGCGGCCAGAACGTGATGCCTTCACCGTAGGGGAGGCATCGGCCGCGGAGGATGATCGAGTTGTCGTCACAGGAGTCGACGAACTCGCGGATCAGCCGGCTCTTGCCGGTCCCGGCGTCGGCGATGACGGTCGCCATCCGCGCCGCCCCCTCGTCCCTCGCCCGTTCGAAGATCGAGCTGAGGGATGCCATCTCGTGTTCGCGTCCGACCATCGGTGCGTCCTGGCGGCGGCGGAAGCCCTCGACCGCGCCGGAGACACTGAGCAGGCGGTAGGCCGCGACGCGTTCCGCCTTCCCCTTGAGCTCGAGCGCCTCGACCGGCTCCACCTGAGCGGCATCGCGCACCAGTCGGTAGGTCAGCTCACCGATCAACACTTGCTGCGGCGGCGCAGCCTGCTCGAGCCGAGCGGCCGTGTTCACCGCATCGCCAGTCACCAGGCGTTGTCCCGTGGCGGCGTCTCCCGCGATCACCTCCCCCGTATTCACGCCGACCTGGTTCTGGACGGTAACCCCCTCCTCTTCGGCCAGGGTCACGTTGAGAATGGCGAGCGCCTCGAGCATCTCGAGCGCGGCGCGCGATGCCCGGAGTGCGTCGTCCTCGTGCTGCACCGGCAAGCCAAAGACCGCCATCACCGCGTCGCCGATGAATTTCTCGACGGTGCCGCCATGCTTCTCGAGCGCCGGCCGCATGGCGTCGAAGTAGCGCGACATCACAGCGCGCTGCACCTCCGCCGAGATTGCCTCCTCGGAGACGCTCGCCAACTTGGGATTGGCGAACACGATCGTCACCGTCTTCCGCCGCTCCTGGGCGCGGGCTACGCGTGCCAGGCTTGCGCCGCAGGTGCCACAGGTCACGAAATCGACGGGGTTCTCCTCACCGCAGCTCAGGCATGCCTGCGAGCCGACGGCTGCCACCTCGTCCTGTGCGGTCTCGCGCAGGCGCGCCTCCGCCTCCTGCGAGATGGCGACCAGTCGATAGGCGTCGGTGGCGGCGCTCATTCCTTTCGGCGTGAAGGCGGCGACAGCCTGCATATCGACCAGCCCGCGGACCAGCTCGTAGGTCGAAGGCGCGAGCAGTGCCTCACCCGCAGGCGCGTTCTGCTCCATCGCCGTCGCGATCCGCACCGTCTCGCCGGTCAACACGTGCTGTCCGGCGGTCGCCGCGCCGACCACCACCTCGCCCGATGCGATGCCGGTCCGAACAATCACACGCACCCCGTAGGCCAGCTCGAACTGCTCATTCAGGTTGGCGAGGGTGCGAAGGCTTTCGGCAGCGGCAGCGACGCCGCGCAGCGGATCGTCGTCCCGACGGGTCGGGAGGCCGAAGACGGCGACGATCGCGTCACCGATGATCTTTTCGATCGTCCCGCCATAGGCCTCGTAGACGAGCTGCATCTCGTCGAAGTAGCGGGTCTGCAGCTCACGGAGGGACTCCGCGTCGAGCTTCTCGCCGAGGCTCGTCGACCCTTTCCAGTCCGACGTGACGATCGTGACTGTGCGACGAATCTCTTCAGCCGCGCGATCGGGCGCGAGGGTCGCGCCACAATGGCCGCACAGGCGGAACCGCTCTGGGACCTCACGGGCACAGTTCGGGCACGCCACGAGACGAGGCTTCGCCATGCCCGCGAGTGTACGCAGTCGGAGGTTGTTGTGGCAGCCCCGAAACTCGGGCATATGATGCCGAGGTGCAGGCGCCCAATCCCGTTCGCCAGGCGCTGGCCAACCGCGAGATCCGCCTTGCCGAGATCGGCTGGATGCTGGGGATCGCCGCCGAGGCAGCCTACCTCGTCGCGCTCCTCGTCTTCGCTTTTCAGCTGGGCGGCGTCGGATGGGTGGGCCTCGCCGGTCTGGCGCGGACGCTCCCCGGGGCGCTCTCGGCGCCCTTCATCGGCAGCCTCGCCGACCGCCTCCCGCGCCATCGGCTCCTCTTCGTCGTCCATCTCGGCCGGGCGGCGGCAGTCGCCTCGCTCGCCCTCCTCTCCGCGATGGGCGGGAGCCAGATCCTGCTGCTCGTCCTTGCCGGCGCCGAGGGCATCTTCGCCACGCTACATCGACCGTCGAATGCCTCGCTCCTTCCGGCCCTGGCCCGCGCCCCCGAGGAGCTGATCGCCAGCAACATCGTGTCAGGCACGGCGGAGAACCTGGGGACGCTGATCGGGCCCGCCCTTGGAGGCGCCGTCCTCCTGCTGGCCGGCACCACAGCAGGTTTCGTCACCCCGGCGACGATGTTCCTGGCAGCGGCGTTTGCGGTCAGCCTCGTCCGGCCCATGGCCCAACCGCGGCAGCTGCCAGAGGCGGGCGGCCGGCGCGGAGTGCGGCGCGTCCTGCGCGGGTTCGAGGCCTTGATCGAGCACCCGACGGCCGGGCTCCTGGTGGGAATCGGCCTCACCCAGACCTTCGTGCGGGGGGTGATGACCGTCCTCCTAGTCGCCGCCTGCGCCGGGGTCCTGGGGCTCGGCGAGCAGGGGATCGGTCTGCTGCAATCAGCGATCGGCTTCGGCGGCATCGCCGGTGCACTCGCCGCCGGGGCGCTGGTCACGCGCCGCAAGCTGTCGGGCGCAATGCGCATCGGTCTGCTGCTCTGGGGCTTGCCGATCATGGTCATTGGACTCGCCCCCAACGCAGTCGTGGCGGTCGCCGTCCTGGTGGTCCTGGGGATCGGGAACGCCGTGTTCGACGTGGGCCTCTTCTCCCTCATTCAGCGCAACGTCCCGAACGCCGTTCGTGGGAGTGTGTTCGGCGCGTTTGAGGGCATGATCATGTTGACCGTGGGCCTGGGGTCGATCCTGGCGCCTCAGCTCCAGGCCGTGCTGGGCGTGCGGGGAGCCCTGGTGGCGGCAGGAGCGCTGCTGCCCATCCTGGCGCTGGCCGGTGGGCGCGGTATCGAGCGCGCCGACCACGCCGCCGTGGTCCCCGACCACGAGATGCGTCTGCTGCGCGGCGTGACGATGTTCCGACCGCTGCCACTCACGGTTGTCGAGCAGCTCGCGATGGGTGCACAGACGGCGACCTTCGAGCCAGGTACAGCGATCCTCGAGGAGGGTGAGGTTGGCGACCGTTTCTTCATCATCGTGCGCGGGGCAGCCGAAGTCGTGAGCGGCAAGCGCCGGCTACGGGAGCTCGGACCCGGGGATAGCTTTGGCGAGATCGCCTTGCTCCGCGACAGCCCGAGGACAGCAACCGTGCGCGCGGTCGATCGCGTCGAGACCGTCACCCTGGAGCGACCCGACTTCGTATGCGCGGTCACGGGGAACCCGCAAGCGGCTACCGAGGCAGGACAGGTGATCGAGGGGCGCCTCGAACCATCCCCGTCGGCCGGTCGGGCCTAGTTGCTGGGGGCCGGCTTGGAGGCCTCGGGCTCCGCAGACAGGCGACCGACCCACGCGACGATCTGATCCAGCGCGTCGTCGAGGACTGGACCGATGCCGTGGCGGACGCCCGGATAGGTGACCAGCTCCACGTGTGGCAGGCGGGTGACGGCCCTCCGCAGGAGCGCGATTCGTGCGAACGGGTCCGACTCTCCGGACAGGACGAGGACGGGGCACGCGATCTGCGTCCAATGAGCCGTTCGCGCATCCCACGTCTCCGGCAGCCCGGGCCGATGCAGCGGGTACGAGAGCAGGACAAGTCCCGCGTAGCGCGCCGCCGGTTGTGCGACGAGCAGGCTCGCCACCCGGCCGCCGAAGGAGTGCCCGCCGATGACCGTCCGCGCGGCGGCCTCGAGGGGCGCAGCGGCCTGGTAGACGGGGATCGCCCGCTCAACCGAGCCGCGTGGCAGGCTGACGGCGCGGGCCTCGATCCCGCGCCGGCGAAGGCCGGCGACGTGGAGTGCCATGCTCGCCGCCGAGCCCGATGCCCCGTGCGCCAACAGGATCGCGTCGATCATCAATCGGACGATACCGCGTGTCGCCTTCGTACGCCTGACACACGCGCGTCACAGACTGGAGTTCAATGACCGCGAACATGACGCGCTCCACGCCTCGAATCGTTGCCGCGCTCGTTGGGCTCCTTGCCGGTGCTGCGGCGCTTGCCGCGTGGGAGCTGCTCGCGGGGCTGGTCGACGGCATCTCGTCGCCGATTGCAGCGATCGGCGGGCTCGTCATCGCCCTCCAGCCGCCGGGTGCCCAGCAGTTCGTGGTGACCGTCTTCGGAACGGCGGACAAGCTCGCCCTGAACATCGCGGTGCTGATGGTCGCGCTGCTGGGCTCGGCAGGCCTGGGCCTGCTCTCCCGCCGTCGTGTGATGCTGGCTGAGGCTGGATTTGCGGTGGCAGGCGCATTCGCGTTCGCCGTCTCGTTGAGGGACCCACTCAACGACTGGTTCCCCACGCTTGTGGCCGGCGCCGTATCCGTTGGCGCGGCGATCTGGGTACTCCGCCGTCTCACTCGGATCGCGCAGACGTCGACCGTCGCTGCTGCGCCCGAAATGCCGGACTGGTCGCGCCGCCGATTCATCGGCACATCGGTGGCCGTCGGTGTCTCGGCGCTGGCGGCGGGCACCATCGGCCGCGTCCTGCTCGAACGCAGGGCGGTGGCCGTCGCCGACGTGCCGCCCGTGCCGGTGCCGGTCGAGACGGCGGCGCCGCTACCGGCCGGAGCGACCCTCAACGTGCCGGGAATCACGCCGTTGGTCATCTCCAATGGCGACTTCTATCGGATCGACACGCAGCTCTTCACCCCGCATCTGACGGCAGCAGATTGGAAGCTCACCATCACCGGTATGGTTGACCACCCGCTCACGCTGACCTACGACGAGCTGCTGGCGATGCCGCTTCACGAGGAGTACATCACGATCCAGTGTGTCTCGAACGAGGTCGGCGGAGATCTCGTCGGCAATGCCCTGTGGCGGGGTGTCCGTTTGAACGACGCGCTCGACCGAGCCGGGGTTCAGGCGGGCGCAACGCAGCTCGTGGGGCGTGCCTTTGATGACTGGACCAGCGGCTTTCCGACCGCCTGGTTGGCCGGATCGGACCGCGAGGCGCTGATCGCGGTGGCCATGAACGGCGAGCCGCTGCCACCTGCCCACGGCTATCCCGCACGGCTGATGGTGCCTGGCCTGTACGGATACGTATCGGCCACGAAATGGCTGACGAACATCGAGCTCACGACACTCGAGGCGTTCGACGCGTATTGGATCCAACTCGGCTGGGCGAAGCTGGGTCCGATCAAGACCGCCTCCCGAATCGACGTGCCACGCGCGGACCAGAACATCGTGGCCGGGACGCTGCCGGTCGCCGGCGTGGCGTGGGCACCGGACCGCGGGATCAGCAAAGTCGAGCTACAGGTGGACAACACCGCGTGGATGGCAGCCGAGCTTTCGACGCCGATCTCCGCATCGACCTGGGTGCAATGGTTGGTGCGCTGGAATGCGCCGCGAGGCCGCCACCAGCTGAGGGTCCGAGCCACCGATGGGGACGGCAACGTGCAGGTTGCCAACGTACAGCCGCCGGCGCCGAGCGGCGCCACGGGCTATCACACCATCTCGGTGCAGGTCACCTAGTCGGCTGCGAGCGAAAGAATCCGCCGCCCGACTGCCGCGGGCGGCGGATGGTCGCATGCGACTCCAGGCTATGGCCGGTGCGCGAGCCCCGTGGTGTCGTGTGCGGCGGCCTGCGAGCCGGCGTGCTGGCTGGAGACCTGTGCGCCCCAACCCTTCGCAATGGAGCTCACGTACGCGCCGTGATTCGCCCAATCGCCTGCGGGCGTCGGGTTGCTTGCCGCATCCGAGACGGTGGCGCCGTGCGTGTCGCTGCTCGACTGACTCTCAGTGGCCGGATTATCGAGCGAGGGGCCTTCGGGAATGCGCCACATCGGCACCGCACGGTTCGAGGCCGCCCGTGCCGTCGCGATTCCTGCGTCCGACGCCGCCGGCAGCGAGTGCGCGACGGCAACCCCGGCGGTCACGGCAATCACGGCGACCGCGGCAAACAGACTGCGAAATCTATACATGATCAGGTCCGATCCTCCAGTGCATTCGCTGGGCGGGTCTACCTCTTCTAACGCACGAGGCAGGCACTGTGTTAGCCGCTGGGCGGCTGGCGCCGCCGCTGCCCGGCGTCGATGGATGGTCCCCATTGGACGCGATGGCGCGCACAATCCGCAGCATGCCCGAGGTGAGCGCCCCGCTCTTCGTGGTAAATCCGGTGGCTGGGCGCGGACGCGCCGGCCAGATCCTCCCATGGCTCCGCGGCGAGCTTCGCCGGCGCTCACCGGCGGCCAGCATCGTGGAGACCGAAGCCGCAGGCCACGGGGTCGCCGTGGCGCGAGGTGCGGCCCGCGCAGGGTTTGATCGGGTCGTCGCCGTGGGTGGCGACGGCACGGCCCAGGAGGTGCTGAACGGACTGCTCGATGGGGGCGGCCTCCTTCCGATGGCCCTCCTCCCGCGAGGGAGTGGCAACGATTTCGCCCGCGGGGTCGGACTCTCCCTCGGGCTGGACGATGCCCTGACCGTGGCCCTGGGCTCCGGGCGCACGCGCGTCGACGTCGGGCGCGCCACGCGGAGCGATGGCTCGGAGACGACGGTGCGCCATTTCGGCGCTGCGGGCGGAGTTGGATTCGACGCCCAGGTCGCCGCTGTCATGGCGGGGCGTCACCAGGCCTGGCAGCGCGGTCGCATCGGCTACGCGCTATCGACGATCTGGGAGCTGCAGCGCTATCAGAACCGTTCCCTTCAGCTCACCTTCGAAACCGCAGATGGATCGCGTGAGGAGGAACGGCGCGTGCTCTTCGTGGCGATCGCGAACGGGGCGTACTACGGTGGCGGCATGCAGATCTGTCCGGCGGCAACCGTCTCCGATGGATGGCTCGACGTCTGCCTGGTCGGCGATCTTTCGCGCTTCGAGGCACTTCGCCAGCTGCCCGGGCTGTACCGCGGGGCCCACGCCACGCATCCTGCCGTCGAGTTCGTTCGGGTCCGGTGGCTCGAGATCTCCGGAGACGCCGATACGCGCATTCACCTCGATGGCGAGCCGTTCGGCGTGCTGCCGCTGCAGGTCGAGGTCGTGCCCCTTGCGCTGACCCTGGTTGTGCCGGCGGCCACGCAGGAGCGCGCCTCGGGAGCGACGGGCACATGAGGGGGTCGCGCTCAGGGATCGCCGCGCCGGGCTGGACCGTCTTCAGCCGCGATGGACGACAGATCGGAACGGTCGATGCCGTCTTTGCCGATTACCTCCTGGTCCGGACATGGGGCCTGCTTCCCGTCGACCTGTACATACCGGTGAGCGCCGTGGTGGCGTCGTCCGGGGGTCGGATGATCGTCGAGGCCGGTGGGGACGAGGCGTATGACCTCTGGCATCGACCGCTGAAGCGGGCGCCGCACGGGTGATCGCCCGTTCGCCCTGAGGCCACTGCTACCCTTTGCGCATGCCGGAGCGCTTCGACGAGGATGTCCTGGGCCGCCTGCGCGACGCGGACGAGGTGGCGATCGAAACCTCGCGCGGCCCGGATGCACCCGTCCATCGGACCGTGATCTGGGTCGTCGTGGACCCTGAGGGCCGCGTGCTGATCCGCTCGTACCGTGGGGCAACCGCGCGATGGTTTCGCGAGGCGGTCGGCAGCCCGGCCGTGTCACTCACGGCGGGCCGCATGTCGATCGCGGCGACCGCGCGAGTGGCAACCGACACGGAGCGCATTGAGGCGGCCAGCCGCGGCTACATCCAGAAGTACCCGAATGACAGCGGATTGCCCGGAATGCTGGCCGATGAGGTCCTCGGTACCACCCTCGAGCTCGTGCCTCGCTGAACCGCCAGCCTGGCAGCCTCGGATTCGAGGCGGGGCATCGCCGCTCGGATCGGTCTGCGGTACCCTAGGACGCGTGGAGAGCCGGAGGCGCCGATGAGTTCCGATGAGCGCGCCCAGACCTTCTATGCGCACGTGATGAATGGCGGCAAGGTCGAGGCCGACGACTGGATTCCTGACGACTATCGCGCCGCAGTCCTCAAGTTCGTGGAGATGCACGCCAATTCAGAGCTGATGGGCGTCCTGCCCGAGCGCGACTGGATCCTGCGCGCTCCAACGCTGCGTCGAAAGCTGGCGCTGACCAGCAAGATCCAGGACGAGGTCGGTCACGCCCAGCTTCTCTATCGCGTAGCGGAGGATCTCGGCAAGCCACGCGAGCAGATGTTCGCCGATCTGCTCGCCGGAAAGACGAAGTTCCACAACGTCTTCCATTACCCGACGCATTCCTGGGGCGACGTGGGGATCATCGCCTGGCTGGTCGACGCAGCCGCGATCGTGAGCCAGCAGGCGCTTCGCGACTCTTCGTATGCGCCGTACGCGCGGACGATGAAGAAGATCTGCTGGGAGGAATCAGTCCACATCATGCATGGGCGCGATGTCGTCCTGACCCTGATGAACGGGACTCCCGGCCAGCGGGAGATGGTCCAGGAGGCGCTGAACCGATGGTGGGGCCCGCTGATGCAGATGCACGGGCCGCCCACGAACCCCGCCACGGACCGGGATCTGACGTGGAAGATCAAGACGAAGGGCAACGAGCAGCTGCGCCAGGAGTTCCTCTCGATCTACGTGCCTCGCATCTGGGAGCTGGGCCTGACCGTCCCTGATCCTGAGCTCCGCCACGACCAATCCACTGGCCGTTGGCACTACACCGAGCCGGATTGGGACGAGCTTCGTTCGGTCGTTACCGGCCACGGCCCCATGTCGCAGGAGCGGCTGGCCTTCCGCCGCACCAACTACGACCGGACCCAGTGGGTTCGCGACGCGATCCTGGGACCTGCCGTCGCCGTTGCCTGACCTCGGTCCGGGGTACGCTTCCGCGGTGAGTGATGCGCCGGCGCCATCGGACCAGGTGTGGGAGGTCTTCCGCCAGGAGGCGGAGGGGGATCCGATGATCCACTCCGGCAACGTCCGAGCGCCGGACCTTGAGCTGGCCACGCACTACGCACGCGAGTTCTACGGGCGTCGCCAGGAAAGCAACCGCCTCTGGATCGTTCCGCGCCAGGCGATCACCGAGCTTGACGATCCCGACCTGCTGAAGCCGCCCTTCGATCGGTCGTTCAAACGGCCGGGCGGGTATCTGATCAAGCACAAGCTCGAGGCGGCAAAGGCCCGGGCGCAGGAGGAAGGATGAGCACGGGAGTGCGCTCGTCGAACGCGGATGCCGCCCGCCCGCTCGCCCATGCAACGAGGGACGCCCTCGCGGAGCTGCTGCTGAGCATCGCCGACGACGAGTTCGTGATCGGGTTCTGGGACAGCGAGTGGACCGGCATCGCACCGATCCTCGAGGAGGATGTGGCGACCAGCTCGATCAGCCAGGATGAGATCGGGCACGCTCGTGCTTTGTACGAACTCCTCGCCGAGCTGACCGGTGATGATGCAGACCGGATCGCCTTTGGTCGCGAACCTGACGCCTATCGCCACGCCGCATTGCTCAATCACCCCCGTACTGACTGGGCGTTCAGCGTCGCGCGCCGCTATCTGTACGAGACGGCCGACGCGGTACGCCTCGAGGCGCTCAGCCGCTCCTCGTACGAGCCGCTCGCCGGGCTTGTCGCCAAGATGCGCCGCGAGGAGCGCTACCACTTGATGCACCTCGACGCCTGGTTGCGACGCCTTGCTGACGCCGGCGGCGACGCGCGTGCGCGACTCGCCGAGGCGCTGACCCGTCTCTGGCCGGACGCCATGACCATCTTCACGCCGCTTGGCGGCGAGGCAACGCTGGTCGCTGAAGGTCTCCTTCCCGAACCGATGGAGACGCTGCGCGAGCGCTGGCTCACCCAGGTTGTGCCGATCCTGGAGACGCTGAGCCTCCCCGTCCCATCGGGCGACGAGCGCGGAGCGCCACTGACCGATGGCGGGCGGACGCAACGGACCGACGACTTCCGTTGGCTCCACGGTGAGTTCACCATGGTCGCGCGATCCGAGGAGGGCGCGGCATGGTGACGGCCGCCCGCTCCGATATCTCCGACCCGCGGGAGGCGATGATCTGGGCCGCCCTCGACGAGATCGCGGACCCGGAGATCCCCACCATCAGCGTCGTGGAGCTGGGTGTCATCGGCGGCTTCGCGTTCGAGCCGGGCCTGAACGGCGGCGAGCGGCTCACCGTCGAGCTGCTGCCGACCTTCATCGGCTGCCCAGCGGTCGAGATCATGCGCGAGCAGGTGGGCGAGCGCCTGCGCTCGCTGGAGGTCGCCGACGACGTCGAGGTCGAGATCAGCTTCGCCGAGCCGTGGACCTCGGATCGGATCAGCCCTGCCGGACGCGAGAAGCTGTGCGCGTCAGGCTTCGCCCCGCCCACACCAATCGCCCTCGAGGCGCCATCGGTCAACCCCGATGACCTGCTGACGATGCTGGAGATCGCCGTCTGTCCCTACTGCGGATCGCGGAACACGACCCTCGACAACCCGTTCGGGCCGACCCTCTGCCGGGCCATCTACCACTGCGACGCCTGCCACCAGCCGTTCGAGCAGTTCAAGACCGTCTGAGCGCAGCGATGCGCTACCCTTCCGGGCATGTCGATCGACGCTGACGAGGTCCGATCCGCCCCCGGCGAGCTGCTCGACGCGGGCGCGCATGACCCGCTCGATACCATGCGCCACTCGGCCGCTCACGTCATGGCCGCCGCGGTCCTCCAGCTCTTCCCGGACGCCAGGCTGGGGATCGGTCCGGCCATTCGCGACGGGTTCTACTACGACTTCGATCTTTCGCGCCCACTGACCCCCGCGGACCTCGAGGCCATCGAGGCCAAGATGCGCGAGCAGGTTGCCGCCGACCTCCCGTTCGAGCGCTCGGAGGCGCCTCGCGACAAGGCACTCGCCGACCTGGAAGCTGCCGGACAGCCGTACAAGGTTGAGATCGTCCGCGAGCTCTCTGACTCGGATGGTCGCGTGATCTCGTTCTATCGGCATGGCTCGTTCGTCGACCTGTGTCGCGGACCGCACCTGCCGTCAACCGGTGGTCTGGGTCCCTTCAAGCTCCTGAACAGTGCCGGTGCGTACTGGCGCGGGGACGAGAAGCGGCCGATGCTCCAGCGTATCTATGGGACGGTCTGGGAGAACCAGCACGACCTCGATCGGTATCTGTGGCGCCTCGAGGAGGCGAAGAAGCGCGACCATCGGCGGCTCGGTCGCGACCTGGACCTCTTCACCTTCCACCCGGACTCGCCAGCCGCGCCCTTCTGGCATCCGCGCGGCATGGCACTCTGGCGGGCGCTCGAGGGCTGGTCACGCGAGGTCCGCGAATCCGGCGGCTTCTTGGAGGTCCGCACCCCAAGCCTCGTGCGGCGCGAGCTCTGGCAGGAGTCAGGCCATTGGGACCTGTACCAGGACAATATGTTCGTCCTGGACGCGGACGAGCACGTCTCCGGCCTGAAGCCGATGAACTGCCCCGAGGAGATCCTGATCTACAAGACCCGTGCCCGCTCGTACCGCGACCTGCCGATTCGGTTCAGCGATTACTCGACCCTCTTCCGCAAGGAGCGAACCGGCGCCCTCGCGGGCCTTCTCCGCGTGCGACAGCTGACCCAGGACGACTCCCACGTCTTCTGCCGCGAGGACCAGGTGATCGACGAGATCAACCTCGCCTTGAGCCTGGTGCGGAGGCAGTACGACCCGTTCGGGTTGGAGCCCCGATTCAAGCTGGCGACGCGACCGGAGGAGCGGCTGGGATCCGACGAGTTCTGGGATATGGCTGAGGGGAATCTGCGCCAGGCGCTCGCGGCGGCAGGCATTCCCTACACGGTCGATGCCGGCGGCGCGACCTTCTACGCACCCAAGATCGACGTGTTCGTGGAGGATGCGCTCGGGCGGGAATGGCAGCTGCCCACGATCCAGCTCGATTACCAGCTGCCTCAGCGCTTCGACCTCGAGTACCGCACGGCAGAGGGACATTTCGAGCGCCCGGTGATGATCCACTATGCGATCTACGGGACCTTCGAACGCTTCACGGGGGTGATCACCGAGCATTACGGCGGAGCGTTCCCCGCGTGGTTGGCACCAGTCCAGGCGATGGTCATCCCGATCGCGGACCGTCACCTGGACTACGCGACGCAGGTTCGGGACACGTTGACGGTGGCCGGCATCCGGGCCGAGGTCGACGACCGATCCGAGCGGATGCAGGCCAAGGTGCGCGATGCGCAGGGGCAGCAGATCCCGGTGATGCTGGTGGTCGGGGACCGGGATCAGGAGGCGCGCGCCGTCAGCCCGCGACTGCGGACCGGGGAGGCGTCGCAGGGCGTCCCGCTCGACGAGTTCGTGGCGGATCTTCGCGGTCGAATCGAACGTCGCGAGCTCTGGCCCTACACGGCCGAGGAGCGAGCGCCGGCGTGACCGCCGTTCAGTCGCGTGGCTTCCTGCTCGAGGCTGGGCAGGGCGTGGGGGACGACCCCGCGTTTCCGCTCGCCACGGCGTGACGTTCCGGAAATGAGGAAGATGCGCGCAGTGGGCCAGCTGGCCCTGCGCAGCACGGATCCGCAGCACTGCGCCGAGTTCTACGAGCACGCCTTTGGCTTTCGGGTCCGCGCCGCCGATGCGGCGGGCGTCGACCTGGAGCTCGGCGGCTTCGAGCTGTCGTTCCGGAA
>Ga0070708_100000369_pt1 | contig 34074 bp, 34 predicted proteins | sample KBSK5503metaG_FD_65469 | JGI IMG/M metagenome (GOLD analysis project Ga0070708, IMG submission 65469) | Corn, switchgrass and miscanthus rhizosphere microbial communities from Kellogg Biological Station, Michigan, USA - KBS K5-50-3 metaG | ecosystem: Host-associated > Plants > Roots >... | reverse complement strand
TCTTCCGCCTGGCGGACGTCCTGCGGGTCTTCGACCACGTCTACGTCCTCACCGGGGGCGGGCCGGGCAGCACCACCGAGTTCCTGAGCCTGTACCTGTATCGGATCGCGTTCCGCTTCAGCGACCTGGGACAGGCCTCGGCGCTGGCGGTCGTCGTGATGGCGTTCATGGTGGCGCTCTACACGGTGATCAACCGCTACCTGCCGGCGGAGGCACGCTGATGGGCCGCGTCGTCACCCGGGTGTTCAGCACCGTGATCCTGGCCGCCACGTTCCTGATCTTCGTCTTCCCGCTCTACTACCTCGTCGTGACGTCGCTGAAGACAAAGGCCGAGCTGTTCCAGGCCGTCCCCACGCTGTATCCGCACAACCCAACCCTGCAGCCCTATTACAGCGTGATCTTCACGCGCGGCTTCGGGGTGCTGCTGGTCAACAGCATCATCGTGGGGCTGGCGGCAACGGCTCTCGCCCTGGTCGTGGCGTTCGCCATCTGCTACCCGATCACGCGGCTTCCAGTGCAGACCGGGACACGCAGCTTCGTGCTTAACTGGGCGCTCTCCCTGCGCTTCCTGCCGCCGATAGCGGTCGTGATCCCGTATTTCACGATCGTGCGCACCATCGGTCTCTACAACCAGATCCCGGCCCTGGTGATCGTCTACACCATCTTCAACCTGCCGCTCTCGATCTGGATGCTGAAGGGCTTCCTGGAACAGATCCCCGCAGAGGTCGAGGAGGCGGCGTTGGTTGATGGCGGGACCCGCTTCCAGGCCTTCCGCCACGTGCTGCTGCCTCTGGCCAGTACCGGCATCCTGGCGGCAGGGATCATCGTCTTCGCCTTCGACTGGGCTGAGTTCGTGTTCGCCTTCATCCTGACCGCGACGCCGCAGTCGATGACCTTCCCGGTGGGCGTACAGGGCCTCGTGACACAGTTCGAGATCATCTGGAACGACATGGCGGCCGGTGGCGTGATCGCCATCGTGATCCCGCTGATCATGATGCTGCTCGCACGGCGCTACGTCCTGACCGGCCTGACGTTCGGCGTCATCCGGGAAAAGTGACGCGGGTAGCTCGTTGATGGTTCGCTGATGGCCCGTTTCCTGAATGGCGCGACGATCATGAGCACGCCCACTCCGCGCTCCGTGGAGGTTGCGCGCGAGGCCGGATTCGACGGCATCGAGGCGCGCGCCGAACGCCTCCTGGAGGACCGCGCTGAAGTGGCCGCGACGGCGAAGACGGTCCGTCCAGGCGAGGTCTGGAGCCTCAATGGCATCCGTCTCTCGCTGCTTGCCGGCGGCACGCTGGATCGCGAGCGTCTGGAGGCCGATGTTGGACCTCGGCTCGAGGCGTGCCGCGCGATCGGGGCGGCCTACCTGTTGGCGGTGCCTCCCCGCATGTCGGGATTGAGCGAGGACTCGGCGCTGCCGGCGATCCGCGCGGGGCTGGAGCTCGTTCGCGATCGGGCCGTTGCGGATGGGGTGGGTGTCGCCTTTGAGTTCTTGGGCTTCTTTGACTGTCCGATCCGGACCCCAGCTGCAGCCGCGCGCGTCGTCGATGGACTCGCGGGAGTGGAGATCGTGCTCGACTCCTGCCACTGGCATGCCAGTGGATCCGGGTCGCTCGACGCCCTGCCGGTGGACCGGCTGGCGATGGTGCATCTGAACGACGCACCGGCCAAGCCGCCGGAGCAGATTGAGGATGCGGATCGTGTGCTTCCCGGATTGGGCGTCATCCGGCTACCAGAGCTCATCGCCGCACTCAGGGTCCGCGACTACCGCGGGCCGTGGAGTCTCGAGACCTTCAATCCGGGGTACTGGGAAGCGGACGCATTGACGGTGGCTCGGCAAGGCGAGGCCGCCCTGGACGCCCTACTCGGAACCGAGAGCTAGTGGCCAAGGCTCCACCCGTCCCCACCCCCGTCCACCGACTCCGAAGCGGCACAGCGACGCTTCGCGACGTGGCCGACGTCGCCGGCGTCTCGATCGCCACCGTCAGCCGCGTCCTGACCGGTGCCCGCCAATCACGGCCGGCCACCAGGGACCGAGTCCTCGCCGCCGCCGCGGAGCTCGACTACCGTCCGTCGGCCCCCGCGCGAGCCCTGAAGCTGCAGCAGACCCAGACCCTCGGTCTGCTGATCACCGATATCGAGAACCCTTTCTTCCCGGAGATCGTGCGCGCCGTCGAGGACGCTGCCCATGAGCGGGGATATGCGGTCCTGTTGTGCAATGCGACCGACGATCCGGGTCGCGAACTGGCCTACATCAATCTGCTCCTGGAGCGGCGCGTCGATGGGATCATCGTGGCGGCCAGCCAGGTTCCCTCGCGGCACGCAGCGCTCCTTGGACGCGCGCCAATCCCGGTGGTGCTCGTCAACTGCGAGGCGCCGGGGTCTGGTTTGGCTTCCATCACCAGCGACAATCCGGGGGGCGCCCGCATGGCAACCGAGCATCTGCTGTCACTCGGACATCGCCATATCGGTCACATTACGGCGCCCCACGCGAATGCGGCTGCGGCTCTCCGTCTCGGCGGCGTTCGCGGAGCCATGCGTGCCGCCGGCATGACGGACGAATCGCTCGTTGTGTCGGAGGGCGATGCGCACGTGGCCGGCGGCGAACGGGCGACGCGGGAACTCCTTGAGCGAGCGCCTCTGACCACGGCGATTGTCTGCTACAACGACCTGACGGCCATTGGGGCACTCCGTGCGCTGCGGGCGTTAGGCCGCTCGGTTCCGGGCGATTTCAGCGTGGTCGGCTTCGACGATATCGACCTGGCAAAGTGGACCGATCCGCCGCTCACCACCATCGCCCAGCAAAAGTCCGAGATGGGTCGCTGGGCCGTGGCCCTGCTCGCCGACGCAGCGTCCAACGGGCACCACTCGGCGTCGACGCGACGCTTGGCGACGAGCGTCGTCCTGAGGGGCTCGACCGGGGTTTGCCGCGCCTGATGTGAGCTGGGCGTGAGGTCCAGCTCGCCGCGTCAGAGGCGTTTGTGCAGCACAGCCGCACAGCTGTACAGCCGCACGGCCGCACAGACGCACAAACGGGCCTGACACAGCGCAGACCTTGGCTCAGGCAGGCTCCGCGCGAACGATCTTCGCCAGCCAGGCGTAGGGGCGGGTTGGGAAGTCCTCAAGGACCTCAAAGCGATCCGCCTCGATGCGCTCCACGACCCAGCCATCGGCGAATGCCGTCCGCAGTTCGGCCTGTGTCACCCGTCGCGGCCCCACGTCGCCAGGGGTGAGCTCCGAGAAACAGAGGAGATGCAGCACCCCGCCCGGGCGGACCACTCCCGCCAGGCTCGCAACGTATCGGGCACGCTCTGGGTCGGCGAAGGTGTGGAAGACGCCCGAGTCGATGACCGTCGCGAACCGACGCCCGAGTCGGCTGAGCTCGAGGGCATCGGCCACCTGGAAGTCGACGGTCAACCCACGCTCGGACGCCTTGCGAAGTGCAGCCTCGATTGCGGCGGGCGCGATGTCGATGCCCACCACCTCCCGTCCGCGCGCGGCGAGCATGAGCGCGTGCTCGCCAGTCCCGCACCCGCAGTCGAGAACTGGCTCGGCGATCTCGCCGGCATCGGCCAGGCGGACGAAGGCTGGCTGTGGTCGACCGATGTCCCACGGCGCCCAGCCTTGCCGGTACGTCTGGTCCCACCGGGCACCGACGCTCCCGGCGGCGGGCGGTAGTTCGCGCCGGTCCTCGTCTGGCATCCGCGCCACTCTAGCGCAGGGCCGATTGGGCCCCTACCCTAGGACCCGACCGTGGACATCCTGAGCGCCCTCCTGGTCGAACTCGTCCTCATTGCCATCCTCTTCGAGATCGCTCGCCGACTCGGTGTGCCATATCCCGCCCTGTTCGTGCTGGGCGGACTGGGGCTGGGATTCGTGCCCAATCTGCCCCACATCACCCTCCAGCCGGACCTGGTCCTGCTCGTCTTCCTGCCGCCTCTGCTCTTCGGTGCCGCGTTCGAGACCCCGCTCCGTGACCTCCGAGCGAACCTCTGGCCGATCGGCCGCCTCTCAATCGGGTTGGTGATCGTCAGCACGGTCACCGTCGCCGCCGTTGCGCAGGCGATGGTGCCCGGCCTCGGTTGGGCTCCGGCGTTCGCGCTTGGCGCCATCGTCGCCCCGACCGATGCGCTGGCCGCGACAACCGTCTTCAGGCGACTGGGCGTGCCGCGTGTCGTCCTGACCCTCGTCGAGGGCGAGGCCCTCTTCAACGATGCCACCGCCCTTATCGCCTACCGCACCGCCGTGGTGGCGGCCGTCAGCGGCAGTTTCGTCCTGGCCACTGCGGTTGGTGGCTTTGCGGTGGCGGCCATCGGCGGGATCGCGATCGGCTACGTGGTCGGCCGAGCCATGGCGACCATCGTGAAGTGGCTCGACGATCCCCCGGTCGAGGTCGTGGTCTCGATCCTGATCCCGTTCGCCGCCTACCTGCCCGCCGATCGGATTGGCGTGTCGGGCGTGCTTTCGGTGGTGACGGCGGGGCTCGTCATCGGTCGCCGACTGGGAACGATCCTCTCGCCGAATAGCCGGGTCCTGTGGTTCACGACGTGGAAGATGGTCGGGTTCGTCCTGAACGGGCTCGTCTTCGTCCTGATTGGACAGGCGCTGCCGGACATCCTGCGGGGGCTCGGGGACCGGCCGTGGCTCGCGGTCCTGGGTCTGGCGGTGCTGGTGTGCGCCGTTGCGATCGTGACGCGGTTCGTGTGGATCTTCCTGGCCAGCCTGCTTCCCCGATCGCCTCGGCAGGTTATCGCCGCGCGCGACCCGCGCCTCGCAACGCGGCTGACCTTCCTGGTCAGCTGGACCGGGCTTCGCGGTGCCGTGTCGCTGGCGGCCGCGCTGGCGCTGCCCGCGGACTTCCCTGAGCGCAACCTGATCCTGCTGCTGACCTTCGCGGTCATCCTGGCGACGCTCGTGGGCCAAGGGCTGACGCTGCCGCTCGTGCTGCGGTGGGTGCGCTGGGACGGGGTCGAGGCGGACGGCGACGAGGCCGAATTCGCCCGGGCGACGATGTACCAGGTCGGTTTGGACGCCATCAAGGGCATCCGTCCCCGATGGCCCGGACACCAGCCGCTCCTCGACCGGCTCGAGTCCGGCCTGCGTGACCGCGGTCAACACCTCGCGACGGACGATCCAAGCGAGACGCAGGAACGGCGCCAGGAGCGCATCGAGCACGAGGAGATTCAGCTCACCGTCATCAACGCGCAGCGAGCCGCCGTCATCGAGCTCCGCGACGCTGGTGAAATCAACGATCAGACCCTGCGGACGATCGAACGGGAGCTCGATCTCGAAGAGCTACGCATGGAGGGTTAGGGCGAGGTTTGGAATGCCGCCAGCAGGCGGCGCGGTGCCTTGGTTCGCCAGGCATCGGTCAAGACCGTCTCCAGCAAATCCAAGTTGATGGCCGCCAGCCGAACCAGAACCGCCGGATAGCCGTTGTAGTGCGGCTCGGTGAAGAAGGCGTCCGTGTCGAGCGCGAGAAGGCTCTGCTTCTCCAGCTCGTTGGCCACCCGGACGGCGATCACCTGTTTGCTGGAAACGCGTGCGCGCTTCGGCTCGACGCGCTCCATCCAGGCCCACACGAACTGCTTCCCATCCACGCGGAAGGCGAAATGACCGGTGTCCTCGGTCACCTCCGGCAGGTAGAGCGCAATCCGACGCACGTCGTTCTGGTCTGCCATGGACCGATGGTAGTGACTGCGCTCGCGGCTGGCGGATGCGGGCTGCGACCACGGACGCCGACGCCCGTCCTTGTGGCAGGGGCATTTGTGCGGCTGTGCAGCACAGTCGCTGTGCTGCACAAAGAGTTCTGACAGGCGGCCGCAGCCTTGGTGCAGGCGGACCGGCTTGTGTCGGGGGCATTTGTGCGGCTGTGCAGCACAGTCGCTGTGCTGCACAAAGACCTATGACATGCGCTGGCAGCCGATAGGCCTAGGGTCGCCACTCACGGATCGTGTATGATTTCGAAAACGTGTTCGATTGGCGCTCCGGTCCGCGCCGCGGTTTCAACACCGCCCCGATCCCGATTCCACCCTCGCCCTGACCGGGCCCCGCACTCTACGGGAGGGCCTCGTCAGGAGCCATTCACTTGTCTTTCTCTGCACTCGGGCTTGCGCCCGAACTGCTCCGTGCCGTTGCGGCACAGGGCTACACCAACCCAACTCCCGTTCAGCGCGAGGCGATTCCGCACGTTCTGGCCGGCCGAGACCTCATGGCCGGCGCCCAGACCGGCACGGGCAAGACCGCTGCCTTTGTCTTGCCGATGCTCCAGCGTCTCGCGGCGACTGAACGACAGGCGCCCCGCAGCCGCGACGGCGGACGGCGCATCCGCGCCCTGATCCTGGCTCCCACCCGGGAGCTGGCGATCCAGGTCGAGGAGAGTGTGCGGGTCTATGGCGCGGGCTCCGCGCCGGGCTCCACGACCATCTACGGCGGCGTCGGCTTTCCCGGTCAGGTCAATGCCCTGCGGCGCGGCCCCCAGATCGTCGTGGCGACGCCCGGACGCCTGCTGGACCATGCGCGCCAGAGGACCATCGACCTTGGCGCCGTGGAGATCCTCGTCCTCGACGAGGCTGACCGCATGCTCGACATGGGCTTCATCCGCGATATTCGCGCGATCCTCGCACTCCTCCCGAAAAACCGTCAGAACCTCCTCTTCTCAGCCACCTTCTCCAAGGAGATCCGTGGCCTGGCGCAGGCGCTGCTGACTGAGCCCGCATCTGTCCAGGTCGCTCCGGCCAACACGCCCATCGACCTCGTCCGCCAGGTGATCCACCCGGTCGACCGTCATCGGAAGCGTGAGCTGCTGTCGCACCTGGTGCGGACGCACGCGATCGACCAGGCGCTCGTCTTCACGCGCACCAAGCACGGGGCCAACAAGCTCGCCGAGCAGCTATGGCAGGACGGCATCGACACCGCCGCCATCCACGGCAACAAGTCGCAGCCGCAGCGCATCAAGGCTCTCAACGACTTCAAGGCAGGCCGGGTCACACTGTTGATCGCCACCGAGGTCGCCGCGCGGGGCCTGGATATCGAGCAGCTCCCACACGTCGTCAACTACGAGCTACCGATGGTGCCCAACGACTACGTGCACCGCATCGGCCGAACGGGTCGCGCCGGCGTCGAAGGCGACGCTATCTCTTTGGTCTGTATCGACGAGGCACCAATGCTGCGCGACATCGAGCGGCTCCTGGGCTCGGCCATTCCCTCAGAAGTGGTCCCGGGCTTCGAGCCAAACCGATCCATCCGCGCTGAGCCGATCCGCCTGCGCACCGGCGGGGGTGGGGGAGGGCGCCCACCTCGCCGCCCGGGCGGTCGCCCGACGCCTGCGGGTCAGAACCGCTCACCACGGTTTGGTCGTCGCGATGGCAGGCCAACCAACAAACGAAGCGTCGGGATCGGCAACGGCAGTGGTCGCTGGACCAGCCTCCCAGGAGAACGCACCCGGCGCTAGGGTCGGAGCCGGGCAATCGGCGGCGGGGCCATGGCTCACCGACGCCGAGTTGATCGCCACAAGCCCATGGAGTTCGCAGCCCGCGGCCTGTCGAGAGCATTTGTGCGGCTGTGCAGCACAGCCGCTGTGCTGCACAAAGCCTCTGACGCGGCGTCTACCTGGCTACCCGAGCTCGCGTGACGTGGTCCCCCCAACCCACGCCTCACAGGGTCGCCGGCAGGCCGAAGGCGGGGAAGAGCGCGGGGCCGAAGGTCGTGATCTCGGCGATGAGCCCGTCCTCGATGCGCAGGACGTCGAACTTGAACGCCCGGAAGGTCGAGTCCCCGGGCGCGTGGAGGTAGCTCGCCGCGGTCGGCATGCGGTTGGCCATGGTCGGTAGCAGGCGCCACGAGCCCTCGGTCAATGCCTGGCTGAGCAGCGGCTCGATCACGTCCAGGCCTTCGAAGAAGTACGGGTTCGGCGGCATCGTGATGCGGAGATCCTGCGCAGCGATCGAAACGGCCAGCGCGGCGTCGCCCTGCTCGTGGGCGGCAATGAAGGACTGGAGCAGCTCCCGCTCCTTGCTGCTTAGCTCAGCGGCGGACCACTCGGACCTGCGGGCCGGGAGGTGCTCCTGCATCGTGGCGCGGGCTCGTTGAAGCGCACTGTTCGCGGCGGGGACGCTTGTCTCGAGCAACGAGGCCGTGTCGGCCGCCGGCCAGCCGAGCACGTCCCGCGCGATCAGCGCCGCCCGCTGTTTCGGCGGCAGGACCTGCATGGCGGCCAAGAACACGAGCTCGATCGTCTCCCGCTCGACGACCACGGCATCGGGCTCTTCGTCGCTCGGGAGGACCTCGTCCAGCAACCGGTCTGGATACGGCGTCAGCCACGGTACGTCGCGAAAGGACTCCAATGCGGGCACACGGCGTGCGCTGCGACGCTGCGCGTCGAAGCAGACGTTCGTGGCGATTCGGTACAGCCAGGCCCGGAACAGCGAGCTGCCGTCGAAAGTGTCACGGCTGCGCCACGCGCGCAGGAAGGTCTCCTGCACCGCGTCCTCGGCTTCGTCGAAGCTGGCCAGCATCCGGTAGCAATGGACGTGCAGCTCGCGCCGATAGCGCTCTGCAAGCCCCGCGAATGCGGATTCGTCTCCGCCGATGGCGGCGCTCATCTCATCGGTGCGGCTGGTCGTCGTCGGACCCCTATTCTCGGCAAACGCTCGTGTGTTAGCCTATGCGCACTGTAATGCACACATAGGCAGATATCGGTATGGCACTCGCGCGGACGAATCTCACCCTACCTGAAGACCTCATGCGAGAGGTCGATGAGCTTGCCGGCCCGCGAGGCCGCTCGCGATATGTCGCGGAGGCGGTGGCGCAACGCGTGAAGCGGGACCGCCTCGGACGAGCCATTCGGGAGAGCGCTGGGGTGTTGCGCGGCACGCGGCACGAGATGTCGCGCGAGCGGGTGACCGCCTGGGTCGATGAGCTTCGCTCCGAGGAGAGCGACTGACCCGTGCGCTACCTGCTCGACTCCACGCTGCTCATCGATCATGGAAATGCCGATCCCGGAGCAGGCGCCCTGCTTGAGAGGCTCTTCCACGAGGGCCACGAGCTCTACACCTGCGGCGTGGTGACCTGCGAAACCCTCTCACGAGGCGACGATCCGGAGCTTCGTCACATCAGGGTGTTGCTGGACGCGCTGGAGTACGTTGCAACCTCCCCGTCCGCGGCGGCGTGGGCGGGCGAGTCCCGTCGTCGGCGGCACGCGGAGGGCGGGAAGCGAGGGCTCGCGGATGCCCTTATCGCAGGTCTCGCCCACGAGATAGGAGCCACGGTCGTCACCCGTAATCGGCCGGACTTCGAGCGCCAGGGAGTGCGCGTCCTTAGTTACTGAGCAAATGGGGCGGGCACCCATATCAGACAGGGAACTACGAACAAGCTCAAGTGTGGTCCGGAAGCGGGTCCTATCATGGGTGCAAGGCCTCCGAATCGTGAGGCGGGCGGAGGGACGATCGAATGGACCTCCCGAGCGGGACGGTCACATTCCTCTTCAGTGATGTGGAGGGCAGCACCCAGCTTCTCGAGCGTCATCCGGACGCGATGGGCGCGGCCTTGGCCCGCCATCACGAGCTCTTCGAGGAGCTCGTCCCTGCCCATCATGGAGCGATCTTCGAGACCATCGGCGATGCCGTCTATGCGGCCTTCTCGCGCGCGACCGATGCGGTCCAGGTCGCCCTCGGCATTCAGCGCAAGCTCGCTGAGGAGGATTGGGGACCGATTGGGCGCCTTGCGTGTCGCCTGGCCCTGCACACGGGTGAGGTCGAGCGGCGCGGTGATCACTATTTCGGTCCGGCGCTGTTTCGCTGCGCGCGCCTCCAGGCCCTGGGGTACGGAGAGCAGACGCTGCTTTCGCGGATGACCGCCGATCTGGTCAGAGATTGGCTTCCAAAAGGCGCGTCACTGCGCGACATGGGGACGCATCGGCTCAAGGACCTCGGCGAGCCAGAGCATGTCTTTGCACTGACGCATCCTGACCTGCGAGAAACCTTCCCGCCACTCAAGTCGCTCGACCGCCATCCCAACAACCTTCCGCTCCAGCTCTCGAGCTTCGTTGGTCGCGAACGCGAGCTGCGCGAGTTGGCCGACGTGGTGCGCGCGCATCGGCTCGTGACCGTCACCGGCACTGGCGGCATCGGCAAGACGCGCGTTGCGCTCCAGCTTGCCGCTCAGCTGCTGGGTGACACCGCCGAAGCGGCGTTCTTCGTCGACATGGCCCCGCTGCGACAGGCGAGCCAGATCGCCGGCGCGGCGGCCGCCGCTATTGGCCTTACCCCCGTTCCCGGGGCGACGCCGGAGAGCGCCCTCGCCGGCTATCTCGGAACTCAGAACGCGCTCATCGTGCTCGACAACGCGGAACAGATCCCACAGGGCGGGAACGCTGTCCTGGGCCTCCTGGAGCGCTCCCCGAAGCTGCGCATCCTCGTGACGAGTCGAGGTCCGTTGCACGTCCGCGGGGAGCAGGTGTACCCCGTGGAGCCCTTGACGACGGCAATGGGACTCGGAGACGGCGCGGCGGACCCCATGACGCCACCCGCTCTCCTCCTCTTCGCGGAGCGCGCGGCGGAGGTCCGGCCGGCCTTCGCCCTAACCGCTGCGACGAGGCCAACCGTTGCCGCCATTGCCGAGCGCCTCGATGGGTTGCCGCTGGCGATCGAGCTGGCCGCGGCTCGCATGGCTCTCTTCGAGCCGTCGGCGCTCTTGGCGCGCCTCGATCAAAGCCTTTCGGTGCTCACCGGGGGGCCGGCCGACCTTCCGGAGCGACAGCAGGCCCTCCGGGCGACCATTGACTGGAGTTACCAGCTCTTGGACAGGGCCGATCGCGCCGCGTTCAGCCGGTTGGCCGTCTTCTCGGGCGGATGGTCCCTCGACGCTGGTGAATTCGTCGCGGGAGCCGGTGCAGATACGCTCCTTCGGCTCGTCAACGCCGCCCTGGTTCGTCGCCAGGGCGAACGCTTCGGAATGCTCGAGACGATTCGCGAATACGCCGCGCAGAAGAATGCTGCACGATCCGATGGGGCCGCGAGTCGCCGGCAACACGCGGAGTGGTTCCGCGACTGGGTTGCCGAACTCGTCAGGGAGGCAGGGACGCGCGACCTGCGATCGGTCGAGCAGATGCGGGTGCTCGGAGCGGAGCGCGCCAACCTCCACGCAGCGCTCAACTATCTGCTTGATTCGGGTGACGGCGAGAGCGCGCTCCAGATGGCGGTGCCGCTCTGGATGTTCTGGCTCAGGCGCGGCGAGGCGCGACAGGCCGAAGCATGGCTGAGCAGCGCCCTCGAGCTCGCTCCCAATGCTGATTCGCCACCACTTGGGTGGGCGCTCGTTGTGCAGAGCGAGCTGGCGCGCTTCCAGGGGGAGGTGGCAAGCCTGATCCCGTTGAAGGAGCGCGCGGTCGAGCTCTCGCTTCGTGGCAACGATCGACGGACGGCGGCCGCGGCGCTGCACGACCTAGCGGGCCTTTGGTGTGAGCTTGGCGAGTTGGACAAGGCGGAAGCTGCAGCGCGAGAGGCCGTCAGCCTGCGGCGGGAGATAGGGCTCCCGGCAGGCATCGCCCACGCGCTGGACGCTCTCGCGTCCGTGGAGTTGACCCGAGGCAACCTGTTGGCCGCGAGGGAGCTCTACGAGGAGACTCTTGCCGAGGCGCGGCGGTCCGAGGATCGAGGCACAGTGATGTTCGCCCTCGCGGACGCCGCGGAGGTCGAACGTCGACTCGGCGAACCGCGCGCAGCTGCGAAGGGATTTGTCGAGGCGATCACGATGGCGGGGGATTGGGAGAGCACAGAATTCGACCCCGAGGCCCTCTTGGGTGTCGCCGAATTGCTGACCGACTGCGGACAACCGGGCCGTGCCGCGGAATTGCTGGGGGCAGCCTCTGCGATCCGACAGCGATATGGCATGCAGGCAGGTACGGCGCTGTACAACGGCGCGCGGGAACGCGCGCAGGGGCTTATGGCGGCTTTCGACTTCGCGGCGGCGTGGGAGCGCGGCGAGGCAATGTCGCGGATAGAAGCCTTACGGCAAGCAACAGAAGCCTCCGCGGAGCTTGCAAGCGGACCGCAAGACTTGAGCGACCAGCGCATCCCAAGGTAGGGGAAAGCCCTCATGCCTGGGCTCAAGCCGGCAGCACCTCCCCGCATCGATGAGGAGGACATGGACCGCCTCGGAACCCCTGGCCATGACCGAGCGTCCCACGCTCGATCGCAGGGCTCTCGTGGCAAGCAGCCATGGCGCTAGGCAGCTCGCCTGCGCGCCACTAGGCGCAGCGGCGAAAAATCATTGACCCGATGGTTGCCCGGTCCTAGACTCGAACGGCGCGCTGAAACTCGCCTCGTTGCGAGCCGGGGCACGCGGAGGGAATGCTCGCGGTGGCGACGCTGTCAAGACCACGAGTGGACTGTCGGGGCGCAGGTTGCGTGGGAGACGGGGATAAGCTCCCGTCCCGATGCTCGGTGGGCACACCGTCTCGCCCGGGCGGACGCAGGCAGGCCAAAAGCTCGCCTGGCGGTCCGTCGGGGATCGTCACGAGACAAGGGTCCGCCGGGCAGAGGCAATGATCGGGACCGGCTGACATCGTCTTTGGGCGATGTTCCAATCCGATCGGGCCGGCCCACGGTTCCGGTTCGGCGGCTCGGAAACCGCCGGGCGGCTCTGCAAACGAGGAGCCGCTGATTCCAGCCTGGTAGGCACTGGTGTGTGGAGCGTGCGCTTGCTTAGCGCGTGCGTCGCACATGAGCACCCGTACGTCAGGCGCGGCGAATGAGGCAGGTTCGTTGATTCGGGATGATCCCCGGAACTGATGGGCTTGTCGAAAGAGGGATCTGCGGTCCCCTTTAGGGTTTCGTAGGTCCCTTCGTCGTGTGTGAGCGCCCAACGCTTCTGTCTATGTGGCCACCCGCGTCCGATTCCTTCATGCCAGCATTGCCTGCGTTACGGCCCACGGCGAGACCGTGGCCCTGCGTTGATGCCCCGATGAGCCCTTCCAATGGCTATCTGGCAAGTATTCCTGGCGCTCTGTCCAGGGAAGGCTTCCGGTGGGCGCTTTGTCCGTGCGCCGATGGTTGTAACGCAAGCATGACTGGCAGGATGTGGCTGTGCGGATCGGGCCGGGTTGCCCCTGAGCCGGCTTCCGCTCGGCTGACAGCAGTCTCACCAGCGTTTTTGCCGCTGTGCCGCACAGCCGCTGTGCTGCACAAACAGCTCTGACGCGGCACCTGTCCCGAATCAGGGCGTACCGGCCACAGCGACGAGGCATCGCGATAGAAAGTAGGAGTCGCCAATGGGTCGTTCGTCTACTCGATGATGGTCTCCGCTGACGGCTTCGTGGAGACCCTGACCCACAGCCAGGAGTGGGTCCTCGTGGACGAGGAGCTGCATCGGTTCATCAACGGACTGGCGCAGAAGCACGAGGGCATCGTGAACGGGCCGCCGGCTGTATGCGGTTGATGCGCTCCTGCGAAACGGTGACCGAGCAGCCGGATCTCGCTGACTACATGGTGGAGTTCGCGGAGATCTGGAACGCGAAACCCAAAGTCGTCTTCTCGTCGACGCTCGAAGCCGTCGGGCCCAACGCAAGGCTGATTCGCACCGATGACGCTGGCGCCGAACTGGCCAGGCTCAGGGCCGAAACGCATGGCGACCTGGACATCGGTGGACCGATGCTCGCCGGGACCGCGATCCGCCTGGGTCTCGTCGATGAGTTCCGCCTCTTCGTCCAGCCAGCCATGCTGGGCGCCGGAGCGCCATTTTTCCCAGGCGAGGAAGCGATCGCCGTTGAGCTCATCGACACCCGGAGGTTCAAGTCCGGCGTGGTGTACCTCGCCTATCGGCGCCGCTCTGCTTGAGCTTGCGCCATCCGCCTGCCCGATTGTCGGCGATGATCTGCTTGAACATCGCTGTGAGGGCTCGCGCGTTGACCTGCTCGCCCTGCCGAATGCCCACGGTGCGCGCCGTCTGGTTGTCGTGACCGGCGGTGATGATCCCCTCCGGATCCGGCACGATCGCGCCGTCGTACATGAAGACGTTCACGTGATCCTTGGTGGCTAGCAGCGCACAGATGTTGCCTTGCAGCACGAAGTACGGCTGCACCGTGCGCTTGATGGTCTCCGTCACCTCGGGGTCAGCCGCGTGGACCAGCGCACGGACCTCGCGACAGATCTTCTGCTGCCAGGGCGGCAAGGCGTCGATGTAAGCGTCGACACGGGGATCGGGCTCATAGGTCACGGTGGTTCATCGTAATGCGTGTACCATTGGCGAGAGCTTGGGGCGGCAATGAAGGCCCGATAGGACAGTTCCGATGGCTCCCTGGCAAGTATTCCTGGCGCTCTGTGCAACGAAGGGGGCCTGTGTGCGGCTTGTTCGTCCGCCGATGGTCGTAACGCAGCCATTACTGGCAGGATGCCCCGACCCACGCGCCGGCACCGTCAGCGGCGCGGCACCGGCAGCGGCGCGGCACAGCTAGCCGAGCGGCGCTAGCCCCGGTGCTGGTACCGCCGGCTCGTACGTGGCGATAACCACGCCCTTGCTCGTCGCCTGAGAGTTCACGAGGCGGAGCTTGCGTAGGGTGCCGCCATCGGCGCGGTTATCGGTGAAGAGGCGTTGGCCGGATCCGAGGACGAGCGGGTGGATCTGGAGGAGGTATCGGTCGATTAGGTTGCGCGCCATGAGCGAGCGCACGAGCTCGCCGCTGCCGAGGATGACGATGTCCTTGTCCGGCTCCGCGCGCAACTTGGCCACTTCATCGGCTGCGTCGCCTGAAAGCAGGATGGAGTTCTGCCACGGCAGGGGCTCCCGCAGCGTACGCGAGGCCACGTACTTGCGGCTGGCGTTGAGAACCTGGGTGAAGGGGTTATCGGTCCGGTTCGGCCAGACGGAGTAGAAGTCCTCGTACGTCCGCCGGCCAAACAGCAGGGCTCCGGTGGTGGCCATCGACTCGCCGACCACCCTGCCCTGGTCGGAATCGGAGTAGGGGAGCGCCCAACCGCCATGCTCGAAGCCGCCTCGTCGATCCTCGTCCGGCCGCCCCGGCGCCTGCATCACCCCGTCGAGCGTCAGGCTCATGAAGACCACGATCTGGCTCATGGCCGCGCAACCCGGTACGTGATGTGGGTCGCGAACGGAGACTGCAGGACCCGGACGGGCTCGAGTGTCAGAGGGGCGTCGAACCCCTCGAAAAGCCGCTTCCCTGCACCGAGCACGACCGGCGCAATGGAGATCGAGAGTTCATCGACGAGGCCAGCCGAAAGCGCCTGGCGGATGATATCGGCGCCGCCCATGACGTTGACGTCCTTGTCGCCGGCCGCCTCCCGAGCCCGGGCAATCGCCACGTCCAGCCCATTTACAAAGGTGAACCCTGCCCCAGAAGGCTCCTCCTCCGGGTGGTGGGTCAAGATGAAGAACGGCACGCCCCATGGGTTCGTGCCGCCCCAGTGATCGGCCGCCTCGTACGTGTTTCGTCCACCGACCACGGCGCCGCCATTGGCGATCGCCGCATCGAGGAACTCCTTGTCCGCGCCCGTCGCCTCGCCGCGGCCCGGGTTGTCGTAGGTCCACGGTCCGCCGAAGACCCAGTAATGCAGACGCTCACCGCCCTCGCCCAGGCCGCGCTCGGGGCCGTCGTTCGGCCCGGTGGTGTAGCCATCCAGGGACGTCGTGATGCTTGCGGTCACCTTCGTCATCGGTCAGTCATGCCTCCTGCGTTCGTCAATATGGACCGATGCGCGCGTCGAGACTCATCGGTCAGGCCTGCGTCAGTCCTGCGCCGGCGCCTTCGCTCGGTTGACCTCCTGCACAAGCCAGCCGTTGCCCTCGGGGTCGTCGAAGGAGAGGAACGTGTTGTAGTTCTGGCGCGCGGGATCAGGCCCAGTCTGCTGACCGCCGGCGTCGAAATGGAAGAAGTCGCTGACCTCGACCCCGTGCTCGACGAGCTGCTTCCGCGCCGCCTCGATGTCCGGCACGATCAGATGCAGGCCCTTGAGGGAGCCCGGGGCCATCGGCGGGTTCTTCAGGAGGGCGATCGAGGCCGCCGAGCCTGGCGGCGTCAGCTGCACGACGCGGAAGTTCTCCCCGACGCTGGTGTCGACCTCGAGCTTGAATCCGACCTGGTCCATGTAGAACGCCTTGGCGCGGTCGATGTCGGATACGGGAACCACGATGAGCTCGATTGTCCAGTCCATGGTGATGTCTCCTTGGCTGTCATCTGTCATCGGACTCAGGGTGCCGATGTTCTGGCCGATGTAACGACGGCTCGCCCGAAAACTCATCGGTGGACCGATGAATGCGTTTTCCTCGCGATCCGCGGCCGCGTCATTGAACTGAATCCGCCGCCCTAACGCTTGGCGGTGTCAGGGGCATTTGTGCGGCGGTGCTGCACAGCCGCCGTGCTGCACAAATGCCCGTGACGCGACGCCTCCTCACCGATTCGCGCACCCGCTTGCTCCACACCCGACGAGACCATAATGTCCCCTCACCATCTTCCGCCTCGGTGCTGCACGTCGAAGAAGGGAGAACCGGTCATGGCCCCGATCACCGCCCACGAAGCCCAGCAGATTGACGAGGCGAACGGATCGGGACACACGCCGGTCGTCTTCGTCCACGGCCTGTGGCTGTTGCCGAGCAGCTGGGACCGCTGGCAAGCCTTCTTCAACGAAGCCGGCTACGCAACCCTCGCCCCGGGCTGGCCCGATGATCCCGAGACCGTCGCACAGGCGAAGGAGCATCCCGAGGTCTTCGCCGGCAAATCGATTAAGGAGGTTGCGGATCATTTCGACGACGTGATCCGTCAGCTCAAGAAGAAGCCCGCGGTCATGGGGCACTCCTTCGGCGGCCTGCTCACCCAGATCCTCGCGGGGCGGGGACTGTCGGCGGCATCGGTGGCCATCGATCCGGCTCCCTTCCGTGGCGTCCTCCCCTTGCCGATCTCCTCCCTGCGGTCGGCGTCGCCCGTGCTCCGCAACCCGTTCAATTACAACCGTGCGGTCCCACTCACCTATGAGCAGTTCCGCTACTCGTTTGCCAACGTGGTCGACGAGGACGAAGCCAAGGACCTGTATGCGACCTTCGCCGTGGCGACGCCTGGTGAGCCCCTCTTCCAGGCGGCGGCAGCCAACTTCAATCCCTGGACCGAGGCCAAGGTCGACACCAAGAACCCTGACCGCGGACCCTTGCTGATCCTTGACGGCGAGTTCGATCACGTCGTGCCGTGGGCGATCGCGAATGCCTCGTACAAGCGCCAGAAGCGCAACAAGGGTGTGACCGAGATCCAGAAGATCCCAGGCCGAGGCCACGCACTCACGATCGACAACGGCTGGCGAGAGGTCGCCAACGCGGCGCTGGACTTCATCAAGAGGTTCGTCCAGCCCTAGCCGATGATGGCCCAATCCCTGAAGGACCAGCCGGTGATCCGGTCGCCGTGGCCGGAGCTTCCGTGGACCGAATGGTCGGCGACCATGGCCACGCTGCACATGTGGACGCAGATCGTCGGCAAGGTGCGGATGGCTCTCACGCCGCCGCTCAACCATTGGTGGCACATCGCGCTGTACGTCAGCTCGCGAGGGCTTACAACGTCCGCGATCCCGTACGAAGATCATCATCTGCAGCCAGGTCAGGACCATTTCTGAACGTCGGGTGAGTCGACCAGCTGTTGGTCTGGTCACCGATCCAGCGATCCGAGGCGGCGTACGCGCTGCACTCAGCCACCACCTGGGTCTCGACATTCCCGCGCCGCTCGATGGAGCGGCTTAACATCGGCTCCGTAAACCTGCAGCTAGGAGACCACCATGTGCCTGACCTGCGGATGCATGGACGCCCACCTCGACATGGGTCCAGTCAACGTGACCTACGAGGATGTCAAGGCTGCAGCCGATCAGAACGGCAAGTCGGTCGCCGAGACGCTCGACATCTTCGAGCGCACCGTAGCCAAGGATCGCGGGGAGCACCCAGCCGAGTACGCCGCGAAGACCTGAGGATGCGAGCAGAGCTCGACAAGTGCTGTGCCATTATCGAGACCGATGGCACACGTTCCTGAGGATGAGCCCACGGCGCAAAGCGGAAAACCGGAACCCGCCTGCTGCTCCACTCCGCACACCAACGCCCGCATTGCCGCGTGCTTCGATAGCCTGACGGGGTTGCGCCGCGGCCGGAGAGGTGCGCTGCCCCGGCTGAGCCCGGTGTCGCGCTCGCTGTTGAGTGCGCTCAGTCAGGGCGTTGACGGTGGCCCCACCGTCCTGGAGTTCGGCTCCGGGACTGGCGGCCTCGCCGTCGCCCTCCTGAAACGCGGAGCAACCCATGCGACCGGGGTTGACCTCTCGGCGGCGAGCATTGCCGCAGCTCGCGATCGTCTGGCGGCCGCCGGTCTCCTGGATGCGCGGGCGTCCTTCGTCGTCGGCGATGCGGCCGACATTGCCGTCGAGCCGCATGACTGGGTCGTCCTCGATCGCGCGATCTGCTGCTACGGCGACGTTGATCGGCTCATGAGCCGCGCCATCGCATCGGCTCGGACGCGAATCGCGTATTCGGTGCCCGAATCGGATGGCTGGCGGCGCATCGTGAACCGGGTCATGTGGTTCCTCGAGGATTCATGGCAGGCCGTGGTCGGCCTCCGCCCCTCGCCCGGCTACTTCCATTCGATCCGCCGTATCGACGCCCAACTTGAAGCAGCCGGATTCCGCTCGACACGGCGATGGCGCTTCAGGATGTGGCGACTGGCGATATTCGATCGGCCCGCACTCGGTCAGCGAGGCGTTGGGGCGACGGATTGATAACCTGATTGCCTATTGGGAAGCCGGCTTGGAGCCGATACCTCATGAGCCTTGGAGGGCGCGGATCTCGGCCACGCCAACCTTCTTGACCCGCGGCGCTCGCCGGCCCTAGGCTGACCGCAAATGGGGCCCCCTGACGGCCCGGCGATCCGAATCGAAGGCCTGGTCAAGGACTTCGGCCGGGTTGAGGCGGTGCGCGGCATCGACCTGGAGGTGCAGCGCGGAGAGGTCTTCGGCTTGCTCGGGCCGAACGGCGCGGGCAAGACAACCACGATCCGCTGTCTCCTCGATCTGCTCCGCCCAACCAGCGGCCGGATCGAGCTTCTTGGCCTGGATCCGCGCGGGAATGGGGTGGCCGTCCGGAGCCGTGTCGCTTATGTACCCGGTGAGCTGCGTCTGCCGGAGCGCATGACGGGCGCTCAGTTGGTGGAAGCGATCGGTCGGCTGCGGGGCGGATTCGATCGCTCTAAACGCGATGAGCTCACCGAGCGCCTGGGTCTGAATCTGCATCGGCGCCTGCGCGATCTCTCGTCCGGGAACCGGCGGAAGGTCGCGGTACTGCTTGCCTTTCTGGGCGACGCCGAGCTCATGGTCCTAGACGAGCCTACGAACGGCCTCGACCCGCTCATGCAGCGTGAGTTTCTGCGCATGCTCCGCGAGGTCCGGGAGGCCGGGGTGACCGTATTCCTCTCTTCCCATGTGAGGAGCGAGGTGCAGCGTGCCGCCGACCGCGTGGCGGTGCTTCGCGCGGGGAAGGTCGTCGCCCTGGGCGGCGTGGAGGAGTTGCGCCGTGGCGCCCGCCAGAGGGTGGAGGTCTGGTTTGCGGACGCCCCGCCCAGAGACGCGCTGACGGCCCTCACAGGGGTGAAGGACGTGGTCATCGAGGGCCGCCGCTTCTCGGCAGTCATGACCGGTCCAATCCAGCCGTTGCTGGAACTGCTCGCGGCCCACCCGGTAGTGAACATGCTGGTCGAGGAGCCGGACCTGGAAGAGGCCTTCCTCGACCTGTACGAGGCGGCGTCATGATGGGCCGATGGGCCGAGCTGGTGTTCGGGCCATTCCGTGCCTCCTGGCGGGCCGGCGTTGCCTGGGGCATTGGATTAGTCGCCCTGGTGGTCAGCACGGTGGCCTTCTGGCCGGCGTTCAAGGGCGCATCGGGGATCACCGAGGCCATGGCGCAGCTGCCGCCGGCACTGGTCCAGGCGTTCGGCCTGCAGGGCTTCGGCACCCCAGCTGGCTACCTGCGCGGTGGGTTGTACGAGCTCATCGTGCCGCTCTTGATGGCGGCCGCCGGCATCATGCTGGCCAACGGCAGCACGGCGGGTGAGGAGGATGCCGGCCGTCTGGAGCTGTTCCTGGCCCAGCCCATCACGCGGTGGGCCCTCTTTACCGGACGGTCGCTGGCGATCGGTTGCTGGCTGGTCGTGCTGGCACTTGCGCTCCTCGTGTCGCAGTTACTCTCGGACGCGGCCTTCGGGCTTGAGATCGACACCAACCGAGCCCTCGCGACAATCGTGCTATGCGTGCTGCTTGGCGCATTGGCGAGCGGGCTGAGCCTCGCGGTGGCGGGAGCGGTGGCCAAGCCGACGCTCGTGTTGAGCGTCGGGTTCGGGGTGGTCTTTGCCAGCTACCTCGTGGCCGTCCTCTTCCCGCTGAGCGCGGTGCTCGCCCCGTGGCGGCACCTGTCCCCCTGGGACTGGGCGCTTGGCGGTGACCCATTGGTCAACGGTGCGGAGGCCTGGCGCTACGCGGCGTTGGCCGTGCCGGCCGTGCTGCTCGCCCTGGCGGGCGCGTTTGCATTTGGGCGCCGTGACGCTCGCTCAGCCTAGCCGACTCCGGTCTAGAGGGCCGACTCCCGGGGGAGCCGGCCCTCAATGTTCGTGACGGGCGATCAATGCCTAGGGCGTCACCTGGCTGATCCGGGTCCCCCAGTTACCAAGCGACGTCCGAGTTCCACCACAGCTCCCGAATGGTGTGGTCTCGTACTGTGCCAGCGTGCATGTCTGGCCGATGTATTCGGACGCGATCCAGATGGAATTGCCATCGGGAGCCGTGGCTCCATAGTCGCCCCAGCGTGTTCGCGGGGGATTGCCGACGTAGAACTTGTAGCTTGTGAAGCCGTCGGCCGGCCCGAGCCCGGCAGCGGCGATGTGGATGTCACCGACGCCAGCCGATGCGTCGATACCGGCGTACCCGGCCGACGGGTAGTTGTCAGCGCCCACCACCGTGAACCCCATTACTCCGCGGCCACTGTTGGTGACGCCGATGGCTGGGTAGGTCAGGTTGTTGTTGGCCAAGCCCAGGTATCCCAGGAGCGTGATGCTCGCCGTCAGCGAGCCGCCGGCGACGCTTGGCTTGACGATGAACCACTCGATCCCGGCCTTGTTGACGCTGTTGATTGTCAGCGCGGTATCGAGCGCCCCCCACAGCTTCCCGTTGGCGAAGGTCACCTGCTGCATGCGGGTGTCGTTCGCGTCGAGGTGCGATTCCACCTCGGGGGCAAATGGATCGGTGGTGCCGTTCAGGAAGGTCGAGCACGGCACGTCGTTGAGGCATTGCCCGAGCGGGAAGTCACCGGCCTTCTGGTCCGCCTTGGGTGGAATGGAATACGAATTGACGGTGAGTTTGGTGCTCGACAGTGTGAGCGCCGGACTCGCGGTGGTGAGCGACGCTGTATTCGTGAGAGCCCATACGAGCAAGTCGCTCGAGGTTCCCGTGCCGTTCGCCTCGGCGGCGGCGTTGGAACTCATGAGGTACTCGGTGCCATTCGCCCCGAGGGCGTAGCCGGTGCCGGGGGTCGCGGCCGGCCAGAGGGTGAAGCCGGGATTGCCGTTGTCTGCCCCGGTGGTGTCGAACTGCGTGACGGTAACGGAGGCGGCGCCGGAGGCAAGTGCCGCCTTCGAGAAGGCGTAGACCTGCGCGGCCTTGAACTCAGGACCGAAGAGCGAGTACTCGTTGGTGGTGATGTAGAAGCCGTTGGCATCGGCGCCGATGTGGGGGTAGTCGCCGAAACAGGGGCCGGAGCTGCAGCTATGGTTCGGGGTACCGTCCGTTCCATCGTCCTGTACCGGCAGGCGGTAGATGGTCCACGCGCCCGTCGGGTCGGCGGTGTTGCTGACCGCGATGTCAAGGTGGCTCGTACCGGTGAAGCTGCCGTTCGTGTGGGTGTCGAGCGTCAGCACGACGTGGAACCAACGCTGGGTGGGGACGTCGAAATAGCAGCTCGGGTCGGTGATGAACGGTCCGCGCACGCCGGTGGTGCGGTTGATGGCGGGGATATACCCGTAGAACGTGTTGAGGTCAACAGGCCCCAGGAGGGAAGTGCCCGTCTTGTCGAAGATGCGGAGGACCTGGTTGATCGTCTCGAGCACGAAGCCGTTGCCGACGCATAGACCCTGGTCCGGCGGCTCGAGCGAGAACTGGTTCCCGCCGTTGGCCAGCCGTTGCTGACGGTGGTTGAGGCCGTTAAAGCTGATGTTGAGCTGGGGGTTTGACTTCGCCTTCTTGCCACTCGGTGCGGTTGGAGCGGGCGCCGCGCCGGTCGAATCCGACCGGTTGACCGTGTCATCGGCGGCGCTGCCGCCTGCGAACTCGGGATCCTGCACTCCAGCATCTGATCCGCTCGGGAATGAGACGGGTTGAGTCGTGCCGGCGGCCGAGATCTCACGGGTCGTCGTCCCAGCGAGGGTCACGGCGGGCGCCGTCGTCGAGACCGCGCCGAGGACGAGACTGAGGACAGCAACAGGAACGAATGGTTTTCGGAAGCGCATAACATCCTCAGGACTTCAGGAACAGGAAACTACGGTGCGGCGAGGTTCTCGTGCAGTGGCGCCTCCTGCGTCCGGACGTGGGAGGTCCCCCCGTTCTCCAGCGGCCCCGCCGATCCCCAGCGGGGGGCCAGGATCGGGCTTGTAATAGCACCGCCCGGCGCCTTGGCGGGCGGGTTATCCACCGTGTGGTGCTGTGACGCACCACTGGCTGTTGGACGCGCGCCTTAGGGGGCGAAGGGAACCTACCCCCGCCCCAGATCCTGTATTAGGTCGCCTGCCGATTCAGGCTACGGACCGACCGATGTGAAGAACACATCGGTGCGATTCGCCGAGTTCCCGTTGTTGACCTGAATGAACGCCGGCAGGAAGTTGTTCCCACTGCTCGTCAAGCCCTCGTAGTCGCCGAGGAAGAACCCGAACGGCCCGCGGGCAGCGGGTGCCTGCTCGAGGTCGAACGAAGTGGACGAGAGGCGAGCCTCGTCGCCCCAATTCGCAGCATTCGAGCAGTCGGCATGGCAGTGCGCGATCCAGTAGTCGGTCGGCACGCCGGGGCTGGCGTCGTTGTTGCGGAAGTCGTAGTAGGTCACGGCCACGGTGCCATCTGCCGCAACATGGACCGCGGGCACAAACGCCTGTTGATCAGCGGCGGTCGAGCTGCGCGGCGTCTGGTTGACCCTGATCGGCGCCGACCAGTGGAATCCGCCATCCGTGGACATCGACAACGCGACTTCGTCCACGCCACTGAAGCGCGAGTCCTGCCACACCGCGTAGAGGTTGCCGTTGGCGCGATCAACCGCGATGTCCGGAATGCCGCCTTCGGCGCGAATGGGACGCCCCGTATCGGGATCGAATGCGCCAATCTCCAGGCTCTTGTCCACGACGATCGAGTCGCGGGACCAGGTTGCCCCCTTATCGGTCGAGCGGATCACGGCGATGTTCTCGCCGCGCAGCCCATGCTTGTTCTTGGTGAGGAAGAACTGGTCGAAGATGTCCACCAGGTCTCCATTGGGCAGCACGGCGATCTGGTTTCCGATCGTGCCGGTGAACTCTGATTGGTCGAAGATGTTGCGCGCCGGTTCCCAGGTCGCCCCGCCATCGGTCGTCCGGGCAAACCAGACGGGCTCGCGGAATGAACGCGAGTTGAAATAGCCGGGCAGGCTCGCCTTCGATGTGCCCGATGGGGTCACAAAGCGATCCCACACCGCATAGGCATAGTTGGCGTTCGTTGGATCGGCGGTGATCGACTCCTTGTCGTTGAAGGCGAACGACGAGTCGCGTCCGCCGGAATCGCGCTTCAGCGTCACCGGCTCGCTCCACGTGTTGCCCCCATTCGAGGACTTGCTGACGAGGACGCCGTTCTCACCGGTGCTGAAACTCACCGACAGGCTGATCTGGTAGGCATCGCCATTGGGTGCGAAGCTGACCCAAGGGTCGGAAGACCGCTCGAAGTCGCCCCCGTTGGCGACGGTGCCACCCGCGCACTCACTGAAATGCGCGAAGGTTTCCGACCAGGACAAGCCTCCGTTGTGCGACACGCCGGTCACCAGGCCGTGCGCCCCGCCATTCGACCATCGGTCCTGTTGCCAGACCGCAATGAGATTGTTCGGGTTGGCGGGATTGATATCGAGCCAGGGCTCCTCCTCGGCGTTGACGTAGTTAGTAGCGTTGTTGAAATCACCGATGGTGCAGCCGGCGAATGGGCTTGGGCCCGAGATGAGCGTGAGGGGTGCCACGGTGAACGAGCTGGCATTGGCCGTGCTGGCCATCACCGCCGTCGCGATCAGGACGCTCGCGGCCTTGAGTGCCATCGACTTCTTACGCATGCGTCACGCCTCCTTGCCGTTCTCGAGATCCCAGCTTCACGGGGCTGAAACCGCTGTCGTGTAGATATCCAGTTTGTGGAGCGATCCGTCCGGGTTGGTACCGGTGCTGTTCGAGTTGTCCGACCAGGCCGGGTGGGCGAGGCCGCCGTAGAACGCCAGACCGCTGTAATCGCCGTAATCGATGTGGTTGACCGCGTCGGCCGAGTTCGACGTGCCGGCGCTGATCTGGATGTTGGTCGAGAATGACCGCCCGTCGGTGCTGAAAGCAGCCCACAGCTGGGCGTCGTCGTTGGGGAGCCCGTCCGTGTCCCCCGAGCCGCCTTTCCCAAGGTCGTTGCGCGAGTCGTACCAGGACACCGCTAGCACTCCAGTTGTGGGGTCGAGCGCGATCTTCGGCAGGAACTGGCTATTAGCGGTCGCGTCGTCGTTGACCCGCACCGCAGGACTCCACGTGGCGCCGGCATCGTCGGAACGGCGAACCTGGATGTCCATGTCATCGCTCTCGTTGGGCCGCTCGAGCGTGTAGACAAGGTAGACGCGCCCAGCATGGGGTCCGCCGCTCGTGTCCCAGGCGAGCCCCGGCTCGGCGTCGACCGAGCGGTCCGGCTGCGCCGGGATGTAATCGAAGCCGCCGACGTGCGTATCGACCACGAAGACGCGTTTTCCGAAGCCAATCGGCCCCAATCCGTCCGGATCGACGTTGACGAAGAGCTTGCCACCGCCCTGTCCGCTCTCGGTGAGCGTGCAGACCTGCATGATCTGGCCGGCTGGACCGATGCTGACGTCGCCATAGGTGCAGTTGTTCGTCCCGGGAGCCACCTCGGCGGGGATGAAGGCACCGACAGCCCCCAGACCGGTCACCGGCGCGCCGGCCGCGACCATCGGACCGCCGCCGTTGACGACGACCCATACCTCGCCGTGCCCTGTCGTGATCGTCGGTTGGTCGACGAACCGGAACAGGCCGCGCCGCTCGCCGCCCTTCGCGGCGCTCTTGGTGGCCGGGGGCTTCGCGATGTTGGCGATCAGGTTGAAGGTGAGGCCGCCGTCGGTGCTCAGAGCGATCGGCACCGTGATCTCGACGTTGTAGAGGTAGGTGAGGAAGAGGTTGCCGTAGGCGTCGAACGACAGGCTGGGGTCACAGCAGGAGTCGCCGAGGTTGTCGTTGTCACCGATGATGCGCCGGCTCCATGTCTGGCCGCCGTCAAAAGTGACTGCGGCAAACATCCCGACCACCCCTTCGGCGATGTTCGTCACGATGACGATGTTCCGCGGATTCGTGGGGTTCACGGCGATAGTCTCTTCGGACTCGTTGCCGTGACGCTGGCTGACGTCGACATTCAATGGGGGTGGGTCACCAGCCGCCATCACGCCGACTGGTGCAGCGACGAGCGCGAGGATCGCAGTGGCTGAGAGGAGCGCCGTTTGGAACCGACCGATGCGCATCACATGCCCCTTTTTCTGGCCTGGGCGCGGCCGTTCACTCGGGCAGCGCGGTCAGCCTACACCTGTCGGGTCGACCGGCCCACTGCTGGCCGTTCCAGACGTTGACGCCGTGCACCACGGAGCTGATCCACTACGAAGCGAGCTCGATGTCCGGCACGATGACCTCTGACGCCGACGCCCTGGTAGCGCTCAGCCGGCCACATCGGTCTGGTACGGTGGACCCATGACCAGATCCGTTCTCGAAGACGCGTTTGCGCACCACGTGTGGGCGACGCTGCGAGTCATCGACGCGTGCCTCCCCCTCACCCCCGATCAGCTGGAGACAGCTGTCCCCGGAACGTACGGCTCGATCCTCCAGACGGCGCGCCACCTCGTCGGCGCTGATTCGGGGTATCTGTCCGTCATGACCGAGGGGCGCATTTCCCGCATCGACGAGGAGCAGATGGACCTTGCGGGCCTTCGGGCCGTGATGGAACGTAACGGCCCGGCGTGGTCCGCCCTGGTAGCACACGACCTCGATCCCGATGCCATGACGGTGAGACGCCGCGACGACGGATCCGAGGTGCGCGCTCCGCTGGGCATCCGGCTCGCGCAGGCGCTGCACCACGGGACCGATCATCGGAGCCAGATCTGCACCGGGCTCACGACCCTGGGCGTGGAGCCACCGGGCATCGACGTCTGGGACTTCGGCGACAAGGACGGCCGCATCATCGACGTGCCTCCGCCAGCCTGACGCCGCCCTCCCTAGTCGTCATGGCCGCCGACGCCATCACCGACGGCGAAGGCGATCGCATCCTCCATGCTCATCGCCCGACCCGCGCTCCACTCCCGCTCGAGCTCCGAGCCGTCAAGGGTGCTTCGCAGCTGCTCCAGGTAGCGGTCGTATTCGACTCGCTCGGGGCCGACCATGACGGAGCCCGACCGCTCCCGCAGACCCTCCGCGGCACCGAGCAGCCGTGCGGCCCGGCTGCCCTCGCCCCGGGCCACGGCGACAAATCCAAAGGACTCGAGCTGGTTGGCGATGGCGCCCCGGCTCCCGAGGTGCTCCCAGGATCGGATCGTCTCGCGGTACAGGGTCTCGGCCTCGTCGAGCACGCCGCCCCGCCGGAGCGCATGGGCGAGGTCGCTGCGAGCCACGAGCTCGAACCGCCCATCGCCGATCTGGCGGTATCCCTCCTGCGCCTGCGCGAACCAGGGTCGCGCTTCCTCGAGGTTGCCCGTCCACCCGGCGATTCGGGCTCGGTTGAGCGCCGCAAACGCTATCGCGAAGGGATTGCCGGAGCGCATGGAAGCCTCGGTCGCCCTCGCCTGCCGGCGTTCGGCTTCCGCAATGTCGCCAGACGCGAGCATGGCGAGGCCGGCTCCGGCCTCGACCATGGTCACCATCCACGCATCCCCGCGCTGTTCCGCGAGGTCAATAACTGCCTGGTGAATCCCCATCGCATCCTCTCCGCGGCCGGAGAAGACCGCGGCCATCGCCTGTGAGGAGAGGGCCTCCGCGTTGGCCTCGAGGTCGTCCGTCTGGCGCGCGAGCTCGACGGCACGGTCCGCGTAACCGGGCGCACGTGCTCCACTCCCCCAGACCGATTCGGCGTAGGCCGCCCCGGCCAGCACGCGGGCCAGGAGGATGGTCCGACCCCGCGCGGCATTTTCAGCAGCCGGTGGCAGCGACTCCGCAAGCGCGGCGGCGCGGGTGACGGCGTCAACCGCCTCGGAGCCGAACGCTCGAGCCCGCCAGTAGGGAACCAAGGCAACCGTGAGGCGTATGGCGCGCTCCGGATCGGCGTCGAGTCCCCATTCGAGCGCGGCGCGCAGCTCATCGGTCTCGCGGTCGAGGCGGCGGAGCCAGAGCATCATCTCCGGGCCGTGCAACGGATGCTCGGCCTGCAGCGCCAGGTCCAGGTAGTAGGCGAGGTGCGCCGCGCGCAGGGCCTCCGCCTCGCCCATCTCGACGAGCCGATCGCGCCCGTACTGGCGGATCGTCTCGAGCATCCGATATCGCGTCTCCTCCGACGGCTCGGCGACGACCAGCGACCGGTCGACCAGGCGCGACAGCCCATCCAGGGTTGCGATTCGGTCCGGCGACCCGCCCTCAGCGGCCGCCATGACCTCCGTCGCCGCTTCGAGCGACCAGTTGGCGGCGAACACGGAGAGCCGCGCGAGCCGCCGCCGATCCTCATCGGCGAGGAGGTCCCAGCTCCAGTCGATGAGCGCCTGGAGGGTCTGCTGGCGGGGGAGCGCCCCACGCCTGCCTCCGGTGAGTAGCCGGAACCGATCGCCGAGGCCTGCGTCGATCTCGTCGACCGAAAGGACGGTCACGCGAGCCGCGGCGAGCTCGATCGCCAGCGGGATCCCGTCGAGTCGCCGGCAGATGTCCAGGACGGCACGCGCGTTGGCGGCAGTCAGTGCAAAGGATGGCAATGCCGCCGTTGCGCGCTCCGCAAAGAGCCGAACCGATTCGCTGGCTGCCACCTGGTCCAGCCAGGCATCCCCATCGGCTGGCTCCGGGACAGCCAGAGACGGGACCTGGAAGACCATCTCGCCTTCGACACCGAGTGCTTCCCGGCTGGACGCCAGGACCTTGACCGATGGACTGCGAAGGACCTGTGTGGCCAGCTGACCTGCGGCCCCGATCAGGTGCTCGCAGTTGTCGAGCAGGATCAGCAGCGCCTTGGTGCCCAGGAAGTCGAGGAGCGTATCGATCGGCCTGCGACCCGGCTCCTCGCGAACCCCGAGGCTGCGCGCAACCTGCGCCGGCACCAGCTCGGGATCGCTGATGGGCGCAAGCTCGGCGAGCCAGACGCCATCGGTGAATTGGTCGAGCAGCCTCCCCCAGCCTCGACCATCAGGCGCGTCTTGCCGGTCCCGCCGACGCCGATCAACGTAACCAGCCGATGGCGCTCCGCCTGCCCGCGCAGCTCGCCCAGCTCGCGGTCGCGTCCGATAAACGAGGTCAGCTGCGGCCCAAGGTTCGTCAGGTGCACGGCCGGCGTGCGCAGGGGCGGGAAGTCATCTGGGAGGCCCGGGACCTGGAGCTGGTAGATGCGCTGCGGCTCGTCGAGGTCCTTGAGCTGATGCACGCCCAGGTCACGGAGGGAGACGTCGCGCGCGTCCGACAGGAGGTCGGCGGTGGCCTGCGAAACGAGGACCTGCCCGCCGTGCGCGGCGGCAGCGATCCGCGCACCTCGATGCAACCCGATGCCCACGTATTGGTTGCCGGCGTCGGTTACCTCGCCCGTGTGGATGCCCATGCGAACCCGAACCGGATTGTCATCCGGCCAGGGATGGGAGGCCAGGTCCCGCTGCGCCTCCTGAGCTGCCTGGACGGCGTCCGTCGCCCGACCAAAGGCGGCCAGAAGGGAGTCGCCTTCTGTGCCGACCTCGTGGCCTTCGTGTCGGGCGATCGCTTCCCGAAGGATTCGCCGATGGTCCTCGAGCGCGGTCCGATACCGGTCGGCGCCGATCTCGGCCAGCAGGCGCGTCGATCCCTCGATGTCTGTGAACAGGAACGTAACGGTGCCCGTTGGCCGCTCCGCCATGCCCGGCAGGGTACCAGCGCTGATGGGGGGAACGATGAAGACGGCCTCATTGGGCGTGCCATCATCGAGACCGATGGCAGAGCTTCCCCAGGATGATGACGCAACGCACGACGCGGAGGGCTGGCGTCGCATCGTGAACCGGGCCACGTGGTTCGTCGAGGATTCATGGCCCGCCCAGGTGGGCCTCCGCGCCTCGCCCGGGTACTCCCATTCGATCCGCCGTATCGACGTTTCGCCCGACGCAGGGCTGGCGCTTCAGAATGTGGCGGCTTGCGATCTTCGACCGGCCCCCTCACGGATCATCGCCTGCGGCGGCAGATTGACAACAGGACGCCGGCGAATTAGCACACGACTCATGTGCTCCCGGGGATGCTGGGTTGAGGCTCACAACTAGAAGGTGGGGGTAGGCACGTCGAGCGCCGTCTTCCGGAGAAGCCGAGCCCACGAGCATGGACCGGCGATCAGGAGGTGATCGTGCCCCAGGATCTACCGGCTTGCGTCGACCGACCCGGAATGCATTCGCGACTGACGAGAGCGAGCACAGCTGGGAGACCCGTTGAGTCCGCTGGGGGGTCCGGACGACTTCTAAGCGCGCTCTTCCGCGTACCCTGTAGAGGAACCGTCCGCCCAAAGCGTTTGCAAACGTTGAGAAGGAGCGCATCTGATGTCACCTTCTGAACTGGCGACCGCTCTTCGGGAAACTGTGCGTCGAGCGCCCGAGGGCGAGGTCGTGGTTTCAATTCACTTGTTCGGCATCCGCCACGTTGGTGAGTTGCAGGGGGTGCCGCTAAAGGCGCTCGTGCGCGAGGCACGAATCCCAAGGTCGTACCACACGGAAATCCGCAAGGGGATGAAGCTGGCGGAGTTCGTAATTCTCAAATAGACGATGAGGCCGCCGATCTCACGACCATTCCTCCACCTCCGGCCACGCGAGGCTTTCTAGTGGAGGCCGATACCGTCCCGGCCCCAGAGCCAGGATCAAAGCCAGCCACGCGGCGAAACGGAGTGGGCGCATGAGGGGGCACCTCTCTCGCGGCAAGCCGGTTTCGCCAGTAGCTCCACGTGGGATTTGGGCGGCCATGGCGGCTCCCCACGCATCAACGCTTCTCGCCGTGACTGACATTCATCTTGGCCCCCGCTCGAGGATTTGTGAAGAAATCTGATGGCCGGTGGCCGCGTGGACGTGCACCGGCTCACGCGGAGGCGGGTGGGTTATCGGTCATGCGCTGGTCACGTCGAATCGTAAGCCGATGCCAGTATTGCTTGCGTTACGACCACCGGGGAGCCCAAGACGCTCCTCCAGGCGCCGATTTGCCAGTGATGCTTGCGAGGTGGCGCATGAGGGGGGCTTGGGATGGTCGTTGGCGCCATCTCGATGGTCGCAACGCTAGGTTTGCTTGCGCCGGACGGCCACCGCCGCGCCGGGCGGGAAGGCTATTGGCGCTTCGAGTTGCGCCCGATGCCCAGGAAGCCGCCACCAAAGAGGATGCCGGCACCGAGCACGAAGCCGAAGTCGTACCAGTTGCCGTCGTTGTGGACCTCGTAGATGGACACCTTCTCGTTGAAGAGCGAGATGACGAAGGTGACCGGGGAGATGATCCCGTGCCACAGGCCGAGCCAGAACCCGGCCGACTCCCCGCCAGCCGCCGCCTTGCCGACCTCAGGATTCGCCCCGGCAGCGCAGGCAGCCAGCACCAACACCAGCGAGAGCGCCATGAGCGCAAGGAGTACCTGCCTTCTCTGCATCGAAATGTCCGTCGCCTCCACGTGTGGACCTGCCTGATTGTTGTACCACCCAGGTGAGCCAAGCACCGCCGCCAGCTGCGCGGCCGACTCAGGCGGGCGACGCGCCTCGGCAGCGCGCCATACTGAACCACGCCGGACGTCGCCTGGCTCGGGGGTGGCGAGTAGCATCGCCACAGGCTCCAAGGGTGCAGGAGACTGGGTTGATGTTTGCCGACTCTCCGTGCCGTCCGACCATCGCCGTGCGCGATAAGGTGCAAGCTATCGCGTTCTATCGCGACGTCTTGGGTTTCACGCTTGTGGATGCGAATCAGCCGGGCGCCACCTTCGCCTGCGGCGGCGGGACGTTTCTCGAGATCTATCCATCCGAGATGGCGGGGACCGCCAAGAACACGGTCGCCGGATTCCAAGTCCCCGACCTGGAGATGACGATCCGTGAGCTCCGCTCACGCGGGATCACCTTCGAGGAGTACGAGGCGCCGAAGACCGTCGACGGCATCGCGCAGCTCGGTCCCAACCGGGGGGCCTGGTTCAAAGATCCGGACGGCAATACCTTTGCCCTGGTTGAGCTGGGTTCGCCGCAGGTCCAGCCATCAGAGCGACAGTGTGCAGGGCCGCCTACTTGACGCACACATGAGCAAACCCCGACCGGTTGTTGTTCAGCACCCCGAGCAGGGAGTGCCGGCGCCAGCGATGTCCGGCACGGAACGCCGCCAGCAATTCGAGCGCGAAGGCCGCTGGGCCGACTGGATCCGGAACGATGCGGGCGATGTCAGTGACTGGCATCACCATGCTGCCAATGACACCTATGTCTATGTCAGCCGTGGGTCAGTGACGATCGAATTCGGCCCGAGCGGAACCGAGAGCATCGTGGCGCGAGCCGGCGACTTCTTCATCGTCCCGTCCCGGACGATTCACCGCGAAACGACCGGCCACGATGCCGACCTCGAGGCGTTCGTCGTCCGCGTCGGCGGCGAGCCAGAACACGTCAATGTGGATGGTCCGGAGGCAGCGGGAGGCTGACATGTGTTGCGAGCCTTGCGGCCGCGATCCAACCACGCGACGTTGACCGTCTGCCCGAAATAGTCGCCTTCGCACATCTGGGTCGTGACGAGATCCGCGTTGCGGTAGGGGAACTAGCCCCTACCGTTACCGATGGGTGGCGCTCAGGCGCATCCAGCGCACGATTTCTCCGGTCAGGATGGGCAGGGGGATCGACCCATGGCCGATGACCTCGTCATGGAAGACCCGCAGGTCGAACTCGGACCCGAGCTCCTCCGCAGCCTGCCGGCGCGCGGCCTCGATGACCCGCTGGCCGAGCTTGTAGCTGAGGGCCTGGGCCGGCCACGCAATATACCTGTCCAAGACCTGCTCCGCCAGCTCTCGTGGTGTAACCCCATCGTCGGCTTCAACCATCCACCCCACGGCCGTTTCCCGCGTCCAGCCCAGGGCGTGGATGCCGGTATCCAGCACGAGGCGCTGGGCACGGCCGTCCTGAGCCTCGAGCATCCCGAAGCGCTCCTGAGGCGTCTGATATAGGCCCATCTCGTCGGCCAGCCGCTCCGCATACAGTCCCCAGCCCTCGCTGAACCCGCTCAGGATGTCGTAGCGGACTGAGGAGCCTATTCGCCGAAACCGGGAGGCATCTTTTCGCTCGAGTTCAATCGCCGACTGGAGATGATGGCCCGGGACCGTCTCGTGAAACGAGAGTGCTGGCAGGAGCCACGTAGGGATCCATGCGGCCCGGGCTGCGTTCAGGAAGTACGTGCCGGGCCGGCTGCCGTCCGCAGTCCCCGGGAAGTAGGAGGCTCCAGCGTCGACGGCCTGGCGAAACGGCTCCACAGGGGCGACGGCACACGGCTGTGCGGGCATGTGCGTGAACCACCGGACCGCTGCCAAGGATGCCGAACGCACCTGACTGCGCGCCATCTCCAGGAGCTGCTCGGGCTCCGCCGGGGGGGTCTCCGCCAGCGCCTTGCGCGCTGTCCGGCGGTCCGGATAGCCGAGCTGTCGCGCAAGGTCCTCCATCTCCGCCTTGATCCGCTCGACCTCCTCGAGCCCGATGAGGTGGATCTCCTGCGGCTCCAGATCCAGTGTTGTCCAGAGCTTGATGGCGGACCGATACACCGACTCTCCGCCGGGCGTCGCCCACAAGCCCGCCTCCTGACGGGCATGCGGCTGATACTCATTGGCCAGGAAGGCGCGGAATGAAGCCAGTGCAGGGAGAATCCATCGGTCTACCGCGCCGGCAACCCGCTTCCTGGATTCGCCAACCTCGATGTGGAGCAGCTCGATGATGGGAGAGCTCTCACCCGACGTGGCAAGAAGCTCGTCGACGGCTCCGATTGTTCGGTCGACGATCGTGCCGGGTGAGGTCCGACCTTCCTCCAGACCTTCGCGGAGCCCCTGCACATGCTGCTGGACTAGCATCGGGAAGGCCGAATATCGGCTCAGTAGGCTCTCAAGGCCATCATCGGTCTGAGCGGAGTGGTAGCGAGCAACCTCCGTAGGCAGGTTCTGGATCCCATCCTGGTGGTCTACGGCGAGTTGATACGGCTTACCGGCGACGAAGTCGAGGAGGTTCCGCCCACAGATGATGACGACCTCCCGCGTGATCCTTGCCTCGTCGCCGAGGCCTTCGGGCGGGATGCCTTCCATCTCATCGACAGCAGTGCGGTAGCTCGACTCAGCCTGCGCGCGGCCCTGCTCGCTGAGGTCTGGCAACCTGTCATCCCATCGGTGATCGCCGACGCGCGTCGCTGCGACGGGATCGGCCCGCAAGAGGTCATCGAGAAAACGGTCGGCGATACGGTCGACCGCTCGGTCGTCGTGCCCGCTGACTGCCGCCGCTGGCGATACGCCTGCCTGCTGCTCCATTGTGTCGATTGCCCTTCGTAGCCGCTAGGCGGGCGACGCGGCTCGGTGAGCCGCCAGCAGGTGGATCGCCCCGGTGACGCCCTTGAGTTCCACCGGACCTATCGCGGTGAATGTCGCATCGGCTCCA